>Ga0209103_1000026_pt1 | contig 42677 bp, 33 predicted proteins | sample 4C3metaG_FD_184152 | JGI IMG/M metagenome (GOLD analysis project Ga0209103, IMG submission 184152) | Freshwater bacterial and archeal communities from Indian Creek, Illinois, USA - 4C3 metaG (SPAdes) (version 2) | ecosystem: Environmental > Aquatic > Freshwater > Unclassified | place: USA...
GTTTTTGTTCCGACTCTTGTGGTGTTTTTAATTTTCTCAGAGAAGATCATCGCAAGTGTAACAGGTGGCGGAATAAAAGGCTGATAAGAATGTGAAAATCATACGAGGAGTGAAGCTATGAAAATTTCTGTTTCATCAATAGAATTACAAGGAGTACTTCTGGGAGAAGAAAATCCACTACCTTACTTTAGAAAAAAAGAACGGAAACTATCATTAGAAAATGTTGGCTTGTTACAGGAAGAAATGGAAGGGTTCGATTATGAAACGGGGTTTCGTGTATTACCTTATCGCATGCAAGATAATTATACCAGGAAAAAGCAGAAAATCAGATTAAAGACAATTGTATTGGAAAATGAGAAATTGAGAGCAACTTTTCTTCCGGAATATGGAGCAAGGTTATATTCTCTCTATAATAAAGTGGAAGGTAGGGAATTGCTTTATGTAAATCCAGTATTTCAGCCTGCGAATCTGGCAATTAGAAATGCTTGGTTTTCTGGTGGAATTGAGTGGAACATAGGACAAATCGGACATACATTTTTAACCATGGAGGATTATTTTGCTGTTATTTGCAAAAACGAAGATGGAGAGGAGTTTCTTCGTTTTTATGAATATGAACGATGTAAATGTGTTTTTATTCAGATGGATTTCCATTTGCCTTCAGATAGTAATCAACTGATCGCTCATGTAAGAATTCAAAATACCAGAGATGAAGCGGTTCCTATGTATTGGTGGACAAACATTGCTGTACAGGAAGAAAGGAATGTCAGAGTTTTATCAGGGACAAATAAAGTAATCTGTATTACCTACGAAACTTGTGAAGATAAAGATTCAACCCATTATTTTTTACACGATTCGATGCCTTACCTTAAAGCTTTAAAAGGATTGGATGCTTCTTATCCTGGAAAATTTTCATTCTCAAGTGAGTATTTTTTTCAAAATTCTAAAAGGGTTGAATGTACTTGGGAGGCTGCATACTATGATGATGGAAGTATCTTCTACGAGCGAAGCACTAAAGAATTAGCATACAGGAAACTATTTTGCTGGGGAAATCATAAAGGCGGAAAGCGGTGGAAGGAATTTCTTTCAAGTGTAGGTACGGGCGAATATATTGAAATTCAAGCCGGATTTGCACGAACTCAAGTACATGGCTTTGATCTTGGAGCAAAAGAAACACTGTCATTTACACAGGTTTTCGGGAGCGTAAGCAGCAGTGAAATGCTTGAGGAAGAAGTTTGGGCAGATGCTTGTCATCGTACTTATAAAATAATAAATGAGCAGATATCTGAGAAGCAATTGGATGAAATTGATAACAGATGCAGTAGGGCAGCATTGATAAGCTCTGAAATGTTTTTGCATATGGGGAGTGGCTGGGGGGCTCTTGAACATGCAAGAGATCAGGATAATATACCGCAACAACTTTACTTTCCAGCGGTAACTTTATCTGATGAACAGATTCCGTGGTTAGAATTGCTACAGAAAAGATTTACACCGGAAGTTGATGATATATTAGGTCCACGATCATATATGATCGATAATAAATGGCTTAATTTAGTTAATATCAGTCAGTGTTCCGAAAACGCAGATAATTTTTCAGCATTAATCTTGCTTGGGATTAGTTGGTGGGAAAATGGAGAGCATGATAAAGCGTTATGTGCGTTTGGGAAAGCGTTGGAATTCAAACGAACTCCATATGCGCTTAGATGTTTAGCGATGCTTCTTTTAGCCAATGGACAAATCAAAGAAGCCTTTCATAACATCGAGGAAGCTATTGAATGCTTAGGTGACAGTTTGCTGAACCGAGCATATTGCGAGGACTACTTACTTATTTCGGTAGAAAATTGCGAGTATCAGAAGGCATGGAATTTTTATAAATGTTTGAAGGATGAACTAAAAAAAGAAGAAAGAATATCGATTCTCGTAGCGCCGGCGGCACTTGAAACAGGACAGGATGAATTTCTTCAAGAGCTATTTTTAAATGAATTTGCTGTAACCAGAGAAGGGGAAGTGGGCTTGGTAGAAATTTACAGGAAATTCATGGCATCAAAGCTCATTGAGAGATCAGGAAATACTGTAACAAGTAAAACATGGGAAGAAGTTAAAAACAGCATCGAGATTCCCTATCATATGGATTTCAGGATGATCGCTCAATAAACTTATACCATATACTATTTTAGGAAGCGGAATGTCAAGCGGCCGCATTATTTCTTTCTGTGTTTTGTCCAATTGCCAACCCATGAAATCAGGAAATGACTCTGCTTTGTCTTAATTCCTACGATCAGAACAGAATTGAAATCGCAGTAAAATATGTTATTATGTAAGTGAATAATGAATGAAAGGAAAGCCTATGCCGGTCTATTTTTCAACTTTTATCAGTGGCTTTCAGGATGCTGTTAATTATTTGGTAAAAGACTTGATTAAAGATGTAGTGGTTCTAAAGATTCTTGATGGTTTGATTTTGTACGAGACTAACATGAATATAGAAAAGATTAAAGCTATAAAAATATTTAACAATTCCTTTTTGTTGATTAATAAATACAAACCTACTGGATCAAACTCTATTGAATTTGCACTTGAGCAATTCATCAGGATTAAAAAACGCAACGAACAAGTGAAGTCAGTTTTAGAGAGTATCAAACCGAAAACCTTCAGGGTCGTTACATCCGAAGAAAATAAGCTGACATCAATAAACAAAGATTTGAGAAATAGAGCTGAAACCCGAATTTCCAAAGATTATCTTTTGCAAATTGACAGATTGAATCCTGACATCGAATTCTGGGTAATTTCAAGAAGTGAAGGAATCGTGCTGATAGGATTGAGAATCACACGGCATAGAACTAGTGATAAGTTTTTGCTTAAAGGTGAACTCAGACCTGAATTGTCATGTTTACTATGTTGGCTATCAGAACCTTCCAGAGAAGACGTTTTCCTTGATCCTTTTTGTGGGTATGGCTCTATACCAATTGAAAGAAGCGTTCTCATGGGGTATAAAGAAATAATTGCATCTGACATCGACAGCAAAAAGTTGTTATACTTAAATAAAAAGATAGAAGATATAAAAATCAGAAATAATTTTATTTTGAGAGATGATGACTTTTTTTCAAATATTGTGTTGAAAGAAAGCAGTATAGATAAAATAGTAACTGACCCACCATGGGGGGATTTTGAAGGATTGCAGGAAGATCCGAGTAATTACTACCGCAGATTTATAACAAAATCATTGTTTTATTTAAAAGAAAACGGAATACTGGTTTTTATCACTTCCAGAAAAAGTGAAACGGAGTCTATACTTAAAGAATTAGAGAGCAAGATAACATTGATCTTGAAGTTAGACATTCTGGTATCGGGCAAAAAGACTGGTGTTTATAAATTAGTAAAGAAATTTTAAATAATCAGGCATCGAGCGGACGAAATTAAGAGCAAAAGAACTGATTTGCTAAGATTATGTTAGGCAGTTGGGCTGTTCATCTAGAGCAATTTTGATTAAGGAGGATCAAATACGATGAATGCATTATACCGAATTAAATATGAATACAACATGTCTGTTATGAGCTATGTCCATGAAATAGCGGCACATACAACTGAGAAATTGCCTGATGGCACTGTAAGGAAGTCATATATGCGGTTTTTGGACTGTCAGGCAAAATTAAGAATCGATGTTATAAAATTGAATGAATCTGATTGCGCCGTCGAAAAATATCATGCAATTTTCAGCAACAATAGTGATCAAATTGTTCGTCTTCACCAGTTTGATGTAGGATTTACCGTTCCGGCAAAAAGTCTGATGCTTAAATATTTCACATCAGACTGGGGTTCCGAATTTTACCCGCATGAAATCAAAGTCGAAAATGAATTTTCATATGGTTCTGTGTCAGGGAGATCCTGCAGAGGCTTCAATCCATGGGCTGGCCTCTTGACGCCTAATGAATGCTATACAGCTGCATTGGCTTGGTCAGGAAACTGGAACTGCAAAATTACACCTTTGGACAATAATTATTTTTTTAGTATGGGACTGTCCAGTGATGAAGCTTATTTTGACATTAATCCCGGAGAGTCATTTTCGAGCGCTCCTATATATGTTGCAAAAGGAACATCGATAGAAGATTCTTGCCTTGCCATGAGACGTTTTTTTAGAAAGCGTTTGAGTTTACTTAATGATCAGGATTTTAATGGGATACCGGTTGTATATAATGGATGGTGGCCTTATGAAGACAGTTTGATTTCAGAGGATGTATATCATCAAAATGCCGTAATGTCAAAGAATTTGGGTATCACTTATGCAGTACTCGATGCTGGCTGGTTTGGAAACGATGAAAACGGTGAAAACTGGTATGAGAAACGAGGCGATTGGGAACTCATCAATCTTAAAGTTTTTCCTTCAGGTATGAAAAGTCTGTGCGATCGTGCGAAAAGTGTTGGAATTTCTCCTGGTATGTGGTGTGAAATTGAAGCGGTTGGAAAGCATGCAAAACTAAATGAAACCCATAAAGACTTGATGGCTGAGCGTGATGGTGTTACTTTAGGTTACATATGTCTTGGTAGTAGAAAAAGCAGGGAATGGGCTTTATCGGTGATTGATAGAATACTTGGCGAATACGGAGCAAAATGGATTAAATTTGATTTCAATTTGGATCCGGCTGTGGGATGCAATGCACTCCATCACGACCATGCAAAGGGTGACGGATTGTATGCTCATTACAAGGGTTACTATGAATTGCTAAAATTAATAAATAAGAAATACCCTGAAGTGATTTTGGAGAATTGTTCATCCGGAGGGCTGAGAATGGATATTGAAATGCTTTCTCATACTCACTTTAGTCATTTAAGCGATCCCGACTATACTGACTTCCATTTACAATGCTTCTGGGGAGCACTTTCATACCTTCATCAGAGCGCATGTCTTCATTTCAGTTGGTCGCATGTGTTAGGTGATCATAATCGAGGAATTAAAAGCCCGATAAATCATCAAATGCAGCTTTATCGCTTTGACTACATTATTCGGGCTGTCTTGATGGGGATTCCTGGCTTCTCATATCGATTGCCGGATATGCCTGAATGGTGTCTTGAAAGGCTGAAAGAACATGTAGGATTTTACAAGAGAATTTATAAGGACTTTATTCTTAATGGGGATGCTCATCGCCTGACGCCTCAACCGATAATGGGAGGTAAAGGTGAGCGTTTTCCTGTGTTTCAATTTAATAACAACTCTGCAGAAGCGCTACTGTTTGCTTTCAGGCTGGAAAAGGCAAATCCAGAGCAAATTGTTTTTCCAAAGGGTTTGTTGAGAGAAAACTTGTATGAGATAACATATGTGGATAAAGAAAAAATAATGGAATCTACCGGTTGGAAGCTAGAGAAAAATGGCATTGATTTCTTCGACATGCCGGAAGCAAGTTCTGAAATAGTATGGATTAAGCAAAAATCTACAACATGAAAGATTTTTTGTTAGTGCTTATTTAACAATGATTGTTGCGGAGGATTTATGAATAGCAAAAAAAACATGATAAAAACTTTAAATGGATTTAATACAGGACAAATTCCTGTTACACCCCATTGGTGGGGACTTTACAAATTCGAGTTATGCGGAGTTTTACAGGATTACAGCAGAGAAGCTTTAGCCTGGAGCTTAAGCGGTTCTGAATTGGCTGAGATTGACAGTTATTTTTACGAAATGTTTCATCCTGATATGTTTCACCTGACAACCGGCGCTTCCAAAATTACTGAGAGCTTAGCGATATCGGTAGACAAGAAGCGGATTTTTGAAGCTGTTTATGATCTTGAGAGTTATTCTGTAATAGATGAATATGTAGCCGCATTTTATGAAGATAAAAGTACAACTATTGAAAGTGGAGTATTTGATCATATAAAAATACTCTCAGATAAGTACGGAAGCAACAGCTTATTATTTCTAAACGAAGGGAACCCCATAAGCTGGATACTGGATCCCCATGGTTGTGTGGGTTTTGAGAATGGCTTGATCTCAATGCTTGAGGAACCTGACAAAATGGAGTATTTGATACATGAGTGCTACTCGGCATTGTTGCCGCGAATGGAAGCGCTACAATCTATGGGAGCAGATGGGTATATTGGTTCTGAGACCTACTGTTCAGCCGATATCATGTCTCCCGATCTTTATCGGAATTTAATCTTTGAACCTCAAAAGACCTTTTATACCTCAATTGAGCAGATAGGCTTAATTCCAATAACCTATTTTTTAGGTAATGTTAATCCGTTAATTGAGGATATTAAAAAATTGGGGGTAAAGGGACTGATGATAGAAGAAAGCAAAAAGAATTTTCGGCTGGATGTCGAATCGATTTATGATAAACTAGAAAAAAGTATGTGTCTTTTTGGAAATCTTGACAGTGTAAAGATACTACAAAACGGAACGATAAATGAAGTAGTTGACGAAACCATAAGGCAAACCAAAGCATGTAATAAAGGCGCATTTGTAATGTCCAACGGCTGCCCTATATCATTTGCGACTCCTCAGGATAACATTAAGGCTATGATAGAAAACGTTAGAAATACGGATATCTAATTATTTTAAATAAGAAAACGGAGTTAATATGCTCATTAACTCCGTTAAGATACCAATTACAATTTTACAGCTGTAGGTTAAAGCTTTGCGTTGAAATGCTTCATTTGGGAAGATTTATAGGCATAAAAGAGCAGACAGGTTGCCAGTAAAGCTTTTAAAACGGTTAAGATGATTTCTTGGAAAGCAGCTGTTTGAAAATCGAAAAGATGCACAACTATTGAAGCTATAAAAAATAACAAAAATTGATATCCGGTTACAAGTGAAAAGTCCTTTGACAAATGTTTCTGTTTATAAGCTTTATCATATCTAGCCTGGCTAAGAATAACAACTATCAGCCATATTATTCCAAGAAGTATCATGGCAGCTATGTCGATCACTCTCCATGACCAAACACTGACCGGACTGACCATAATTAGAATCATCAAAGCTTCTCTAAGGGTAAACAGGTTAAATATACCAATAAATCCGGTAATTCCGGCTAAAAGATTAGATATGATCATTGGGAAAAATGGACTTGTCATTTTGACCTCCTAAACCATGTTTTAACCTGTTATCTCAGCATTTTGTGTATATTCAATTCCTCGAAGTTTAAGTTCAGAAAATAAATGACAAGCTACTTGATGCCCAGAAGTAACTTCTCTCAGTAGGGGTTCTTCTATTTTACATTTCTCTATAGCATATTCGCAACGTGTTTGAAATCTGCATCCGGGAGGCGGATTAAAAGGGGACAAAACTGAACCTTTTAGAATAATCCTTTCGGGCTTGATTTCGGGATTAGCGACAGGTATAGCTGAGAGTAACGCTTCAGTGTACGGATGGCGTGGTGTGGCGTAAAGTTGTTCAACTGTTCCTATTTCTACTATTTTCCCGACATACATTACAGCAACGCGTTCAGAAATGTGCTCGACAACAGACAAGTCATGTGATATAAAAAGATAAGTGAAACCAAAACTTTCTTGCAAAATAGTCATAAGATTCAATACCTGACCTCTAATCGATACATCAAGAGCAGATACTGGTTCATCAGCAATAATAAGCTTAGGTGACAAAGTCAAAGCTCTTGCTATTCCAATGCGTTGACGCTGTCCGCCGCTGAACTCATGAGGGTATCGGGATACGAATTCCGGTCGTAGACCGACAGCGCGCATTAAATAGCCTATCCGATCATCAATCTCTGATTTAGTTCCCATCTCATGTATGAGAAAGGGTTCTTGTAAAATCTCTTTTACAGTCATCCGGGGATTAAGTGATGAAAATGGATCTTGAAAAATCATTTGGATTTGTGTGCGGATCTGCTTGAGCTCATGGCCTTTTAGCATTGAAAGGTTAGCGTTCTTACCTTCGACACCATCATCAAATAGCATATGTCCTTTATCAGGATCTATAAGTCTTGATACCAATCTTCCGACAGTAGTCTTTCCACATCCAGATTCGCCAACCAAACCGAGGGTTTCTCCTTTGCGAATCGTAAACGATACTCCATCGACGGCTTTCACATAACCTACATTCTTTCTTAGGAAGCCAGCCTTTTTGGGGAACCATTTAACGAGGTCGTTTACTTCAAGAAGGTTATCATTTCCTATCATACTGCAATCACCTCTACCTTCTCCTGTATTTTCTGATGAGATTTTGAATGTAGCCAACAGCGAACATGATAACCCGATTCGATTTCAAGCATGGGGGGCTCTTCAGCGCAAATCGGTAAGCGGTATGGACAACGAGATGCAAATCCGCAACCGACCGGTAGTATACGTGCGTCCGGTACCATCCCCTTAATGGGTACAAGTCTTCTGCCGGAAGAGCGCTGACCCAAAATGGGAATTGAACGCATTAATCCTTCCGTGTATGGGTGAAGGTGGTTTTTGAAAATCTTTTTAACAGGACCATATTCAACAATCTTTCCAAGATACATAACAGCCACATCCTGAGCCATAGAAGCTATCACGCCTAAATCGTGCGTTATCAACATGATTGATGTCTTAAACTCATCCTTGATCGTATCCATCAATTCTAAAATCTGAGCCTGTATAGTAACATCCAATGCCGTTGTTGGTTCATCAGCAATCAAAAGTGAAGGATTACAGGACATTGCCATAGCTATCATGACTCTCTGACGCATACCTCCGGAAAACTGATGTGGATATTCATTAAGCCTTTTTATCGGAGAAGGTATACCTACCTTACTTAACATTTCTACCGTTCTCATTCGAGCTTCTGATTTCGAAACGTTTTGATGTAAAAGTACTGCTTCTGATATTTGAGATCCGATAGAAAATACAGGGTTAAGCGATGTCATTGGCTCTTGGAATATCATGGATATTTCAGAACCTCTGATTGTGTTTATTTCATTACTTCTTGGGGGGAGAGTCACAATATCTTTGACAATTCCATTACGGCTTGTAAATAATATCTTCCCTGATACTTGTGCCTGAGGTTTAGGTAATAAGCTTAGAATTGCCGAAGCAGTAACACTTTTTCCGCATCCACTTTCTCCGACAACTCCCAAAGTTCTCTCTTTGTATATCTGCATATCTACACCGTTGACTGCCCAAACAACACCTCGCAATGAGTTGAAAGAAACTTTTAAGTCTATTATGTCAACCAGCTTAGCTGAATTGCTATTCATTGCATTATTCCTTTCATTTAGTATATGGATCTGCTGCATCACGTAAACCATCGCCTGCGAAATTTACTGCGAGTACAAACAAAATTACGAATATGGCAGGGAGTAAGAGCCAAGGTTGTTCAGCTAAAACTCGAACTTGCCTTGCTTCCTCAAGGAGAACTCCCCAACTTGTTATCGGGGGCCGAAGACCTAGCCCAAGAAATGAAAGTGCAGTTTCGCCAATAATCATTCCGGGTATTGCTAAAGTGGCTTCGACGACCAGAAAACTTGCAGTGTTAGGTAGCAGATGCCTAAGTATTATTCTTTTATCACTTGCACCTATACCTTTTGCTGCCATAGTGAAATCTCGTTCACGAAGCGATAACACCATACCACGCACTATTCGGGATACGCCACCCCAACCAATTAATGATAGCACCACGGATATCATTAGAAATACCATAAGCGGTGGCCACGCATCTGGTATAGCAGCACCAAGTGCCATCCAGAGAGGTAGAGTTGGAAAAGATCTTAGCAGTTCAATGATCCGCTGAATTATATTATCGATATGGCCGCCGTAAAATCCTGATATTGTACCTGTAATCGCTCCTATTGTCATTGAAAGCACGACGCCAATCAGACCAATTGTTAAGGAAATCCGTCCACCATAAATAATACGCGAAAACAAGCAGCGTCCAAGTCTGTCCGAGCCAAAAATGAACACCATATTTTCGCCATCAACGCCAAAGAGCCGGATACTTGTAGGTATAAAACCTAAAAGTCTGTAGGGTTCTCCACTGACAAAAAATCTTAAAGGCATTTTGACTTCATAATCTGGTTTATATACTCTCTGAAAAGTTACTTCATCTAATTCTCGTTTGTAACCGTACACAAAAGGACGTAGATGCCAATTGCCATCATTATCAATTATTCGCACTATTTGCGGTGGTGCGGACTTGTAAATTCTGTGGCTTTGCTCAAGACCATACGGCGCTATAAAATCAGCGAATATAACAGTGAACAGGTAGAATAAAATGGCAACAGTTGCTCCAATTAGCGCAATATTGTGACGCTTGAATTTGCGCCATACTAGAATCCAAAAGGTTTCCGATTGTTTTTGTGCTATAAGGTCCTCATCATCATGCAGGACAATATTTATATCAGGCACAAGTGGTAGAGGCTTCCTGTGTTTATTATGGAAATATTTCATTTATTTTACCCCCTTTGACCGATCAATCATAACGAATTCTTGGGTCAACCCAAGCAAGCAGAATATCGGCTATTAAGTTACCCAATACAACAAAAACAGAAGTGATCATTAGAATGCTACCTGCCAGAAACATGTCAAGCACTTGTAACGATCGAACAAAAACCGGACCTAAAGTAGGTAGATTCATTATCATCGAAACCAATGCTTCACCGGAAATAATGGCTGGAATGCTTATACCTATGATCGTGATAATTGGATTAATCGCAACCCTGAGTGCATGCTTGTAGATTACAAAAAATTCTTTTACACCTTTTGCTCTTGCTGTAGTAATATATTGTTGCCCTAAAGTTTCAAGAAGACTTGATCGCATTATCCTGATTAACCCTGCAGTACCGCTAAGACCCAGTATAACAACAGGAATCCAAAGATGTGACAGCATGTTTATTAATTTTGCAAAAGACCAGGGAGCATCCATGTATTCAGGCGAGAGAAACCCCCCTATAGGCATATCAGTATACAACACAATAAAAAACATAACTATTAAAGCCAATAAAAAGCTCGGCGTAGCCATACCGATAAAGCCTATGAAAGTAAAAGAGTTATCGCCGAATGAATACTGATGTGTTGCGCAATATATCCCGATTGGTATTGCAACAAGATATATAAATAGCATAGTGGCTAGAGATAGAACAAGCGTCATGGGCAACCTCTCCATGATTATGCTACTAACAGGTCTTTCGTTTTGATCAAACGAAACTCCCAAATCACCTTGTAAGAGTCCTCCCATCCATCTGAAATACTGAAACCAGGCTGGCCTGTCTAAACCATATCTTTCACGCAAATCAAGCATGATTAGTTCAGCGTTCGGATTACCTTCTTGCTTAAGCTCTTCTAATCTTAGATCTATAAAATCTGTCGGTGGTAGCTGAATAATCATAAAACTAATTACTGAAACTAGAAAAAGTAGTAGGATAGAGTGCAGAATTCGTTGAATTATAAAACTTAACATTTATTGTCACCTCCATGACTTTACATTACATTTAGAAGATATGAGCAGACAAGTTATCTTGCCTGCTCATCCAACTTGCTAGTTTTTAGGTTATCTATCCCAGAATAAAGTCGTTATGTTCTGATTACCAGGACTTCCAGGTGCCCAAGGCCCAAGAACTCCGGTTTGAGGTACGTTTCTAAGTTCCGGTCGTGCCAACACAGGTTGTGGAATGCCACCAATAAATCCGATGTAGAAGGGTCCTTCTTCCAATAGAAATCTAACTGCTTCATGGACGACTTCGTGACGTTCAGCTTCAGTCGGCAACATTCTTCCTTTATGGTAAAGATCGTTTAGAATCTGTGCTGAACTGCCAGCAAAAGGTTGTTCGCCTTCAACTCCGCCTGTTTCAAACCAGCGACCTTGTAGCGGCCAAGAACGATTACCGCGTACTGTGAACAACCAGTCAGGATATGTCCACAGGTCTAGTTCGGCTGCATGAGCAAATGAGAACATCCATTCTGCGCCGTTAAAGCGAACAGCGGCTTCAGGATCAGGAATATCTCTCAGTTCTGCATTTAGACCAACGATAGCGAGATCTCTTCTCACAAGCTCTGCGGTTTCAGCATTTGTTGCACGACCACCCCAACCTGTTATGTCAATAATTAGATTTAGTGGTGTGCCATCGGGTCGTAATCTGAAACCATTAGCATCTTTTTGAGTCAACCCAATTTCATCAAGCATTTGATTAGCTAGATCCGGATCCCATTGAGAATAACTCTGTTGCCACTCTTGAAAAAGAGCTTGACCTTCAGGCATTGCAAAATGTGGTGATTCCGCTGAAATGGTTCCTTGTTGAACTATACCCATTCCGCCCCAAATTGCTTCGTTTATAACTTCACGGTCTACAGCAACCGATACAGCCCGGCGGAATCTTGTGTCTCTAAGCAATTCGCGAATATATTCGTCGCCGACATGATCTTGGTTGACTAGCATTCCAGGCCATCCACCCGCTGCATCTGTCCAATTAATTAGATTGTAGTTGCCACGTTCCTGGTTTCTTATCAATGTAGGGATGTTGCGTGGATGAATGCCGCGGATTGAGAGGTCAAACTCTCCGGCGAGCGCTCTTAGTACACGGACTTCTTCCTCATCAACGCGAAGAGCAACTATCCTATCGAGATAGGGAAGCTGGTTACCTTCTGGGTCAAGTTTCCAATAAAAGGGGTTGCGTTCTAGTACAATGCGGACACCCGGGTCATACTGTACTGTAACCCAAGCGTTGAGGGTGGGGAATTCTGGATTGATAATCCAGTTTATGTTCTCGCGCAAAGTTACAAAGTCAGTAAACTCGGTATTATACTTTGGATGAAATTGGCTAACATAGTGTTTGGGATACTTCATTGCTTCCCATTCCCAGAAGCCTTGAGCAATGATAAAAGGTTGAATCCAGTTTGGTTCCATGAACGTGAATGAGAATTGAGTTTCACTAATTATATTTACTTCCATAGGAGTACCATCATCATTGAAGCTCCACCAGGGGGGCATGAAACCCGAATCTGGAAATGTCGCTAAATCTTCCCACCAGAATCGGATGTCTTCAGTCGTGAAAGGATGACCGTCAGACCATCTTAATCCTTCGCGAAGAGTATATGTTATGGTTCTGCCATCTGCCGACCATTCGAAACTCTCAGCCAGACCAGGTTCATATCCTGAATAATCTTCCTTCCAGCGCACTAATGGGTCATAGAGCCACATCTTTAGATGACCTGCTCCTGCTCCTTCGTACCATGTTAATAATTCACCGCCATGAGTGCCGATAGCTTCGCGTACTCCAACCACAAGAGGATTAGTCGGTAAGCGTTCATTTAAAGGCGGAAGTTCTCCTGCATCGACACGTGCTTGAAGAGGATCGTTGGCCAAGTTTGGCTCAACATTAGCCGCAGGTTCAATCCTGCCGTCAGCTGGTTCTTCTACTACCGGTTCTTCCGGTTCTTCTACAACCGGTTCTTCAGCGACCGGTTCTTCTACAACCGGCTCTTCTACTACCGGCTGTTCCCTGGGTATCGCAACCATTGCGATAACAACTACAATCGCAATTACTACGATTATCCCAAGGGTCTTGAGTTGTTTTTTGTTCATAAGTATACCTCCGTTTTTAATTATTTCGAAGCCATAGGGCTTCTTATATTAAAAGCAATACAAATGTCATATTACTTTCAATATCCTTCGTAAGATGTTTAGATTAAAGCTATTGATTAATGCAAAAATATCAAGGATAATAGCTTCAAATAAGGGATTTTTATATTATGAAGCGATTAATACTATTAATATGATGTTACTAAATCGAAGTTTATGAGAAAGTAGTTCCTCCAAATCCCAATTAATAATAAAAACCAAAATTTTGTATGTCTCATCTATTTGTATAAAATATATTATAATGCATAGGTTTTAAATGTGTCAATATGTTTTTCATGCTAAATTAGATTTGACCATGCCATCTGATTATGGTATATTTCTGATAGTGCTTAAGAATAACACGCCTGATTATGAAGCTTACAATTTGATGAGGATTAGAAGTGTGATGAAGAAACTAACTGCATTGTTAATAACAGCAGTTTTAGCAGTCGCTACTGTTGCTTTTGCTCTGATTTTATCAGAGGTGAAAGGTGTTACCGAACAGCCCGATACTCCTGTGCTTAATGAATTTATGGCTTCAAATCAGGGAACGCTGCATGACGAAGACGGAGATGCATCGGACTGGATAGAAATAAGCAATCCTACCTCGGAACCTATTAACTTGCAAGGGTATGCTTTATCTGATAACCGAAGAAATGAGCCCTGGGTATTCCCTGAAGTTATTATACCTCCTCGCGGGCATATTATCGTGTGGGCTTCCGGTAAGAATATTGCGGAATCCGGACACAAAGTCATAGTTTTAAACGGTGGAGGCCGTGATATATGGGATGTGAGCGACAGCTTTTATTTTGATTATGTTAAGATGGACAAAAAGGAATTTAGCATAATAGCACGGGCTGCTTATATTGAACATACTCATCCATGGGCAAAGGCAGGAGTAATGATACGTACCGGCCTTGATGCGTCAAGCTCGCACGTATCAATGTTTGTGACTCCTGCTAACGGTTTTGCATTTCAAAGGCGAGTATTATCAGCGCATTCGTCTGAACATACTCCGGGTGGCATCCCGCTTGTTTTTCCGGATGGCTGGGTTAAACTTACGATAAAGAACTCTTTGTTGGAGGGCGTATCAGAGGTTACAGGATATGCATCAAATGATGGAGTCACTTGGCATTTGGCAGGAACGGAATATTTAATAGGTACTGACATCGGATTGTATGCAGGTTTGGCAGTAACCAGTCAGAATCCTGGTAATTTGGCGGAAGCTCGATTCACAGATGTGAGCATAGATGGGATAAAAGACTGGACAGATACTTCTATGCAAATGAATATAGGTACGCGAGACCGAGGGAACACAAAGGCAGAAGATTATAATGTGCTTCATACTGATTTCAGGTTGCGCGAATCCGGCGAAATCATAAGCCTTTTCAATCCTCAAGGTGATTTGATTGACGGGTTGACATTCAGCCAACAGACAGTCGGATATTCATTCGGAAGGATAGATGGTCGGGATGAATGGGCATATTTTGCGAAGCCGACCCCGGGAGGAAGAAATATTACACAATTTGCAAATGGGATAACGGAAATGCCGAATTTAAGCATAAGGTCAGGGTTTTATAAGTATTCGATCGAGGTATTCATTACTACACAAAACAATGCGAGAATCTACTATACGCTTGATGGATCAACACCGGACGTTCGCAGCATGCTTTATGAGGAACCGCTTAAAATAGACAATACAAGCATTTTAAGAGCCATTGCGGTTTCTCCCGGTCTTCATCCAAGTCTGCCGGTAACCGCAACATATATCATTGGAGAAAATTATGGATTACCCGTTTTATCTATTGTAACCGATCCTGAAAATCTATGGGATGAGAGTAAAGGAATAATCCACAATGCATGGCAAAGAGGAGAAGAATGGGAAAGACCTGCGGCGGTTAGCTTGATACGTTCTGATGCGACAGTTTTTGACTTTGAACAGGACATAGGCTTGCGTGTGCATGGAGGGGCAAGCAGATGGGTTGATAAAAAATCGTTCAGATTGTATTGGCGCGGCGGCACGCACTTAGAATACCCACTATTACCCAATAAGCCTGAAATTACACGTTTCAGAAGACTTGTTGTGCGATCAGGTGGTAACGATCAGGCAACAGGTTGGGATGGCAATCTGACATGGGTAATGATGCGATGCTGGTTACAGGGAGAATTGTGGCGACAAGCTGGGGGTAATGCATCTTCCCATTTGCCGGTTATATTATTGCTAAACGGTGAAATGTGGGGGATGTACAATATTAGGGAAAGAATTGACAGATTTTTTCTGCAAGAAAATTTCGGGATTGATCCAAACAATGTGGATCTGATTAAGTATGAGCATCCAGGCAGGGCTACGGTTCAGGAAGGATCCCTAGATGAATGGAACTCACTTAATGAGTTTTTCGAAAATGCTGATTTGACGGATCCTGATGTGTATAGACAGGCACACGAGTTAATCGATGTGCAAAATTTTACTGATTATACTATAATGCAGATCTATGCGGGAAATTGGGATTGGCCTCAGAACAATGTTTATGCATTCAGGGAAAGAACTGCCGGAGCAAAATGGCAGTGGATTCTTTGGGACATAGACGATGCTTTTATGATGCGCAGCCCGATAAACCACAATACGCTTCAATGGGGCACCAGAGACAGAGCGAGGAGGGATTTAGCACCGCCCTGGTATGCCGAAGCCGGAGCAACGACTCTTCATACGACTTTAATGCTGCGAAAACTGCTTGAAAATGCTGAATACAGAGAGTTTTTTACAGGAAGAGCGAAACATCTGCTTGACACAGTGCTTCATCCGGAGAATGTAATACAAGAGATTGAAGAAGGTGCTCGGATGATGGAAGCAGGCGTAAAGTGGGAAACTTTAAGGTGGGGCACAACCGTTGAACAATGGCATAACAATATAGCGCGTATAAAAGAGTTTGCGAGGTTAAGGCCTAACATACTCAGGATACATTTTATTAACTATTTTAATTTGGACGAGGAAAGTTTTCCTATAATCGAAGAATAAAATAAATTTAGGGGGATATTTTTGTGTGGGAGACAATTCTGGATACTTTATTCATATCTTCAGAAACGGTAATTAGATCTGTTTTTGCGTTATTTTTAGCACTGGCTATGGGTATGGCAATATCACAAATTTATAAATATACACATACCGGCATTCATTACGAACCATCCATGTTGTCGACGCTGGTTCTTCTGGCGCCTGTCGTTACGACAGTAATGCTTTTTATTCAAGGTGATTTAGCCCTTACTTTGGGCTTGATAGGTGCGCTTGCGATTATACGGTTTCGCACGCCTATTAAAGGCACAAGGGATATGGTATATCTTTTCTGGACAATTGCTGTCGGTATTGGTATGGGCACCTTTAATTGGACGCTTGCTATGATAGCAACTGCTATAATAGGATTTATTATGATTCTGTTTCATGTTATAAAATATGAGAATATGCCTAAGAATGAGTTTATACTAGTGGTGTCTGGCAATGAGTCAAATGCTGCTGAACAAGTGCGCGAATATGTAAGACAATATGATTCGAATGCAAGGATGCGCTCTAGTAAACTAGTCGGCAACACATGGGAGATTATCTTTGAGATGCAGATATCAAAAATTGGCAAAGAGAAAAGTGACATGCTTTTAACAGAGCTTCATAAAACCAAAGGCGTTGAAAGAGTATCATTGCTGGCGCCTCAGATATCACTTCCGGCATAACAGACGCTCATTCGAAAGGAAAATGTAAATTGCCAAACATTGCGCGTTATGAATCGAAATATTTACTAAACTATGAGAAATATCTGAGTATCAAAAATGATTTAAGTCCTTATATGGAAAAAGACAAGTATAGTACTCAATCCCCTACAGGATCTTACCTTGTGAGAAGTCTTTACTTTGATACGTTTGATTATCAGGCTTATAAAGATAAGCTCGATGGATTTTTTGGCAGGACAAAATTCAGATTGCGATGCTACTCCTCTGAAAAAGAAAGCTTAAAAAGCATTTCAGTTGAAATAAAGACAAAAACAGGAAATACAGTCGAGAAGTACACTTCTCCGGTACCGCTTGAATATTATGATTATTTCATGGAAAACTGGCATTGGCCGGAATATACCACCCCGGTATTGATAGATTTTGAGCGGTCGGTGTTATTAAGAATCCTTACACCTGTAGTGATAGTCGAGTATCAGCGGGAAGGGATGTGTGACTATCTGGGGGATGGGGTAAGGGTAACTTTTGATCACTCATTAAAAAGCGCTGATTGTGAGGAGCTGTTTCCGAAAAATCCATTTTTCTCCGGACATTTTCCGGAATATATAGTACTCGAAGTAAAAAGTCGTGAAGTTCCGCCTGCTTGGCTGAAAAGAATAATTCAAAGACATGGATTAAAGCTCGTTGCTTACAGCAAATATGTTCAGTCGATTATTGTTAGCAGAAATGATCTATTTTCGCCCAATTAGCTCATAGGGAAGTATGAATTTTACGAATACTGAAAAAAATCCATACCTATTCTGTATGCTTGCGGTGTGAACTTCTATTGAAGTATAGTTGCTCTCATAGTAGAATATACCGATAGTTAAGGCAGAGCAGCAGGAGGTAAAACATGGCAGACAAAATCAATCTTATGGTTCTTTTTGGAGGTCAGTCCGAGGAGCATGAAGTATCATTGATGTCGTGCGAATCGCTGCTTAAAAATATAGATGTTTATAAGTATAATGTGTATAGTGTCGGCATAACAAAGAAAGGACAATGGCGGCTTTTTGAAGGAGACTATGAGCTTATCGGCAAAAATCAATGGGAAGCATTCTCGAAGCGGATAGTGTTTCCGGGTGATCCTTCCTTCGGAGGTTTTTTCTTACTCGATGATCCGGCAAAAGTTTATCCCGTGGAAGTAGTGTTTCCGGTCATACATGGACCACTTGCCGAGGATGGCACTATTCAGGGCTTATTCGAACTCGCTAACGTGCCTTATGTCGGTTGTTCGGTAGCATCGTCGGCGCTTTGTATGGATAAATGGCTGACAAAGGCAGTTTTTTTGGCAAACGATATCCCATGCTGCAAGTACATGTTGTTCTTTAGGGATGACGTGACATGTAAGCCTGAAAAAACGATACAAAAAATTAAGGAGAATTTTACTTATCCGGTATTCGTAAAACCATCAAACTTAGGCTCAAGTGTAGGGATTAGTAAAGCAAAAGATGATAAGAGCCTTCTTGATGCGTTAATAGAAGCAGGCAAGCACGACAGAAAGATTTTGGTTGAAGAATTCATCGACTGCAGAGAGATTGAGTGCTCTGTAATAGGGAATGATGACCCTATAGCTTCACTGCCCGGGGAAATAATTCCTTCAAATGAGTTTTATGATTACAACGCAAAATATCTGGATGGAAAATCCACATTAATTATCCCTGCACATTTGGATCAAAAAAAGACTAATGAGATAAAACAGCTTGCCATAAGAGCGTATAAAGCGCTTGATTGCAGCGGAATGGCCAGGGTGGACTTCTTTCTTGAGAAAGGAACGGGACGGGTTTTGGTGAGCGAAATTAATACCATACCCGGATTTACAAATGTTAGCATGTTTCCAAAACTTCTCAATGCTTCAGGTATAGCCTATAGTGAACTGATTGGGAAGTTGATTGAGCTTGCGATTGAGCGAAAAAAGAAGGGGGCTTAAATATTGGACGAGAGGCCTATAGGTATATTTGATTCGGGATTGGGCGGTCTTACTGTCATGAGAGAAATGATGTCTAGGCTTCCATTTGAGAATATGGTCTATTTTGGTGATACGGCAAGAATTCCTTATGGTACACGCTCGCCTGAGATCGTAACAAAATATTCGATGCAATGTGTACGGTTTTTATTGACTCAAAACGTTAAGTTGGTCGTAATAGCATGTAATACTGCCAGCTCGGCAAGTCTTGAACCGCTGCGTGCTTCTTTTGATATTCCCATTGTTGGAGTTGTGCGACCTGGCGCCGCTATGGCTGTTGCAGCAAGCGTCAACAAGAGGATTGGAATTATAGGAACTGACGCAACGATTAAAAGTAAAGCATACAATAGCGCAATAACTGCACTTGACGACAACACTCATGTATTTGAGGCTGCTTGCCCTTTGTTTGTTCCTTTGGTAGAACAAGGATGGTGCGATAATGAAATTGCATACTTGACAGCAGTTGAATATTTATATAAGCTAAAGCATGAATTTGTCGACACCTTAGTGCTTGGGTGTACTCATTATCCGCTATTAAGCAGTGTTATAAGCCGAGTAATGGGGAAAGATGTTACACTTGTTAACCCTGCGATTGGGGCAGCTTTGCGGGTTGAGAGCATGCTGGTAGAAAATGGTGTGACTAATTTTAGTCGAAAAGAACCTTCATACCGTTTTTTCGCAAGTGATTTTGGGCAAAGATTCAGACAAATTGGCAGTATTTGCCTTGGCAGGGATATTCCCGATATCGAAAGAGTCGATATAGAGGGTTGTTGAGACGCAGGTTTTTTTATTTATTTTGGGGGTTTAGATATGGACAAAAGTGTGGTATTGACTATAACCGGTATACAGCGCATTGCCGGCGAAGATAAGACTGTTGAGCTTGTAACGATGGGACGTTTTTTTAAAGAAGGAAATATCTATTATATAGAATATGAGGAAAGTATTATTACCGGCTATGATGGGAACAAGACACTTATAACAATTGATGGTGATAAGATTTTGCTTGAGCGCACAGGACATTTTAAAACTCATCTTTTGTTTGAGAAAGGTAGAAAATACGTAGATTCTCACGATACACCATTCGGTATACATGAAATGGGAATATATCCGACGAGCATAGAGATTAATATGGGACAATCACAAGGTAAGCTGGACTTAAAATATCAGCTTGATATTGGCGGTCAGTATGCAGGTGCTAATGAGTTGTCTGTTAGTTATAGCGCAACAGGGCGAAATGGAGGATATTTTAACAAGGTGCAGCGCACTTAAATATTTAAGTTTTTAGCGAACCTTCGGTTTTATCATGACCGAAGGTCTGTTTTTGTCGGGTTTTACATTATATATTATGCATTTGGAGGATTCATGCGTACAAAATTTGTATTTGTAACAGGCGGAGTGGTATCGTCGCTCGGAAAAGGAATAACAGCTGCTTCTTTAGGCAGACTTTTGAAGAACAGAGGGCTTAAAGTATCCTTGCAGAAACTTGACCCTTATATAAATATTGATCCCGGCACAATGAGCCCATTTCAGCATGGTGAGGTTTTTGTGACAGACGACGGCGCAGAAACCGATTTGGACCTTGGTCATTATGAGCGTTTTATAGATGTGAATTTGAGCAAGAACAGTAATGTGACCGCTGGCAAGGTATACTGGTCTGTCATACAAAAGGAACGGCACGGAGACTATATGGGTACAACGGTTCAGGTTATACCGCATATAACCAATGAGATAAAGAGCAGGATTTTTCTTGCCGCTGAAGACTCAAAAGCCGATGTATTAATCATTGAAATAGGCGGGACAGTAGGCGACATTGAGAGCCTTCCCTTTTTGGAGGCTATACGACAAATAAAAACTGATGAGGGCGCAGAGAACTGTATGTATATACATACAACTTTAATCCCATATCTTGGAAAGGTCGGGGAACTTAAAACTAAACCTACACAGCATAGTGTTAAAGAGCTAAGAAGCATCGGCATACAGCCTGATGTTATAGTGTGTCGTACACAAGAGCCGTTAAGCGCTGATATAAAAGCAAAAATAGCGCTTTTTTGTAATATTGACGCTACCCATGTCGTTGAAAACATTGACGCAGATGATCTTTACGAAGTTCCTCTTTTGCTTGAAAAAGAAGGTTTGGGAGATTTAGCAGTTAAAAAGTTAAAGCTTGAATGCAAGCCTGCCGATATGCTTGAGTGGAGTTTGATTGCGGAAACTGCCAAAAAGCTTAATAAATCGGTGACAGTAGCCTTAGTTGGTAAATATGTAAAACTACATGACGCATATCTAAGTATTGTTGAGGCTTTGAAGCATGGAGGCCTCTTTCACGGAACGGAAGTGAAAATTAAGTGGATTGATTCCGAAATTATTGAAAAAGTAGAGGCACATGAAGTTTTTAATGATGTGGATGCAATTTTAATACCCGGAGGTTTTGGTGAACGCGGAATAGACGGGAAAATTCGTACAGCGCAATTTGCAAGAGTAAATAATATACCGTATTTCGGCATATGCCTGGGAATGCAGGTAGCGTGTATTGAATTTGCGCGTAATGTAGCCGGATTAATGGATGGGCACAGCACCGAATTTGACCCATGCACAAAAAATCCTGTAATAGATTTATTGCCCGGTCAAAAAGAGATACATGACATAGGTGGCACTATGAGATTAGGATCATATCCATGCATGATAATTGCAGGAACAAAAGCTTCTGCAGCTTTTGATTCTGACATTACAAACGAAAGACACAGGCACAGATTTGAGTTCAACAATCAATATAAAGAATTGCTTTCATCATATGGGTTAGTGGTTTCCGGTGTTTCGCCCGATTTGGAGCTTGTCGAAATGGTGGAGATTGAATCTCATCCTTGGTTCGTAGGGGTGCAATTTCATCCTGAATTCAAATCAAGACCAAACAAACCGCATCCTCTGTTTAAGGATTTTATAGGGGCGGCAATTGTTTATAAGAATAGGAAGCTTTTGGAGATTCGTGTATAATTCTTTTTTTCAAAGACAAAATAATCTTTCATGAGATGCGAAATAATCTGCTCCCTACAAGCAGGAAGTTGTTTATTTTGTAAAAATACACTAATTTATTTCATGCTTTTTTTATAAATTTTACGTTGACTTTTAAGAGTTAATAAATTATTATCTTATTGTATGTTGTAGTACTTATTCTAATTTGTTATCAGACGTTCGTCAATTCTTTGTCGGATTGTAAAGATAAATGCAACAATCGATTTTACCGGACAGGTTGGGTTCAAATTCCCTATGTAGAGTATAAAAAGGAAAAAACTAGTTATGCTGCGAATACTGTCATCGCTTAATTTTAATTGTATTAAACATGTAAGTAAATTGACCTGTTTGCGCAGTTTTTTGCCTTTTCAAATAACCACTGAAAATTTTTTGCCTAATTCAACATGAAAGAGAGGAGTTTAATTTGGACTTTAACAATTTGGAATCTAATACTATTTTTGGACTCAGAGAGATGGGTAAACTAATAGGATTAAAAAACCCTACCAGACATAAAAAAAGTGATCTAATCAACTTGATTGCGCAAAGATTATCGCAAGCCCCCGGCAAATATAACTCAGGTCAAATTGAAATGTCATCTCAAAACAATCAAATAACACTGACATACGATGAGGTGAATACTCAACGAGAAGAAACTGCTGGTCCAGACATCAAGCTTGAGACTGAAGTTGCTGAAGTGAAAATACCTAAAAAAAGAGGTCGCAAAAAAAATAGTGAGATCTTAGCTGCACAAGGTCAGATATTGGGACAACAGCAAATAATGGTTAGTATATCTAAACATGAAGACATCGAGCCGATTTTTGAGTCGGTTAATGAGATAGAAGTAAACAAATCGGAAACGTTGCGGTTAGTTTCCCAAACAGAGCAATTCAATGAAGAAGTGCAAATTGATGAAACCTCAACAAATGGAGATACACAGTCAGACGATCTTGCGCGAGATGAAGAGTATGACAAACAAGTGGCTTTTGCGCGCAAACACTATAATACCTCCAATCCTGCGATTCCTGCGATGTTGATCTCAGGTGAATGTGGAGAAGCCGATGGTATTCTAGAGATTTTATCGGATGGTTATGGTTTTTTACGTACTAAAAATTATATGTCCGGGTATAAGGATGTGTATATATCTCAATCCCAGATAAGACGTTTTGGCTTGAAAACCGGAGATCAGGTGCAGGGGAAGACGCGCAAGGCCAAGGATGGGGAAAAATTTCAGGCGCTTCTGTATGTAACCTCGGTTAATGGGGATAATCCTGAAAAGGTAGCCCAGCGAAAGCCGTTTGAGGATCTTACGCCGATATATCCGGCAATTAGAATCACTTTAGAAAACAAGAAAACTCCGAAAGAACTAGCCACAAGACTGATTGACCTTGTATCGCCAATTGGCAAGGGGCAAAGAGGACTTATAGTATCTCCGCCAAAGGCCGGCAAAACCATTCTTCTTAAAAAAATAGCCGATAGCATATCATCAAACCATCCTAACATACATTTGATAGTCTTATTGATTGATGAGCGGCCGGAGGAAGTCACGGATATGCAACGCTCTATAAAAGGGGACGTTATATTTTCGACTTTTGATGAAGTGCCCGAACATCACACCAAAGTAGCGGAGATGGTTTTGGAGCGTGCTCAAAGACTTGTTGAGCATGGACGCGATGTGGTCATACTGCTCGATAGCATCACAAGGCTTGCAAGAGCCTATAACTTGACAGTTCCGGCGACAGGGCGCACTCTTTCAGGAGGACTGGATTCTTCAGCGCTACATAAGCCGAAAAGGTTTTTTGGTGCGGCGCGCAATATTGAAGAAGGCGGCAGCCTTACAATTATAGCTACAGCGTTGGTTGAAACCGGCAGCAGGATGGATGAAGTCATTTACGAAGAATTTAAGGGAACGGGAAACATGGAAATCCACCTGGACAGGAAGATTTCGGAAAAGAGAATATTTCCTGCCGTTGATATATTCCGCTCAGGAACACGCAGGGAGGAACTCTTATTAAGCCAGAGGGAAATTGAAGGCGTGTGGACGATACGCAAAAATTTAAGTGAAGGGCGTCCTGACAGGATAATAGAGATAATAATTAACGATCTTATGCGTACCAACAGCAATGCGGATTTTCTAGATCTTATGCTGTCTCATTTTGAAAGCATCGATCGGGATTCTCATGCAGGCGAGAGGGATAGTTACGTAAGTTATAGATAATCTTATTGGGAAGGCTACTAAATGTTGCGTTTAACGGAAAGACAAATGAGGGTAACCAGAATTATTGCATGGGTAGCGATTGTTATTGCACTCATGTTTTTATTTGTTTTCAGGATTGCGGGATACTTAGGCCCTTTTTTACTGGCTCTAGCAGTATCGCTTTTGATAAACAGACCGGTTGATGCTTTACAAAACAAGCTTAAGATAAAAAGAGGATTAGCGACTGCTTTTGTGTTGCTGCTGTTTGTGGTTATAGTTGGCGGAGGGCTTGGGTTTTTAATATATAGTTTGTTTGACGAAGTATTTACTTTGGCTCAAAGAATACTGACAGGCAATGAACTTGAGCTTTTTCTTGAGTCGTTTTTTGAACGTTTAAGGCTCTTGTATGCAGATTTGCCTTTTGATGCTGCGCAGGCGGCTGAGAATGCCATAGCATCATTAGCTGCAAATGTTTTGGATCAGGCACAAATGTTACTTGAACGGATATTTAATTTTGCGTTGTCTTTACCAAGAGTTATAATCTTTTTTGTGATATCCCTGGTGGCAACTTTCTTTATGACTAAGGACAAAGATAAGATATTCGCATTCTTTTCGAGGCAGTTTCCTGAGCTATGGAAGCGAAAGTTAGAGATAGTTGTCAAGGAACTTATCCGGACTATTTTAGTGTATGTAAAAGCACAGGCTATTGCCTCATCCATAATTTTTTCGCTACTTTTGACGGGATATTCTCTGCTCGGGCTTGAATATGTGTTGCTTTTCGCACTTTTCACAACGTTGTTTGATGCGCTGCCGGTTCTTGGTGCCGGTATGGTGCTAGGCACATCGGCCTTAGTTCAGTTTGTTATGGGTGATTTGTTAAGAGGCTTTGGCTTTGTGGGAATTTATCTAATTGTACTCTTTATTCGCAATACTGTTGAACCTAAGATAATTGGTAAAGGGGTAGGGATACACCCTCTTTTGATTTTGCTCTCCATGTATACGGGACTTCAGCTAATAGGTGGTTTGGGATTAATATTAGGCCCGGTTTTTGTTATAACAATAAAGGCGCTTCAAAAAGCAGAATTACTGCCTGATTGGAAAAAATAAGATTTGATGTGTTGCGAGCAAAGGAAAAGAGACTAGTAATTACTGAGATTACGTCGTTTAAGGAGCTTTAATAATGTTTGACATAAAAGGAATAATTGCCAAATCGGTCATTGATACCGACAATGCTTTGGATATAAGCGAAATTTATAATATGCTGGAGCACCCTCCTGACCCAAGCATGGGAGACATTGCTTTGCCGTGCTTCAAATTGAGCAAAAAGCTAAAAAAAGCGCCTGCTATTATTGCGCTAAAGCTTGAAAATGCCTTTGTAAACTGCAAATACATAAAAAAAGTCGAAGCGGTATCAGGCTACTTGAATTTTTATCTTGATTTTGGTCGATTTATCGAAGAAGTATTATTTGGAATACTAAAATCCGGAAACGATTACGGTAAAAGCGACAAAGGACAGGATAAAACCGTTGTGATAGATTTTTCCGCGCCTAATATCGCTAAACCGTTTCATATAGGTCATTTAAGGTCTACTGCAATTGGAAACTCCATTTATAGAATACATGAATTCATGGGTTATAAGTCTTTTGGTATCAATCACTTAGGCGACTGGGGCACGCAATTCGGCAAACTAATAGTTGCGTATTTAAAATGGGGTAATAGGACGGAAGTCGAAAACGGCGGAGTAAAGGCGCTTATGGCGCTTTATATTAAGTTTCATGAAGAAAGCGAGAAAGATAACTCGCTTGAGGATGAAGCCAGGGAATGGTTTATCCGTATGGAGAAACGTGATGAGGAAGCATTGGCATTGTGGCAATGGTTTAAAGACATAAGTCTTGTCGAGTTTCAAAAGGTGTATGACCTTATGGGAGTGCATTTTGATTCCTGGGCGGGTGAAAGTTTTTATAATGATAGATCGCTTGATGTTGTAACTGAGCTAAGAAATAAAAAGCTTCTTAAAGAAAGCGAAGGTGCGCATTTAGTCGAGCTTGATGAGCATTCGCTTCCTAATTGCTTAATACTTAAAAAAGACGGCGGAACCCTGTATGCCACGAGAGATATCGCGGCCGCTATCTATCGCAAAAACACTTATGACTTTGAAAGCTGTATATATGTGACCAGTGCAGGTCAGAGCCTTCATTTTGAGCAATGGTTCAAAGTGATTGAACTTATGGGATATCCCTGGGCAAAAAACTTAAAGCACGTCCCTTTCGGTACAGTCGATTTAGGCGGTGAAAAATTATCTACACGTAAGGGCAATGTGGTGCTTTTAGAGGATATTTTTGATGAAGCCATAAAGAAAACGGAAAGTATAATCGCTGAAAAGAGTAACGACCTTCAAAACAAAGAGGAAACCGCTAGAGATATTGGTGTCGGAGCGGTTATATTCAGTGATTTGTTCAGTAATCGTATAAAGGACGTGTCATTTTCATGGGAAGAGATACTTGATTTTGATGGTGAAACCGGTCCTTATGTTCAGTACACCCATGCCAGGGCATGCAGCGTTTTAAAAAAATCCTGCATTGAGGATTCAATCAGTTCTGATAGTATCAATATGGACAATCGCGAGGAATATTATGTGGCTAAAGCATTATATGAATTTCCGTTTAGAGTCGAACAGGCGCTTGAAACACTCGAGCCATCAGTTATAACCCGGTATTTAATTGAATTAGCCAGAGCATTTAACCGTTTCTATCATCAGCATCCAATACTTACGGCGGAAGAGAATCTAAAGAAATCGCGCCTGGCTCTTGTCAAGGCGGTTCGCATAGTGTTGTCGAACGGACTATGGCTCATTGGGCTTAAAGCGCCTGAGAGGGTGTAAAACGAATGGCAAGGGGAAAGCGGATAGTTCTCACAGGAGGGGGCACAGCTGGGCATGTAACTCCAAATCTGGCGCTTTTACCTTATCTGTTTAAGGATAATTGGGATATTCATTATGTTGGTACAAAGGACGGTATAGAGCGCGATCTCGTTTCCCGGTTCGAATATGTCCGATATCACTCCATTCAATCCGGTAAACTCAGAAGGTACGTGGATTTGAGAAATCTTACTGACCCTTTAAAAGTGTTGTTTGGGATTGCTCAATCGTTATTTTTAATAAGTAGAACAAGACCATCGGTTATATTCTCAAAGGGAGGCTTCGTATCCGTACCTGTTTGTGTAGCGGGGTTTTTGATGAGAGTTCCTGTCATAATCCACGAGTCGGATTTGACTCCCGGTCTTGCAAACCGTATAGCATCGAAATTCGCCACAAAAATATGCACATCATTTCCTGAAACAGTTTCTATGTTTCAAGGCTGTGACTGCATATTTACGGGTACACCCATACGAAATGAGCTAGTGCATGGGGATGCGGAAAAAGGAAGATTGTATTGCGGTTTTAGTGAAGATAAGCCAGTTATTTTGATCGTCGGGGGAAGCCTTGGCGCGCAAGCAATTAACCGCTGTGTGAGGGAAAATATCCCAAAGCTATTGAAGAATTTTGATATCGTTCACATTTGCGGGAAGAATAATATTGATGCTGAGTTTTTGAGCATTGAAGGTTATACGCAATTTGAATATATCAATGAACAGATGTCTCATGTGTTGGCTATGACTGATTTGGTGGTGTCGCGTGCCGGCTCTAACTCAATAAACGAATTTTTGGAGTTAAGAAAGCCTAATCTGCTTATACCGCTGCCTAAATCGGCAAGCCGCGGAGATCAGGTGCTAAATGCCGAAGTTTTTGAGAGAAAGGGCTATTCAAAAGTATTAAGTCAGGAAGATTTAACCGCTGATACTCTTTACAAAGCTATATTGGATCTTTATGAACAACGTGAAAATTACATGATGGCAATGGAAAGCGTGGAAAAGGGAAACGGAACTAAGAGCGTGTTGAATTTAATAAGTATGTATGCAGAACAAAGATGATTGATTGGAGAGATACCTATGCTTAAGGTAAGGACAAGATTTGCGCCGAGCCCGACGGGATATATGCATATTGGCAATTTAAGGACGGCGCTTTACACATATTTGATTGCAAGAAAAAACAAGGGTGAATTCATATTGAGGATAGAGGATACCGATCAGGAACGCTTTGTAGAGGGAGCGATTGATGTCATATACAATACTCTTAAGATAGTAGGGCTTGAACATGATGAAGGACCCGATATTGGAGGGGAGTATGGGCCATATGTGCAAAGCGAGAGAAAAGATATATACGCTCATTATGCTCATGAATTGATCAAAGCTAAAGGAGCGTATATTTGTTTTTGCACCAAAGAGAGGCTTGACGCGCTTCGCGAGCAGTGTCAAAAAGCAGGTGAGCAATTCAGATATGACGGTTTTTGTAAAGGCATACCAATTGAGGAAGCTTTTAAGCGTGAGGCGGCAGGTGAGCCGTGCGTGGTGCGCCAAATTATTCCTGATACAGGCGCCACAAGTTTTGACGACGTGGTTTTCGGTACAATTAGTCTTGAGAACTCGACACTTGACGAAGGAGTGCTTCTCAAGTCAGACAAAATGCCAACATATAATTTTGCGAATGTCGTTGACGATCATCTTATGCGAATAACTCATGTGATGAGGGGCAGTGAATATCTCTCGTCAACGCCGAAATACAATCTGTTGTATCAGGCATTTGGATGGCCGCTCCCGATTTATATACATCTGCCTCCTGTGATGAAGGAAGCGGGTAAAAAGCTAAGTAAGCGCGAAGGGGACGCATCGTTTGAGGACTTCTATAACAAAGGTTATCTTACCGAGGCAATCGTGAACTATATTGCTTTGCTTGGCTGGAGTTCGGGTACTGAGCGGGAGTTTTTTACGCTGCCGGAACTCGTTGAAGCATTCAATACTGAGGGATTAAATAAAGCGCCTGCGATATTTGATGTAAACAAGCTGCGCTGGATGAACGGTGAATATATTCGTAAAAAGTCTTTAGAACAATTTCATTTATTGGCGCTGCCATATTATTCCGAAGTAATAAAAAATAAGGATATTGATCTTTTTACTTTGAGCAGGCTTCTTCAGCCGAGGGTAGATGTTTTATCTGATATACCGGAACATATAGACTTTATAGATAAATTACCCGAATACGATATTTCGATTTTTGTAAACAAAAAGATGAAAACTGATTTGCAAAATTCAAAATATGCTCTTGAAAAAGCGGCAAAGGCATTGGATGAACTTGAGAATTGGAATGAGCTGTCAATTCATGATGCGCTGTTTGCCCTTGTAGCTGAGTTAGGTGTGAAAAATGGACAGATTCTGTGGCCGATAAGAATTGCGATTTCGGGCAGGCAGGCTACTCCGGGCGGCGCTATTGAGCTTTTAGCACTTCTTGGCAAAAAAGAGTCTCTCCGTCGAATATTGGGGACGGTTCCATCGATGGGACAGATCTCGTAAGATAACAATATCTATTATCTGTCAAACAAAACGTCCCGCTGGTTGGTTATAATGGCAAATTTGATTTGGAGGTCTTGCGATGTCTGAAAGGCTGATAAGTGAGAATGTCTGTCGTCAATTTCAATCCGGTAAAGAGATAGTGCATGCTTTGAAGGATGTATCGGTAAACATACGTGCTAATGCATTGACGATATTAAGAGGGCGCTCGGGTTCGGGAAAAACCACGCTGCTTAATCTTTTAGGAGCACTCGATAAACCCAACAGCGGGAAAATATTTTTTGATTCCGTTGAGATAACGCATCTTGCAGAGAGCAAGCGAGATTTGTTAAGGCGGTATCAAATGGGTTTTATTTTTCAATCTGTCGCGCTGATGCCGCTTATGTCAGCTTATGAGAATGTTGACTTTGGCTTGCGTGTTGCCGGGTTTGACCCAAAAGAGAGAAAAAAAAGAGCCGAAGACTGTTTGAACATAGTCGGTCTGAAAAAAAGGATGCATCATCGCTCACACGAGCTTTCTGGAGGCGAGCAGCAGCGTGTTGCTATTGCCCGGGCAATTGCTCATAGGCCTCAAGTAGTGTTTGCAGATGAACCTACAGCGGAACTTGATACACATATGGGACTTCAGGTTATGAAGGTTTTTAAAAGCTTGGTCGAAGACGAAGGTTTGACTGTTGTAGTAGCTACGCATGACATCAATATGATGGAAATTGCCGATATGGTTTACAGCCTTGAAGATGGACAAGTTGTATCCACAATCTAATATTGGGGACGGTTCTTTTGAGGGGACGGTTCTTTTGAGGGGACGGATCTGGAAAGTATTAAAGATAAAGAAAGAGGGCATGGCATGATCTTTTGCGAGAATTTAGTTAAGATTTATAAAACTGCGGATCTTGAGGTTGTTGCACTTCAAGGTCTTGATCTGATTGTTGAAGATCAAGAGATCATGGCTATTATCGGTAACAGTGGAAGCGGCAAATCAACACTTCTCAATATGCTCGGAGGTCTTGACAGACCATCCGCAGGAACGCTTCTAGTTGATGGAAAAGATCTTTTAAAATTATCAGATCAGGCTCTTGTAAAATATAAACGGGAAACTGTCGGATTCGTTTGGCAAAATAACGCCAGAAACCTCATACCATATCTTACGGCTTTAGAGAATGTGGAGCTGCCGATGTTGCTAACTGGGAGAGCTAAACGCGACAGAGCAAAAGAATTGATTGATGTAGTGGGGTTATCTCACAGGAGCAGGAATAAGCTAAGCCAGCTGTCAGGAGGTGAACAGCAACGGGTGGCGATAGCGATTGCTTTGGCAAATAAACCAAAACTACTCTTGGCCGATGAACCGACCGGGTCGGTGGATTCAAAAACAGCCGACCATATTCTGGATGTATTCAGGGAATCCAATAAAGCATATGGAGTTACAATTGTTATAGTGACACATGATCGCCAACTCAACAGGAAAGTTGATCGGGTAGTAGCTATAAGAGACGGCCGCACCAGCAGCGAATTTATAAGAAAGAAAGCTTATGCTGAGGAAATTCTAAAGTTGGGAAGTCAAATACCTTCAAATGGAGAGCAGGACGAAGAATCACACGTTGAACTTGCTGTGCTCGATAAAGCGGGGCGGTTGCAGATCCCCAAAGAATACTTGGATTTGATTGGTCTAAAAGGGAAAAATAAGATTAAGGTAGAATTAGAGAACAAAAGGATAGTATTAACCCTTCCCGACATCGAATAATGGGAAAGGTTCCATCGATGGGACAGATCTAATGAAAACAGTGACTTGAAACAAGCAACTGAATTAAAAGTTGGACAACATGTTAAAATAGTTGTGGTTACGATAAGATAACCAATGGAATATGTAAAAGAAAGGATGTAATTTTATGATATGGGAAGATATACTTAAACTCGTCCTAGCCATGATTCTTGGCGGCCTTATCGGGATTGAAAGGGAGGTAACGAATAGCCCCGCAGGCTTTCGAACTCATACTCTGTTATGTATGGGTGCAACACTAGTCATGATCATATCAAAAAACATTTTTGATGTATATCATGGCGAAGCAATGCTTGACCCATTGCGCATGGGAGCGCAGGTAGTCAGTGGAATAGGTTTTTTGGGAGCCGGAACAATTATAAAAGACGGTTTTAGAGTTAGAGGACTTACTACAGCAGCCAGTCTTTGGGTTGTGGCATGCGTAGGTCTGGCTATCGGTTCAGGACTGTACGAGCTATCCATTGCAGCAGCTCTGTTGATTTTTATTACTCTCGTGATTCTTAAAAAAATAGAAACGATTTTTTCCGAGGGTTCTGAAGCGATTGAAATTTCAATCGACAAAAGTGAAACTTCCATTAAGATCGCCAAAGCAATCGAGATTATGAAACAAATGGATGTGCAAATTAAGAACATCAAAATGTCATCACAAGATGAAACAACCATACAGGGCAATTTTCTCGTTAAAATTCCGCGCGGAACTACTGTTGAGCAAGTTTATGAAAAATTAAAATCGATGTAAGAACAGGTATGATTTTAGCATAGATTCATATTGCATCCGGTAAGTTGCCTGAATTCATCCATAGCTATTAGAGTAACTTGTCCCGGATTTCCATCTGCTACAGGTTTATCATCGATTTTGGTTATGGGCATTACCTCAACTAATGTATTGGTTATAAAAACTTCATCGGATTGCAGTAGTTCTTGGATAGTGAATTCCTCTTCCAAAACTGTTACACTCTGGCTCTGAAGAATTTCTAATACTGTTTTTCGGCTAACACCATGCAGTATAGTTTCATCGGCAGGGTGAGTTTTTACTCGGTTGTTCTTGACTATAAACACATTGCTGCTGCCGCATTCTGTTATTATTCCGTTTTTGTGCATGATTGCTTCAATGGCAGATTCTGCATTTGCCTGTGTAAGAGCCATTGTGTTAGGTAAAAGCTGTAGCGTTTTTATATAGCACTTTGCCCATCTAATATCCGGATAAAGAATCGCCTTAGCACCTTTACGAAAAAGTTCCTCGGGCAAAATCGGAGTCTTATACACTATGATCACAACGGTTGGCTGCATACCTTTTGCAGGAACATGCGATCTTTTCGCAATGCCGCGTGTAATTTGAACATAAATGAGCGCATCAGCATAACCGCTGCGGTTCAAGGCTTCAAAGATTAAGCTCTTCAGTTCCGTTATGTCTGAGTAAGAGATATTTATCGCATTAAGACTTCCGGAGAGTCTTTCAAGATGCTCGTCAATGCGGAATATGTGTTGCCCATATGCTCTTAGTACCTCGTATACACCATCTCCGAACAAAAATCCTCTGTCCTCAACGGACACAACTGCGCTTTCAGGCTCTGTGAAACGACCGTTTACATAATAAACATCAGGCATTTGAAATCCTCCTTGTCAATAATTCTATCGGTTAAATTTGCTTTTATCGTAAATCATTTTGTAAGTCTTAGCTTCGTTCGAACAATACAATCATCAAAAATTTGAAGGCAATAGAGTGTTTAAATAATGCCGAACTTCCTTAATAAAATCATATGCATTTTGAATCTGTTCCCTTACTTCATCATGTGAAATGAGATAAAAATCATCATAATCACTATCAGTTCGAACCTGAAAAAGCTCATTAATATTGTCAGACAGTTTTTCGCTCAAAAGTCCAGATTTAATATAACGCTTGCGAAATTCCGAAATTAATCCGGAATGCTTTTTGAAATCCAGTCCATCCAAAGCAAATATGGCACGCATAGCGTGAAAGATGGCATAATAAGAGCGATTTGCAGCACCTTTGAAGTCTCCAATTTCTAGAAGTGTGTTAGCAGCCTTTAAACACTGTGAAGCGTGTTCCAATCGATATTTTGCCAAGCTGATTTTATTGTTATCAAGCACGATATTCTATCCCTTCGCGCATAATATTTGAGTAGAAAGGAATGTCATTCTGGTATTGATAGAAAGTTGCAACATCTTTTAGTGTGACGGAAACAAGTACATCGTATTCAAGGGAAAGGCGGCTTGCTAAAAGATTGATTTTTGTACGATACAAACGCAGATTGCTTGCCGGTAGATTGGTTAGCAACAGAACATCGACATCTGATTCGTAGTTATAATCCATGCGTGCATACGAGCCATATAGAATAATCCGTTCGAGAGAATCACCCAAAATGCTTTTTGCCTGTAAAGCTATTGAACCAACAATTTCATTGAGTTGCTGTGAATTGATCATAGTTTTCGACTCCTTTATTGTCATTATGCTACAGAATAAAGGGATTTACAAGTATTAAAGATACCTTATTAACATTTCAGATTATTAGAAAACTCTACAAGTTTTCTTGCCTTCATTCTTTTATCGAAAACATATTCAAGATAAGCCGGCAGTATTACTTCTAGCTCACTACGCACCATGTCCGATACTTTGAGCACTTTGAGTCTTCGCATGTCCATAGATAGCATGTGATTAAGTGTTTTTACCGTGCTCATGGATATTAACCGTTTCCTAAAAGCGGTTGGCCGGCAATTCTCACATACAAGCCCACCATCGGCTATGCTGAAGCCAATTTTATAATTATCAAACGAGCTTCCGCACATACAGCAATTTTCAAGTACAGGTCGATAACCCAGAATGTCTATAAGTTTGATTTCAAACGCATGAACTATATCCTGTGCGTTGATCTCGCTATAAGCAAAAAATGTGAGAGCTTCAATGACCAGATTGTATATGTTGTGTGCTTTTTCGTTAGGTGATGCCGCTTCCTCCGCCAAATTCAGGATATATGTCGCATAAGCGAATTTGTTAATGTCATTTCTAATGTCGTAAAAAGGCTCCTTAAGCTCTACTTGAGACATGGAAAAAGCTTCATTAAGCTTGAATAATGAATAGTCAGCATGGCAAAAAAGCTGCGCACCCGCTAAAAGTCGGCTTTTCGGCTTCCTTGCGCCTCTTGCGGAAACGGTAATTTTACCTAGTTCAGGTGTCAGTAAAACTACCAGCCTGTCCGCTTCCCTATAGTCAGTATATCTTAGTACTATTCCTTCAGTGTTAACAACACCCATATTTAGTCAAATTCCTTAAAAGCAAATGGCAAAAGTTCCTCTAGGCTGTATTCGGCAAAAGTGCCGTCACTTTGTGATACGATGATTTTTTTAATTCCAAATTCCGCCATTACCTGACGGCATATACCGCAAGGGTAAATCAAATCCTTCGAATCGGAGGCGATTGCTATCGCTTCGAAACTGCGAACACCATCCGAGACGGCTTTGAAAATTGCGGTTCGCTCTGCACAGTTTGTAGCCCCAAAACTTGCGTTTTCCACATTGCAGCCTGTATGGACATTTCCTGAAACATCAAGCAGTGCCGCACCTACTTTAAAGCCCGAGTAGGGGACATAAGCGTTTTCTTTTGCTTTTTGAGCTAAAAGGACTAGTTCGTGGACGTCCATGTAATCCTCCCTTAACAAACTCAAAGTCTTCATTATATGTTTTTCTCTTGTTTGCATGAGTTTTTCGTTTTTCTGATCTTTCTCATGATCATACCCGATAAGATGAAGTAGCCCATGTACCAGAAGAAATCCCAGTTCAGTCAAAAAGTCATGGCCATATTCAATCGCTTGTGTATCAGCCTTTTCTAACGATATCACTATATCTCCCAATACAGCGGCTTCATCGCCTTGCATAAGCTTCACATCTTCGCGATTATTAAAAAGAGGGAAGGATAGTACATCAGTAGGCGCGTCAATTCCACGATAGGTCGCATTAAGCTCGCGTATTTCATCGTTATCAGTTAGTACAATGCTTACTTCTACGGGGATACCAAGCGTTTCTTCTTTAAGCGCTGAGGCGATACATTTGTAGATAAAATTTTCCATTTCAGGAGTGAATTTATATTTTTGTTGATTATTGCTGATATCCAGAATCATTAGGTTCACTTCCCTCTGCTTTAAGATTGATATCAGGATACTCGACTCTTTCGTGAAAAATTCCGCAAATCACATTTATAAATGCATTTGCGATGGTCTCAATATTCTTTAGGGTCAAATTGCATTCATCAAGCTGACCATCTTCGAGTTTATCTTTTAAAAGCTTTCTTATAAGCACTTCAACTTTCTCAGGCGTAGGTTCCGGCAAAGAGCGTACAGCCGCTTCTACCGTATCAGCCATCATGACAATTGCCACTTCGGGTGTTTTGGGTTTTGGACCTTTGTGTCTGTATGCTTCAAGCTTAGCATCTACGTTTTCAGTAGTTTTAGCTTTATGGTAAAAATACGTCACGGGTGATGTGCCATGATGCTGGGCTATGAAATCGTGTAGAACACGCGGCACACGGTATTTTTTTGCTAAGTCGAGACCTTCCTGGGTATGTGAAGTGATTATGTTGGTACTCAGAGCGGAGTTTATCTTGTCGTGCGGATTTTCTTTAGATATCATGTTTTCCTTGAAATAGTGAGGACGTTTTAATTTACCCACGTCGTGATAATATGCTCCGACTCGAGCTAAAAGCCCGTTTGCTCCTATAGAATCTGCCGCACTTTCAGCTAAATTCGCAACTATGATGCTATGGTGATATGTTCCCGGAGCTTCTGTCAGCATGCGCTTTAAAAGAGGAGTATTAGGATTGGAAAGTTCAACTAGTCTCAAAGGAGTTATAACGCCAAACAAGTTTTCCCATATTGGCAGTGTCCCGACAGTCAATACTGCTGCTAGCATACCACTGCCTAATCCCCATGCGGATGCTTGTAGCGACGTCAGAAAATTACCCGCAAGTATCAGCTCCATACCCAAAATAAGCAACATGGTTGCCGCTCCTAACCCGATACCTAACCAGAGAAGGCTGTTTCTGCTATGCAGTTTGTTTGCCCAATATATACCTATCATGCCTGTCACTATCGCAACTATAGCGGTGGTTAGCTGTCCTTCAAGCATAAGAGCCAGCAAAATACCTAAAGCGATATTTATTACAATTGCAATACGATTATGTAATAACACCGCTATCAACATACCTCCTACTGAAAATGGAACCAGATAGTGGTGTATTGAAAAAGTTATATATCCCAAACCTAATGCGAGACATGTAATGAGGCTTATCATAAGTAACAGCGGTGGCTGTTCGCACAATTCCTTTTCAAAGAAAAAAAGATACAGAATAACCATGAAATAAACCACTAAGAGAACAATGCCTATCCCTATTATCAGAGGAATATTGACTTGATCTAATAGACCGAGTTGCCTTAAAAGGATTATTTGATGTTCCGTTATAGGCTGACCTGCCGAAGCGATATATTGACCTCTCCTGTATATAACCGGGGATACTCTTTCGGCAGCCTGGGTTCTTTCGATTTCGGTAGCTGCCTGATCAAAAACCATGTTTGGTCTTATTACGGACACTCCGATTGTAGCGCCAAGCAATCTGACTTCGTTTGAAAGAGGCAACCTCATTATTTCTTCCCTCAAAGCGCTTTGGGCTTCAAGTAGATTTTCCTGTTTGATTCTTAAAGCCAGAGTATTCGATATTGCTATTGAAATATTATTTTTTAGTTTATCTAATTCGGATTGTTCCGTTGTAACCGATGTGATTAGTTCTTCATCCGAGAGTTGTATGCTTAAGTCAGTTCGCAGCTGATCCATAAGAAACTCATCCAAAATTGATGGTTTCTCAACTTCAAGCGGCTGTTCGATATCCTGACCGGTTGTTTCACTAGTGGTGCTATCAGGAACTGTAGCATCTTGTGGTGGTGACGCTGGTTCAGAAGAAGGGAGGTTTTCTGATTGAATTGTTCTCTGTCTGACTATTTCTTGAATTAGCAGAAATTCTTCAAAAATTTTATTTACTTCTTCAAGCACTTCGGATTCAATGTTTTCTCTAAGGACATAAACAGGCAACACAGACGCTTTAGCTTCGTCAATTCTTCTTTGTGTGGTGACTTCATCAATTATATCTCTTGTAGCCATAATCGGCATATCCGGTATGTCGCCCGGTTTAAGATCGTATCTGTTTGGTGAAATTATTGTCACTATCATTGAAAAAACAGCGACATAGGTGAAAATCGCGATCAAAATCTTTGTAACCAAGGAGTTATTTAATACTCCTATAATGGGATTTCGAAAAAAATACCTGTTGGGGGTTAAGCCTGAGCGGCTCATAACTTCTCCTCGATATTACTTAAGGATTCCTTGCCTTTTTCATAGCGATCGTATGCCTGTATTATTTCCATCACTAATTTGTGCCGTACAACGTCTTTATGGGAAAGATATACAAATTCTATTCCTTTAATGCCTTTTAATATACCTATTACTTCAACTAAACCTGACCTTTTCCCTCGTGGCAAGTCGATTTGTGTTATATCACCCGTGATAACCACTTTAGAATTTACACCTGTACGTGTTAAAAACATCTTCATTTGTTCTGTTGTGGTATTTTGAGCTTCATCAAGGATAATAAAAGCATCATCAAGAGTACGGCCCCTCATGTAGGCAAGAGGTGCTACTTCTATTGTGGTGCGCTCGACCATTTTGGCATATGCTTCGCTACCTAGAATATCAAACAGAGCGTCATATAACGGTCTCAAGTAGGGGTCAACTTTAGTCTGTAGATCACCCGGTAAAAACCCCAAATTTTCACCGGCTTCGACAGCTGGTCGGGTAATCACTATGCGGTTTACTTCCTTATTCTTAAACGCCGCAACAGCCATAGCCACAGCTAAATATGTTTTGCCGGTACCTGCAGGTCCGATGCCGAATGTGACATCGTTTGCGGCTATAGTCTTTACATATCTTTTTTGCCCTAAAGTTTTACATTTTATATATTTCCCTCTGTAGGTTGTGCATATAATGTCTGACATCAAATCATTAAGGAGATCTTCGCTTCCCTCAAGAACCATGCCGATTGCGTATCTTACTTGACTTTTACCTATGTGACGGTCTATTTTTATCATGTCGAGTAATTTTAAAACGGCCCTGAAAGCAGTATCTACCTGTGTCTTTTTACCCACAAGAGTAATATCATGCCCGCGAACAAAAGTTTTAACATCTAATTCTTCATCGATCACCTTAATGTTTTGATCAAAGTTGCCAAAAAGTGTCATCAAATCATCCATATTGTCTATGGTAAATGTTTTTTCGCTCAATTGGTTATCCGACAATAAATACTTCCTCCCGATTAATCTTAATTATTCTTCAAATACCGATATCCTTTGGCATTTGTGCATGAACATCTCAATGTTCGTTTTATACTTTATCATATCGTATTTGAACCTTTTGTCAATTGTTTTTGCGCCAAAGGGTATTCTTGCGAGTAAAATGAAAGTCGAAAAAAACGGCAAGTGCACCCCAACTCGGAAGCCTTGCCTTTTGAAAGAATCTTGGCACACCCGGAGAGACTCGAACTCCCGGCACGCGGTTTAGGAAACCGCTGCTCTTTCCTCCTGAGCTACGGGTGCTCATGTTTACTATAATATTTTAATTCACAAGAGGGATGATGTCAAACGGAATTTGGGGTCGATTAACTTTAAATTTATTGATGGTTAAACATTTTATGTGATAATGTAAATTTAATTGCTCTGCAATAACTTTTATAGTATATTTAGTTAAGAAAGCTATTTTCATTATGGACACTGAAATAACTAAAATTCAATCTGGATGGAGGTTTTTATTTGAAGTCAAAATATTTTGAATCGTTAAAAAAACATGGATATTTATTGGTTTTGACAATGTTGCTGATTTTTATTTTATCCGGATGCGTTTTAATGCCAACAGAACGCGAACCTTTACCACCCCCTCTTGTGGAGCCTCCAAGGTTACGATTTAATCTTCATACCGTAGAAATAGGGGATATAATACACCAGATAATAGGCGCCGGAATATTTGTTCCAATAAGCGAGTTTAATTTGTCTTTCCTTAACAATTCGGGAAGACTTCAAGCAGTTCATGTAGTGCCTGGGATGCATGTAGAAGAAGGACAGGTTCTTGCTGAGCTGGAGTCTGAGCAAATTGAATTTGATATTTCGCAAATGGAAATTGACCTTTCCGAAATGCGTTTATCATATGATAAAATGAAAATGGATTACGCTAGGATGATTAATTCCCGAAGAGAGCTGAGACGAGCTTTAGAAATAGAAGCAAGCGAACAAAACAAAAAGGCGCTTGAGGATATAAATCATCAGATTGCCAGGCTTGATATCGACATGGAAATACATGGATTAAATGTAAAACAACATGAAATGCATATTCAGAGAGCTAGGGAACGTTTTGATGCGACAAAACTCAGAGCGCCTATTGCCGGACAAATCGTTTTTATGAGCAGGCTTGCTATAGGAGACTGGATAAATGCATATCAGCATTTATTTACGGTCGCAGATCCTTCTGTGATTTTTCTTAGATACAGTCCTGCTGTTATAACGGGATTTGAAGTCGGAATGACAGTTAAAGTCGATATTGATGAGATAGAGTATACCGGAACCATTGTCATGACTCCGCATGGAGAACCTTTAATTGATGTTCAGAATCCTCGCTTTGAAGATTCAATAATTATAAAAGTAGAAGAATTGCCAGATCAAGTAAGGCCAGGAGATGATGCAAGCATAAGGGTTATATTTGAGGAGAAACATGATGTGATTACTATTCCTCGTGCAGGATTAAGAACAATGGGAGCGCGCAACTATGTTGTGGTACGCAAGGATGACATAAACAGAGAAGTGGATGTTGAGGTCGGTGTTGAAACGCCAACAATGGTTGAAATAGTTACCGGACTTGATGAAGGCGAGCAGATAGTGCTTAGATAGGGGTTTTATGGCTGTTCTTGTAATGGTATTTCGAAAAATGATGCGCAACAAGCTTATGACACTCAATATGGCATTCACTTGCATTTTGTTTATAGCGCTTATGACATCTGTTCCTCTTTATACTGATGGCGTGTTGCAAAGCATGCTTATAAACGAATTGGAATCTTTTCAGATCGAAAGGAATGTGTTCCCCGGTAGTGTTACTATCAGGAGTGATTATGGTTTTTATAAAGGCGGGCGTGAAGCACATCAACGGGTTTTCAACAGGGTAGACAACTATATAAACGATACTTTTTTGGAAAACACTGGCTTACCCATTATTGAAAGGCTAACATTTCATCAGACTCGTTCAGGGAGAATCGAAGAGGATTTGCGAACGAGGGATGTGCCTGATAGGGAATTCCATTTTAGATTTACCTATATAAGCGAGTTGTTCGACAATGTTGAGATTACTTCGGGACGTTTACCATCCGATAAATTGGCAGACGGTAAGTATGAGGCAATAATATCAGAAGAAACTATGTATGTACGCCATATTTCGTTAGGTGATGAATTCATAATTAATCATCCAGGCGACGATGAACGGCAATCTATACATATTGTGATCGTCGGTGCGTTTCGGCCGATGGTGAGAAACGAGCTTCTTTACATGTTTGCTGATATTTCTGGTCAAAACGAGAGTGTTTTTTTTCATGAATCTCTTTTTGAAGAAGCTTTTTTAAGTAATTTTTTCATAAATGATACTATTTGGTATTTAGCTTTGGATTATCATGCAATTGATGTGTATAATATATTAAATGTTTTGGAGTCTTCACTAGAGCTGGAAGAATGGATCAGTGACAGAGGATTTAACTCTGTTATGCCCATAACAAGACTGCTTCCGATATTTCAGCAATACAGAGAAGAATTGATTCCGCTACTTTTTTCGCTTTATGCACCAATAATCATAATGCTCTTGTTCTATCTTTTTATGGTTTCATCAATGATAGTTGATAAGCAAAAAAATGAAATAGCTGTTATGAAAAGCAGAGGCGCTGGCCGTTTACAACTAATCTTCGGATATTTTGTGGAATCGTTGATTTACGGGTTTATTGGATTAGCTTTCGGACCCTTACTGGGGATATTACTAACAAGGATTTTAGGCTCTACGACCGGTTTTATGGAGTTTGTCAATAGGACAGCCTTGGAAGTGGAGTTGAATCATATCATATACATTTATGCGTTGGTAGGGACTTTGTTAGCTGTGTTAGCTATTTTACTTCCTGTTTATAATGCAACACGAACTGATATTTTAGAACATAAAAAGAAAACAAGCCGCTTTGCCGGGATCCCTTTCTGGAAGAAATACTTTATAGACATATTAGCACTTGCGATTGCAGTTTATGGCTTATATCAGTTTGATCTCATGAGGCAAGATTTAGTTGCGGCAAGTGACATCAGATTGTCGATCGATCCGATGCTTTTCGTTATATCTACTCTGTTTGTAATGGGCGTCGGTCTTTTATTTATTAGAATTTTTCCTATAATAATCGAGCTTATCTATAGAATAGGGAAAAAACATTGGCCGCTTACAATGTATTCAAGCTTGATTCAAGTAGCCAGGTCTATTCATTCCTATCAGTTTTTGATGATCTTTATTATTTTGACCGTAGCAACCGCGATTTTCAGCTCCACTGCCGCCCGGACCATAAATCAAAATGCTCATGAGAGGGTGCGTTATCATGGTGGTGCGGATCATGTCCTGATGGCACATTGGCGAATAGAAGGAATACAGCTTCAACCTGCTGCTCAAGGGCAACCAGTAGGCCCTGTAGGTCAGGAAGAACAAGAATCGCCTCAAGGCGCAAGATATATCGAGCCTTCTTTTCATGCATTCACTGAATTAGCCGGAGTGCAATCCGCTACAAAAGTATTAAATTCGGTTGGCAGAATACATCATACTGCCGGTTCTGAAACAGTCAGAGTAATGGGCATAGAACCAAGAGAATTCGGTCTGACGGCATGGTTTCCAAAAAGACTACTTCCCT
>Ga0209103_1000027_pt1 | contig 41510 bp, 38 predicted proteins | sample 4C3metaG_FD_184152 | JGI IMG/M metagenome (GOLD analysis project Ga0209103, IMG submission 184152) | Freshwater bacterial and archeal communities from Indian Creek, Illinois, USA - 4C3 metaG (SPAdes) (version 2) | ecosystem: Environmental > Aquatic > Freshwater > Unclassified | place: USA...
CTGCGGTGGCATGAGACAAGGCGCAGATCTAATCGTGCCATCACAAAGACCCTAGTGCACCAAGGAGAAAAGCTAGAACAGTTCCTAATATGACCGCGAAGATGGTTACACTGCACACATCGTCGGCTTTCTTTGGTTTTTCATCTTTCCATACGAAGTACAGGATTATCCCTAGCAGTGGTGACAAGCAGATATTGCCGATGCAAATTCCGGCCTTTTCCTCTCCGCTCAATCCTATCGCAGCACTAGACGATGACGACTCCGTTGTGGGAAGCAGATTTGCGCCGCAGTTGCCGCATCTGTGAGGGGCTAATGGGTCGAGTGAGCTGCCACACCCTGGGCAATATAGCATGTCGTTTCCTCCTCAAGTTTGTTTGGTCATCCCCATAAGCATCACAAAAAAGAGTACCATTTCCACAAAAATAATCACAGGCCTAAGCATTAAATACAACACACCTAGCTCTAAATCCTCCCTCATGAAATACTCGGGCTAACCGACAAAGTAAATGCTACCCCGTTCTTGGTAAAAGATGCTCATACCAAGAAAAGCTGATCGATTCTAGAGTCGGTGCGAGTTTTTGGAAAGAGGAACTCCCACGCCTAGACCTCTGTTTCTACTTCGACCATAAAGCGGTTCCGCGATAGCCCAGAGGAGTTTGCCGATGCATTTGCGCGCTGTTGGTGCAAATGGTAGAAAGGATGACCAAAACATGATTGCCTATACGCTTAACCGCTCCAAACGCAAAACACTGGCCCTTTATGTGCGAACTTGAAGATTTTACAGAAGAAGTTGAGCGTGGAGGACTGAGATTGAAGCTCCTCCTCAGTGCATGAATTTCGCTCATTAGGGGGGTGCATCAGCATTAATGCAAAGATAATCCCGAACCCAAATTCTAAGAAAGTCCGGGGAAGCCATGTCTTGGCGGTTAGCTGCGCACACTGCAAGACTTTTATTGCTCATTATCAGAAGGTTGGCGAAAGCAATTTTGTCAAGATGTATAATGAGCGCATCATCGCAGGGGTGCTAGACTTTTCGCAGTACCACGGCGCGATTTTCTGCCCAAACTGTAATGCGCGGATTGCTACGCGATACATGACCAAAATGGACAAGAAAGAAGCTTATCGGTTGGTGCCCTCTGCCTTTAATAAGAAAAAGGTGGTCTTATGAATGATGCTGCGGGGGAGTTTTCGACAGTGTTTGACTCGATGTTGCTCAGTAACTGGCAGTCAAAGCAAGCGGCAAGAGCACGCGGCGCCTTACCTTCAATTACCCCCACAAGGTGTTCTACAACAAAATCCACCGATTATAGCCTCCCTTTGCTCACCTAAAAGAAGTGTACAGCGGGGCAATGGCTGAGTCAAAGATGTATTCCCATATAATTATATGCAAACTATGTTTATTTTGCGATTAGTAATGTATACTAAAAGCGAATGAATTGCATTTGCATCTAGCAAGGAAGCAATACATAAGGAGGTCCTAATGAAAAAAATTATTTTGGTATCGCTCGTAGCGGTTCTTGTCATTTCGCTGTCGGGTTGCGCTGCTCTACGAGCTCCCTTCGTAGGCAACGAACGACCCACGGTCATTACAACCTTGTTTCCGCAATATGATTTTGTGCGGGCCATTGGCGGGGATAGGGTGGATGTTTCGCTACTTCTTCCCCCGGGGGTGGAGTCGCATTCCTTTGAACCCACGCCGCGCGACATTGCTGACATTCACCGGGCCGATGTCTTCATCTACACTGGCAAGTATATGGAGCCTTGGGCGGCGAGGATTATCGATGCTGCACAGGGGAAACCGCTCGTTGTCGTCGATGCTAGCCATGGCGTGACACTAGCGATAGAAGAAAAACACGAAGACCCTTATGAGTGGGTGGGAGTGTTTGAGCTTGTGCCCGGTCAATATCGCCTGTCATTTAGTAAGGTTGGCGGGCAATACGCTGATCCCATGATGCCCCTAGTGTTTGTGCCGGTTACCTACCGTGGCGAAGATGCTTTAGATGAAGGCAAGCATCTTGGCAAGGAATTGTTTGCCGCATCCGCGCCAACAACCTTGCGCCACGGGGATAAGCTTGCGCCAAGTTCCATGCTCTACGAGCTTGAGTTTGACCAAACACGCGACACCAGCACTTTCATTGTTGAAGTAACCACGGCGGGCACCTTTGTCCTCCTCACTGCACATGCTCCTTCAGAGTTTGCGGCAGGCACCCCTTTCTTTCAAGACGCGGCGGGCGTTGAAACATTGTCAGTGCTTCAGTACCCTGCAGATAAAGACCATGCTCATGAGCATGGTAAGGACCCTCACATCTGGCTTGACCCAATCTTTGCTCAACAAATGGTGGACAATATAGTCGCGGGGCTCTCCCAGGCGGACCAGGCTAATGCTGACTACTACCGCCAAAATGGCGAGGCCTTCAAGGGCAGACTCCAAGCTCTGCACGAGGAATTCGCGACTTTCTTGGCTACGGTAGAGAATCGCACAATTCTTTATGCCGGCCACTTTGCCTTTGGGCACTTTGCTCGCCGTTACAACTTAGAGCACAAGTCTCCCTACACTGGCTTCTCGCCTAATGCTGAGCCTACACCCCGCAGAATTGCCGAGCTCATTGAGAATGTGCGTAAAACCAATAGCCAAGTCATCTTCTACGAAGCCCTCGTCGACCCCCGTGTAGCACGCGTAATCTCAGAAGCTACCGGGGCGCGGATGTTACTTTTGCACGGTGCCCACAACATTTCGCAGGAAGATCTAAGGGGCGGAGTGACATTTCTCTCCATTATGGAAGGCAATTTAGCCCGGCTACGAGAAGGATTGCGGTAGCATGTCGGCACTCTTGACAGTCGCTGATTTAGATCTTAAGTATGGCCGGCAAGAAGTCTTAAGTGGTGTCTCATTTGTGGTGGACCGCGGCGATTACATCGGCATTGCTGGGCCTAACGGTTCTGGCAAGACATCGCTGTTGCGCGCGCTCTTAGGTTTATTGCCGCCAACGCGAGGAAGTATCCGCTTTGCCGATCAGGGCGGAAACCGTTCCGTGGGATACCTGCCTCAAAAAACCCTACAAAGCGACCCTCTGTTTCCGGCCACTGTTAAGGAAATTGTGCTCACTGGCCTCTTGTCCGCTAAGCGTGAACCGCGTTGGTTCACGCCCGAGGACAGCGTTCGTGCTGACGCTGTCCTCGCTCGGTTGGGCGTGACAGAGCTAAGTAGCAAGAAAATCGGCAATCTCTCGGGCGGGCAGCAGCAAAGAGTAATGCTAGCCCGCGCCATGGTGAGCGCGCCTAAATTACTTATTTTAGATGAGCCTACCAGCGCCCTCGACCCGAAGATCCGCGACGAGTTCTACGAGTTATTGGATGAACTAAATGAGCGCGACGGTGTAACCATCATGTTGGTATCGCATGACATAGGTTCCATCGGCAAGCACACGAAGAAGCTGATGTATATTGACCGCAGCCTAGTGTTCTTTGGCAGTTATGCTGAATTTTGCAGTTCTGAAGCGATGACAGCCTACTTTGGCCCCGTCTCGCAGCACATGTTCTGTTGGAGGCATAGTAATGGAAACAATTAATCTTATCATCGAAGCCTTGTCCTTTACCTTTATCCAGCGAGCACTCATAGTGGGCACGCTCATCGCCCTTTGTTGCGCCTTTCTTGGTTGTTTCTTGGTCTTACGCAAATTGTCGATGATAGGGGACGGCCTAGCACATGTTAGTTTTGCCACAGCAGCCTTAGCGTTGTTGCTAGGAGCCTCTCCCTTGCTGGTTAGTATCCCCTTAGTTGCGATGGCATCTTTTGCCATTTTAGCCTTGAGCGAGAGGTCGCAAATGCATGGTGACGCCGCCATCGGCCTAGTATCTTCATTTGCCATCGCTATTGGAGTGCTGATAGCGAGCCTGGCACAAGGTTTTAATGTTGACCTCATGAGCTTTCTTTTCGGCAGTATCTTGGTAATCAGCCATGCAGACGTTATGATCTCGCTTGTTTTGGCGGTTATTATCATCGGCGCGGTAATTTTTTTCTACAACCAATTATTCGCCGTGACCTATGACGAGGACTTTGCACATGTCTCCGGACTAAACACCCGCCTGGTCACCTACCTCACCGCCATGCTCACGGCCATGACCATCGCCCTAGGCATTAGGGTGGTCGGGACAATGTTAATCTCGAGCCTAATTATCTTTCCTACCGTCACCGCGCTACAGATCGCACGGGGCTTTAAATCAACCATCGCTGTGGCGGCCATCATATCGGTGACCTGTGTGGTTCTAGGCGTGTTTGCCTCTTATGTCTTTAACCTCCCCACTGGGGCGACGATAGTGTTACTGAATGCAGCTATGTTCGCGCTGTTTGCCACTTTGCGAAAACTAGGTGCGATAGGGGGCTAAGAATATGGGTGAAGTAAGTGTAACGGACATACTGCGCGCGAACGGGCTCAAGAAAACACGCCAGCGCGAGGCGGTAATACGCGTACTAAGGCAGGCCCCAACCCCTGTATCTGCCGACAATGTCTACCAAAATCTGCTAGGCGATGATGAAATAATCAGTCTTTCTACCATCTACCGCATCTTAGAGCTCTTTCTGCAAAAGGGTGTAGTTGAGCAAGACTACCATCCGGTTAACGGCAAGCACACTTTTGCCATGGCAGATAGGGGGCACATCCATCTTCTCACTTGCACGCTCTGCGGCAACTCAGAGCGCATGGATCGCTGCCCGCTCGCCAGTATGCATGACGCGCTTGAGATAGACCACAGCTTTCAGGTAACTGGTCACAAGCTAGAAGTTTTTGGCCTGTGCCGTGCTTGTCGGCAGCAGGAGAGTAAATTGCCCGATGTGCGCAATAGTTAACCGCCTGGTGTGGTCTAAAGTATTAAAGCGAGGGGCATGGCCATGAAAAAGATTAATTGGCACAGAGACCTTGAGCAGGTCAGGGCTGAACTACCCATGCTGCATAGGGACTTCTTTTCTGCCAATAATGAGCTCGAGTTCAATTTGCGATTAGACAAGTTGCGGAAGAATATTGGAAAGATGGACACCTATCGCGTAGTTATGGAATTGGCGAGAATTATTGGTACCGCTCAGGATGCGCATACCGCTCTGATGCTACCGCAATACTACAGGCTTCCTTTTGACTGCTATCCCTTTGCTGAGGGGCTTTATATTACCGCAACCAACAACGAACATAGGGAACTATTGCACTGCAAAATCGTTAAGATAGGCGAGTATACTATCGAAACTATATATGACATGCTGGCAGAGATTATCCCGCATGAGAATTGGCAGTTTGTGTTGTCCTCCTTGCCCAACTTCGTAACCTGCGCCGATATTCTCTTTGGCACAGGAATCATGGTAAACCCCGCAGAGGTAGTTGTAACCGTTACTAATGCGGAAGATAAACCTTCAGAGTACACGGTAAGGCCCCTAGAATATGAGCACTACCAAGCGGTAGCTGACTCTGCCTACCGTCTGCCGGTCAACAGACTGCACAGTGGCAAGTTTTATTGGAGCAGCCTTGACGACGGCCTGCTTTATATTAACTACAATAAATGCCGAGAGATGGAAGGGCTAACGGTTAGCGACTTTTCCGCGAGCCTACAGGCCGAAATCGCCAGCCATAAAGGGATTAACAAAATAGCTATCGACTTTCGCCATAACACAGGGGGAAACTCCGAGTTGTTTAAGCCCTTTTTGGCGTGGCTTAGCCATAATCAGAGCTTCAACCAAAGGGGTAAGCTCTTTGTCATTGTGGGGAGAGATACGTTTTCCTCAGCCGCACTCAATGTCTACTATCTCAAGTTCAATACCGAAGCCATTTTTGTCGGGGAACCTACAGGGGCTAAGCCCAACCACTTTGGTGAGGTGAAATACCTAGAACTAAAGAGTTCAGGTTTGCTGATTAGGTACTCCACCAAGTACTACGAGCTGCATGAGGATGACAAAGAGCTTTATTTTCGGCCGGATATCTTGTGCGAAGTTAGCTTTGTAGATTATGCCCAAGGCCTAGACAGATGTCTGGCCGCAGTTCGACAATTTGTCTCTGAGTGAGCCAATATCCCTTAGGTAAGATTATAGATGAGTGATGGCGATGTCTTGACAAGCGATGGGCATTGCATCACTATAGAGTTAAATAGCGAATTTAACTGCCATCTTTATTTCGCCTAAATCTGTCGAGGGAAGGTTTTTGCGTATCCGACGCAAGTAACCAGGGCTAGAGATATTGTGAGAGAGTGGGGCGTGCCTACTATGCCAAAGACCGTTTTCGATCTCAATGAACTGTTGCGTAACTTGGTTGCTCCTCCTGAAGGCAGGTTGTTAATAACAGATATCTTCATTGGGTTGGCGTTATCTCTCCTTTTCGGCCTGCTGATCTCATACATCTACAAGGCAACTTTTCAAGGGGCCTTGTACAGCCATTCCTTCAGTGTGGCACTGACAGCGTTGACTCTTATTACTGCCATGGTGATCATGACCATTGGTATCAATCTTGTCTTGACCTTAGGGATGGTGGGCGCACTAAGTATTGTTCGCTTTCGCACAGCGATTAAGGACCCTATGGATATTGTCTTTGTTTTTTGGACTATTTCTACTGGCTTGGCCACGGGGGCGAAGCTGTACCTGCTTGCTTTTATTGGCGCGGCCTTTATTGGCCTCGCCTTGATTTTTTTGCTAAGGCGAAAATCGACTACGCTTACGTTTATGCTCATCATTCGCTATATCAATGACAGTCTAGCCGATAAGAATGTAGCTGTGGAGTTAAATAAGCTGCGACACTCTCTAAAGTCAAAGACAGTAACGCGCGACACAACAGAATTAGTTGTTGAATTGCGGGCGACAAGCGAGGACACTTCGTTTGTGGGCAGGCTTACTGCTATTCACGGGGTAAGTGATGCTGTTCTGGTGCGCTACAGCGGTGAACACGTTTCCTGACTTTCTCTGTGAGAGGGGGGACATTACATGGCAAAGAAGATAGTCAGCTTGTTATTAGTCGCTTTTCTGTCGATCTCACTAATGTCAGCTTGCCAAAGGACAGAACAAGGATCAGACAATACCGCTGCCCCGCAGACGCCGGACTTTGCCTATAATGACGATATATATCTCCAGGATGAAGACAATAGCCTGAAGTTTCTCTATGTTACGGTCAAAGGCGGGGGTGAATACGATTTTGCCGATATAGTAGGGGACAGGTACGGCAGTGATGAGTTTGAACCAACCGTCGAAGTAGTTTTTCAAGAAGGGGATGCGCGTGGTCCCCTAGCCGGATACTATGGTTTTGGGTTGAACGACAGCAATGGAACCTTAGAAATTAGAGGCGCCACCTCCAGATTCGCGCGGCAAAAATCACTTAAAATTAGGCTAGATCGTAGAATGAGTGGATGGAATGGATTATGGACCATCAATCTAAATAAGCACCCTTATGATCTGACTAGAGTGCGTAACAAGCTTAGTTTTGACTATATGGAGATAATCCCTCATATTGCCAGCTTAAGGACGCAGTTCGTGCAGCTGTTCATAAAGGATATGTCCAAAGAGCCTGCGGCTACAGTCTTTGTCGACTATGGCCTCTTTACCATGGTCGAGCAGCCTAATAATCTTTTTCTCCGGGTGCGCGGCCTAGACCCCGAGGGTCACTTGTACAAGGCTGAGTTTTTTGAGTTTCACCGATACCTAGACTACTTGAAGCATCAGGACGATGCGGGGCACGACGAAAGAAAGTTTCAGCAAATTCTAGGGATCAGGGGCAACCCAGACCATACCAAGTTGCTAGCCATGCTCGATGATGTCAATAATTATGAGTTAGACATCAACGATGTGGTGGACAAACATTTTAATCGCAATAATTATCTAACTTGGTTGGCGGTCAATATTCTCTTTGGCAACATCGATACGAGGACGCAGAATTTCATGTTGTACAGCCCGAGCGATTCTCCTGTGTGGTATTTTTTGCCATGGGATTATGACGGGGCTTGGGGTTTTTACGGCCAACTCGGCAAAGATAGAGAGCTAAGGCGGGGCCGCTGGGAGAAGGGTGCCTCGAACTACTGGGGCGTCGTATTGCACAGGCGGTTTTTTCAGGATCCCAAAAATGTAGCAGGGCTCATAGCGAAAATGGAACACTTGCTTGAGACCTATATTACAGCGGATAAGACTAGGGCCTTATTGAGTGCCTATCATCCTGTAGTATCTCAGTTCGCCGGGAGGATGCCTGATGCCGAATATATGAACGCTTTAGAGTTTGAGCAAGAATTTTGGCGCATAGTAGACGAGCCTACCAATAATCTAGCCGAGTTTCGTCAGGCACTAGAGAACCCGATGCCGGTTTTCTTAGGCGTACCTTCCCGTGATGGGGAGAAGCTCGTTTTCAGGTGGTCGGAGTCCTACGATCTGCAGGGGGATGCCATTAGCTATGATTTCGAGGTGAGCCAGACGCCAGACTTTGCGGATATTGTAGTTAGGCAACAGGGTCTGGTGAAAAACGAAGTGGCGATTGATCCCCTTCCGGCAGGGGTTTATTTTTGGCGCGTATTGATTAGGGATAGCAAGGGCAATAGTCAGGCCGCCTTTGATCGACATCTGAGCGAAGATAATATCAACTATCTAGGCATCAGTAGATTCGAGGTCGATTAAAATGACCATGCGTGGGGGTAGTTCTTGTCTGGATGCTGATGCCAATAGCCGCGCGCGGCATGAGCTGAAATACTTGGTCAGCTATCCTGAATACTTGGCGCTACGCCACAGGCTCAAATATGTGCTACGGCAAGACAGCCATTCTTTGGATGACCAAGGGTACAATGTGCGCAGCCTCTACTTTGACGACATGGAAGACAGCGACATGTTTTCGAAGCAAGCAGGCCTTCTCAATAGGCAAAAAATAAGAATCCGTATCTACAATTACAGCGACCAAGTGATCAAATTAGAGAAAAAAAGCAGACTTAACAACATGATTAAAAAAGAGGCAATACAGATCTCGCGCCCAGAATACGAGGCTATCCTCGCCCGTGATTTTCAGTTTTTGCGCGAAACAGGTACACAGACCTCACTTATGTTTTACGCCGAATTCAAGCGATCCCTCTTGCGGCCTAAGGTATTGGTGGACTACACGCGTGAAGCATATATGTCGCCCTACATGGGTATCAGAATCACCTTTGACAAGGCCCTGCGTGCTGGGACGACAAAAGACCTCTTCGCTACGGATCAAATTATGCTGAGAGCAATGGAAAAGACCATGATGATCATGGAGGTAAAATACGACCTCTTCTTGCCGGACCACCTCGCCGGCCTGTTGCACGTCGTTTCGCGCGGCAAAACTGCCCTCTCGAAATATGTAATGTGCCGGGAGCTAAATCCCGCTTGGCTATAGGGGGCTGTTGTTTCGCGGACGAGGCCATGGGTATATGTAGTCACAACAAGTCAACAGGGAAGTGACGCCAAGGCGGCCGTCTAGAGCGATTTTTAGGGGCAATACCATAAAGAAAGGCGGGTTATGCTTGACCAAGCATTGGGTGGACCTACCTAACCGCGAGCGCATACGTGTACATCTCAATTGGCTGGGGGCAGTGGTCGTAGCCTATGAGCCGCGTTCGCATCCCAACCAAGTGCACGTACTCACCTCTGTGGTCGGGCAAGGGCAGTTCTTTGGGATGAATCTTTTCGAGTTCTTGCAAAAAAATGGTATGAGCAAGGATTATGTCGAGGCTCCTCACGACTTTGAATTCTTGGGGCATCGTCTGCGCGTGGAAGCAACTATGCAGGATTATGCTCTTTTTGGGTTTATCCCTATGCCGGCTTGGTTTGTGCAAGCAGTTGCCGTCACCCTATGGGTAGACGGCACGCGCTATCGCGATTTCGTGCTGTAAAAGTAGTGCGAGCGGGGGAAATTAGTGTGAAAACGCCATTTGAGTTTGAATCTTTCCGCGAGGTGCACGTCAAAGGCTACCTTTGGCATGCCGAGCCTAGCGAGGCCACTGAGCCAGACCGTGCGCCAACGCCAAGCGCTGTGGTGGTTTTGGCTCATGGCATGGCGGAGACGATCATGCGCTATCAAGAGTTTGCCGAGTTCTTGGTGGCCAAGGGCATGGTGGTTTATGGGTATTCACATCGCGGACATTTTGAAACCGCCGGCCGTGTCGACCGTTTGGGATACATAGGTGATGACGGATGGCGTAAAATGGCCACCGACCTAAAGCAAGTGATTGATTTGGCCCGGGCTAGCTATCCAGGATGGCCGATCATCCTCTTTGGGCACAGCATGGGCTCCTACTTAGTGCGCACCTACCTCGTTGATCACCCCGATAAAGTAGATGGGATTGTGCTGTCGGGTACGGGCTACCCCAAGAAGATTGAGCTACAGGCAGCAGCATTTTTGGGCACACTCGAACGGCGCCTTAAGGGCGATCGTCCTTCGAAGCTCTTAGACAAATTGTCTTTCGGGGCCTTCAACACGGCCTTTGCGCCGACTAAAACGCCCTTTGATTGGCTCTCTTCGGACCCCGTCCAAGTAGAGGCCTATCTTAACGACCCCTGGTGCGGCCAGGTGCATCCCTCGAGCTTCTTTGCTCATATGGCCAAGGGTTTGCTTGGTGTGCTCTACGGCGACACCCCAAGGCCGAGGGCCAATAAGCCAGTGCCCATGCTTTTAATGTCTGGGGGCCTAGACCCAATCGGTCAACGGGGCGAGGGTGTCAAAAAGTCGGCAAACTTTTATCAGGCAGCAGGTTACCAAGTCGTGGTAAAACTATACGAGGGTGGACGGCACGAAATGTTGCACGAGGTAAACCGGCAGCAGGTCTATGAGGACTTGTTGACGTGGATGGTAGAGCAGCGAGTTTAATCATGAAGCCCCTGGCCGTTTCACAAGCGAGGTGATAAGGTAAAGTCTGGGGTGTAGTCGTAAAACGACTGGCAAGGGGGGAAGAAGTGAGTATTTTAGACGTAGCGATAATCGGTTTTATTATTATGGAAACCGCCAATGTTCTTATTCTATATTTCGCGCCTGATGTAAAGCGGGGTAATGGCGTCGCTGTTTTCAATCATTGGGAAATTGCCAAGATGGACGAAGCTAGCCATTTGTTTGCGCTTTACATGACCAATTGGGTTGCTGGCACGAAACTTATTTTTATCGTGCTACTCGTCGTTATTTTGCTAACTGCCGGCGAATCGACAAAATTTTTCTCCATTGTTGTCATGGTTGCCTCGATTGCATCATATTATTGGCGTCTTCACCCTATAATCAAAAAATTAGACCAAAAAGGCCACATTACACCAAGTGGTTATGCTAAAACTTTGGGAGTTACAATTGCTGTCTTCATAATTATGTTTGCAGCATCCCTCATAGTTCACGCTTTTTTCTAAAGATGGCATATAAATAGATGCGAAATTATGCCCTGACCAGCCGAAATGCTTAGTGTGAAGGCTTTGTTGCCAAAGATTACAGCCCTGCCTTGCGAGAAAGCAGGACTAGGGCTGTCGTTTCGCCATGTATTAGTTGTTTTGGAGAAAAAGAGCTGGGCGGTACAACCTAAGTATGCTCTGCGCGAGGGCGACTGGGCCAGCTCTTTTTAGCGCGCCCGAACCATAGGCCTTAGCCTAGCGGAACCAAACCCCAACGGGGGCGATGTCTGGCCTGTAGACCATCAAAGCAAGCACAATCGCCAAGGGCAAGATGCCGGCCAGGCTGATCCACCAACGCAGTCTCAACAGGCGGAGTAGTTCCGCAGGAACCTCCTGGTCATCATGACTAAGTTGGCAAATAAGGCGTTTGACCTTGTACTGGGTGGGTATGTCAGAGGCGATCCAAAGGAGTCCGGAAAGTAAAAATAGGAGGAAGCTTACTGACAGCCAGCCAATTTGCCAAAGGTCGCCTAAAGTGAAACTTAGTGAGAGGCCCCCAAGAAGCAAAAGAATGATTAGGGGGGAGGAAAAAATAGAGTCCAGAAAGGTGACGGTGTTGTAGGTGTGCAGAATGATTGCTTTATCTCCCGAGGCGAGGCTCCTCATTTCCCACAGCCACCCGACCACGGCATTGGCAAAAAACAGCGAAGCTGCGGCAATGTGCACGAAACGCGCGTGCTGTAGCAGTGTTGGGTGCTGCAGGGAAGCAATAAAGGTGTCGCGGAAAAGAAGCGCAAACAAGATCATGCCTGCCATGATGCCTACGAAAAGAAAAAGTGCGACTTTTGACTTCATATGTTTTTTCATGCACCTATTGAAACACAGTTTTAGGTGTTTTACAATGGGAAATATAAGTCAAGCATTGCTTGCCATTATGTGGTATTGAGTGGTTGTGATGGTAGTGGTTGCGGAATAGGGAGTGACTAGCATGGATGTTGCGATAAGAAAATACTGGAGTAAATACCGCTGGGCAAATGTGTTCGCTATGATCAAGAATATGAAGAAGCCGCCCAAAGTAAATTCTCTGCCTTTCCGCAATAGACTGGTTGTGATAACAGGCGCTACGTCGGGGATCGGATATTACACCGCGCTGAAATACGCGGCGATGGGTGCTAGTATTCTGATGGTCAACCGCAACAAGGAAAAGTCTGAAACAGTGTGCAGGGAGATAGCTGCTAAATTTGGGACACAGGCCGATTATTTCATTGCTGATTTGACTTTAGTGCCAGATATACAGCGGGTAGGGGAGCATTTGCTATCTCTCGCCACGCCGATCGACGTGTTGATTCATAATGCGGGCATACATTTAGAATCTAGGAACGAGAACCCTGCTGGGTTAGAGTTAAATTTTGCGATCCACTATCTTTGCCCCCTTATTATTAGCAAAATGCTCCTTCCAAAGTACGAGCGTGATAGACAGGGGAGGATCCTCTTGGTCAGCTCCCAAGCCTATCGATTTGCAGCCTGGGGCTTAGACCTTGATGACCTGCAATGGGTAAGGCGGCCGTACTCCGGCATTAAGGCCTATGGGGCAGCCAAGTTAGCACAGATTTTATTTATGCACTCGTTTGCTGCTGAGGTGGCCCCCTATGGGGTGACCATTAACGCCATGCATCCTGGCATGGTCCGTACAGATTCTGGCAAGGACAATGGCAAGTGGTATCAGTGGTATAAAAAGAGCTTACTCGACAAATACTCGGCCTCACCAGAACTCTCTGCTGAGGCCCTGTACTACTTGGGCACTTCGCCGGAACTTTCACAGACTACAGATGTCTTTTTTCATATGACGACGGAAGAAGAATTAGCGCCACCCGCCCTCGATTTAGACGCAGCGCGAGCGCTTCTGGCAAAGACTAAAGAGGTGTTAGTGAAAGAAAGGATTGCTTTGTGATAACAAAGGATATCATTGTTGTCGGCGGCGGCATTGCCGGTCTGATTGCAACACTTAGTCTGGCTAATTCCGGCAGAGAGGTACTCCTCCTCGAAAAAAATGAGAGCTGTGGCGGATTGATGAATACTTTTTCTCGCGACGGTTTTCAGTTCGAAGGCGGTGCTCGGGCCTTGGTCAATGCAGGCCTTATTAGGACGCTGGTGAAAGAGTTCGCCTTGGACATTCCGTTGTTGCCAAATCCCGTCACTCTAGGCATAGAAGACAAAATGCTCAAAGTGGAGGGCGAGAAAAGCCTAGAGCAATTTGCGGCTATACTTAAGGGCCTCTATCCGGAGAGTGCCCTCGAGGTCGATCGGGTGATACGGTCTATCCAGGGTATCATGGAAGATATGAAAGTCCTCTACGACGCTAACAATCCGTTGTTTACAAAGAAGGAGGCCTTCACATGGTCATTGCTTCCATCGCTGGCCATTTGGATGCTGAAATTCACAAAAACCATGTACCGGATGCATAAAATGAACACTCCATTTGAGAATCACCTAGACAAGTTGTCGACAAATCAATCCCTAAAGGACATTATTGGGCAGCATTTTTTTCGTAAGACCCCAGCGTTCTTTGCTTTAAGCTATTTTGCCCTCTACAGCGATTATCTTTACCCCAAAGGTGGGGTGGGCGCATTTGTGGAACAGCTAGTCACAGCTATTGGCGACAGGGGGGGAGAGATAGGTTTTGGCAGGGAGATATGCAGCATAGATCCCCAGGACAAATGTCTCACGGATTCCGGGGGTGCCTCATACCAGTATAATAAAATGATCTGGGCAGGAGACCTCAAAACCTTGTATGCCATCATCATTGACGAAGGCCTAGATAAGCCAACGGTAGCTAATTTTCGGAAGAAGAAGCAGGCGGTCATGTCGCATAAAGGCGCCGAGTCGGTGTTTACAGTATTTATGGGCGTGGATTTGCCTCCAGAATATTTTCAAGAGAAGGGCAGCGGACACTCATTCTATACACCGAACCGGAAAGGTATCGGAGTCATACATACCCAAGAACTACAAGATCTGATGCGACGCTCGGATACACTCAAAATAGAAGAACTTTTGGCGTGGAGTGAACGATTTTGCCGCTATAACACCTTTGAGATTTCAATCCCCGTACTTCGTGATGCAGACGCAGCGCCACTGGGTAAAACAGGCGTGATTATAAGCGTCCTGTTCGATTTTGAGCTGACAAGCATGATTCATGCTAAGGGCTGGTACGAGGAGTTCGCTAACGGTTTTGCTGAGCAGATAGTCAATGTTATCTCAGCAAGTATCTATCCGGGGCTCAAAGAAAAAGTGTTGTTCAGCTTTGCCGCCACGCCAAACACTATTAAGGAGCGAGTAGCGAGTTCTGATGGCTCAATCGTAGGGTGGTCTTTCGAGGGCGAAATCCCTGCTGTCACTAGCATGATAAATCTGGGCAACTCCGTAAAAACTGAATTGCCCGATGTCTATGTGGCCGGCAAGTGGGTCTATAGCCCGGCGGGTGGGCCAACGGCAATCATGACAGGCAGAATAGCCGCCAAAGAGTGTTTGTACAAGATTCATTGATAGCAAGGCGCTGGGGCTGTCACACAGAGGTATCCATAACATGGTATGTAGACAGTGGAGGGGGGCACAACGCAGGGGACGTTTCCTTTCGTTTCAACGGCAGTCAATCGCGAACCTAGCGCTTAGGTGGCGGGCCATAGCCAGGCAGGCTTGTCACAAAAGAAAAGAAAAGAAGCAACCGCCTCCGGACCACAGGAAATGCATGGCGTTACCGCGCCATTTTGCGCTGTTTCTTTTTGCAACATGAGAGTATGCGTCACTTGGTGTACCCCGAAGAAGTTATGAGCGATCTGCATTTGAGCGCGCACTTTGCCAGTTATGAAGAAGAGGACTTAGAGCAGGACCTGCGGCAATTGGTGGACTGGGGTAATTTGGTTGCCCGGCAGGACACCCAACGGGTGACGAGTGTGGAGGAGTTTCGCAAGAAGCGGTTCCGTTACCAGGCCACGGCTTACACCATTGAAATTGAACGTATGGTGGCTCGCCTAGAGCAGATGGGTACTTCTTACGGCGGCTCTCTGGAGCGAACTGATGTGGAAAGGCTGCTCGAGAATCTGCAGAGTTTGGTGGCGGCAAAAGTAAGTGCCAATGCGGAGGACCTACACGGCAAGTGGACAGAGGTATTCTCAGTTTTTCAGCGCTTCACCACCAATGCTACCAGCTATCTAGCGGCTTTAAGCAGCGAGCGCAGTGAGGCGCTGATGAGCATTGAGGGCTTTTTGGCCTATAAGGATTCGCTCAGTGATTACTTGCGGAACTTCATCACCACATTACAAAGAACCTCAGTTAGAATTGAGGCGGTACTCCGGTCTGCAGAAGCAGACAGGTTCGTGACTGTCTGTGAGCAACTGGCGGATTACGCTCTGGCCATTCCCCGTTTAGAGGAGCAACTTCGGCGGGACGAATTGATTAACCGATACAAGCTACAATGGCGCAATCTGTGCACCTGGTTCCTTGGTATGTCCATGAGTGACCCCATGACTAGGGAGCTGGTCATAACAGCGCTGGACAATGCCTACAAACATGCAGCCAAGCCCAAAGGGGTGCTAGTACACTAGGATAGAGGCAGTCAATACTTCTCTTACGACGACTAGGCATATCTCAAATCGCACGGGTTGATTTGCAGCGTGTCCCGCATGGGGGGACTGTTGGGATAACGCCCCCATGGAGGCCTTTTGGGGGATGATGAAGATTTTCTACAACCGACATCGGATCCATCAGTCCAACCGATACCTGACCCCTGAAGAGTATTAGCGGCGGATTCATTTTGCCTTGACAGGTGGGCTACAATATCCCACGGCGAGGGGCCTCAAGGAATTAACTCATGTTTCTCTCCTATGCCCCTCGCTCACCAACCAAACAGCCTGCCTGTCAAGGGCCGGCGCCAGGTCTTGCCGCGAACCGAATTAGGGCGCCATGACCTCCGTGCCTTACGTGTTTCCTTGCCGAGCTAGAAGACATACACGCGAAATACTGCAAAAAACCGATCTAGAACGGGTTCTAAGGTGTCTAGGTTTTGGGATTCACCGCAGTTTTTGGCTTGTGCCGGACTTGTCACAGTATGATACCGGGGGCTAGGTGGCCAGCATTCCGCACTTACTGAAAAATAAATTTTCAAAACGTCTAAATTTCAGTAGGGATTATCAAGGGCAGTGCGAAATATAAGGGCGTAAAAATGCAATTGCCAGAAACAAACCAATTACCTGTCAATTATTCGGACCTAGTCGGGACATTATGCAACACGTGCAAAAGCTTCTTTAATGCCACCTGGACATATCAAATCGCGTAGTTCTGCTGACAAATGGGAGATCGCCAGCTTGAAGGGGGAGTGGTGTTGGAGTAAAAATTTCCTCGCACATAGCAATTTTTTGGGGGGGATGAGCGAATGGAAAGCAGCACAAAGACAGCCAATGGCAAGCCTAATCCTGCGCCGGAGCTAAGGTATGAGCGACTGCATCGGCCGGCAAAAGAGTTCAAGAGTAGAAGTGATTACTTGGAGCACGAGCTCCAGATAACCAACCTTGAAGACAAGCGGTGGGGATTTCTTAAGCCCAAAAAAGATTTTAGGTTTGAGTGGGAAGACCTCATTCCTGCCATTGCAGCAACCATAGGAAGCTCCGTTTTATCGTTCGGCATTATTGGTGGCTATGTCACCGGATTTGGATTGTCTACTCAATTTCTTTTGGAAAACGTAAGGCTCGAATTGGTACTAGTAGGATTTATAATTATTGCCTTTATGTTTCTGAACCCGCGGCTCGGAGGGATTGGGCATCATGGTTGGATGATTCCCTTGGTTCCGGCGATAGTCGCGGCAGGGGGGCATCCGCTAGCGATGGGGCTGATGATGGGTGGCCTTGGGCTGCTACTAAGCTTTATAAAAGGCGGAGCGGTGCTGCAAGCGCTGACGTCAACCGGTGTCATCGCGGGATTGCTGATTTTATTTGGCGTTGATGGCATGCTGAGCCAGATTAGGGCCCTCAACGCATGGACCACCCAGCTAGGAATCGACTACCTTTTCATTTCGATGGCTTTAGCCAGTTTGATAATCTTCGCTCTGTTGGCCAAACTACAAGCGCGATGGGCTGCCATACCGGCCTGCACAGCTGCCTGTTCAATTATTGCACTGGCGATGGGGGCGCCCTTCCGGTTCGTGACCAGCCCTGGTATCCCGAACTTCAATCCGTTCTACTGGTGGGGTACCAACACAGGGTGGATGCTTGGGCTGCCAACTTTAGAGAATTTCATTGCGGTAATACCCTTTGCAATAATAGGCGTGGTAATGTGGCCGCCTGACGCCTTGGGATTGATAGCTTTTCAGCGCGCAGGGTACCCGGCAGGCACGGAGAAAGCGGTATTGCATATCGACGACACGTTTAAAGCGCTGGGTATAAGGCAAATCATCGTGGCTCTCTTTGGCGATGCCGTTCTCACCGATCCCATGGGAACATATGTGATTCCTGCCAGCATCATTAAAAGGCCGCTAGTTGCAGGACAAATCTTAGCGGGGATTCTCTTTATTATCTCGGGCCTCTCCGGGTATTTGTTGGATATCTATAACTTCCCGCCGGTGGTCAGGATTGGCTTGATGTTCGGGGTGTTTGTACCTCTTTTTGAGATTGGCATGCGCCTGCTAAAAACAGCTCGGGATGCGCAGGGAGCAGCCATGTGTTTGGCCGCGGGACTGTTTATAAACCCGGTTATAGGATGGGCGCTGGCCATGGCCATGGAGAATTTTGGATTCCTCGGACCCGTCGAACCCGAGAGGTTGGAAAAAATGCGGCAAGTAATGACGCGAAAAACTCAACTCGTCATATCGGCTATCGTGCTGATAGTCGTATTCGTGATAATGGGGTGGGTCGGGCTTTTGCCTGGTGTCCCGAAATTCTAACGCAGGAGACGTCAGACTGTGTCATAATTCCATTCGTACTTAGAGGGAGCGACAGAGGGGATACGGTTTCAACCACAGAGTACACAGAGAAGGCAAGAGAGGAACATGGAACGCTAATGGATGCTTTTGGTGGCTAAAGTTCCCTGCCCCTCGTCTTGCCTCTGACTTCTAATCTCTGACCTCTAGTTGTGTGACCTCTGTGGTTAGAAAAGGGTCCCTCTCCTCGTCAAACTTTCAATATCACAACAGAGGTCGAGAGCGCAGGGGACGGCAGGCTATGTCATAAATCCATTCGTATTTAGAGCAGGCCCCTTCCAAGCTGATAGCTTGGAAGGGGTGTTTGTTTTCGGGGTTGGAACATGCCTTTCTTCAAGCCTTCTGTTGACAATTATGTCAAATCATGATGCTATGTAGCCATAGAGCGATGAAGGGTGATTGTGAATGGGCATTGTGCAAGGACTTAATCGCAACCAAATTATTATGGCCCCTACTCTAGTGGTGTCGTCAGGCGATTTAGCGTTAGCCATTACCAGAATGTCTCCACTGAAACAGATAAGCGTTTAGCTGACAACTTAAAGCTCTACAGGCGGCGGCAAATGATCGTAGAGCACCCTTTGGAGACAGCTAAACGCTCCATGAATGGCTACTACTTCCTGCTCCGCACCATAAAGAAGGTGCGGGGCGAAGTTGCGTTGCTGTTTTTCGCGTATAACCTAAAGCGAGTGCAAAACATCCTCGGTCAGTAGGAACTAATGAAGAGAATTGCTTCTCTTCTTCTTTGTCTGTTTTCCTTCCGCGACAAAATGGCTGCAAATTTCGCGTGATTACTTCGAAGGGGAGGCAAATATGCAGATTCTCACACAGTCTGCCGTCCCCATCGTTTGGAAGGCTTTCCGATGTCCTACTCTCTTGTTTTGATGCAAAACTAGCGGAGATTTATGCTGATGTTCGGCATATTCCCTTAATGAGGCGCAGCATGTATAAATACGTACTATTGACAAAAATCTTATATGCGTTAATATTGAAATATCATCATAGTGGTAAGCATGAGAATCTGCGCTTGTGATCTAAGTGTGTGGAGGGGGGGTGCGGTTTAGCGGAAGCATAAGAGTAAATTTGGGTGCATTTCTTGCCTAAGAAAGGGACCTTCAACATACCAAAAATGAGGAGGGGAATCGCATTTGAACTACGCAGAAATAACTGCGATGCTACAAGCGATAGGTCGGATAGTTTGGGGCCCGCCAACGTGGGCTTTGCTTGGCTTCTTGGGTCTTTACCTTTCAATTAGAACTGGTTGGTTCCAGATCACCAAATTCAAGACCTACTATGGCGAAACTGCCGCAAAAATCTTTACAAAACAAAAAAAGCTTGGCAGTGGCGACATCACACCCTTCCAGGCTTTTTCCACAGCCGCGGCGGCCACGATAGGCGTCGGCAACCTGGTTGGTACTACAACCGCTATTCTCTTTGGCGGGCCGGGTGCGGTTTTCTGGATGTGGATGATCGGCTTTTTTGGCATCACCACTAAGTTTGCTGAAATCGTATTAGCTGTTCATTACCGTGAAATCAATGCGAAAGGATTGATGATCGGTGGGCCGATGAAGTACATCGAAAAGGGCCTCGGCTGGAAGTGGCTTGCTGTCATCTTCTCCGTCGCCGGCTCACTGGCAGCCTTTGGCATAGGCAACTTGGTGCAGGCTAACAATGTCGCAGGAGCCATGGAGAGGGCTTTCAACGTTGCCCGTCCGGTGACCGGCATTGCGCTTGTGCTACTAGTCGGTCTCGTCATTATCGGGGGCATTAAGCGCATAGGTCAAGTTGCGGAAAAGGCGGTTCCCGCTATGGCCCTGATGATGATACTGGGCTGCGCCTTGGTTATTATCCAAAACATCGCCTTAGTTCCAGATGCTTTCTACCGTATCTTCGTCGGAGCCTTTACCAGGCAAGGGGCCGTAGGCGGCTTTACGGGTGCCACTATCGCGTACGCCATACGGTTTGGTCTGATGCGGGGCATCTTTTCGAACGAAGCGGGCCTCGGTTCAGCACCTATTGCCCATGCCACTGCGCAGACTAACCACCCTGTCAAACAGGGATTCTGGGGAGCAATCGAAGTTGTGCTGGATACCCACATAGTCTGCACCTTCGTCGCGCTTGCTGTCCTTACTAGTGGCGCTTGGACGCAGGGGCAGCCCGCCATGGCAACTTTTATGTATGCCTTCTCATCATCTTTTATTGGACCTGTAATCGGCAATGCCCTCGCCGCCACTGGAATACTCGTCTTTGCTTTTACCACCATGTTAGGTTGGTCGGTATACGGCGAAAAGTGCCTAGAGTACCTCGCAGGCCCGCGGACCAACATGTTCTATCGGCTTATCTACCTGCCTGTGTTGTATGTGGGATCTTTCGGTGTAGTTCCGGTTTGGGCCATTGCAGATATTCTCAATGCGTTTATGGCTATTCCTAACATCATCGCAGTTATAGCGCTGACCGGCACCTTCGTTGCCATTGCAAACTCTTACTTCAAGGGTGAGCCCTACGTGCCCTACGACGAAAACCCAAACTATTACAAACAGAGATAGCCAGGCCAGGCTCTTTCGTTTTCTTGCTTTCAAGCCCGGGTGAGCCCCGGGTTTTTTTGTTGCGTATTAAGCGCAGCGCGCGATCTCCGGCGACTTAAAGCTTTTTACCTGGCGACGATTAGTGAAGGAAATCACTTGACGGATAATTCAACGTGGTATTATAATGGGAATGAAATTTATTCTCATTGAGACGCTCTCTCGCTTCAATGTCAATCCGTGTTGTGCGAGGGATACTAGGTCACATCCATAGTATAAGGAGGTCAATATGGAGCTAGCTTTAGTCACTAGGGAGATACGCAGGGATTTGATAGACAGCGACCTGACGACTTGCAAGTATCAAGACTTAACACAGGTCGGTATCAATCTGCCCTATATTATTAAGGGGATTGATACCCATGAACAGGGCATGAAGGACTTTCTGTTCACTTTGGGGTGCTTTGAGGGTGAAAAGATAACCGTTATTTCCGTTCTAGCAGAGAATTATATTATACATCTTAAGGATGCTAGATATAGTATCGACGCAGATCTCGCCAGAGCCATTCTTGTCTAGCTAATTACTTGTCGCATAAATTCTAAGGAGGAGCAATGTGAAAGTAGCACTCGCAGGGAACCCCAATAGTGGCAAGACGACATTATTCAATGCCATTACAGGTAAGATTGAGCATGTGGGTAACTGGCCAGGTGTAACCGTTGCCAAGAAAGAGGGTGACGTAAAAAAGAGTTTGCATAGCTCCGGAAAAAAGATTCGTGTTGTGGATCTTCCGGGGGCTTATTCCATGTCGCCTTTTACGTCGGAAGAGGGGATTACCAGCAGCTTTGTTAAGAACGAAAACCCGGATGTTATTATCAATATAGTAGATGCTACCAACTTGAGCCGGAGCCTTTTCTTTACAACACAGCTACTTGAGCTTGGTATTCCTATCGTAATTGCTCTAAACAAAAGCGACCTATTAAGAAAAAAGGGAATCGACATAGACACGGGGGCATTAGAGAGAAAACTAGGTTGCCAGGTGGTCGAAACGGTTTCCACTCAAGGTGAAGGGCTTGCCGGTCTGATTGCAAAAGCGGTAAGTGCCTATGGAAAGAATCAGGAAGCGCCATTTAGATCTGCCGGCGTTTTCGACGAAACCGACAAAAATGCCGTTTTGGCGGCGGATCGTGAACGTTTCGCTTTTGTCGACAGGTTAGTGAAAGAAATTGAAGTGCGGAAAATCGCAAGCAGCAAACAGACACGACAAGATGCAATTGACCGTATCATCGCGCATAGAATTTGGGGGATTCCCATATTCGCAGCTGTTATATACCTTGTCTTCTCCATTTCGCAAAGGTATGTAGGGCCCTTTCTTGCCGATTTTTTCGTTGGCTGGATCGATAGTCTTTATACCATGGTAGAGGGACTCATGGGTGGTGGCCGTGTATCGCCGCTGTTAGCGGCATTATTGCTAGATGGAATTATCGGCGGGGTTGGTGCTGTTGTTGGCTTTCTTCCGTTAATCATGGTTCTATTTTTTCTTTTGGCACTTCTGGATGACTGCGGATATATGGCGCGGGTTGCCGTCGTCATGGACCGCCATCTTAAGAAAGTTGGGCTATCAGGTAAGTCCATCATTCCCATGGTTATTGGCACCGGCTGCGCAATCCCCGGCATCATGGCTACTCGCACGATTCGCGATGAAAAGCAGCGTCGAACGACAGCCATGTTGACGCCGTTTATGCCATGCGGAGCAAAGTTACCGGTCATCGCACTCTTTGCTGGTATCTTCTTTCAAGATGCTGCCTGGATAGGAGTATCCATGTATTTTGCGGCCATTGCCATAATTATTGTGGGAGCGCTTATCGTACAGAAGATTACCCAAGAAGGGCCTTCTAAGTCCTACTTTATTATGGAGTTGCCGGACTATCGCTTCCCCAGCATGAAACGCGCATTCGTGTCCATGATGGCAAGAGCGCAGTCCTTCATTGTTAAAGCAGCAACAATTATCTTGGTCTGCAATGCAGTGGTACACATCATGCAGACCTTTACATGGAGTTTTCAGGTTGTGGAAGAAGGTCTGGCGAGTACAAGTATCCTGGCCAGCATTGCCGGTCCGGTCGCATTTCTTTTGATCCCACTCGGGTTTGGTGTGTGGCAGCTTGCTGCAGCTGCCGTTACTGGTTTCATCGCCAAAGAAAACGTAGTGGGAACATTAGCCGTCGTATATGGCATCGGCAACTTCATCGACACGGAAGGATTGAACCTTGTGTCTGGGGCCGGAGACGTGGCTTCCATAATGGGACTAACTTCTGTAGCGGCTCTCGCTTATCTCATTTTTAATCTTTTCACACCGCCCTGCTTTGCCGCTATAGGCGCCATGAACGCTGAGATGGACAGCAGAAAATGGTTGTGGGCAGGTGTCGGATTCCAGTTTGGCATGGGGTATACTGTGGCTTACTTTGTCTATCAAGTTGGAACGCTACTTACGACAGGGAGCTTTGGTGCGGGTGTGATCCCCGGACTTATCGTTGTTGCTCTCATGGTAGGAATAATTGCTTATCTAATTAATAAAACCGACAAAAAAGCCCATACTGGCGTTAAGGCGGCGGTGTAGAGTGATTGGTGATTTTATTGTTTTCGGGCTAATCGCAGCGCTAGTTATTGGTGCTGTCGCTAAAATCATTATCGACAAGAGGAATGGGGTCCCTTGCTCAGGTTGTCCCTCATGTGCCAGCAAATGCACTTACTCCGCTGAGTCATTTTCCGAGTAACAAACAGAGGGGACAGTTATTTTTGGTTTCGCCGAGAAACTTGCCAGCTAGAATTTTCTTATGTCGCCAGCCCATAGGTTTCATTTCGTGGCTGGCCTGATATAATACAAGAAGTGGCTTGCGCCTTAAGATTATTAGGGGGCACAGCCGACCGCGTGGCAGCGATGGAATGCGCCCGTACTGTTAATAGGGGGGCCCAGAGTGCGAAACATTGCCAACATCAATAAGCTGCTTGCCCTTACGGCTGTGCTCACTCCCTTGCTGCTTGCGCCAGGCACAGACGATCACTTTTATTGGCCGAAGATTCTTTTTGTCTATCTAGCCGTCGCAGGGATGATGATAATCCATGTCCTCTCGCCAGATCGCAAGAAGGTGGCCTTCGATTTGCCGGTTGTTCTTCTGGCTTCTTATCTAACCTTGGTTTTCCTGGCCACGCTTTTTTCGGTCGACATTATGCGGTCGATGTGGGGCTCTCATCGGCGTGAAGAGGGCCTTTTTGCGCTTCTTGCCTATGCGTTGCTTTTTGTTTTCGCACGCACATACTACCGATTGGAGAAGGGCCACATAACCCTCTTAATGGTGTCTTCTGTCTTGGTAGCGACCTATGGGATTATGCAGTACTATGGATTTGACCCTATTCCGCGAGACTTCATTCGGGTTGGCTGGCAGGCGCCTTTCTCTACCATGGGCAACCCTAATTTTCTTAGCAGCTACCTTGTGCTGCTCCTCCCGCTCTGGGCCTTTGTTTTCGTGGACAAAGGCAAGGGTATTCATTTGATCGCCTCCGCAGTCCTCTACTTCACACTGCTTTTGACCATGACGCGGAGCGGCCAGGTTGGGATGATGCCCATTCTAGCCTTAGCCATGTATTATTGCTACCACAATGCGGCTGCTAGGCGGCGATTCGGGGTCCTCCTGCTGCTATTCTTGCTGATTACAGCCGCGTTTAATGCCAGCCAGGACGGAGGTCTTGTGCGGCGATTCGGCAGCATTGCCACAGATGCCGTCCAAGTAGTGGCGGAGCGTGCTGACGCTTATCGCGCTGGTTCCAATCGATTATACATCTGGACGCGCACCTGGGATTTAGTTAGAGACAATCCCCTGCTCGGATACGGCCCAGAAACGTTGGACATCGTCTTTGTGGAGCGGCATGGCGAGGAGATGCTCCGGCTCTTTAACGCAGTGTACGCTGTAGACAAAGCTCATAATGAGTACCTGCATATTGCCGTGTCGTCTGGCATACCCGCAGCCCTACTCTACTTGGCCTTTGTCCTCTCTGTCCTGTTGCGCGCTTGGCGGCAGAGAAAGAATCTGATCGTGTTTGTAGTTGCCACAGCCATTGTTGGCTACATGACCCAGGCTTTTTTCAATATCAGTGTGGTGTCTGTAGCCTATCTTTTTTGGATTTTGCTAGGCGTACTAGATGGCCAAGTGCGTATGCTGGCGCATAGATAAAGCAAAATATGGCAACGCAATGGGCGGTCTTTGTTTTGTTGTTTGTACGACTGCCCTAACGACTCACTTAACACCAAAGACGGCAGATATGTTACAATTAGCACGGAACGTTTAGCTTATGGGAGGCGGAAGATGATGAAGAAATTGTTTAAGTGCCTAGGCTGTGGTTACATAGGCGAGGGCGAAGCTGCGCCTACAAACTGTCCTAAGTGCGGAGCCCCTGCCGAGAGGTTTGAGGAGCTTAGCGCAGAGGTCGCCGACAAAGTATACCGCTCAGACGCGACAAACTCATTGCATATGGAGCTAATTTCATTAGCCGAGCAGATGGTCACTGTCTGCGACGAAGGTATCTTGGACGACCTTGATCCTAATTGCGTCGCCGCTTTCAAAAAGGCGAAGAACGAAGCCTGGATTATAAAGCAGATATCGAAGGCCGAACTGGCTGGGCATATGAGCAGAGGCAAGTGGTAGACTAGGCGTAGCCAGCAGACGAGGGGGACAGTTCTTTTTGTTGTTTTTTGCAACAAGGAGAACTGTCCCCTTTGTCTGCCTATCGGTTCGATAACATTTATCTGCGTACCACATAAAGAAGGTTGGTGCGGTATGTGTTACTATATATAGTGTGACGCAGAAGCATACGAGAGGAGGCTGCTTAATGAGCAACCTTGAGAGTTTATTTACACGCTACTATACTAAAGCTCTAGCGGGTAGGGACGACCTAACCGTCTATGATCTATTTGAGTGGTCAAAGCGGGATGTCTTGTTGCAAGATTATAAGAGTGGCAAGGTCCTGACGGATATGAAGGGGCTTGATTTCCCCACGCATTATTCGCAAAACGCAGTAGATATTATCGCCTCTAAATATTTCCGCAAGGCGGGGGTGCCCAACGAATCCGGGCAGGAAACGTCGCTCAAAATGTTAGTGCACCGCCTGGTGGACTTTTGGGCGGCGGCCTTGCAAGAAGAGGGCATTCTTAAAACAGAAGATGAGCGCAGCATATTCTACGACGAGGTAGCCTACGGGTTGCTCAACCAGATGTTCGCCCCCAACTCACCGCAGTGGTTTAACACCGGTCTCGCCCGCAGTTACGGCATTACCGGTGGTCAGAATGACCTTTTCTATTATGACCCAAAGATTGGTCAAGTCGTGCCCTCGCCAGATACTTACACTCGCACTCAGGCCTCCGCCTGTTTTATTCTGTCTATTGAAGATAGTTTGCTTGGCAAGCACTCGATTACTGAACACTATGTCACCGAAACCAAGCTCTTCAAGGGCGGTTCTGGCACGGGCACTAATTTTTCACCCCTGCGCGCCGCAGGAGAGAAGCTCTCCGGCGGGGGAGCCTCCTCGGGGTTGATGAGCTTTCTCAAGGGGCTTGACCGTAACGCCGGCGGCATCAAGTCTGGGGGGACTACGCGGCGCGCCGCAAAAATGGTCAGCCTTGATATTGATCACCCCGAGCTCGAAAGCTTCATTACCTGGAAGGTGCGCGAAGAAGAAAAAGTACGGGCTTTGGCGAAGATGGGCTATTCTGCCGACATTGACGGCGAAGCATACGAAACAGTCTCCGGGCAAAACTCAAACAATTCCTTGCGTATTCCCGATGAGTTTATGCACAAGGTGCTTCGTTTGGCCCATGAGCCTGACCTGATGGTCACTCTCAAGGGGCGGATGGACCCATCAGTAAATCGCGATGTCTCGGTTAACCACCTCTGGGACTTATTTAACGACGCTGCCTACCGGGTCGCCGACCCTGCGCCCCAGTTTACCGACACCTTTAATGCCTGGCATACCTGCCCCGCCGGAGAAGATGGCGAACTATGGGCCCCACAAAATCGGCTAAATTCCACTAATCCCTGCGGTGAATATGCATTTCTAGATGATACCAGCTGTAACTTGTCTTCGCTCAACCTCTATCGTTTTTATGATCCGTCTTGCGCCAGCTTCGATTTAGCTGGCTTCAGGCACATGATTGGCCTTAATCAACTTATACTCGAGGCCTCTATTATTTGGGGCCAATTCCCGACCGAAGACATCGCCCGTAAGACCTATATGTTCCGCACCACAGGTCTAGGCGTGGCTAACTTGGCCTCACTGCTTATGTCCATGGGCCTGCCCTATGATTCCGCCGCCGGCCGCGCCCTGGCAGCAGCCCTAACCGGGTTAGTCACTGGTGAAAGTTATCGGGTTTCGGCCCTTATGTCCAAAGCCGGCGGGCCCTTTGCCAAGTACAACTTGAATAAAGTGCATATGAACAAGGTCATCCGCAACCACGCCCGGGTCGCAGGAGCGCGCCACGACTCGTACGAAGACTTACATTACGAGCCCCTTCAGGTGGACCATGTGCTGCTAGAAGGCATGGGGCTATGCCAGCTTTCGCAAGACCTAAAGGATTGCTGGGCTGAGGCCGTCTCCCTAGGGGAAGAACATGGCTACCGCAACGCGCAAGTGTCTGTGATTGCGCCTACCGGAACCATCTCCTTTGCCATGGACTGCGCCGCAACGTCAATTGAGCCCTTTTTCTCACATATAGTCTACAAAAAATTGGTTGGCGGCGGCTTTATGACGATTGTCAATCCCGTCATCAATGTGGCGCTCCATAAGCTAGGCTACACTGCAGCCGAAATCACCGCCATTATGGACTACATCGGTAGAGAAGAAAACGGCAAGCTAGTGGACGGCAAGATCGAAGGCGCGCCACATCTCAAGGCAGAGCATTACAGCGTCTTTGATACCGCCAGCGTTAATGGCAGTGGCAGCCGCTTTATCCATCACTTCGGCCATGTTCTGATGGTGGCTGCGCTTGCGCCCATGGTTTCCGGTGCCATATCTAAGACCGTCAACCTCCCGCGGGAGGCCACCGTAGAGGATTTCAAGGCAGTGCATATTCTCGCTTGGCAGACAGGCGTAAAGGGGCTGGCCTTGTACCGCGATGGCTCAAAATTTACCCAGCCGCTTAATAATAAGCTAGATAGTATCGACCAAAAGGTCGACCTCGAAAGCCTCACTTATGACGCGCTACTGGCCTTTGCCAAAGAGGCCAAGGACCGCATGTCTCAACCGTCACCCGGTTCGCGTCGCGATAAAGCCACTGGCATTAGAACGGGGCGGACTCATGCCGCACAAATCGAGGACGTTAAGCTATACATCACGGTCAACCGCAATGCCACGGGGCAAATATGCGAAATTTACATGACCACCGATCGCGAAGGCAGCATCATCACCGGCTTTCTCAACTCATTGTCTAAGACCATTTCGGTAATGTTGCAGTATCATATTCCCCCAGAAGACATTGCCCGCATGCTGCGGGGACAAAAATTCGAGCCCCATGGTTTTGTCACTCGCCACCCCTACATTAAGACCGCGAGTTCTATTTCCGATCTGATCTCCAAAGTTATCGACATTGAGCTAGGTGATTTCTCCCGGGTGCAGGTCAAACCGGAGCCAGAAGATGTGATTCTGCGTTCCCAAGATGACATAATCAAGGATGCTAAGGCCAATGGCGAAAAACTCTACCACTCTACTTGCACCAATTGCTCAAGCTTTCGCATGGTCACCAACGGCACCTGCAAGGTCTGCCTCGACTGCGGAAGCACTACCGGTTGCTCCTAGGGCAGGGGATAGCCTTAGTTGTGGCCAACTACATTAAAGGAGGGCCCCCCGGTGAGGATTTCCAAACAGGATGCTTTGGCCTGGTTTGAGTTCTTTTCCATATTGCCCGAAGACGAAGAACTAGGCGCCAAGCAGCAAGAAATAGTCTACGCCGTATTTGCGCAGATTGAGTCCGCGATTGAGGGCCGAAATGAGCGATTAATGTCGCACATTAAAGGCCTAAAAACTCTGGCCAACAGAACAAATTATGTGGGGCCCGAAAGCAAATTCCCCCTGGGTTGTCGCTCCTGTTTGCTAGGGGCGGGTTTAGGCGCCATTAGAAAAACCAATAAATGCAACTTGGAGTGTAGGTTCTGCTACAACTACGGGCAGCTAGACGACATTCCTCCGGTGGGCGAGGGTATGTGGGAGATCGGCGGAACCAAGTACTACGAGAAAGACCTCGATTTGTTGCTCTCCATAGCCAAGCAACCTTCGGGTGTCGCCTACGTCTACCTAGAGCCCTTTATGGAAATCGAGGCCTACTTGCCGGTCGTTAAGAAATTTAGCGACGCTAGAATTCATCAGCATATGTACACCAATGGCACCCTAGCTACAGAAGCGACCTTAAGAGCGCTAGGTGAAGCCGGTCTCAACGAGATACGCTTTAATTTAAGCGCATCTGATTGTGCGGACCTAGTAATTGAAAACATGGCCCTTGCCAAAAAATACATCGAGCGCGTAGGCATTGAAACCCCGATGACGCCAGAATTTTTCGCGGACTTCTTCCGAAAGAAAGAGGGTATCTTGGCGACTGGGCTGGATTTTATCAACTGCGCCGAGTTGCACTTAAATGAGAACAACATCGACAACTATTATGGCGAAAACCTGTACATCTGTCGGCAAGGATATATATCTCCCATCTGGAGCAGGGAACTGACCCTTAAGTTTATGGCCGTTGCCGCAGAAGAACACTGGGACTTAGCGGTGCATGACTGCGCCAACTACACGAAATTCGCCCGAGGCATAAATCTAGCCAGCAGCCAAGGCATGTGGTTTGGGGCCAGCAACTACGCCTGCGAGTTTGCAAGAATGCCCTACGAAAGCTTTTTGCCGATACTGCGCGACGACACCTTCCAGTTCTTGCACGAAGAAGACTTGCCCGCTGGCTACAAACCAGGCGATCTCACCCTGTGAAGCGTGAGGGACAGTCCCTCCTGCTTCAAAGAACCGTCCCCAGCGCTTCGGGCTTGGTTCATGTTCTCAATGTGCCCCTAAAACCCCTCGCACCGTAGTAGGACTGCGCCCCATTGTGATACAAAAACACTTGTCCATAGCGGCGGTCGCCAAACAGCGCACCGCCTAGTTTTCTGATATCTGCCGGCGTTTTCAGCCAGCTCGAGGTCTTGGTATCAAAATCGCCTAGTTCTTGCAGCGCGCGATACTGCTTTTCGTCAAGCATCTCAATGCCCATCTCTGCTGCCATGTCCATGGCGCTAGTTTCAGGCCGATGTTCCTTGCGTGATTCGAGGCCCGCGCGGTCGTAGCAGGTATTGCGGCGACCAAGCGGGGTTTCGGGGGCACAATCATAGAAGATATACTCGCCCGTCAGTTCGTCAAAGCCCACCACGTCCGGCTCGCCGCCGGTTTTTTCCATTTTATAGAGCGACCACATCTTTTCCCCTTGCTTTTCTAACCTCGCTAGTACCATCGCCCACTCACAGCCACTATGTCTCGCCATATGCTTCAAAAAGCGCGCCCTTAGAACTGCTAGGAGCTCCGTCGCTTGGTCTGGTGTCAGCTCTCGATTTTCGGGTTTCATTTTTTTCAATTCCCCTCTGCGATTTCCTCATAGTCCTCCCCTTAACGTTAAGTTACAGCTTGTACTTCCAACTCAAAGTTCCACTTAGCACCGCCCCAAGCAAGGCCAGCACACCCGCGCCGATAAAAGCAGGGGTGAAACTCCCCGTGGCATCATAGGCGGCCGCACCAACCGCTGGCATAAAGGCACCAAAGGCCAGGCCCGTAAACACTAGGCCATAGTTGATGCCTAGGTGTTTGGTGCCAAAGACCGATGCTGTCAAAGCGGGGAAGGTAGCCAGTACCACGGCCAGTCCCCAGCCCACCAGCGCCGCCGCGATATATAGTGTCACCAAGCTTACTGCGATATAGTTAAACAGGAGTAGGGTCACTGCTTGAATGAGAAAACTAACTAGCATCACCCGCGTCACACCAAATTTGTCGCTTAGGTAGCCGGCTACAGGGCGACCAAAGCCATTAAAGCCCGAGAACACGGCCACAGCAGCTGCGGCCTCTGTGGCCGTTAACCCCATAACCAAGCGTCCAAAGGGGGGAATGAGGGCGGCACAGAGCATGCCCCCAGCGATAACAGAGCCAAAAGCAAGCCACATCAGCCAAAACACCGGGGCGCGCAAAACCTCGCTCGGCGAGTACTGCTTAATTTCGCCCGCCTTGCTTGCTCCCGCCTTTTGTTTCACTGCCTTTTTGCCTAACTCCTTAGGGGCAATCGTCTGCGGTGCCCAGCCGTCGGCTGGGTTTTTAAGTAGCGAAGCCGCCAGCAAACACATAGCAAAGCTTATGCCGGCGACAATCAAGAGCGTGCCCTCGATCCCGAGTACAGGAATCATAAAATTGGCCTTGACAGGGGCCATCACGGTGCCCGCCAGTCCAACTCCCATCACGGCGCAGGATATAGCAAAGGCCGGTATATCCGGAAACCACTTGCGCACGGGTGGTGCCACGCAGGAATAAATAGTGCCTGCACCCATGCCGCCGATAAATCCGTAGGTGAGAAAGAGCCACCATGGGTAGGGGAAGCGGCCAACCAAGGCCGCCAGGCCAAACCCAAGAACTATCAACAAGGCCCCCAACAAACAAGTCTTTTGCGGACCAATAGTGTCCTGTAGCCGTCCCGCCGGAACCATAAACAAGGCAAAGACCAAGAAAAAAACAGTGAAAGGCATGGCAGCCTCGGCAGTCGACCAACCAAATCTTTCAACTAGGGGCACCACCATTGGTCCCCAGGCATAGGCCACTCCCGCTACTAGCGCCAAAACAAAACCTGCAAAAACAATACTCCATCTGGTCAATTCGTGCTTATTCATTACTTTCCTCCAACCTTAATCGGAACGCAGTGGACTTTTCGCTGTCCATTTGCTCCCCCGGCTTAACTGGCACCGCATCTGTGCCCTGCTCTCTATTCCGCAAATTTAGGCTAAATCCTGCCTAGAGGGTGTAGCGCTTGCCCTCTGGCGGCAACAAAAACAGCGCGTATACCTCAGTCCGCGCTGCTCTGGTAGCTAATATATTAACGTTTTTTCACTCGCGCCGCCACCGCCTGCATGGCATGGGCCACATGTTCCTTGGCTCGTTCTTCGGCCAAGAGGCCATCGCGCCGTTCAATCGCCTCAATAATCCCTAGGTGCTCATCCCAAGAGGCACTCTGTCGCTCTGGTGTATCTAGGCTCACATAGCGCAGGCAGCTCAGCTGTGAGGCATAGGTGTCCATCAGGCGTATTAAACGTTCGCTGCGGCTAGCGCGATTTAAGATGGCATTAAATTCAGCAAAAATGCGGGCGTACTCCGCAAATGCCCCGAGCGGCGGCTTGGTCTTCTTAAGTTCTTTAAGCGCCAAAATTTCTTCGGCCGTGGCGTGCTGCGCGGCGAGGCGAGCCACCAAGCCCTCTAGCACCGAGAGGATATTGTATATCTCTAGTGCGTCCTCAACTTTAAGCCCCACAACCACAGTCCCCCGCCGCGGCACCGCCACGGCAATACCATCTTTCTCAAGCATACGCAAGGCCTCGCGCACAGGGGTGCGGCTCACTTCAAGCTTTTCGGCTACTTCGCTCTCCACGAGTCTCTCGCCGGGGGCCAGATGCCCAGTCATGATGGCGTTGCGCAAGCTTTCATATACTAGGTCGCGAATGGGGCGCATATCAGTGAGCTCTATGGGGAACAAAGTCATTTGCATCCTCCCTAACTACTTGGACCGACCACTCAGTTCGTAAATTGCCGCCCGCATCTCAGCCAGGGGGGCTTTTACGCCAGTCCATATTTCAAATGCCGCTGCCCCTTGGTATATCACCATGCCTAGTCCATTAGCGGTGCGGCAGCCCACTTGTTCAGCCTCCTGCAAGAGACGTGATTTTAGTGGATTGTATAAAATATCACAAACTACAAGGCGTTTGTCAAGCCATTCTGCGGGGAGAGGGGTTTGCCCTTCTAGGGGGTTCATGCCCACCGCGGTGGCGTTTATAAATACATCTGCTTGCGACAGCGCCGCCCGCGCTTCCCTAGGCTCGACAGACACGGCCAGTGCACAGGGCGAAAGCCTATTGACATCTTCCGCCAACTCCACCGCCTTCTCTGCCTCTACATCGGCCAAGTAAATCTTTCGTGCGCCTCGCAAGGCCAGTACCGTGGCAATAGCGCGCCCCGCGCCCCCGCAACCCATCATAAAGAAGTCGCTTTTGTCTATGGCTACTTCTAAGTCATGCTGCAAAGAAGTGGCAAAGCCCTCACCATCGGTATTGTAGCCAATGAGCCTGCCCCCCTCCACCTTGACGGTATTCACCGCGCCAATGACTTTGGCGCTAGGCTCTACTTCATCAAGGAGCGGCATTATGGCAATTTTGTTCGGCTTGGTGACATTAAACCCAGCAAAGTTCATGCGCCTGATGCCCCGCAGTAAGTCGCTTAAACCTTCTGCCTCTACTTCGATAGGGAAGTAGCAGTAGTTTAAGCCTGCCGCCCGAAAGGCGCGGTTTTGCATGGCCGGTGAGAAGCTCTGTTTAAGTGGGCTGCCCAAGAGACCAACTAGCTTGGTGTTCACATCAATGAGGGTCATTACACATACCTCCTTACTTGCTATCTTTACTTGCTAAAGCGCTGCCGCAGCGCCCCTATCTTCGTTTTCCAGTCAACTTGGCTGAGGAGCATAAAGAGTGTAAACAGAAGCAGCACTGCCGTTAGGGGGTTGGTGACAAAGCTGGACAAAAATGCGCCAATATCGCCATGTTCAAGGGCCATGGCCCGCCTATAGTTAGCGTCGATTAAAGGGCTAAGAATTACGCCTAGCACCATGGGGGCCAAGGGATAGCCATACATTTTCAAAAAGTAGCCCAAGACGCCAAAGGCAATCATCCAGTAGATATCGGCGACATTATTGTTAATAGTGTAGCTGCCGACGGTAGAAAGCACAATCACAATGGGTATGATCACAGCTTTAGGAATTTCGACGATGCGGCTAAACATCCTAATGCCAGTCATGCCAAAGATGTAGAGAAAGATATTAGCCAGTACTAGGGCTCCCACCATCATCCAGAAGAATTCGGGTTGTTCCTTCATCATCATGGGGCCCGGGCGGAGGCCATGAATCATTAGCGCGCCAATTAACACCGCCGTCACCGAATCTCCCGGAATGCCCAAAGTCATCATGGGAATAAAAGCCCCGCCAATAGCCGCGTTATTTGCCGCTTCGGGCGCAACCACGCCCTCCCAGGCTCCCTCACCAAAGGGCCGGCTCGGGTTCTTAACCGTACGCTTGGCATGGTCGTAGGCCATTAGCGCCGCAATGTCGCCACCTGTGCCAGGCAAGGCCCCAATGAGCGTGCCAATGGCCGAGCAGCGCAAAGCTAGTGGCAAATTCTTTAATACAAGCTTCATGTCGGGCACGATGCGGTCTATTTTCTGTTTAACTGGCGCAATCTTGTAGTGTAGCTGGTAAAGACCCTCCGACAGGCCAAAAAGGCCGATCATCGCCACGACAAAACTAATTCCCCCCAGCAGTCGGGGCACGCCGAAAGTGAGGCGTGGCTCGGCGGTAAAGGGGTCCATGCCTACTAGCCCTACTAATATTCCGATGGCCGCTACCAACAGAGCCTTGGCCAACGAACCGCGGCTTAAACTACCCACCAAGAGCATGCCCATCAGCGCGAGTAGCAAGTAGTCCCTTGGGGCGAAGCGAATCGCTAAGTCAGCGACCAAGGGGGAAGCCAATGCTAAAATTACTATGCCAAAAAATGTGCCGATGGCAGACATGGTGGTCGCTAGCCCCATGGCTTTGCCAGCTTCGCCTAGGCGCGCCAGCGGGTAACCATCAAGCCCGGTAGCCACGGCCGAAGGAGAGCCCGGCATGTTGAGCAGTATCGCCGAGCGACTGCCGCCGTACACACCGCCGACATATATACCGACCATCAGCGCCAACGCGGGGAATACATCCCAAGTAAAAGTAAAAGAGAGCAGCAGCGAAACCGCCATGGTGACAGACAACCCCGGTATTGCGCCGATGTAAATGCCCACAAACACACCTAGTGCCACAAAGAAGATAAGCTCTATACTCATAAATGGAACTAAAAAACCCTCAAGACCGAGCATGTGCACACCTCCTGCCTATGGTAAGACCACCTCAAAAAGAAAGGTGAACAAGATAACTATTGTTACTACTGTGCCGAGAGAAATGATGGCTTTTTGCCGCAGATTACTTCTATCTAACAAAAACATAGTGCCCAGCAAGAAGATAAAGGTAGAAATAGCAAAGCCAAGATTTGCCATTATAAGCCCATAGACAATAACAGCCAGCAAGAGCATGACTACATCGCCCGAAAACAAGTAGCGTATCATCCCCGTGAAGCTCGAACGGCCCTCATGTCGAGTCTGAAAGGCCAGTCCAATTACGAGCAGTATGGCGCCAACGCCCATAATCTGCGCAAGCGAGCCAGCACCCGCTGGCACACCCTGAAAAACACCCCGAAGCTCTGCCGCTTCACGCAGCACCGCAGCAAGTAACAACAGCATGGCGCCAAGAAAGTATATCTCACCCGAGCGTACTCGTTCCTCTTCCAACAGTGCGAACCCCCTTTTGTGCGTGTAGATTATGCATGTAAAAAAGGGGGGAATTAGCTTCCCCCCACAAGTGACTAGGGCCGCGCGATGTTAAATTTAGCTGGGGATTCTTTGGCGCCGCCGGCATCATAAACCAGCCAGGCCATGTGTTGCTGCCAGAGTCGCATGTGGTTTCTGGCGGCATCGCCAGTAAGACCAAGGCGCACTAGGCCGCGCTGATTAGCGAACTCCACGAACCTCGGGTCGTTGTAGGCCGCCAAGAAGGCCTCGCGCAGTTCATTAACAATGGCCACAGGGGTGCCCTTTTTAACATGCACGCCGTAGAAGAAGCCGGCAACTTGCAGCATGCTCTGCGCTGCGGGGCGTAGCTGGCCAAGAGCGGGTGTGTTTGGTATAGCGGCCAGGGTGTTGTTGGCTACCACGGCCAAGGCGCGCAGTGTACCAGCTTGCACTTGGGGTGCCGCTGCTAAAATAGCTAGTCCAGTGACTTCGATATGGCCGCCGAGCAAGGCCGTAATAAGCGGGCCGTCGCCATCGAAGGATATCTGGTTAAAAGTGACGCCTTCGATTTGTTTAAGAATAGCGGCCGAAACATAGGGCTGGCCGCCCACGCCACTAATGCCTAGGTTTACGCGGCCGGGGTTGGCCTTGGCTAGGGCGATGAGGTCTTCGTAAGATTTAATAGGGGAGTCCGGCTTAACCACAATGACAGTCGGCCCCTGCACGGTGAGGATAATGGGCTCAAAGTCGTCATAAGTCAAGGTAGAGAGGCCGAGCACTTGGTAAAGCTGGGGGTTTTCGGCGTGGAAGAGTAGATTATAGCCATCGGCCTGTTGGTCAAAGACATGTTGCGTGGCAATAGCGCCTGTCGCACCAGTTCTATTGGTCATGGTAATGCTCTGCCCGAGTGTTACCTCGGCGATAGAGGCCAAGAGGCGAGAAGAGGTGTCTGTGCCACCGCCTGCACCCCAGGCAATAGTGCCGTCGATGCTGCGGCTAGGGTAGGCGCGCCCCGCCAACTGACAGCCAGTCGTAGTAACGAGCATGATAGCCACGACGAAAGCGATAGCAGCAAATTTAATCCATTTCGACAATTGCTTCACTCCTTTTTTATCTTGCCTTAGTCCTTACTATGCTTTGCCGGGGGCAAGTTCCCCTGTGGTGTGTACACCCACAAAAGCCACAAGGGCTCATCGCCGATGCTCACATGTTGGTGAAACTCGCCTTCCGGAATAAACATCACGTCATTGGCTTCAAGTATCGTTTCATTACCTTCGGGGTCGATCGCCAAAGCCCTGCCTTTGAGAATATAGTCTATTTCTTCACTGCCGGGATGATTGTGCATTTGGCATCTTTCGCCTGGCTCAAAAATGGTAACGCCCATGGTAAAGTGCTTTGAACCGACGAGGTCATGGTTTATAAGGCGAAAGACTTTGCGGCGCATACCCTCGTCTTCTAGCCCCAGCCATATCTGTTCGGCATCGCGAAATGTTTTTAGAAACTTTGCCATTGTACCTCTCCTTTCGTATTATGACTGAACCGCCCAAGCCTTTCGCCCTCAACCCCTTCCTTGCCCCTTGCGCCGCTAAGTCTTGGCGTGATGCACTTTGCGATTTGGGGAGTAAATGTCCATTATATTCCAATGCCCTGCTGTAGGCACGGGATTATTAGCCATGGGAACATCTATAACGACCGCTTTGCCGCTTGCTACGGCCGCCCGTAGCGCCGGGCCAAACTCGTCCGCCGCGTTAATGCGCACGCCGTCTAGGCCATAGGCACGGGCCAGTGCCGCATAATCAGGCGAGTAGGGTAGACCGTCCCGCTCAAAAATCGTCCCTAAAGTGGTGCCGTAGTGCGCCTTTTGTAATCCTGCTATTGTTCCGTAGGCATAGTTGTTCATGATGACGAATACTACGGCAATATTATCCGCAGCGGCGCTGGCCAGCACAGCAGGGTTTTGCCCAAAGCCCCCGTCGCCAATTAGCGATACCACCACGCGCTCCGGCGCCGCTATTTTGGCCCCCAAGGCGGCGCTAGAGCCAAATCCCATGGTCGCGAGCCCACCAGGAGTAAGAATAGAGCCCGCTTCATAAATGGGGAACTGCTGCCCGACGCCATTTTTGTTCCAGCCCACATCCGTCGTAATAATGGCATTGCGGGGTAGTGCCTTACGCACCTCGGCCAAGATACGCTCTGGGCTCATGGGGTAGGCTGCGCTCTCGGCCTCAGCCCTATTTTTCGCCGCAAACTCGGCGCGGTAGGCGGCGATGGCCGCCTTTTCTGCCTGGTTATCGCGCCCCGCAGGGTACATTTCGCGCGCCACCGCCAGCATGGCCTTCATGGCCATCTTTATGTCGGCAATAGCACCAATTTCTGCGGGGAAGTTGCGCCCAATCTCCAAGGGGTCGATATCGATATGGATAAGCTTGCTAGGCGGAAAACTAAAAGTGTACTCCGGGTACCAAGAACTGCAATCCGCCTCCGAAAAACGGGTGCCTAGGCCTAGCACATAGTCAGCTGCCAGGCAGCGGTCGTTAATAAACTTGGTGCCCCAAAAACCGGTCATGCCCAAGGTCAGGGGCGAGTCATCCGATACCACGCCTTTGCCCATTAAGGTGTGGGCTACGGGTATGCCCATGTGTAGAGCAAACTGCCGCACTTCCTCGGCGGCATCGGCCAGCACCACGCCACCGCCCACGTAGATCAGCGGCTTAGTCGCCTCTGCCAAAGTCGTTACAATCTGCCGCGCCACGGCATAATCCAAGCCAGGCTTTAGGAACGACTTGGTGTTGTGTCTTAATCGCTCAAAGAGAGCCACCGGTATCTCTTCCGAAAAGATATCCATCGGCACATCCACCAGGACCGGACCCGGTCGCCCTGATTCGGCAAGGGCAAAAGCCTTTTCCATAATCTCGGGGAAGAGAGCTGCTTTCTCTACGCGCCAAGCACGCTTGACAAAGGGCCGGTAAATCTCCCACTGCGAAGCATCGGCGTGCAGGCCCACTTCTTGGTGGGGGTGCTTGCCATAGTAGTGCGAGGGCACATCGCCCGCAATAACCACCATGGGTATAGAGTCAAGCGCCGCGTTGGCCACGCCGGTTGCGGCATTAGTCAAGCCAGGCCCGAGGTGGCTCAGCACCACCGCAGCCCGCTTGGTGACGCGGGCATAGCCGTCGGCGGCATGGGCGGCTATTTGTTCATGGCGCACATTGACAAACTTAATTGACTCACTCTTAGCCAGTGCCGACAGCACCGCAATATTTGTGTGTCCGCACAGACCAAAGATATGCCTCACGCCGCGGTCCTCTAAGTACTTGACAAGCTGGTTAGCAACCGTGTCTTTCATCATCTGTATGCTCCTTTGCTAATTGCTCTATGCTACTCTTCAAATTCAGGGTCGTAGAAATCGCCAAAAAGCTCGCTATCTGGGGGGCGATCTTCTTTAATGGGGTACGAAACCCAGGTCGTATTTAGGTAGTGCTTTAAGTGCACATTTTCCGAAACAATATTGCCCCCCCAAGTGCCGCAACCTAGGCTCGAAGTCATGGGCATACCATTGGTAAAGGCCCCCGCATTGGCCTTAGACTGCGGCTGCCGCACCATAATGCGGCTAACCGGCGCCGCTAAGGCCAATTGGTTAATATGCGCGTCGTTAAAAGAGTAAATCCCTACCGAGTGCCCCTTGCCGCCCACTTCAAAAATAGCTTGCATCTTACTCAGTGCTTCCGCAAAGCCGCAAAAACGAAAAACGGAGAGCAAGGTGGTTAGCTTTTCGCCCGAAAAAGGGTTATTTTTGCCAATCACGTTTTCTCTAGTAATGATAAACTTTCTGTCGGCGGCGATGCTAAAGCCGGCGACCTCGGCTAGATCCGTGGCCGCAATGGCCACCGTGTCGCTTCTGCGCCTACCTTCGTTGTCCCAAAGGGCGGCGCGGAGCAGTTCGCGCTCAGCGCTAGTGGCCACATGGCCCCCCTCTGCGACCAAGGCCGCTAGCATCTCGTCATAGAGGCCATCGTCAACGAGCAAGTTTCCATCTGCCGAGCAGCCAGAGCCATAGTCCGAGGTCTTGCTCTGCATGGTGTTGCGCGCCGCCTCCGCTACATCGGCCGTGGCATCAATAATCATGGTGGCGTTGCCTGCCCCCACGCCATAGGCCGGCGTGCCTGAACTATATGCGGCGCGCACCATGGCCGGTCCTCCCGTGGCCATGACCACATCGCATTTGGCCATCAAGGCCGTAGACATGGCAATATTTACTTCTGTGAGGCATTGCAAAATGTCTGGCGGGGCGCCTTCGCGCTCTAGGGCGTCGCGCATCAGTTGTACAGCTTTAAACGTTGTGCGCTTGGAGCGGGGGTGGGGCGAAAAAATAACTACATCCCGCGCCTTAATGGCGTAAATCGCCGTGCCAGCGGGCGTAAGGTCGGGGTTTGTGGTAGGCACAATTGAAGCGATTATGCCTACAGGCTTGGCATATTTTACAATGCCTTTCTCCGGCAATTCCTCAATAATTCCCATACTCTTCTGCCGCAGCGCATCGCGCAGTATGCCTCTAATCTTAAAGCGCTTGTTAGCACGGCTGATGGGGTCGCCTAAGCCACTTTCGGCTATACCCATATCTACCAGTCCCAAAAAGGTCTTCTTGTTGGCCACGGCCCAGGCGACCGCCTGGCACAGCCGGTCCACCCGCGCTTGGTCGTAAGTAGCGATAATGTCTAGTGCCTCTTTAGCGCGTTGAAGCGCCCCCGCGAGCTCGGCACTCTGTAATGCGGTAAGTTCTTGCGCCATCTAATTGCCACCTCTCTGCATGTTTCGTTCTGCCACTACTTGCCGCCTGCGGCAGCAACTCTTAGCATGGCACTGTCCGTGGTATGCCCCACCAACTCCTGCACGCGTAGCCCCAGTCTAAGCATCCCTTCTAAGTCATAGCCGGTGGCAATCCCCATGCTGTGGGCCATATTTATCAAGTCCTCCGTGGCGAGGTTCCCCGTCGCTCCCGGCGCAAACGGGCAGCCACCCAAGCCCGCAAAGGCAGCATCATATCGGATCACGCCCGCTTGTAGCCCGGCCAAGACATTAGCTAAAGCCAGGCCGCGGGTGTTGTGAAAATGCAGCGTCCACAGCACCCTAGGGTACTCATCCTTGAGAGCAACGCAGTATTCATGCACCAGGCCGGGGTGAGCGGTGCCGATCGTATCCGATAAAGAAATCTCTTGTATCCCCATGCTCAAAAATTGTTCCACCAAGTCACGCACGGCCGAGAGCGGCACCTGGCCTTCGTAGGGGCAGCCAAAGGCCGTAGAAATTGCCCCCGTAACTTGCATCCCTTCAGTCCGCGCAAAATCAGCACAAGTCGCAAAATCACCCATAACGTCAGACGGCGTGCGGCCCAAATTGCGCAGTGAATGTGAAACGCTGGCCGAAGCCGTAAGCTTTGCATTTCGTATCTCCACCCCAAGGCTGCGCTCAAGGCCCTTTAGGTTGGCCACCAACGCTCTGTACTCCACACCCACAGGTCGGCGTATATGTCGCGCCACCTCATCCGTGTCGGCCATGGCAGGCACAGCTCTAGGGTTCACAAACGAACCAATTTCCACTCGGTGTGCGCCATGCTCCACCACCCTGTCTATCAGTTCCACCTTCTGCGCCACCGTTAGCAGGGTCACTTCATTCTGCAGCCCATCCCTAGGGCCCACCTCGCAAATCTCGATGCGCGGCGGCAATGTCCACTTCATCCCAAAACCCCCCGTCGCCCAGTATCCCGGCATACAATTGCCAGCCTAAAAAAAGTTCCACCGCCCAAACAAAGCACCGCAACTAAAATCTCTCTCGTACCAAGAGCGCTCAAACACTGTTTCAATTAACTCGAGTGTAGACTGTAGGCAGACTATTGTCAACATTGTTAGTATAGAAATATTTTGCCGCCCTCACATTTTTACTAGCAATGATAAAATGATAGTGAGAAAACTCCTGCTAGGGAGCGGTGAAAAGGTCACCACCTTCTTCGCACGCATC
>Ga0209103_1000028_pt1 | contig 41093 bp, 40 predicted proteins | sample 4C3metaG_FD_184152 | JGI IMG/M metagenome (GOLD analysis project Ga0209103, IMG submission 184152) | Freshwater bacterial and archeal communities from Indian Creek, Illinois, USA - 4C3 metaG (SPAdes) (version 2) | ecosystem: Environmental > Aquatic > Freshwater > Unclassified | place: USA...
GTGAAACAGGAACCTGCGAGGTGCTAGAAATAATTGCTAGCTCAGAGAGTCTTCCGAGCTTGGCGGCAGCGCTGCTCGACAAATTACCGGCAGAGAGTTACAGGTTTCGCCTGCCGGCCTTTAGCCTGCTCTTTGGCAACGCAGGCGAAACCGTGCCTTTCGGCATGATCAAACTACTGGCGGGCAGCGGCACAGCAAATGCCGAGCCAGTGCTTGTGAGCCCCTACTTAGGACTCACCCTCGACTGATATGTAATCTACAAGGTGTATAGTGTTTTGCCGTCTCGCTCAGGGAACAGGGACGAAGTTTTACCCAGAGCTCGTGGCACTTTTTTGCGAAGTCTTTGCTCAGGAAAGGCTTGCAGTTGATTAGGGCATTTTAGTGGGCCAGCACTCATAATTTTTGAGGGCTGGTTTTTTGTTTGCCAGGATATACAGCGACCAAGGCCGGCGCGCAAAATTGCCGCATAAAATATTTTTTTAGACTAGAAGGAATTGCGGCGCGCGACGAGGAATAATGCTACTAAGAAATTTTAAATTTAAAATCTAAAAAATACGGCAAGAACGGTGAGATGCGCACATGATAGAAACCATGCATTATCAGAATCAGACTTTAGTTGACGTGGCTTACCGGGCGTTAAAGCGCGACATTGCGGAAAGAACTCTCTTGCCTGGCCAGAAGTTAGTAACAAGGGAGTTGCATGAGCGATACGGTATCAGCGAAACGCCTATTAAGCTAGCTTTGAACAGACTGATTACGGAAGGCCTAATTGATAGCACACCGCGCAAGGGGGTCAATGTCAAAAACATCAACTGGGCGGACATAGAGGAGCTGCTCGATGTGCGCAAAATGATCGAGACCTACTACCTCAGGCCGATCTTGATGAATTTCGCGTCAGACAGGTCTGTGCAGCAGAAATTTTTAGCGAACCTTGCCGAACACAAGCGCAGCGTGCAACAGGGTGTAGATATTAATGATTACTTCACGGTCTATTCTTTAGACTATGATTTTCATCGTCTTTTCATCGGTTGTGCGGGCAATAAACGCGCCGCGCAGGTCTATGACAATCTAGGTACTCATGCCTATGCGTACTACATCTATGGCCGGCAAAGCAAGGAAGCGACCATCGCAGGGGTGCTAGAACACGAGGAAATATACCGTGCGCTCCTGGCGCAGGACGAAACTAAGCTCCGGGAGTATGTAGAGTCGCACTTAGAAAATGCCAGAGTAAAAATCAGTGCTGTGCTAAAGAGCTTGTGAGCGAAGGGGGTGGAGAGATGAACTTGCAGGTAGATTTGCGGTCGCAAGTGGCGGTGCTGACGGGTGGGGCGGGGGTACTATGTGCCGCAATGGCACAGGCCCTAGCCAAGAATGGCGCTAGAATCGCCCTGTTAGACCTGCGTGAAGAGACTGCCACAGCGGTGGCGCAAGAAATTGCGGCCGGAGGAGGGCTAGCCATAGGCCTGGGGGTCGATGTGCTAGACAAAAAGTCACTTATTGCGGCACGCGAACGAGTTATGAGTGAGTTTGGGCGAGTGGATATTCTCATCAATGGTGCCGGCGGAAATATGCCCAAGGCCACAACTGGGGCGGAGCGCTCGTTCTTTGATCTCGCGGCGGAGGACATAAAAAAAGTGTTTGACCTAAATTTTATGGGGACCTTTTTGCCGACGCAGGTCTTTGGCGAAGTCATGGTTGCGCAAAAAAAGGGCAACATCATTAATATTTCTTCTATGGCCGCTTACACTCCACTGACCAGAACAGTTGCTTACAGCGCAGCCAAGGCCGCGGTCGAGAACCTCACCAAGTGGTTGGCGGTGCATTTTAATCAGGAATACAGCCGCGAAATACGCGTCAACGCCATCGCGCCCGGTTTTCTGTTAACTGAACAAAACAGATATTTGTTGACTGACGCACTAAGTGGCGAGTATACCGAGCGCGGCAAAGCCATATTGCAAGCCACCCCCATGGCGAGGTATGGAGAGGCGGAGGACTTAGTGGGCGCGGTGCTCTTCCTCTGCTCTGACGCCGCTCGCTTTGTCAATGGCGTTAGCCTACCCATAGACGGGGCCTTTTCGGCCTATAGCGGGGTGTAAGGGTGAGGCAGCTTGGTATGCAGAATAGGTACTTAGTGGCGACCCAAGAGACGGGCCTTTCTTACGGCGAGGTCAAGCACTCTGTAACGGACTACTTCACGGGGTTTGCCAAGGTCCAAAAAATACTCATCGTGCCACCCGATATTTCGCGCTCTAACTCCTACGCTGGACCAATCGTAGAGATGCTTTACCATCACTTCCCAGCGGCAGAAATAGATATACTGCCGGCGTTAGGCACGCATATGCCCATGTCAGCGCCAGAGATTAAAAAAATGTATGGGCAAATTCCCTTAAGCAAATTCATGGTGCACGATTGGCGCAACGATACAGTAGAGGTCGGTCGTGTATCGGCTAACTATATGCGTGAACTGTCGCAAAATCTTCTTGATTATGACCTGGCGGTGGATGTAAGCCGGCATGTGCTCTGCCCGAGCTACGACCTTGTTATCTCGGTAGGCCAAGTTGTTCCCCATGAGGTCGCCGGTTTTGCCAACTACACGAAGAATATTGTGGTTGGTTGCGGCGGCCGCAACATGATAAATCAGAGCCATTACTTAGGGGCTTTGTACGGCATGGAGCGAATTATGGGCAGGAAGGATAACCCTGTGCGCAGGCTTTACAATTATGCGGTGCAAGAGTTCCTAGCCCCTGTGCCACTGGTGTACATCTTAACGGTGACCACTCTCGACAAGACGGGACTGAAAGTAGAAGGGCTCTCCATCGGCGTGGGCGACGAGCTTTTTGCCAAGACGGCTGCCCTGAGCGCGCAAAAAAATATGACCTTCCTCGAACAACCGGTACAGAAGGCAGTTGTCTACCTTGACCCAGAGAAGTTTAAGACCACTTGGGTGGGCAATAAGGCCATTTACAGGACGCGGATGGCCATAGCCGATGGGGGAGAACTCTTAATTATCGCCCCCGCCCTTGAATCCTGTGGCGAGGATTTAGAAAATGACCGATTAATCAAGAAGTTTGGCTATCTAAAACAGAACGATGTACTAGCTGCTGTGCAGGGAGATAGTGAGCTTGGAGAAAATCTCTCTGTGGCTGCCCACCTTATACATGGCTCTAGCGAGGGCAGGTTTAAAATCACCTATGCCGCGGGTAAAATGTCGCGCGAACAGATTCTCTCACTTAAGTATGACTACATGACTCTTGACCACGCCCGAGAAAAGTATGATGTGTTGACCCTGAGCGAGGGGTATAACTTGGTACAAGGGGAAGAGGTGTTTTTTATTGGTAATCCCGCTCTCGGTCTTTGGACTACTAGAGAGAGGTTCAACAACTAGAGTAAAGGGGATTTTTCGATGCTGATCTTGGTCCTTGAAGCCTCTACGGCGTCAGCTAAGGCCATGTTGTATGACGCTAGTGCCGGTGTTATTGGCGTTTTACCCAAAAACTATACTGCCGAAGCTGGCGACACAGTGACTTATGACGCTGACAAGCTGATGCAGGAGACGTTCCAAGTCGGGCGGGAACTGCTGGAGCAAAAGGGGGTCACCCATGTCGACATGGTAGCCACCTGTAGCATCTGGAGCCACTCACTGCTTATGCTTGACGAATCTATGCGTCCACTAGGCCGCCTTTCTACCTGGGCCGACACTGCGGCCTGGCCTACCACCGAAAAATACCGAGTGGACCATGGACTGTATGTCTCGCTCTACCAACGCACAGGCTGCCCCATTCATGCCACTTACACCTTGTGGAAGTACATACACGAAAAAGAGAGCGGTTTTGCCGACCAAGCACATTATATATCCTCCATGCCCGAGTACCTATTCTACAAGTTGACGACAGAGTTTGCCGTCTCGAGGAGTACTGCTTCGGCAGGGGGGTTCTTAAATCTTCACTCCCTAGAGTGGGACGAGGAGGCCCTGCGCCTGGCTGGGGTCACAGCTGGCAAGCTGCCCAAGCTGGTAAATTCCGAATATACGGCACCACTGTCGCCACAGGCGGCACAGATGCTAGGGCTCACGGCCGGCATACCGGTGCTCATAACGGGTGCTGATGGCTGTATGAACCACGTGGCCGCGGGCGGTTTTGGCGAAAATGTCATGACGCTTTCCATCGGCACTAGCGCTGCTATGCGCATAGCCACCGACAAGCCCATTCTTGCCGACTTCCCAGCGACATGGTGCTATGTGGGTGTGGAGGGTATGTGGGTAGCGGGGAGTGCTACTGCCGGTGCAGGCAACTGCGTAGACTGGATTGGCAAAAAAATCCTCGGAGGCCGCAACGGGGTTTCCCTTAAAGAGCTAGACGCGGGAGCTGCTAAGACCCTAGTGCAGGGAGATGCCCCCCTCTTTCTCCCTTTCTTGGTCGGAGAACGCTGCCCTGGGTGGGACGACAAAAAGAGCGCCATGTTTTGTGAGTTGCGGCTCAATCATGATATTTATGACCTCTACTATGCAGTTCTAGAGGGAGTACTGTTTAATCTCAGGCAGAGCTATGAAATAACTATTCCCATTATCGGGCGCCCGCCCAAATTTATCAGTATCTCTGGGGGAATCGAGGAATCGCCTCTGTGGCTATCTATGGCGGCCTCAGTCTTTGGTCTGCCGGTATATACCAATGGTCTGATGCACGCCTCGCTACTAGGCACAGCCTACATGGGACTTAAAGCCCTAGGCGTAATCGATTCGGTAAAAACCATCAAACCCCAGATGGGTGCGAGTAATCTGCCAGACTTAGGAAAGAGGGATTTCTTCGCCAGGCGATTTGCGAAATATTCGCGGTACTACGCTTGGGAAACATTGGATCGATAGATGGGTAGCAAGGATGGTGCCAATGATGCGCGTGTTGATCACACCAAAGTCTTTTAAGAATTACAAGGAAAAAACGTACCCAGAACTTATCAGTCGGGGTTATGAAATTATTGAAAACGAGACCGGGAGGACTCTGGTCGAAGACGAGTTGATCGCCCTAGCCGGGAAAAACGTACAGGGGATTATTGTCGGGGTGGATATTCTCTCCGAGCATGTGCTGGCCAATTGTCAGGATTTACGAGCGATCTCTAAATACGGCGTTGGCATGGACAATATTGATCTTGCTGCGGCCGCCAAGCTAGGCATTAAAGTCATGAATGCGGTGGGCAGTAACAATGTTTCGGTGGCGGAACTGACGATAGCCCTGATGTTTGAAGCCGCCCGCAAAGTGTCGGTCATGGCGGGTAACGTGAAGTCAGGACGTTGGGAAAGGGCCATGGGTGTAGAGCTGACCGGCAAGACCTTGGGTCTTATTGGCGCAGGGCAGATCGGCAAAGAAGTAGCTAAGCGTGCTAGAGGGCTAGAAATGCAGGTGTTGATTTATGACCCTTACTTTGGCGATAGCGCGTTTCTCGGTGAGCATGGAATCAACATGTGCCACTCGCTGGCAGATATTCTCCAGCAGGCTGATATATTGTCCCTGCACTTGCCGCTCACGCCCGAGACTAGGCATCTCATTAATGCGCACAACCTCTTAATGATGAAGCCAACTGCCATTTTGTTAAACACCTCGCGGGGGGAACTAGTTGATGAAGATGCCCTCTATCATGCCCTTAAAGATGGCCTTATCTCTTTTGCGGCCCAGGACGTCTTTTCCGTAGAGCCACCTCTGCCTGGGGAGAAGCTGCTGACCCTGGAAAATTTCTTGCTGACACCGCATGCCGGGGCCTATACCAAGGAGGCCATTGAGAAAATGGCTTTGTATTCAACGCGAAATCTTATTGCCATGTTGGGCTCATAGTACCGAGACAGGGAGGAAAGCTATGAAAAAATGGGATGTACTAAGTAGTATTGTCCAAGGTGGCTTGGTGGCGGTGGTGCGAGCCGAGAGCGGTGAACAAGCGATGCGTATAGCTGCAGCCTGCCTTGAGGGAGGCCTTACGGCCATTGAAATTACCTACACAGTGCCAAACGCGACGGAGATTATCGGGGAACTCGGACGCAACTATGGCGCTAGCATTGTCCTAGGAGCGGGGACGGTACTTGACCCTGAAACGGCGCGCATGGCCATACTGGCTGGGGCGCAGTATGTCGTGGGACCAAGCTTTAATGCCGAGACTGCCCGTCTCTGTAATCGCTACCAAGTGCCATATGTACCCGGCATAATGACCATTCGAGAAGCCCAAGAAGCCCTGGAACATGGGGCAGATATCCTAAAAGTTTTCCCTGGTGAGCTCTTTGGCCCGCAGATCATTAAGTCCATCAAAGGGCCCCTGCCGCAAGCAAATTTGCTCCCTACGGGCGGTGTATCCCTGGAAAATGTGGAGCAGTGGATTGTGGCCGGTGCGGTGGCCGTCGGGGTAGGGGGACAACTTACGGCGGGGGCCAAAATTGGGGACTATGCCGCTGTAACAACTTACGCCAAAAAAATGCTGGAGAAGATACGGGCGGCTAGAGCAAGTAGGAAGCCTCAATAGGCTGTAATATGGCAACTCAGCGTGGCATCCTTATTTTGACAGGAACTAGGGAGGTGGTAACTGGCTGTTTGCGGGGATGTAGCCATGGGCGACAGGAGATTTTTTGGCCAACTTAAAACATAGGGAGGGAACCAGGTGATAACAATAAAGAGCAAGAGAATCCTAGCCGTAGTGATGGCCGTAACCTTAGTTGCCGCAATGCTCTTAATGACGGGCTGTCAGGCCAGAGAACCAGAGGAAAAATTCGTGCTGCGCTTTAACCATGTACTGGCACCCACAGAGCCTTACCATCAAGGATTTTTGAACTGGGCCGAGCGCGTTAGAGAGCGCACGAATGGCGGACTAACCATTGAAGTATCCCCTAGTGCCCAGCTTGGCAGAGAAGAAGACATTATCGAGCAACTGCGCATGGGTGCTAATCTCGGGCAGAACACCGACTCGGCGCGCCTTGGTATGTATGTGCCGCACATCGCCGTTATGAACGCACCCTTTTTTGTCGACACCATTGATGAGGTGGCCAAACTCAAGACCTTGCCGACCGTACAGCAATGGATTAAGGAGCTCGAGCTCAAGTTTGGCATCAAGGTGCTATCGTTCAACTGGGTGCAGGGGCCAAGGCACATGGTCACTAATGTGCCGATCAGACATCCTGATGATCTTGAAGGCTTGCGCATCAGAACACCAGGTGCTCCCATTTGGCAGGAGTCAGTGCGTGCCTTAGGCGCTACCCCCGTAGCACTTCCCTTTGGGGAAATCTACACCGCCATGCAGGCTGGGGCCATTGAAGGCGCGGAGTTGGTCTACCGCAATGTCTCCGGGGCGAAGCTCTGGGAAGTAGCCGATTATATTAGCGAAACAGGGCATATCTTGCTTATCAACTTCTCTATCGTCGGGCGTGCCTGGTTTGACAGCCTGCCGGAAGAGTACCAAACGATTCTCATCGAAGAAAACAAAAGGGCAGGTCTAGAGACCTCTCGCGGCATGGAGGCCGGCATTGAAGCCGCCCGAGCTGAAGCTATTGCCGGCGGCATGACCATTATCACCGATGTGGATAGAGCAGCTTTTAGGGCAGCGGGCGAGGCCGCCTATGTCGCCCTAAATCTCGTCGAGATTCGCAACAAGATTTACCAAGAACTCGGCAGGCCACTACCCTAGAAAATTTTCCGAACCGATGCAAGTGGTAGTCCAGCCCTGCATAAATGCAGGGCTGGAACACCGCTTGAAGGCAAGTTTAGCAGGAAGGTAGTGACATATGGCAAGTAATATCGTGAAGTTCTATGCCTGGGTTTGCAAAGCGGAAGTCATTGTGGCAAGAGCTTCCATAGCACTATTGACACTATTAGTCTTTGTTTCCGCGGTAGCGAGAACCATGCGACAGCCAGTTGGCTGGGCCGTTGACCTAGCACTTTTTCTATTTGTCTGGTGCGTGTTCTTGTGTGCCGATATGGCCATGCGCAAAGACAAGCTCGTGACGGTCGATATTGTAACAGCCGCTCTCCCAAAAAAAGTACAGTTCTACCTTAAGATAGTTAACAACATTATGATTGCGTCGTTCTTAGTCTACCTAATTTACTACGCATCGTGGCTCGCCTACACCAGCCGTTTTGTGCGTTTCCAGGGCATAGCTTGGGTGAGCTATTCCTGGGTGGTCATGAGCGTGCCGGTCGGATGCACCTTGCTTCTCGTGACAACAGTTCTCAAGACGCGGGAACATTGGCGAAAAGGCTACTAGCGCAACCGTAAACAGTCAGGAGGCCTAGACAGATGATTCTTGTTTTCCCTCTCTTTTTGCTATTTATGATTATGGGCATGCCGGTGGCCTTTGCCATAGGCATATCTGGGGTCATCTTTTTTGTGCAGCTGCAGACGCTCCCGATGACTATTCCCGTGCAGCTTTTTCTTACGCAGTCGCAAAATTTTGTTTTGCTGGCCATACCTCTCTTTGTGTTTGCCGGAAATTTGTTAAACGAGACAGGGATTACGACCCGCCTGCTCAGACTTTCATCTGCACTTGTTGGACACCACCGCGCCGGCTTAGCGCAGGTGACTGTAATTTTGTCCGCCCTAATGGGCGGGATATCAGGCTCGGCCATAGCTGATGCTTCTATGCAAGGGCGCATTCTGCGCGATGGGATGCTAAAGCGCGGTTACTCCAAAGGGTTTTCTGCGGGCATAATTGCCACCAGTTCTTTGATTGTCACGATGATTCCGCCAAGCATCGGGCTTGTGCTCTATGGCAGCATTGGCGAGGTCTCTATCGGTCGCCTTTTTGCGGCCGGTATTATTCCCGGCATACTGATTACACTCTTGTTGTTTGGTGGGGTGTCGTACTTGGCTAAAGCCAAGGGTTACCTGCCAGAACGAGAGACGCGGGCTCCCCTTAGCGAAATGGCTAAGACTTTTGTGGAGTGCATCTGGGCTTTTCTCTTCCCCCTAATTCTTATGGCAGGTCTACGCCTCGGTTTTTTCACCGCCTCCGAAGCGGGGGCCTTTGCCGTTGTCTATGCCATCGCTATTGGTGTATTGGCTTACCGGGAATTTACTTGGGTTAAATTTATGAAGACTTTGGAGGCTACAGCCGTAGACATCGGCATGATTATGCTCGTCATCAATATGTCGGCTATCTTTAGCTACGGCATCGCTTGGGAAAATATACCTCAAACCTTGGCGACCTTTCTCCTCGGTGTATCATCAACCCCCTGGGTGATTATGCTTATCATTATCTTGTTCTTGCTGGTCGCGGGTATGTTTATGGACTCGACGGTCTTAATTTTGCTGCTCACATCGATACTAGCTCCCGTGGCGGGCACGTTGGGTATTGATTTAGTTCACTTTGGTATTGTCATGGTGCTCACACTCACCGTAGGGCTGCTTACCCCACCGCTGGGAGTGGTGATGTTTGTTGTTTGTTCCATCTTTGAATGCTCGGTCGGGGAGTTTGTGCGCGAATCATGGCTATTTATGGTCTTGGTTGTACTCGTTGTAGTGCTAATAATCTTTGTTCCCGACTTGGTCCTGTTCCTGCCCAACTTGATGTTTGGGCACTAGTAAGTACAATTTAGGGGGTTAGCACATGGATTTTCGCGACAAAGTTGTTCTTGTGACAGGTGCGGGGGCCGGTATCGGTCGAAAAACGGCGCTATTGTTTGCCGCTAAGGGGGCCAAAGTGGCAGTTAATGACCTGCGAAACTCTGCGGGTGGACTGGAAACCCTGCGCCTGCTGCAAGCACAAGGCAGTACAGGTATTTTCGTAGGCGGAGATGTCTCTCTCGCGCCTGACGCCGAACGCATGGTTAGCGAAACGGTGGCGGCACTTGGCAAAATCGATATTCTCATTAACAATGCGGGCATTGTCTTGCCCGGAAGAGTAGACAATATGTCGGAAGATGACTTTGACATGACCATGCGCGTAAATGTCAAGGGGGCCTTTTTAGTGGCCAAGTACGCTACTCTAGAGATGAAAAAGTCGGGGGGCGGTGCAATTGTCAATATCGCCTCGGTTGCCGCCCTTAAGGGGATAACAGATCGCGCCGCCTATTGCGCATCGAAAGGCGCGCTGGTCTCTCTCACCCGAGCCATGGCGGCCGACTACTTAAAAGACAATATTCGCGTCAATTGCGTCTGCCCAGGGACAACACTGACGCCCTCGCTCGAAGATAGGATACAGGCCCATCATGACCCAGCGGCGATGCGCGCTGAATTTATCAGTAGGCAGCCCATGGGTCGGCTGGGGCGCGATGAAGAGATTGCGCAAGCCGTGCTTTTTGCCTGCTGCGACGAGGCCGCCTTTATGAATGGTAGCATAGTCAGTATCGACGGAGGCGCACTACTCTAACGCGCATTTTACTCCCGAGGGAACAAGAAGCCCCGCCTCTCTGTGCAGGCGGGGCTTGGCGTTGTCTGCTTTCGCACACTGGCTTGTAAGAGTGTGGGCATTATTGTAGTCTAGACAAGAAGATTCATCGGGCAGGGGGGAAGGCAATTGGCGGCACATGGCATGAAGCCATATCTTGCGGGGGTAGGTTTTGCAACTATATTTGGTTTCTCGTTTCTCTTCGCCAAAGAGGCGCTCGACTATGTGGACCCACTGCGCTTACTGGCCTTTCGTTTTGCCTTAGCGGCACTGGTCATGACCGCTCTCACCCTGTGCGGGGTGGGAAAAGTAAATCTCTGGGGCAAGGATCTGCGTCCTCTCCTCCGCATCGCGCTTCTGCAGCCGGTGGCATACTTTGTCAGCGAGACAGTCGGTCTGCGTTTTGTTACTTCGTCGCAAGCGGGGATGATGATCGCGCTGATACCTATCCTCGTCGCTATTTTTAGCGCTGTGTTCCTGAAGGAAAAAACCACTCTGCCACAGTGGGCTTTTATCTTGCTTTCGGTCAGCGGAGTGGCAGTGATTGTCTTCATGCAGCAGGTTCGCGAAGGAGGGGCTAGTCTTATCGGCCTGCTACTGCTTTTTTGTGCCGTGACGGCGGCCGCTATGTTCAATATCGTATCGCGACATGCAACGGGCAAATTTTCACCTTTTGAGATTACCTTTTTCATGATGTGGACAGGGGCCATAGTCTTTAATGCCATGGCGGCTACCAGCCATTTTTTCGCGGGCACGCTGGCTGACTATGGGGCGGTGTTGATTTATCCGGATGTGTGGATTGGCATATTGTACCTAGGTTTGCTTTCTTCTGTGGTGGCGTTCTTGTTAGTCAATTACTCTTTGTCCAAAATACCAGCCTCACAGTCGGCCGTGTTTGCTAACGTTGGTACTGTGGTGGCGGTGCTGGCGGGGGTAGGGTTACGCGCAGAGCCCTTTTATTGGTACAGTGCACTTGGAGTGGTGATGATTCTCACGGGCGTCTGGGGTGCTAATTACTTTGGGGATATTAAGTCTGGTTAGAAAATTAGGAAGTAGCCGCAGAAATACTGCTATCCTCGCTGCAGGATAGCATTCAGATATTCTTGTTCTCCGCTACAGCGCGGAAGAGGTGGTAGATATCTACCCCAGCCGCTTTTGTTTGCGTTAACATCACGTAGCCGCGATGCTCATAAAAACGCAGGCTGGCTAGGGCGGTGGTGTAGAGATATATGCCCGGGATGGCAGAGTCCCTGGTAATGAGATCGTGTATAGAATCGAGCAGGTCGCGAGCCACGCCCATACCCTGAAATTTAGGTGAGACGGCCAACATGGACAGTTCACACGCGCCCGTAGGGACGCTCTGCGGGCGAGCCGTCCCCCGCAGCATACGCACACCCACGCCGATATGTAGGCCCAAGACTATTTTGAGCATGGCGGGTAAAATTTCGCGCAGGGACCAGCGCACAGTTGAGCCGTCTAAGCCGGCCAGACCGGCCACGCCAACTAAGCGCCCCGCTATGTTGACGCCTAGCAGAGTGTGGCCCTCGCTAAGGGAGTTCTCCACCCAGGTGGACATAAAGCGACGATAATGGGTATCTCGACCAATATCCGTGCTCTTGAATAGGCGTACAAAGGCAGGGTCGTGGCGAAAGGCCATAGCCAATATCGCTGCCATTTCTTCCTGCGACTCTTTGCCGAGAATGACTACATTGTTTTTCATGGCACTGCACTCCTCATAGTAGGTGCTAACACCTATTACTCCACTACCACAATATTAGGCGCATTTCCGCTTATCCCTGCCGCAACCGTTAACAAAAGGCAGGAGCAGAATGCCGCCCTTGCGGCGTTCTCTATATGTGGTAATATCTATATAGAACGCAAGAAAGCGAGTGAACAATATGGCCGGCCAAAATGAAAATATTAGCGGCAAGGTGCTACGCCTGACGACTTTAGCAGATTATCAAGCAGCTTCGGTGGTGAGCCGCACCCTCATCAACAAGAAAATAGGCACAGTCACCTTCTTTGCTTTTGCAGCAGGGCAGGGCCTCAGTGAGCACACAGCGCCTTACGACGCCATGGTGCAGGTGCTAGAGGGCGAAGCGGAGATAACAATTTCGGGACAACCGCTCCGCGTGGGGGAAGGCGAGATGATCATCATGCCAGCCCATGAACCACATGCCTTGCAGGCGGTCACGCCGTTTAAGATGCTTCTCACGATGATTCGCGCCTAGCCATGAGTAACATTCATCCCTTTCGTGTTGCTAGGAGCGAGGAGGAGTGGCAGCGTATTCTAAGTCCAGAAGCGTATCGGGTACTGCGTCAGCGAGGTACCGAGCCGCCCTTTACGAACGCCTACTACCACTTTGCCAGAGAAGGTGTCTATGTATGTGGCGCTTGTGGCGCTGCGCTCTTTAGCTCAAACAGTAAGTATGAATCGGGCTCGGGGTGGCCAAGTTTCACCGCGCCGCTCTCGCCCCAGGCACTTCATGAGGACATTGACTCGCGCTTTGGCATGATGCGCCGCGAGATTAATTGTGCTAACTGCGGCGGGCATATAGGGCATGTTTTTACGGATGGTCCAGAACCTCTGGGGCTCAGATATTGCACCAACTCGGCCGCGCTGATGTTCAAGCCCCTCTCTACTATTACCCTCGGCATGGGCTGATTTTGGGGCCCTGATGCCCAGTTTGGGCTCGTAAACGGTGTGGTGCGCACACGTGTGGGCTATGCGGGTGGTACGACCAAGGCCCCTTCCTATCATAATATGGGAGACCACACCGAGGTGGTGCAAATAGACTATGATGAGACGCGCGTAGAGCTGAAAGATTTGCTTGAAATCTTCTGGCATGGTCACCGCCCGAGGGCGCGCCCTTACGGACGTCAATATATGTCCCTTATTCTCTGTACAGAAAAAAAGGACCAAGATGTCGCTATTTTGAGCAAAGCGGAGTACCGGATGCGCTTGGGCGAAGTTCTAACAGAAATTAGTCTGCTTGATTCATTCTATCTAGCGGAAGCTTATCACCAAAAGTATTACCTGCGCCGCATACCCGCGGTGCTTAAAGAGGTCGAGGAGCGTTACAACACGCTTGCCGGGCTACTCGACAGTAACCAGGTTTCGCGCCTCAATGGCTATGCGGGGGGCTTTGGTGCGGCCGCGCAACTAGAGACAGATTTACCGTCATGGGCGCTAAGCAAAGGGGCGGAGGAGAAGTTGCGGGCGCTCGTCGAGTAATGGGGGCGGGATTTTTTGCCTTAGTCGTTATATAGGCTGCACGCAGGCGCATTAAAGATTAGTGCCTCGCATCCGACTATTAAGTGATGGGGGGTATGGCGATGAAGACTGCGAACAAAGTCGCCCTGGGAATATTGCTCTGCGCTTTAATGGTGGCCTCTCTATTGCAGATGCAGCAGGACTTTTTAAGTGGTAGGAGGCTAGCTCCGGCAGGTCGTCAGGCGAGGGCTGAGACTAAACAGACGCAGTACGCCCCTGCAGGCGATGCTGTTCCCACGCCGAGACCAGCCCGCTTTACTAGGGACGCCATTGTTATTGATGGCGTCCCCATAGTACATCAGATGCCACGTTGGCCTACGGGATGCGAAGTTGTGTCGATAAAAATGCTGGCCGAATTTTACGGAGTGAACAAGACGGTTGACGAATGGATCCTGCGTATGCCGAGGGGGGACATCTACTGGCGGGCTGGTCGAAGGCGAGGACCTGACCCTAGGAAGAAATTTGCCGGCAACCCTTACTCGGTACACAGCTATGGCGTGTACCATCAGCCCATGTTGGCCATGTTGCAGCCTTACTTCGGTGATCGCCTCATAAACATGACCGGCAGGCCGTGGGATGAATATGAAGATATGATTATCGCGGGGAACCCCATTGCCATCTGGGGCACCATTGAAAATCTCCCTATATTTTTAAGGGGGACTTGGGTCACGCCCGCCGGGGATGAGTATCAGTGGCGAGGCAATGGCCACACCATGGTGCTCGTGGGGTTCAGTAAAACCGAAGTAGTGGTGAATGATCCTTTTACGGGCACGCAAAGAAGGTTTAATAAAGAGATTTTCTTGCAGCGATGGGCGGATATGGGCAAGCAGGGCATTGCTATTAGACCGAATTAATGTCAGAAGGGCATGGTTTCTGGTCCTCCCCTTGCTCAAAAGGGAACACTTCGCTACACTAAGTAAGTGAGCGAGGGAGGAAGTATTTATGGCCATCATCTACGACTACATACGGAAGGTTAGGTCTTTTAGCTATAATGCGCGTTTGTTTTTATTGGCGGGCATTATCGGCGCCCTCTACCAGAGTGTCTATGGGGTGCTGGGAAATCTATATATTTTGCAGGCTGGGCTGGGAGAAGATTTTCTCGGTTTAATGATTTCGCTTTCGTCTTTTTCCAGTGTGTTATTTGCTTTGCCAGCGGGCATGCTCAGCGACTATATAGGGCGTCGGCGCTCCTTGTTGGCAGCTGCGGTTGTGGCTGCTGTGATGCATATAGCCATAATTTTGCAACCGACAGCGATCGTCATTATCCTGGCCACGATTATGGGAGGCGCAGCCGGAGCGGTGATGATGGTGAGTTCTTCCCCATTTCTGGTGGAGAATAGCACGCGCGAAGAGAGGAATCATCTCTTTAGCGTCAATGGTGCGACATGGACTATTAGCGGCATTGTGGGTAGCTTCTTAGGGGGTACGCTGCCCCTCTTGTGGGCATCAATCCTCGCCGATGTGCCTGACTCTTTTGCGGTATACCGCGCTACGCTGCTCATGACATCGCTATTACTAGTGCTTTCCATAATACCCTATGCCTTGTTAAGGGATGCCCAGACCAAGGACGCTGAGCCGTGGAGGAAGGGCAGGAATTTTAACTTTCCCCCGTGGCCGTTAGGCGTACAGCTCCTCGTTCCGGAGTTTATCATGGGTTTTGGCGCTGGGATGATTATCCCCTTCTTAAATGTGTACTTTGCTAATCACCTGAACGCGACAGGGGCCGAAATCGGCGTAATTTTTTCCGTCATGTCGCTAGCCACGACCATAGCTATTTTGGCGGCGCCGCTGCTAGGAGAGCGTTACGGCAAAGTGCGCGCGACAACGCTCACGCGGCTTTTGTCTGTTCCACTACTTTTAACCATTGCCCTCACCAACAATTTATGGGTGGCCTCCATGGCTGCTTGGTTTCGCTCCGCACTGATGAACATGAGCATGCCCTTGGTGAGTAGTTTTACTATGGAGATTCTGGACCCAAAAGAGCGCGCCACCATGAGTAGCGCCCTAAGCATGACTTGGACTCTCGGCTGGGGGCTCAGTGCGCGGCTCGGCGGGTACCTTATGAAGACCTACGCGTATAACTTGCCTTACTTCTTTACGGCTCTTCTCTATGTGGTCAGTGCTCTTGCTTTTTACTATTTCTTCGCGCCGCGGGAGGCAGAGATGTTATCCCATACGGAGAAGGTTCTTTGCCCAAAAAAATGAGCGCCCATGCGGGTCGCTCATTTTTTTTGTAGGGATAAAGATAGTAGCTACGACTTCGGGTTCGGGGCAGGCTCAATCAAAGCGGATGTACTTGGCCTGTACTCGATCTAAGGCATTTAGTTGGGCTAATAGTTCGTCGCAGAGTTCAGAACCACATTCCATCTGTAGGATGATGAGCCCGTCCTCAGCGCAGTGATCATGCGCTGTGTGGTGAAAGCCAACCCGAGTTCTGATGTGGCAGCCGTACTGGGTGAGGATCTGTTGGACAAGTGAGGCACTGGCAGAGCGGTTGGCGACATTGACGGCAAGGACTCTGAGGGTCATGCAATCTCTCCTTTCGTTTTTAGCATTTTTCTAGGGGGACGCAGAAGCCCTCCCGCCCCCTCGATTAGTATAATCATAGCCCAAAGTTGATATACGAGCAAGTAGACGCTACTTTGTCAGGGTAAATGGAAAAAAGAGAGATAAACAAATGGACTAGGGCGGTCAAATGTTACAAAACTATTACAATGATTTTTTCCGGCAGGAATACGCCTTTCTATTCTGAATAGTATAGTTTGTAGCGCATGCGCAAAAGTTCAACTCTGATGCGCGACTTCGAGCACCAAGAGTGGGTAGATTTTAGGGGGGATGCGCTCTCGTGGCAATGACTGGGGAAGGCAGAGCGGCTTCGGTATGGTACGGATTAAGAGGAGGGGAAGCATAGTGAAGAAGTTAGCAATAATCGCCTCGATAATTGCGTTACTGGCGGTTGGATTTTTAGTGCCAGATATGCAAGTTGCAGAAGCAGCGGCCATTCGCGTGATGTTAGATGGTAGGTTTCTTAGCCTACAAGTGCCGCCAACCATCAGTGGTGGCAGGGTGCTCGTTCCTTTTAGGGCCCTATTCGAGGGCCTAGGAGCAAGCGTCGGGTGGACGGAAGCGACCAATACGGTAACAGGTACTCGTGCCGGCACTACGGTAGCGCTTGTTATTGGCAGTCGCAATGCTGTTGTCAATGGACAGCCTCGCACCTTAGATGTCGCACCCACGGTTATGAACGGTCGCACCTTGGTGCCCCTGCGCTTCGTTTCCGAGACGCTTGGCGCTACCGTGAACTGGGTTGAGCGTCACCAAACGGTTGTCGTGCGTGGGCCTGCCCCAGCTGGCGACTTTAGAATTGGCGTTATGACAGGTACGGCCGTGCAAAATGAAGAAGAACTGCGGGCCGCCGAAAACATGAAGCGCAAGTACGGCGATCGCATTGTATTAGCCACCTATCCCGCACGCTTCACTACTGAGACAGAGACAACGATTTCTAATTTGCGCGCCCTAGCAGCAGACCGAAGAGTACGGGCAATCGTCATTGTGCAGGCCGTCGTCGGTACCGCTGCTGGCATTGATGAAGTGCGCCGTATGCGTCCCGACATGCTTATAATTGCCGGTACACCTGGTGAAGATAGGGACGTTATCGCTGCGCGCGCCGATATCGTGCTGCAGACCGATGATATCTCGCGCGGCAGAACTATTGTTGAACAGGCCCACCGCATGGGCGCGAGAACTTTTGTGCACTATTCATTTGCTCGCCACATGGCGAATGCCATGCTCTTTGAGCGGAGACAGCTTATGGAGCAAACAGCCAACCGTCTCGGCATGCGCTTTGTTTTTGCCGACGCACCAGACCCCACAGGCGAGGGCGGCGTCCCTGGCACGCAACAAGCCATTATGGAGGACATTCCTCGCCGGATAGCTCAGTTTGGCACCGCTACCGCCTTCTTTGGCACTAACTGCTCGATGATGGAGCCCATGATTAGACAGGTTATCGCCGGTGGGGCCATTTTCCCCGAGCAATGCTGCCCATCACCTTATCATGCCCTTCCTGGCGCTCTCGGCCTTTCGATCCCCCAAGACAGACAAGGCGACCTGCCTTTTGTCATTGGTCTAATCAGGGATGCCCTGCGCCGCGTAAATGCTGACCGTCGCGTCTCCACCTGGCCGGTACCGGTCAATATGCTCTATGTCGAGGCTGGAGTCGAATACGCCATGGCTGTTCTTAACGGGCAGACAACGGGGCGGGTAGATTTGATAAGTCTCGAAGGCATACTTATGGACCTGGCTGGCGGCCCAGTCACCCTTTCCAACTTGACGACACCGCGTGGAGGTACTTACAACCACTACTTCCTCTTCTTGTCAAGCTCCATCGACTTCTCAGCCCGCTAGATAGCCAGTCTTCCCGGTGCAGGGCTACCGGCTTTGGGTAGCCCTGCACTTTATTTTGAGACGCAAGGAGGTTCCGCCGTGGCACAAGACAACTATGTATTAGAAATGCAGGGCATCGGCAAGCTCTATGCGGGCAACCGCGTGCTGAGAGATGTGAATTTGCGGCTAAAACCAGGTGAAATCCACGCCGTGTTGGGTGAAAACGGGGCGGGCAAGTCGACATTTATGAACATCCTCTTTGGCATGTCGGTCATTCACAGCACGGGCGGCTTCGAAGGTAGCATCAGCATCAATGGTCAAGAAGTAAGTATCACCTCTCCCTACGATGCCATGAACCTAGGCATCGGCATGGTGCATCAAGAATTTATGCTAATTCCTGGATTTACGATCACCGAAAATATCAAGGTCAACCGCGAGATTACGCGCCCGAATATTGCGAGTCGCCTTTTTGGTCCGAAGCTCGAGAGCCTAGACATGGAAGCTATGAACAATGATGCCCGCAAGGCCCTAGACACGGTCGGCTTGAATATCGAAGAGTGGACAAAGATAGCCGGGATGCCAGTCGGCCTGATGCAGTTTGTGGAGATAGCGCGGGAAATTGACAAGGCCAATATGAAGATTATTGTCTTTGACGAACCAACGGCTGTACTTGCGGAAAGCGAAGCTGATACATTATTAAAGGCCATGCAGGCGATCGCCCAGGCAGGGATTGCGATTCTCTTTATCACTCATCGCCTTGACGAAGTGATGGCCATTGCCGACAACATTACGGTTCTCAGAGATGGTGCCTTAGTGAAGACATTGCCCAAAACAGAAACCAATACTTTTGAGCTGGCCGAACTTATGGTCGGGCGCAAAGTAGAAAAAATAGTGCAAACAAGCGATTTGCAGGTTAAGACCGATATCGCCCTGTCAGTGCGGGGGCTCAAAGTGCTTATGCCGGGGGAAGTAGTGCAGAAAGTTGATCTGGACGTCTTTGCGGGGGAGATCCTCGGTATTGGCGGGCTAGGCGGTCAAGGCAAGCTTGGCATCGCCAACGGCATCATGGGGATGCATCCAGCAGCGGGGCAGGTCAGCGTTTTTGGCACGAGACTGCAACTAAATGACACCAAAGCCGCCTACAACGCAGGACTAGCCTTTGTTTCTGAAGATCGGCGTGGGGTAGGACTATTGTTAGACTCATCAATTGAAGCCAATATTGCCTTTACCGCCATGCAGATGCGTAACCGCTTCTTGTACCGCCTAGGCCCGTTTACACACATGGCGTACGGTCAAATTAGGCGACACGCGCTTGAGAAAATTAAGGAGCTAGACATTCGCTGTACTGGTCCTATGCAGTTGACGCGGCGCTTAAGCGGCGGCAATCAGCAAAAGGTCTGTATTGCCCGTGCGCTCGCCCTTAACCCCAAGATTCTCTTTGTGTCTGAGCCCACGCGCGGCATTGACGTCGGGGCCAAAAAAATCGTCCTAGAGGAATTAGTCCGGCTCAACAGGGAGCTAGGCATGACCATCGTTATGACCTCTAGTGAGTTGGCGGAGCTCCGCTCTATCTGCCATCGTATTGCCATTATTTGTAATGGAAACGTAGAGGGCATACTGGCCCCCGATGACAGTGACGTGGACTTTGGCCTGATGATGGCGGGCACCTATCATAAGCTCCGCGGCAGGGAGGTAGTATAGCATGGGTAACATATGGAAAAACATCGTGAGCAATTTGGGTTTCGCCCGTTTAATCATCATTGGTTTTCTCTTCGTGCTTGTGCTTGGTGCGGCCTATTTTGCAATTCCCCTAGGTCCGCTGCTCTCGGCCGCATTGGTGCGTACAGGTATGAATGGTATCTTTGTCTTAGCGATGCTGCCGACGATCAATTCGGGAATTGGGCCTAATTTTGGCTTGCCACTGGGCATCCTCTGTGGGCTAGTCGGCGCTCTGCTGTCTATTGAACTCGATATGCGGGGTATGCCCGCCCTTCTCTTTGCTATTGCCGTCAGTATCCCCATGGCAACGATTGTTGGGTTAGGCTATGGATGGTTGCTCAACAAAGTAAAAGGCTCCGAGATGATGGTCAGCACCTATGTCGGGTTTTCCTTTGTCTCTCTTATGAACATCGGCTGGATTATCATGCCCTTTGCCAGCCCCGAAATGCGCTGGCCCATCGGCCGTGGACTGCGGGTAACTATTGCTCTTGAAGAGCGCTTCGCCTCGGTGCTCGACCACCTGTGGGATTTTAATGTTGCGGGCGTGGTGATCCCCACCGGGTTGCTTTTGGCCTTTTTATTGATGTGCCTCTTGATGTGGTTTTTTATGCGCAGCAAGACAGGTATTGCGATGTTGGCTGTCGGCGACAGCAAGAATTTTGCGCAAGCTAGTGGACTCAATGTCGACAGAAATCGCCTGCTGGGGACCACCATGTCTACAGTTCTTGGCGCCATTGGCATTGTGGTTTTTTCGCAGAGTTTTGCCTTTATACAGCTCTATGAGGCGCCGATGACCATGGGTTTCCCCGCTGCCGCAGCCATACTTATCGGGGGTGCGACAGTTAAACGCGCCAATATTGTCAATGTCATCTTGGGCGCATTTTTGTTTCAGAGTCTCTTAGTGGTGTCCTTGCCGGTAGCTAACAAGATTATTACAGTGGGAGGCGTAGCGGAAATCGCACGGATTATTGTCTCTAACGGCATTATCCTTTACGCCCTGACCCAAGTGGGTAGAGGTGATTAGTATGCAGGTAGAGATAAAACAAAAACCAGTCGCAATAGTGCATCCCCCTGCGTCTAAGCGCGCCCGGCTCCGGGCATTTCTCTTTGACAACATGGTAGTGCTGTTGTTTGTTCTTCTCAGTGCCGTCGGTGTGTGGTTATCCGAACTACCTCTAGGCTTTGTGGCCATGGACCTAGTGAGTCGCATCGCCCGCAATGGCTTCTTGATTTTAGCCTTGCTGATACCGGTTATGGCAGGGCTTGGACTAAACTTCGCCATTGTCCTCGGGGCCATGGCCACCCAAATCGCCGTCATCGCGGTCATGCATTTCGGCATCGGGGGCTTGCCTGGTGTCCTCTTGACGGTCATACTGGCCACGCCCATGGCCATCTTGTTTGGCATCCTCATCGGTCGCCTTTTGAACAAGACCCGCGGGCAAGAGATGATTACCTCCATGATGGCAGGTTTCTTTGCCAATGGACTTTACATGCTGTTACTCATGGTCATGGTGGGCACTGTTATCCCACTAGAGAATCCCAAGTTGATGCTGCCCCATGGGATCGGCATTCTTAGTACGGTGGATCTTGCCATCATCCGCCAGGCAGTGGATAATATCCATATTATGACTTTCGCCGGCTTTATGGCTTTAGTCGCCGCGCTACTTGGCATCATTGGCTTGTGGACACATTGGCGTCAACGGGGCACTCGTCGCCCTGGTGGCCTCAGGGCGGCTTACTTTGCTGGTGGAGCAATTCTCGCTGGTTTATCCTCTTTGCTCACGCGCTCGCCCGATTCTTCTTTCGCCATGGTCAGCGTGCCCCTCGTCACTTTCGCCATCATTGGCTTGGGTTGTGCCTTTGTGGGCTTTATCAGTACGACAAAGCTCGGACAAGACTTTAGAACTGTGGGGCAAGACCAACATGTGGCCAAGGTTTCTGGTATCGATGTCGACCGCACTAGGCTCGTAGCCATGATTATTTCGACGGTAATGGCCTCGTGGGGACATGTGCTGCTCTTGTCTAACTTCGGCAACCTCAGCACTTATGGTAGCCATGAATCTGTGGGTGTGTTCTCTATCGCCGCTCTTTTAATTGGTGGCGCCACAGTTACGAAAGCGACGGTGGGGCAAGCCTTAACGGGGCTGATTCTTTTCCACACGCTGTTTTTAGTTTCACCTATGGCTGGGCGTAATTTGCTCGGCGATGCTCAGTTGGGCGAGTTCTTCCGCGCTTTCGTGGCCTACGGTGTCATTGCCGCTGCTTTGGCGATGTATGCTTGGAAACGGACTTATGCCGCGCGCAAGCAGTTAAATTCCTAGCCTAGCAGCGAACAAATCTAGACAAGAGAACGTTCCGTCGCGCGGTAGGCGAGGGAACGTTCTCTTGTTTGCTTGGCTTTATCTGAACTCGTCTTGTGCATGGGCCACATCGCTGGGGCTAAAAGGGCGGTGCGCCAGCGGGGGCCCGGCTAATACGGGAAACTGTGACTCAAAGGTGGGGCGCGGCACGCTGTAGATTACGCCGAGCGGAATGCGTTCGCCCCATTGGCGAGAAAGCAGGAGCGCTGCGTTCCAGTCGCCCTTGTCATGTTCTTTGGGGAAGTACACTCTCTCCTTGTACCAGGCATAGGTATTAAGTTTATTGAAGGTGGGGCAGGGCTGCAGAATATCCACCAAGGCATAGCCGGGGAAAGAAATCGCGGCCCGCATGGTTTGTTTGAGGTGCTCCTTTTCACCTACGAAGCAGCGGGCCACAAAGCCCGCACCCATGGTGAGGGCGACCGCAAGAGGGTTGAAGGGTGGTAGGTATACGCCGGCAGTCTGCACGTTTGTCTTCATGCCTACTTCACTCGTGGGGCTTGCTTGACCCTTGGTCAAACCGTAGACTTGGTTGTTATGGACAAAGTGAGCGAGGTGGGGGTTGCGCCGGATATTGTGGATAAAGTGGTTGCCCCCTTCGCCATAAGTATCGCCATCGCCGGACTCTACAATGACCGTTAAGTTAGTGTTCGCCACCCGCGCGCCTACAGCGGGCGGCAAGGCGCGGCCATGTAGCCCATTAAATCCGTTGACCCGCAGGTATTGGGGCATTTTCGCGGCCTGACCTATTCCTGAGCACATCAGTACTTCGTGAGGGGCCAACTCCATCTCGGCGAGAACTTCGGCCAGGGCTTGGCGGATGGCGAAATTGCCGCATCCCGGGCACCAGGCCGTATCTTTGCTTAAGTAATCGGCAGCTTTAGGCATAAGTGGTCACCTCCCTGACAATTTGGGCCGCGCTAAAGGTGCGCCCATCGTACTTGAGAACTTGGTGCGTGGCCTGCAAGCCAGTTTCGCGACGCAGCAGGGCGGCAAACTGACCAGTGGCATTGTTTTCGAAACAGAAGCTATGACGCGCCTTGGGTAGCAAGGCTGATATTCTAGCTTGCGGCAACGGCCAGATATCCGCAAAGTGGAGCAGGCAGGCACTCTTGCCTAATTGCGCTAAAATGTCCACCGCTTCTCGCATGGTTCCATAGGTAGAGCCCCAGGCGATGAGCAGTATCTCTGCGGCTTCATCGCCATAGAGGACGGGTTCATCCATTTCTTGCGCGAGGGCCTGCAGGCGCGACAATCTTTTGTCCATCATAATTTTGCGGGTGGCGGCGTCTTCAATGATATGGCCGTCTTCATCATGCTCGTCGCTATCGGCAAGCACCACCTCTCCGGGTAGCTGCCCAGGAATAGCACGGGGAGAGATGCCGTTAGCCGTTAAGCGGTAGCGCTGGTAGGGCAGGGTCGCCGTATCATTGTGGACAAGATGTTGGTCATAGGTAAGGCGTGTGAAGTCAAGTGGGGCAATAGTGCGGGTGGTGTCAGCAAAATTTTGGTCGGAAAGAAAGATTACGGGAACTTGGTACTTGTCGGCGAGTTGAAAAGCCTTGTTTAGGCGGTAGAAAGCGTCCTCTGTGTGGGTAGCCGAGAGAACTGCCCGCGGAAACTCGCCATGACCGCCAAAGATGGCAAAGTCGAGGTCGCCCTGCTCGGTGCGTGTGGGTAGACCCGTGGCCGGGCCGGGGCGCATAGCCAGCACGATAACGAGCGGTGTTTCGGTCATCCCTGCGAGCGAAAGCCCCTCGACCATGAGGGCGAAACCACCGCCCGAGGTCGTTGTCATGGAGCGTACACCAGCGTATGAGGCACCGAGGGCCATATTGATGGCGGCTATTTCATCTTCGGCTTGCTCCACGACGACCTCGAATTCACCCTGTTTTGCGGCGAGGTAGGTCATGACCCCGGTGGCCGGTGTCATGGGGTAGGCAGCGAGAAAACGGCAACCGCTGCCGAGCGCGGACATACCGAGAGTCTGGCTGCCATCAAGGAAGAGCTGTGGCATGCTGTTCGTGCTAGGCGGCAGTGGGTGCCTTGCTCCGGACGACTTTTGCAAGGCTTGGCATCCCGCCTGCAGCGCCGAGATATTTTGTGCCGCGATCCCTGCCGCAAACTTTTCTTGCAGCAGCGTTTCGGTGATATGTTGGTCGCTCTCGACAAAGGCTAGGACTGCCCCCGTTGCCACTGTACTAGCGGTTACCGGCCCACCGCTATCTCGTGCTAAAGCGGCTAAGGGGATGGGCAAGCCGCGTTGGTCTCCTGCCGCTAGGGAAAAGAGTGCGGGGTCAAAGATAATCACGCCGGTAGATTTCAGCTTGTCGGCATGCAGCATGTATGTCTCTTCGTTAAGGGCCACTAGGACATCAGCAGTTTCAGGTGCTACCCAAGGTGTCGCTCTATCGATAGTGAGGACGGAAAAATTGTGACCTCCCCGCACGCGGGACATATAGTCTTTTGTCAGCAAAACGCCGTAGCCCGCACGCGCGAAGGTCTTGCCGAGTAGTTCGGCAATGGTGTCCATGCCCTGTCCCGCTGCTCCACCGATTATGATATTCATAGAATCATCCTCTCGCATTATTTGTCAAGATAGGTATCTATTCGCTGTCGGGCGGCGTCTCTCCTATGCCCAATATATTAAATTACCGACCATAGCGGGCGGAATACTCATTTTTGCTGCCGACTCTTGCCCCTAACTCGGTTACAGGGCTAGTCAATAGGCAATAAAATGCTGGTCTGTATGCCAAGAAATCATGCTATTTTTAAAATCACACAAACGTGTTATAATTGTTCCTAGAAACATGGATAGTTTTGGACGCGTTAACATACAATAAAGGGGGAGCTCAATATGGCAGTACTGGAGCGTGGACTCATGGATCGAAAGATCATTGCCGTTTCTAGCAAGAGGCAAATAACCATACCTCAGAAGTTCTATGAACGGTTACAGCTCAGCAATGAAGTTGAATGCTTCGTTGAAGATGGTGCTTTAGTCATTCGCCCTCTGAGACGAGAGGGCGGCGAGTTTGCCGTGCATATACTAAGGGAGTTAGTCGTGCAAGGCTATTCTGGGGAGGACCTCGTTAAACGTTTCGAATCCATGACTAAAGAGATCCAAAAGGCAGTAAGCTTGGCGCTAAAAGAGGCCGATGACATTGCCTCGGGGAAGCGCAATGCCGCAACTTTGAAAGACATATTTGGCGAAAGTTGATGTACGAGCTGTTGTTTTCCCCTGCTGCCGAGAAATATCTAAGGAAGTTGAAGGACAAAAAACTGAAAGCCACGTATCGCGAGGCGCTAGAGAGAATTAGTGCCGATCCATACATCGGTTGTCTCAAACGCGGTGATCTTACAGGAGTCTACGGCTATGATATTCGCTACAGTGGCACCAACTACGAGATGTCCTACAAAATTTACGAAGAGCCGCGACGTCTTGTTGTCGTGATATTGGCTGGCACCAGAGAGAACTTCTATGTGGAACTTAAGTCGTACCTCAAGCGCAGCAAAGGTATTCCCCAAGGACAGTGAATTTCAGAGCCTGATACACCTGCCATGCCTACTAAGCGCATAGTTGAGCAGAAAGAAACATCACTTGCCAATAATGATTACTTTCTTTATAATGGACAAAAAGCGTTCTAACGATGGGGGCATTTTATTAGATGAAGATGATGCGCGAGATGCTAATCGCCTTGGCACCGGCGACTTTAGCGGCACTGTGGTTTTTTAGGTGGCCAGCACTATTTCTTATAGTGGTTAGCGTAGGCGCGGCCGTGGCTAGCGAGGCTTTATGGCAAGTCGCATGCAGGAAGCCTGTAAAAATTAAAGACCTCAGCGCCGCTGTGACTGGGCTTATTTTCGGTATTAGTCTAGCGCCGTCCTTGCCGCTATATATCGCCGTCATCGGCTCAGTGTTCGCCGTGATTGTTGGTAAGCAGCTATGGGGGGGTTTTGGCAAGAATCTTTTTAATCCGGCGCTGCTCGGTCGGCTCTTTATCGTGCTGGCCTTTCCTGGCACTATGAGCCCCTGGTTAGTTCCAGTGGACTTGACGACCACCGCTACCCCCTTGCAGATTTTTCGTGCCGAGGGCTTGATGGCGCCCCTGATGGATTTGTTTACGGGCCAGGTGGCAGGTTCGATTGGTGAAACTTCAGTTATTGCCCTGCTTTTGGGCTTTGCTTGGTTGCACCACAAGAAATTCGCCAATTGGCGCATTCCCGCGGGGGGAGCAATAGCCGTGGTCGCTTTATCCATAGTGGCAGGTGACAACCCCTTGTTTCATCTTTTCTCCGGCAGCTTACTCTTGGGTCTTTTCTTTATGGCGACTGACCCTGTGACTTCTCCTCGCACCCAGGTAGGGCGATGGGTTTTTGGCGCACTAATTGGGGCAGGGATAATGGCCATGCGGTTCTTTAGCCCCTTGCCTGAAGGCACTACTTTTGCTATCTTAGGTCTTAACGCCGTCGTTCCACTCATCAATCGCTACACCATGCCTGCCAAAAAAGCCGCACCTGCTCTGGCCAAGGCCAAGCCGAAAACAGGCTCGTGAGGGAACCTTCTTCGTAATAGCTTTGGCCGGAAAGCGGACACGCGGACCAAAGCGCTTGTATTCCTAATCAATTTACTTTAGAATGAAAAACAAGAGACAAGTGAATAGTGAGCAGGGGAGCTGGAGAGGCCGGCTGAGATAAGGAACCGCGAAGTTCTTTGACCCTTTAACCTGATCTGGGTAATGCCAGCGTAGGGAAGTGTACGAACTGCTTTTGAGATGAGCAGGGCCTTCCGCCCTGCTCATCTATTTATTTTACCAAAAAAAGGAGGGTTATTGATGGATTTAAAGAAGCTCACATTGGCGGCACTTCTCGTGGCACTAGGCGCAATGGCGGCCACCATGGTGGTAGTACCCTTTGCGGGAGCGAGGCTATTCCCTGTGCAGCATGCCATTAATGTCGTGGCCGCCGTGCTACTCGGCCCCTGGTATGGAGTTCTTATGGCCTTTAGTGTGTCACTCCTACGCAATCTGCTCGGCACAGGTACGCTGCTAGCATTCCCAGGGAGCATGATTGGGGTATTCTTGGCCGCAGTAGTCTATCAGCGTACTAAGTGCACGCTCAAAGCAGTGATCGGCGAGGTTTTGGGCACAGGCATACTGGGCGCCCTCGTCGCCTTCCCCGTCGCGAGGTTCCTTCTTGGTAGGGATGTAGCGGCCCTGGTCTTTGTCATGCCTTTTTTTCTCAGTAGCTTGTCAGGAGGATTAATCGCCTACGCCCTAATCGCAACTCTTAAAGTAAAAGTGCTGAAAAAGCTCGGCCTGAGTGAGCAGTCCTAATGTATACCGCACTCACTATCGCCGGCTCGGATTCAAGTGGCGGGGCAGGTATCCAGGCCGATCTGAAGACTTTTGCGGCGCACGGCATCTATGGCCTGAATGTGCTCACTGCGGTGACAGCGCAAAACACTTGTGGGGTTTTCGCGGTGCAAGATATCTCTCCCCAAATCATCAAGGCGCAACTAGACGCTATATACTCCGACATCGCAGTGCACGCTGTCAAGGTAGGCATGGTTTCTCGCCATGCGACAATTATGGCTCTAGCGGAAGTTTTGCCCGGATATCGCCCGGTGAACTTAGTAATAGACCCAGTGATGGTCTCTAAGAGTGGGTATCAGCTCTTAGAGAGTGAGGCCAAGGGCGCACTCATTGCATTGTTGCTACCGCTGGCCGACTTGGTGACGCCTAACATTCCCGAAGCGGAAGAAATTGTCGGTCACCGTATTACTTCCCTGCCAGAGATGGAGCAAGCGGCTCGACACCTAGTTGTCCTAGGCGCAGGGGCGGCCCTGGTAAAAGGGGGTCACCTAGCTGGGGAGGCGGTCGATGTGCTCTTTGATGGAGAGACCATAACCCACTTTTCTTCCCCTCGCATTATTACGGTCCATACCCATGGCACAGGTTGCACACTTTCGGCAGCAATCGCTGCCCAGTTAGCCAAAGGAGTGCCGCTCATAGCCGCTGTTAGGCTAGCTAAGGCCTATGTTTCCTTAGCCATCGCGCATGCCTTCCCTCTCGGGAAAGGTGTCGGGCCTACACACCATTTTTACGAGCTCTATGAACGAGCCGGACTTAAGATATCAACCAAGGTCGGGGAGGAATGACATGATGACCATAGTTTCTCGTCTGGCAGAAATCGTCACCCAAGTGCGCAAGCAAAGGCCCTTGGTGCATCAGATAACTAACTACGTCACCGTCAATGATTGCGCCAACATTGTGCTCGCCTACGGCGGCGCACCTGTAATGGCAGATGACATTGAGGAAGTACAGGAGATGGTGGGGCATGCCTCTGCCCTCGTACTTAATATCGGCACTTTAAACTCACGTACTATCGCGGCTATGCTACTGGCTGGCAAGACAGCCAATGAGCGGGGGATACCTGTCGTGCTTGACCCGGTGGGAGTTGGTGCGACGCTTTTACGCACTAAGACGGCGCGAGAAATTATGTCGCAAGTGAAGCTCGCCGTCATTCGCGGCAATGCTTCTGAAATTGCTGTTCTGGCCGGGGAAGAAGCGATAACGCGAGGGGTCGATGCGGGGGATGTACAGGGCGGCACGCTCGCGCTTAGCAGGGCCTTGGCAACAACAGCGCAATGCGTGGTGGCTATCACCGGGGCGCAAGACATTATTACAGACGGGCGCTCTACCTTGCTCTGCGACAATGGGCATCCCTTAATGGCAAAAGTAACTGGCACGGGCTGCATGGTTTCGGCCCTGGTTGGCGCCGCAGTGGGGGTAACTGACGACTACCTCTTAGCTACAGCTGCGGGCTTGGTCAGTATGGGTCTCGCAGGTGAGTACGCGGCGCGCGCAAGTGGACTAGGCAATTTAGGGTCCTTTAGAGCGCATATTATTGACTCTATAGGTAAATTTACCCATGTAGACCTACAAAACGGGGCCAAAATTTATGCCCAGGGCTAAGCCTTTTGATGGCACCCTCTACCTAGTGACAGATGCCGGGCTCTTGTCAGGGCGGGACTTTGTGTCGGGGGTGCGTGAGGCCCTAGAGGGTGGCGTCACCATGGTGCAGCTGCGCGAAAAAGATCTCTGCGGGCGGGGGTTTTATGAGCTCGCTATGGCTCTGCGTGGCTTAACGTTGGCATATCAGGTACCGCTAATCATTAATGATCGGCTAGATATGGCCCTAGCGGTGGATGCAGAGGGGGTGCACCTAGGGCAAGATGACCTACCAGCCAAGGTAGCGAGGGAAATACTGGGCATGAACAAGTTGCTAGGCATATCCGCCGCCACCCTAGGGGAAGCCCTGCAGGCTGAAGAGCAAGGTGCGGACTACGTAGGGGTAGGGGCTATGTTTCCCACGACAACTAAAGATAATGTTCGTCGCGTTTCACTTCCCCAGTTGCAGGCCATTAAGCAGGCGCTGGCAATTCCGGTGGTGGCCATTGGCGGTATCAGCGCCGAAAACGCGCGGCAAGTAAGAGCCACAGGCGTAGATGGTCTATGTGTTGTCAGGGCCATTCTCGGAGCAAAGGACATTAGAGCAGCCGCAGCAGAATTTAGACAACTGTGGGCAATGAAGGAGGAAGTTAAGTGACTCAGCTAGAATGGGCTCGTCAGGGCCTTGTGACAAAAGAAATGGAAATGGCCGCTCGGCGGGAGGGCATTTCGGCGGAAGAATTGCGGGAGAGGATTGCTTCGGGTGAGGTGGTCCTGCCGGCTAACAAGCGGCACTCTCATCTTACTCCCATGGCAGTCGGCAAGGGCTTGACCACCAAGGTCAACGCCAATATTGGCACCTCGGAGGCCTATCCGTACGCGGCACCGGAGTTAGCAAAATTAGGGGCGGCTATTGCGGCCGGTGCACACGCTATTATGGACTTAAGCACAGGTGGCGATATTGATGCCGTGCGCAGGGATATTATCGCCGCAAGCACTGTAATGGTGGGCACGGTGCCCCTGTACCAAGTCATGGTTGAAGCGCAAAAGACCGGAAAGGGCCTAGGCGAAATTACCAGCGAGGATTTCTTTGCGGGCATCGAAAAGCATTGCCAAGATGGGGCCGACTTTATTACGGTGCATTGTGGAGTTACACAGGAAGTGGTGGCCACTCTTAAGGCCGAGGGGCGCCTCATGGATATTGTTTCGCGTGGGGGGGCTTTCTTGGCAGCATGGATGCTGCATAACGGGCGGCAAAACCCGCTCTTTACGGAGTTCGATAGATTGCTCGCCATAGCTCGTCACCACGATGTCACGCTCAGCCTAGGGGATGGACTGCGTCCTGGTTGCCTAGCTGATGCCACGGACGCCCCCCAAGTTGCCGAACTTTTAAATCTAGGGAGCTTGGTCAAGCGTGCGCGTCGTGCCGGCGTGCAGGTCATGGTAGAGGGCCCCGGGCACGTGCCGCTAGACCAAGTGGAGAGCAATGTAAAATTAGCAAAAATGCTTTGTCATGACGCTCCTTTCTATGTTCTTGGTCCCCTCGTGACGGATATTGCCCCAGGCTACGACCACATTGTCGCAGCTATCGGCGGTGCTCTAGCCGCCTCCCATGGCGCGGACTTCTTGTGCTACGTTACGCCCGCGGAACATCTGGGCTTGCCGAATTTAGAAGATGTGCATGCCGGCGTTATGGCCGCGCGCATCGCCGCACACGCAGCCGATATTGCTAAAGGCGTCCCGCGGGCCAAGGAATGGGATGAGAAAATGGCCAAGGCCCGCAAGGCTCTCGACTGGGAGGCACAGTTGAATCTGGCAATTGACCCGGAATTGGCAAGTAAACTGCGGCAAGAGAAAAACCCGCAGGGGGAAGAGTGCTGTACGATGTGCGGGCAGTTCTGTGCTTACAAAGTAAGCGGAGAGTATGTGGGTGAGCGCGTGATACGCTGCAAAGTTGAGTAGGGAATGAGCATGACAGAGATGGTTTGAGGGTCGTTGTTTCGTGACTGTGTTGACCCATTGATTGTTGCGGCTACACGCAAGAACATGCTAGGTTGCTTTGCCGTGCTAGCACAAGCTAATACTTTTTGCTTTCAAGGAGTCGCATCTGATGCGAGGGGCCAGTATTTGCTGTGGAGGATATTGATTCGCGTAAGGATTTTCAGCGACTCGGAGTTAGGCGGTACAGCGGCGATTTCCAAGGGTGGCTTTTCAGCATCGCCTAGCAGAGCGGCAATAATGTAATTAACTGCCTGTGCCGCCCCACTAAGATGGTAGCCGCCTTCAAGACACAGTAGCATGCGGCCCTGCGCATGGCGTTTGGCAGCCTCTGCCAAAGCCCTAGTCATGTAGTCGTAACCCTGCCAGGTTAACCGCATGCCGCCTATGGGGTCGCCATAGTAGGCATCTTGGCCAGCTGAGATGATGATTAACTCGGGCTGGTAGGCATCGAGCACGGGGATAATGACGCGATTTAAAAAAAGGGCGTAGTCAGAGTCATGACAGCCGCTGGGCAAGGGGATGTTGATATTGTACCCCTTTCCTAATCCACGGCCCACTTCGTCAAGGTGTCCAGTGCCCGGGTAGGCAGGGCTATGGTGTAGAGAAATGAAGAGGACGCCGGGATCGCCATAGAAGGCGTTTTGCGTGCCGTTACCGTGGTGGGCATCCCAGTCGATGATGGCGATGCGTTGTAGGCCATACTTGGCCTGTGCGACGCGGGCAGCAATGGCGACGTTGTTAAAAAGGCAGAAACCCATCGCTGCGTCGTGTTCAGCGTGGTGGCCAGGCGGGCGGCAGAGCGCGAATGCTTTTTCAAGAGAGCTGTCCATGATGGCCCTTAGGCCGGTAAGAGCACCCCCAACTGCCAAGAGCCCAACATCGTATGACTCGGGAACTAAGTAGGTATCGGCGTCGAGATAAGATATGCCCCTTTGACACGCCTCTAATAGTGAGTGAATGTAATCGCGCGCGTGGACCGTCGCGATTTCGTCTAAAGTGGCGGGTTTTGGCGTTAGCAGGGGTAGCCTTGCTAAATGACCTGACGCCTGTAAAACGGCAAGAATTTGGTCTAAGCGCCCACGCCCCTCGAGGTGGTGGGCCTTAGTGTGTACGAGAAAATCAGGATGATACACTAATCCCAGTACATTTTTCTTGGTAGCGATATTAATACCCCCTACACGATACTGTTTGTATGACTGTAATGATTAGGGTTTTCGCTATGGCCCGCTTTAATCCTTTGCTCCTTCTGTCAACACATTAGAAGAATGCGCACCAAGGTCGTGCCATGCTGCAATTGACATAGACAGAAGGTTGTGGCATGGTTTAACCAAGACGGTGGAAGGCAGGAGGGCAAGCAAATGGGGTATGAAATCAGGCCTGTCGGAGCGAGCGATTTTTACGCACTGCTGCAGGTCGAACATGATGCTTTCGGCGGAGATGGGTACAGCCCCTACTTCCTCAAGATGGTGCCCCAGCTCTATCCACTCACCTGCTTTGTGGCGACAGTAGACGAGAGTTTAGTCGGCTACAGTCTGGGAGCGCGCGATGGGCATGACGAGGCTATCGGCTGGATTCTCACCGTGGCGGTTATGCCCGCTCGGCAGGGGGAGGGCATCGGCAAGGCCTTAGCAGAAAGGCTTGTTCAGGCGATGCACTCCCTGGGAATGATGACCCTTATTCTGACGGTAGAGCCAAGCAATCCCGCACGCGAGCTCTATGCAAAATTAGGTTTCGTCGAGACCAAGCTTGAAATAGATTGCTATGGTCCTGGCAAGGACAGGCTCTATATGGAGAGGAGGGTAAGGGCATGAAGATTGTCAGTGCGGAAATTAGACGGATTAACTTGCCTCTACGCACACCCTTTGTTATTGCCTACAACACGTGGACAATGATGCCTTCAATTATCGTCAAGCTGACGACGGATGAAGGACTCGTAGGATGGGGTGAAAGCGTGCCAGACGAGGGAGTAACGGGAGAGACTATTGATGGCGTCTTTGCGACGCTCGCGCGGGTGCTCTTGCCGGACCTTTTAGGGGAGAAACTAGGTAATATTGAAGCTTGGCATGCGCGGGTCGAGGTAGCCATAAATGGCGCCTATGCCGCTAAGGCCGCCATCGATATCGCCATGTTCGACCTACTTGGGCAGATGGCAGGGCAACCGCTCTATCGGCTATTGGGAGGAGACACTAACCATGTCAAGGCGCCAGCGGTCATCGGCATCTCTCTGCCAGAGCAACTCTCCGAGAGCTTGGCACCCTATGTTAGTGAAGGGTACGAACATTTTAAGCTTAAGTTAGGCGGCTCCCCGGCATTAGATACGCGGCGTGTGGCCATAGCGCGGGAGTTTTTGGGTGAGGGGGCAACTTTGAAGGTTGACGCCAATCAGGGCTGGGGCAGTTGGGACGTGGCACTAAAGGTCATACGTGCTATAGAACCCTATGACCTAGAGCTCATTGAGCAACCGGTCAAGCACTGGGATTATGAGGGGCTCCGGAAGGTGCGCGAGCATTCACCCCTCCCCATTATGATTGATGAAGGCGTGCGTGACGCGCGCGACTTGTTGTCTGTTGTGCGGCAGGGAGGCATCGACTGGGTGAACATTAAACTAATGAAGTGCGGCGGCATCTTGCCAGCGGTAAAGATGGCTGCCTTGGCAGAGGCGGCAGGCATCAAGGTGCAAATCGGCTCTATGCTAGAGTCTTCTATTGCTAGTTTTGCTGGCGCTCATATCCACCGCGCCCTCGCCGCCGTTAAGTCGAGCGAAATGGTGGGGCCACGCTACTTTGCGGAAGACATCGGTAATTTTAGTTATGACCGGAGTTCTGTCGTTTTTACGGAAAAGCCCGGGCTTGGCGTCATTGTTGACGAGGAGAGGCTCAATCATTTGACAGTGGTCAGTCAACGCCTTTAGTCTAATAACAACAGTCCCTAAGCCTTGGCTTGGGGACTGTTGTGGCAGAGGTGCTTAGTGAGGTTATTTAGGGGAGTCTTTTAGCGACTCCTTGTAGTAGCGCTCTAGGCGTTCGGCAACTTTGGCGAAAACTGAATCGGCAGGGAATTCTCCAAGGGCATTGGGTTCGCCAGCAGGAACGCCAGTCAGTAATTCGATGCCCTGCTCGATGGTGCTCACCGACCAAACGTGGAAGGTGCCTGCGGCAACCGCGGCGATCACTTCGTTGTCAAGCATCAGGTTCTTGACATTGGTGTGGGGGATGAGCACACCTTGTCTGCCCGTGAGGCCCTTGCGCTTGGCCACGCGGTAAAACCCTTCGATCTTTTCGTTGACCCCTCCTATGGGCTGGACCTCTCCCTTTTGGTTGACCGAGCCAGTAACGGCGATGCCCTGATCGAGGGGGATACCGGACAGGCTGGAGAGCAGAGCGTACAATTCGGTGCTGGAAGCACTGTCGCCGTCGATACCATCATAGGATTGTTCAAAACAGAGTGTGGCCGTCAAGGTCAAAGGGAATTTCTGAGCAAATATTTTGCCGAGGTATCCGCTCAGGATATGCACGCCCTTGTTGTGTAAACGGCCGCTCATTTGGGCCTCTTTCTCGATGTTGATGACGCCGCTTTTGCCGGCAAAAGTGTTGACGGTGATGCGAGAAGGGCGGCCGAAGGCGTAATCCCCTAGATTATAGACAGCAAGACCATTGATCTGACCAACCTCATGTCCGTCGGTAGAGATGAGGAAGGTCCCCTCCTCAATCAGTTCGTGAATTTTTTGTTCATACTTGTCAGAGCGGTACCGTTTCTGCTCGAGGGCTTTATCCACATGTTCGGCGCCCACGGTGTCAGCGCCCGCTATTTCTGCCCAAACATTGGCCTCAGACAGTAGCTCGACAATGTCATTAAATCTAGTACTCAGCTTCTCTTGATTATCGGCCAAGCGTGAACTGTAGTCGACAACAGTGGATACAGCATGGCGCGTAAAATGACGCAAGCCCTTGATTTGGCAGTGCTTAGAGATAAAGGCGGCCATTTTATAGACATACTCGTCTTTGCGCGTCATTTCAGTCTCGAAATCAACTTTAACCTTGAACAGCTTCTTAAAATCTTCTTCATGCTGAAAGAGTAGACGATATATTTCGTAGCTGCCAATAATGAGCACCTTCACGTTTAGGGGGATGCCGGCGGGTTTAAGGCCGGTGATCACGGTGCTCGCGGAGGGGGCATTTTCAATTTGGCTGACGCGATGCTTGAGGGCCCGTTTGAGAGCCTTCCAAGACATGGCATTACTAAAGAGGTCTTCCGCTTCTAAGAGGAGAAAACCGCCATTGGCGCGATGGATGGCCCCCGCCTTGATGCGGGTAAAGTCCGTCGTCAGTGCGCCCATGTTGTGCTGCATCTCGATCATGCCCATGAGGTTGTAGTAGGCCGCGTGCGCCTCGCGGATTACGGGCGCACCCTTAGTATCTTTATTGTCGACCAATAAATTGACTTTGTACTTAATGTCCCAGGCTTCTTTAGCGCCTTGTTGTAGATTAGCGAGCGGATTTTGTGGGTTTTCTTCTTCCGGCCAGAAATTCTTGATATGTTTTAAGATGTCGTTTTGCAAGTCTTCAAAATAGGCGTGTGCCGCTTGATTGCCACCGAAACGAGCTTGCAGTGATATTATGAGCGGCCCTAGCACTGCCAGCGCGGTGCTGTGCTCAAGTTTTAGTAATTTTTCTTGTGCCTCATCTTCGCTGGTACGGATCTCGGCAAAAATGTCTTCCGCACCAGTGCTGAATTTGGCCACTCTCTCCGTGATCTCGCGCATAGCCGTAGCGTCAAGAGCAGCCACTACTGCCTCTGTGGCTGGCTGACCATTGATGATGGGCACAGTGGCATAACCCTTGCCGGTGGGCTTAAAAAGCAGCTGGTTGTCCTTGGCTACTTGCTCAATCTGCGCCATCAGAGTTATGCTCTGCGCTTGAAATCCTTGTATAATCTCATGGCGCGAAGACTTAAAGGCATCGTCCTCAAAAGCCTTGGGGAGTTCCTTTCTCAGAGTTTCAATCAGTGCGGCCATGGTTTCTTTGAAGGCGGTGCCCTCTCCGGCCTTAAAAGAGATGGCCAGGGGCTGATCGGGCCGCTTAAAGTCATAGACATAACACCAATCGTCGGGGGTGGGCTGCTTCTCTGCTAATTCTTTCACGATAGACCAAGTGTAGCTGTTACGACCGGTGCCAGTGAGACCCATGATGTAGATGTTGTAGCCTTCGTCCTTGATGCGCAAGCCGAAAGCTAGGGATTGAACTGCGCGGTCCTGCCCCATCAGGCCTTCAAGCGGCGGGACCTCCTCTGTAGTCTGGAAATGGAGTTGATCTAAACAGCAATGGGCGCGCAGGCGATCGTGACTTAGTTTCTCGAACACTCTAGTTCCCCTCCCTTTGTTTAGAAAACAGCACAAGGAAATTATACAGCATACGCCAATCTTTTTGGTGATTGCCACAAAAACGCAATATGAGCTCGCGAAATATGGAGGTGGCTAAAGCGATGGCGAAGATTTTGATTGGTATAATTGCTCTGGGAATGGCGTTGACGATGATGTCTGGGTGTAGAGAGGCGGCCCCCACGCGAAACTCCTCTAGGCGAAACATCCAAGGCACGATACGCCTGCCTGAACCTTCGCTTCAGGGTGAAGCTTCTTTAGAGGCAGTATTATTGCGCCGTGTATCGCGGCGAAACTTTAGTGTTGGGGCTATTTCTTTGGGCGACTTGGGGCAATTGCTGTGGGCAGCGCAAGGGCAGGCGAGTGACGCGAGAAGCGGTGCCACGCGCACGGCTCCCTCGGCTGGGGCAACCCACCCGCTACAAATTTATGTTGTGGTGGGAAATGTGGAAGATCTGCAGGTAGGAATATACCTTTACCAGCAAAGAGACCATAGCTTGGTGATGGTGGCCGCCGGTCACTTTGAGTCGGAGCTCGCGGCAGTAGCCCTAGGGCAAGGTTTTTTAGCAAGAGCGGCGGTGAACTTGGTGCTAACCGCAGATTACGGCCTGACGACAGGGCGATATGGTGAACGAGGACGGCGGTATGTCTATATGGAAGTAGGGCATGCCACGCAGAATATTTTGCTCCAAAGTGAAGCTCTGCGCCTAGGAGCGGTAGCAGTGGGGGCCTTTTATGATGAAAGGCTGGTATCACTGCTCGAAACGGAGACCGCGCCCCTAATGATTGTACCAATTGGGCGTTTCGAGTGACTAATCATACTCGGGTGGATGAGCATAATTTGCGTGCGAAGAGCCGACTTTATGGTAGAATACGAAGTGTGCAATCAAGACCAGAGGAGGCTAACAATGAGAAACTATCCACCCGAACCATTCAGAATTAAAGTTGTCGAGCCGGTAACTATGACCAGCCAAGCTGAGAGAGAAGAAGAAATCATGCGCGCGGGGTACAATACCTTCCTCATCCAATCAGAGAAGGTCTACATAGATCTACTCACCGACAGCGGTACCACGGCCATGAGCGACGCGCAATGGGGTGCCATGATGCAGGGCGATGAAGCGTATGCCGGTAGTAAGAACTTCTTCCAGCTTGAAAAGGCGGTACAAGAAGTCTATGGTTTTAAGTACGTGGTGCCCACTCACCAGGGGCGCGGCGCAGAGAATATTCTCTCGCGCATCATGATTAAGCCGGGCGACTTTGTGCCGGGCAATATGTATTTCACCACCACGCGTTACCACCAAGAAGCCAATGGCGGTAAATTTGTGGATGTTGTCATTGACGAAGCCCATGACTCCCAAATCCATCATCCCTTCAAAGGTAATATTGATATAGCCAAATTAGAAAAACTGGTCGCAGAAGTAGGCGCCGACAAAATCCCTTATATTTGTCTGGCAACTACAGTCAATTTGGCGGGTGGCCAGCCCGTGAGTATGCAGAATATGCGCGAGGTGCGGGAGTTTTCTCTTATACATGGCATCAAGATCTTCCAAGATGCTACCCGCTGCATGGAGAACGCCTACTTCATTAAGAAGCGCGAGGCTGGATATGCCCACAAGAGCATTAAAGATATCGTCAATGAGATGATGAGTTATGCTGATGGTTGTACCATGAGCGGCAAGAAAGATTGTCTAGTAAATATCGGTGGCTTCTTGGCGTTAAATGACCATGACCTCTATGTTAAAGCCTGCGAGTTGGTCGTGGTATTTGAAGGCATGCCCTCCTACGGTGGCATGGCTGGGCGCGACATGGCGGCTATGGCCCGAGGCATTTACGAAGCCACAGACTATCCTTACCTCGAGCACAGGGTAGAGCAGGTGCGTTACCTAGGTGACCGCTTAACGGAAGCGGGGGTCCCCATTGTGCTGCCCATTGGTGGTCATGCTGTGTACCTTGACGCCAAGCGCTTCTTGCCGCATCTTGCCCAGGACGAGTTTCCCGCCCAAACACTAGCAGCACATCTCTACGTCGAGTCCGGCGTGCGCAGCATGGAACGGGGCATCATCTCGGCCGGGCGTGATGAACAAGGCAAGCATCGCTATCCCAAGCTAGAGCTAGTACGACTAACCATCCCGCGCCGTGTCTACACCTACGCCCACATGGATGTCGTGGCCGACGCCGTCATTTCCCTCTACGAAAAACGCACCACCATCCGCGGCCTCAGATTCACCTACGAAGCACCCTCCCTCCGTTTCTTCACCGCTCGCTTTGAGCTAATGTAATAGCAAGCCGACCCAGAGCACGCCATGGCGTGCTCTGTCGCTTAGGGACGGAGGAAACGCGACAGCAGCGCCGCAAGAATGTCGCCTAGGGACGGAGGAAATGCGACATCGACGTCGAATCAGCATTCTAGTACTAATATTGGGGGAGGCGGCGTGCATGCCACGGATTGCCAGGCTAAGAAGCGAAGCGGGAGTCTACCACGTCATGGCCAGGGGTATCAACAAGCAGGATATTTTCCTTGAGGGTGATGACAGGCACAGGTTTCTCGCGACCTTGGCCAAAGTAAAGGCAAAGACCATGTGCAAGGTGTACGGTTACTGTCTTATGAGCAATCACGTGCATCTTTTGCTGTCTGAAGGCGAAGAAGGCAATATCGGTCAAATCATGCAGCGCCTCGGTTCGTCCTATGTGTACTGGTACAATCGCAAATATGAGCGGGTGGGCTACTTATTTCAAGATAGATTTTTAAGTGAGCCGGTGGAAAGCGACCCTTACCTCCTGTCAGTACTGCGCTACATACATCAAAACCCTGTTAAGGCGGGTATAGTCACGGATTGCTCGCACTACGTCTGGAGTAGCTACCTTGCCTACACGGTCGGCAAGGAGCATGAGGTAGGTCTTACTGACACCGAGCTGATTCTTGAGCTAAGCAGTGGGGTGGAATTGTTTAAAGATTACCATCAACACATGAATGAGATGTCCTTTGAGGCCGTGGAAACTAAGCCTAGGCTGAAGGCCGCGCAAGTTATCTCTTTAGCCCAAAGCATTATGGGAGAAGTGCCGCTAGCGGCTCTGCCGACCCTGCAAGCTGCAGAGCGCAATCGTATTTTGCGCGAATTAAAGGCTGCGCCTGGCATAAGCTGTGCGCAGATTGCATCATTATTAGGGGTGGGCAGGAAAGTAGTAGAAAGAGCGTGAGTGTCCCATGGGGACGGGGCGTTTGCGACAGCATGTCGCAAACGCCCCGTCCCCATGGGACAGAAGGAGGAGGTCGTGAAAATGGGAAGTGAACAGAGGGGCGTTACCATCGCTATTGTGACGCGAGTGAGGGCAGAAGGCAACTCAAGTGCTGAAGTTGTGGCCGAGTTGCCCAAGGGTACGGAGCTTGATGTGCACGTCAAGGTAGACCCGTTCGTACAGATTTCGGCTTGGCATCCGGAGTTAGGGCAGGTATCAGGTTGGGTGCACAAGAATTTTGTTTCCGGCTTCGGGGAATCAGCGAGTGTGCCGGAGAGGTCACTATTTGCAGACCCTTCTTGCGTGGCTTGCGGCGCTTTGAATTGGGTGCATACAAATTCGGATCGCTTTCTTCATCTTGCGTTATTACATATGGTGGCTATAAAGTATAGAATTTGCCTTTCATGCGGTTTAGTCCAAGAATGCATTGGCGCGAAGGAAGCAGAGGAATTACGCATTTGGCGAAATAGTAGGGCCTAAGGCTAGGCGTTGAGGCGGGAGTGTCGCACGGGGACGGGGCGTTTGCGACAGCATGTCGCAAACGCCCCGTCCCCGTGCGACATTAGTAGCAGGCGATGTGGCCGTCGGTGCGGCTTTCGGTGCCGCCGCAGAGGACGCCGGTGGCGGGGTTCTGCCAGATGATTTGCCCGCGACCGAAGCTTCCACTGTCTAGGGTGCGCATGATCTGGTGCCCTTGGCGCTGCAGGGCGAGGGCCAAATGGTTGGGGAAGCTTGGTTCCACGTGCACTGTAGTGCCGCTAATCCACTGCCAGCGCGGTGCGTCGAGCGCGGCCTGGGGGTTGAGGTTGAAGTCGATGCTATTCATCAGGACTTGTACATGTCCCTGCGGCTGCATAAAACCGCCCATTACGCCGAAGGGACCTATGGCCTGGCCTTCGCGCGTTAAAAAACCGGGGATAATGGTGTGAAAGGGGCGCTTGCCGGGAGCGAGGGCGTTGATGTGCGCGGGGTCAAGAGAAAAGCTGTTGCCGCGATTCTGCAGGGCTATTCCCGTCTCGGGGATGACAATGCGTGAACCAAAGCCCATGTAGTTGCTCTGTATAAGGCTGACCATGTTGCCCTCGCCATCGGCCGTAGCCAAGTAGACGGTGCCGCCACCCACTGGGGTGAGGGGTGCTGGTTCGTGCGCCCGCGCGCTGATATGTGCACGACACTGAGCCACGAAATCGTCCCCTAAGAGGTCATCCGCACGCAGTTTCATGTAGGCGGGGTCCGTAATGTGGGCGAAACCAGCGCTAAAGGCCAATTTGATGGCCTCAATCTGTTTGTGATAAGTTTCGGGGCTTTGCGGATCGCTAAAATGGTAACCCGAGAGAATCTTTAAAGCGAGCAGGGTGATTAGCCCTTGCCCATTAGGGGGCAACTGCCAAACATCGTGCCCACGATAATGCACAGAAAGTGGCTCCACCCATTCCACGCG
>Ga0209103_1000029_pt1 | contig 40507 bp, 44 predicted proteins | sample 4C3metaG_FD_184152 | JGI IMG/M metagenome (GOLD analysis project Ga0209103, IMG submission 184152) | Freshwater bacterial and archeal communities from Indian Creek, Illinois, USA - 4C3 metaG (SPAdes) (version 2) | ecosystem: Environmental > Aquatic > Freshwater > Unclassified | place: USA...
ACCAGAGCGTGTTCGACGGCTTCGAGGCGGTGCAGCAGCAACTGCGCCTAGATTTGGCCGAGGCCCTGTGGCGCGGCAGCGAGCGCCGCGGTGGCGTGGGCGTGCGCCTGCTGCGCCCGGAGCAGTTGCGCCAGGAGCGCCTAGGCGAGTTGGAGGGCCTGAGCCTGGATCGGCTCGATCTGGAATGCAGCGACTACCAGCCCGCGCCGCAGCACCTGCAGGCCGACACCAGCCAAGCCGTGGTGCAAGAGGTGCTGACCAGCGACCTGCTCAAAAGCAACTGCCCCGTGACCGGCCAGCCCGACTGGGCCAGCGTGCAGATCGCCTACAGTGGGGCACCGATCGATCAAGCTGGGCTGTTGCGCTACCTAGTGAGCTTCAGGCAGCACACCGGCTTTCACGAGCAATGCGTGGAGCGCATCTACCAGGACATCTGGCAGCGCTGCCGCCCGCTCAAACTCAGCGTCTATGCGCGCTACACGCGCCGCGGCGGCCTCGACATCAACCCCTGGCGCTGCAGCCACCCGCAGCAGCCGCCCGAGCCGGTGCGCACGGCGCGCCAGTAGGGTGGGGCGCAGCGCCCGTACAATTCGAGCCCATCAACTACACACAGGAGCGTGCATGAACAAGGTCTATCCCAGTGCGGCGGCGGCGCTGCAGGGCGTGGTGGCCGATGGGCAACTGATCGCGGTGGGCGGCTTTGGCCTGTGCGGCATCCCCGAGGCGCTGATCGACGCGCTGCGCGACAGCGGCGTGCGCGACCTGACGGTGATCTCCAACAACGCCGGGGTCGATGGCTTTGGCTTGGGCAAACTGCTCGAGACGCGCCAGATCCGCAAGATGATTTCGTCCTACGTGGGCGAAAACAAAGAGTTCGAGCGCCAGTACCTGGCCGGCGAGCTCGAGCTCGAGTTCACCCCGCAGGGCACCCTGGCCGAAAAACTGCGCGCCGGTGGCGCCGGCATTCCGGCCTTTTTCACCAAAACCGGCGTCGGCACCCTGGTGGCCGAGGGCAAAGAGCTGCGCGACTTCGACGGCTCCACTTATGTGATGGAGCGCGCTCTGCGGCCCGACGTGGCGCTGGTCAAGGCCGACGTGGCCGACCTGTCGGGCAACCTGCGCTTTCACCTCACGGCGCGCAACTTCAACCCGGCCGCGGCCATGGCCGGCAAGCTGTGCATCGTCGAGGTCGAGCGCATCGTGGCCACCGGCGACATCGCCCCCGACGACGTGCACCTGCCCGGCATCTACGTGCACCGCATCGTGCACAACCCCACGCCCGAAAAGCGCATCGAAAAGCGCACCACCCGCGACCGCAAATTCTGACACCGCAGGAGCCCCCCATGCCTTGGACCCAAGACCAGATGGCCGCCCGCGCGGCGCAAGAATTGCAAGACGGCTTTTACGTCAACCTCGGCATCGGCATCCCGACGCTGGTGGCCAACCACGTGCCCGACCACATCGAGGTCTGGCTGCAGAGCGAAAACGGCATGCTCGGCATCGGCCCCTTCCCCTACGAGGACGAAGTCGATGCCGACCTGATCAACGCCGGCAAACAGACCGTGACCACCATCAAGGGCTCGTCGATCTTTGGCAGCCACGACAGCTTTGCCATGATTCGCGGCGGCAAGATCAACCTCTCGATCTTGGGCGCGATGCAAGTCACCGGCAGCGGCGATTTGGCCAACTGGATGATTCCGGGCAAGATGGTCAAGGGCATGGGCGGCGCCATGGACTTGGTGGCCGGCGTGCCGCGCGTGGTGGTGCTGATGGAGCACGTGGCGCGCAAAAAAGACGGCAGCACCGACCTGAAAATCATCCCGCAATGCACCCTGCCGCTCACCGGCAAGGGGGTGGTGAACCGCATCATCACCGACCTGGGGGTGATGGACGTGACCCCTGAAGGCCTCAAGCTGGTGGAGCTGGCCGAGGGCGTGACCCGCGAAGAAATCCAGAGCAAGACCGGGGTACCGCTGCTCTGAACTGGTCTGAGCCCTTGGGCGGCGTACACTGCAGCGGGCCGGAGGTGCTGCGCAATCTGGCCCGCCGGTACGAGCTGCTTTTTTGCTTGCACACAAAGGAGACGCCATGAAGCTCGATAACGCTACCTTCGACCAACTCTTTCGCAACGCCCGCAGCCACAACGAATGGCTGGACCAGCCCGTCCCCGATGCCCTGCTCACCGAATTGCATGAGCTGATGAAATGGGGCCCGACCAGCGCCAACTGCTGGCCCTTGCGCGTGGTTTACGTCAAGTCGGCGGCGGCGAAAGCGCGCCTCATCCCCGCCCTGATGGAAGGCAACCGCGCCAAGGTGCAGGCCGCGCCGGCCACCGCCATCCTCGGCATGGACATGGACTTTCCCGACTGGCTGCCCCAACGGTTCCCGCATGCCGATGCGAAATCATGGTTCGCCGGCAACGCCGAACTGACCCGTGCCACCGCCTTTCGCAACAGCAGCCTGCAGGGCGCCTATTTGATGCTCGCCGCGCGCGGGCTCGGCCTCGACTGCGGGCCGATGTCCGGCTTCGACGCCGCCCAAGTGAATGCCGCATTCTTCGCCGGCACGTCTATCGAGGTCAACTTCATCTGCAGCTTGGGTTATGGCGACGCCAGCAAACTCTACCCGCGCAGCCCGCGGCCGGACTTCGCCGAGGTCTGCAAGATCGTTTAAGGGAGGCGCTGGGTATGCCGCTGGTTGAGAGAAGCGGTGCCTGTGCGCCGCATAACCCACATGGATTAGTCATCCCAATCCATTGCGGTGATAGGCGCACCAGAGGGCCTCGTGCAGAATCACGGGCGTTGCGGTATCAAAAAGCCGCTAAAACCTAGGAGACACAAATGGAATTCAACAAAGAATTTGACGCCTCAGGCTTGGCCTGCCCGATGCCGATCGTGAAGACAAAAAAAGCATTGGCCGACATGGCCAGCGGACAGATCCTGCGCGTGGTGGCGACCGACCCTGGTTCGGTGTGCGACATGGCTGCGTTCGCCGAGCAGACCGGCCATGCCCTGCTGGAACAGAGCAGCGAGACCGGCAAGTTCGTGTTCTATCTCAAGAAAGCCTGAATCCCATCGCCCCTTTCCCCACGCCGGAGACGCGCAACGTGGCAAGCAAAAAAATGGCGTTGATCGCCACCAAGGGCACGCTGGACATGGCCTACCCGCCTTTCATCCTGGCGTCCACGGCCGCGTCGCTCGGTTGGGACGTGCAGATCTTCTTCACCTTCTACGGCCTGCAGTTGCTGCGCAAGAGTCTGGACGGCGTGCAGATCAGCCCGCTGGCGAATCCGGCCATGCCGATGCCGGTGCCGATGCCGGTGATGGTGCAGATGCTGCCCGGCATGGAAGCGATGGCCACGATGATGATGAAGAAAAAGATGAAGTCCAAGGGCGTGGCTTCGCTGCAGGAACTGCGCGACGTCTGCTTGGAGCTGGAAGTCAAGTTCGTTGCCTGCCAGATGACGGTGGACCTGTTCGAGTTCGAGACCAGCGAGTTCATCAAGGAGGTCGAATACGGTGGCGCCGCGACTTTCATGAAGTTCGCGGGCGAGTCGGACGTCTGCCTGTTCATCTGACCACGGAGCACAACCCATGAGCGAAGTAATGAATCCGGCCATGTTGGTGGTAATGGGCGCTTTTGTCCTAGCCTTCATCTTTGGTGCCGTTGCCAACAAGACCAATTTTTGCACCATGGGTGCGATTTCGGACGTGGTCAACATGGAGCACTGGGGGCGCATGCGCATGTGGATGCTGACCATCGCGGTGGCGATCGTCGGGGCCAACCTGCTCTACTACTTCGAGCTGATCGACCTGTCGCAAACGATCTACCAACGGCCCGTGCTGCCTTGGCTGTCGCTGCTGCTGGGCGGTGCCATATTCGGCGTGGGCATGACCATCGCCTCGGGCTGCGTCAACAAAAACTTGGTGCGTGTGGGCGGGGGCAGCATGCGTTCGGTGGTGGTGCTGATGGTGGTGGCGATTTCGGCTTACATGACGCTCAGGGGCCTGTTTGGCCAGTGGCGCGCCAGCTACATAGACCCGGTGTCGATCGACCTGTCGCAGTGGGGCTTGAGCGATCAGAGCCTGCCGCAGTTGCTGTCCGCGCTGAGCGGCCTGCCGGAAAAAACGGCGCTGCTGATCACCATGACCGTGATCGTCTTGGTCTTGCTGGCCTTCGTGTTCAAGGACAAACGTTTCCGCAGCAACCTGTCGCACATCATCGGTGGGCTGGTGCTGGGCTTGCTGGTGGTGGCAGCGTGGTTCCTGACCGGCAATATCGGTCACGGTGAAGACCCCGAGACGCTCGAAACGGTGTACTTCGCGACCAATACCCGCACCCTAGAGTCCATGAGCTTTGTCGCGCCGATGGCTTTCAGCCTAGAAATGCTGCTGCACTGGACCGACCAGTCGTTGCGCATGACCTTCGGCATTGCCACCGTGCTTGGCGTGGTGCTCGGTTCGTTTGTCTATGCCATCAGCACCAAGCAGTTTCGTTGGGAAGGCTTTGCCTCTGTGGAGGACTTGCGCACCCAGCTTATCGGGGGGGTGTTGATGGGCTTTGGCGGTGTGCTGGCGATCGGCTGCACCATCGGGCAAGGCCTGTCGGGCGTGTCCACGCTGGCGATCGGCTCTTTCTTGGCGCTGGCAGGCATCATCGCCGGCGCGGCGGCCACGATGAAGTGGCAGCAACGCTGATCAGGATTCTGGTTTTTCGGCGCGTCGCCGCGGCTTCCAAGCCACGATTTGCGCGACGATGCGCCCCCAAGGCAGTTGCACCAGACTGCCCTCGTGCTCCTCTTGGGCTTGCGCCACCATGCGGTGCACATCGGGTTGCAGGGCACCCAGCACCTGCTGCAAGCCCTGCAGACCGCCACAGTGCAGGCGCATGACGGTGCCGTGGGTGAGCGGCACACCCGGGTACAGTTTTAGCGGGAAGGTGGCCCGCTCCACGAACAGGCGCTCCAGCGTTTCGCAGTTCAGGTGGGCCGGCGCCGAGCGGCAGGCCAGCACCTCGCGCTCGGCGACGGAGTGATGCTCAGCCAGTTCGCACACCGCCTGACGCGCCAGCAACGCCGCTCTGAACACGCAGGGCAAGCGGTTGGCTTCGGCCAAGGTGCGGCGGTACGCAGCCTCGTCAACCATGCCCAACCCCAGAGATTATTCTTCGCCCGGGTGACCGGGTTCGCGCACTTGGCACAGCAGATCTTCGGCCTGCAATGCGTTCTCGGCGAAGATCACTTTCACTTTGTCGGGGCTGTTGGGCAGCAGCGCGGCGCGCAGCGTCTTGGCTTGGCCAGAAGCAGCGGCAAAGGCGCCGTGCTCTTCCAACAGTTCGAGCTGGCCGAAGGGTTTGATGCGGTAGATGTAATAGGGCACGTGTGATCCTCAGACGTAGCGTTTGCTGGCACGGCGCCGCCCGGGCAGCGCCTTCTGGATGATGACGCCCCGCACCAGCGACAGATCGGGCAGCGACCGGTCGGCGAAGGCCGGGTTGAGCGCGTGCAGCACCCAGCCGTTTGCCCGCTGGCAGAGCTGGCGGAAGATCCATGCGCCTTCGTGCTGGGCGAGCACGAAGCTGCCGTCACGCAACAGGCCATCGGGTTCGATGAGGATGATCTCGCCCTCCAAGAATTCGGGCTCCATGCTGGTGCCGAGCACGCGCAGGGCGAAGGTCTCGTTTCCGCTGCAGGCTGAGGCGGCGGGCCTTTCATCGAGTTGAACCGTCATGCCAATTCCCCCACCGGAACGGCCAGCACCAGACTGTGGATCTGCGCCGCCGGCACGCCCGCCGCACGCAGCTCGGTGTCGAGCGATTGCACGAACACCGCCGGGCCTGCGAGGTAGAAGTCGCAGTTGATCTCGAACAGATCGGCACGCATGGCGCGCGCCAGCTGCAGCGCACCAAAAGCCACGTCGGGCTCGGCAAGCAACTCGTATTCGAACAGGTCTAGCGCTTGCGACCAAGCCCGGCACTGGTTGGCCAAGAAGTGACCGTCGGGCCGCGTGGCGAGCCAAAAGAGCGAGAGCGAGGGCGCGGTGTCCAGCGCCAAGGCGTGCTCAATCAGGCTCTTGACCGGCGCAAAGCCGGTGTCACAGGCGGCGAAAACCAGCGGCCGTGTGCTCTCGGCCAGCACAAAATCCCCCACCGGCCCCCACACCGTGACGCTGTCGCCCGGCTGGATGCGGTCCGAAAAGAGCTGGCACGACAACGGGTCCAGCGGGTGGCGTTCGATGAAAAAAAGCAGGTTGCGGTCGTCGCACGGGCAACTGGCGATGGGGTACTGGGCGTGCACGTCGCTGCCGTCCGGGCGGTGCAGGCCCAGCGTGACCGACTGACCGGCCAGGAAGCGCAGGCGGTAGTTGCGTGGCGTCTGCAGATGAAGCTGGCGCGTGCCCGGCGCGAGCTGGGTGACGGCGCGCACCGTGGTCACGATCTGCTGCTGCGGGATGTCCTGCGGACCGCTGGCTTCCAGCAGCTCCAGCGTCAGTTCGCTGCTGGCTGCGGTGTGGGCGCAGGCCAGCGCGTAGCCTTGGGCGCGTTCGGCCTCGGACAGCGGGTAGTCACAGGGCTGGGTGCGTGCGACCTCGCCGGAAATCACGCGCACCTTGCACATGCCGCAAGTGCCGTTGCCGCAACCGTAGTTGAGCTTGAGCCCGGCGAGCAGGCCAGCTTGCAGGAGGGTGGTGTGCCCTTCGACGATGAACTGGTGGCCGCTGGGGCGCACCGTTACTTGGGCTGTCATGACTTTGAGCATGTCGTCCATCACCGTGAGCAGGTCGGCCTGTTCGGTCGCCAGTGCCTGCGCCAGACCGTGGTCCACAAAATCCTGCAGTTCAGACAGCGCCAGCGGCGTGGCGCCGTCGTCTCGCAGGGCATGGATGCGCGTCTGCAGCGCAATCACTAGGGCGTGGTAGCGCTGCAGCAAGCGCCGCACATCGGCCAGCTCCTGCGTCTGGTGAAACAGCCGCTGCGCCAGCACCTCTTGACTGGGCAACAGCCGCTCGCGCAGGCGCTTGCCAAAAGCCTCGTCGCGGATGTGGGTCACCCGCTCCAGCATCCCGGTCTCTTCGAGCTGCACGTCGGGATACAGCCGCAGCAGCTCGTCGGTGGACACCAAACCCTCGGTCAGCACCAGCGCGCCCGAGCGCACCTGCTGCTGCAGCGCACCCCGCGACACACCCACGAGCTGGGCGGCGCGCCAGATGGTCAGCCAGTGGCTCACGACTGCAACTCCGGCAGGGCCAGCAGCGGCGCGTGCTGATCGGCCGTGGGCGGCGCAGCGACGCGGTCTAGGTAACGCGCGCGGTACAGCAGGCGCGGGCGCAGCGGGTCGTCGGTGAAGGCGCTGCGCTCGTGCGGCACGTTGTTGCAGACCAAGCCCATGCCCGGTTGCAGCAGCAGGCGAAAGATCCAAGGCGCATCGCTGGACAGCAGTTGCTCCAAGAAGGCGACCGCCGCGCGCGTGTCGGTGTCGTCTTTCCAGGCGATGCTGCGCGTGCGCGCGGTGTAGCGCATGTGCAGCACGTGGTCTGCGTCCCGGCCCGGCAACACGCTGAACACTGGGCCGCTCTGGGCAGGGCGGGCCACGCCGTGATCGTCGGCCCGTTCGGGTATCGTCATGGCGTCGGGCGCCATGAGCGCACGCACCCACGCCGGGTTGGCATCGCGCAGCGCGATGTAGAGCCGGTGATGATCCACCAGCCCGCTGACGCCGCCCACACGGGCCGCGCGCACGCAGTGCAGCAACATGCCTTCGATGCGACGCGACTGCGGGTGGTAGTAGCCGTCGGTGTGCCAGCGGATCGGTTTGTCGGTGTAAGGGATGAAGTCGGCGCGGGCACCGGGCTGCTGCGCCGACACCGCGATCGGCGAGATGCCGTCTTCGTCGGCCAGCCAGTTGGCGTCGAGCCGGTGCAGACCCAGTTGCGCCCCGAGCAGGCGCGGCAGCGCTTTGTCTTCGCATGTGACCGGGCTGCGGTAGACCACCATGTTGGCGCGCGCACAGGTGCGCAGCAGCGCCGCGCGTTCGTCTGCGCTCAGGCAGCGTGGGTCGGCCACATCGACGATCAGGTCTTCTGGCCGCTGCGGCATCGTGGCCAGCCGGGCAGCGCGCCACTGCGCGTAGGCCTGCGGCTGGTCGAGGTCGAATGGGTTGGGTGCAGTGCCTGACATGATCAATCTCCGCTCATGGAAGCGCGCCTCTGCGGCCGTGGCTCGGTGGACAGGGCGCCTTGCATGCCCCGGCGCACCAGCTCCAGCGCCTCGGGCACTTCGTAGGCCATCAGTTGGTCAATGACCCAGTACCGGTCTTTGGCCGGCATCACGCCCTCGATGCGGCTGCCTAGGTAGCGCACAAAAGCAAAGTCCGGCCCGTCGGGGCCGTGGCCGAAGTCGGCATAGGCCGCGCCGAGCTCGTTGAAGAAAGAGATGAACTGGTTGCGCCAGCTGTCGGCGCCAGCGGGCGGCGGCCCCAGCCATTCCTGCTCGCTCTCCTCCAAAATTTCGGCCACACGGCGCACCAAGGCCGCGGTGAATTCCGCGCGTTGTTCCGCGCTCATGCGCTCGAACGCCATGCGGTCCACCACCTGGAGCAAGAAGCCGAGTATCTCGCGCATGAAGGCGAAATACTGCGGACCGACGTCGATGTCGAAGCGGGCCTCGCGCATCTGCTTGACCATGTTCTGCGTCGCGCGCCAGACGATGAAGGCCACGACGCTCGCCGTCTCCTTCGCGGACTTCGGACGCCCGCTGTCAAACCACTGGTTCTTGATGCGCAGGGCCATGGTGATTGGGGTCAGTACCCGCCTTTGCCCAAGGGCTGGGGAAGCCCGGCCACTTTCGCCGCCTGCTTGGCGGGCCCGAGCGGGAACAGGTCGTACAGGTACTTGCTGTCCACGCCCTCGCGGATTTCGCCAAAGCCCTTGAGCAGGTTGCGGAAATTGGGCGTGTGGCCGTGCTCACGATACTGGTCGCGCATGTAGCCGATGACCGCCCAGTGTTCGTCCGTCAGCGCGATGCCATCGGCCGCAGCGATCACTTGCACTGCTTCTGTGCTGTAGTCGGGTTCGAGCAGGTAGCCTTCGGCATCGGTTTCAAGTTCAACGCCATTGATGATGTAGCTCATCCTTGAGTCTCCGAGTGATGATGGTGGGTAAAAAAACTATGCACCGACCGCAGCGGCCGATTTGTGCGGAACGAAGATGCCGCAACCCAGCAAGCGGTGCCCGCCGAGGCCGAGCTCCTGCAGGCGCAGCGAATCGACCGTGGTGAGCCCGTGCAGCATCAGGCTGAAGGTGGTCAGGGCGCCCGCAGGCCAGTCGCGCTGCTGGCGTTTGCCACAGATGGGCTGCGAGCGCACGGCCAAGGCCTCCAATGCGCCGTTCATGGCCTGCATGAAGGCGAGTTCGTCGTCGCACGCCGCGGCCACCGCATAGGCGTACAGGGTGTGGTGGGGCAGCAGTTCGCGCTGGTGCGGGTGGCCCAAGGTCACCGTATATCCACCGATCTGTAGGGGGCGCCCGGCGAGTTCGGCGGCGGCATCGAAACGCTGGCGCGGCAGCCGCAGCAGCAGGCGCGTGCGCTGCGACAGCAGGGCTTGGGCGTCGGTGCCGGGCACCAGCTTGAGCGGGTGGATGCCGGCCAGCGGTTCTTCGGCCAGCCAAGGCAACTCGCGCTCGAGCGCGACCCGCAGGGCCGGCGCTGCATCGCGCGGCAGGCTGTGGCCTTCCAGCGGATAGACCAAGTCCACTAGGGTGGACAGCAGCGGCTCATTGAGGCTCGTGCTCATGGTGTTGCGTCGCCGAGCAGATGGCTGTGATGCGGCTTCATGACGACTCCTTGCGGTCGGCTTGTTCTTGCGCCCAACGCAGCAGCGACCGGCCCCAGTGTTCGGCGGTCTGGGGGTCGATGTCGAAGATCGTAAAGCGGCTGCCTTCTCGAATGCGCGTGCGCAGAAGGCTCATGCCACCACCGTCGTGGTCCAACTGTTGCAGCTCGATCTCCTGCCCACCGAGGGGAACCCGGAATCGGTCTAGCGGGGTGATCTGGCTCATGTCTCCGTCACTCTTTGGTTGGCGCCAATTGGCGAGCCTTGTTTGTGGACTATATTAAATCGGTTCCGGATTCGTCAGTCTATAGCCGGGACAGGTGGGGCTCCATAACCCATCTGGGTAGCACAATCTAGCCAACGAGGGGGATAGCAAGACGCACACTGCGCCTCTGAAAATACGCTGCAAGCAAAGACGGGCCCCCTGAGCCTGCACGATGCCAACGTTTCGAGACCGCCGTTGTCGAAAACGGCACACCAATAGGAGACAAGTCATGGCCAAAAAGATGCACGCCACGCCGATGCTCGATGAACTCGAGAGCGGCCCATGGCCCAGTTTCGTGACCGGCCTCAAGCGGCTGGCCAGCGAAAAAGACTACATGGTTGACGTAATGGGTCAGCTTGAAACGTCCTACCGCACCCGCAAAGGCTACTGGAAAGGGGGCACAGTGGGTGTGTTCGGCTACGGCGGCGGTGTGATCCCGCGCTTCACCGAACTCAAGGACGCCGACGGCAAGCCCCAGTTCCCAGACGCCGCCGAGTTCCACACGCTGCGCGTCATGCCGCCGGCTGGCATGCACTACGACACCGACATCCTGCGCAAGTTCTGCGACATCTGGGAGAAGCACGGCTCGGGCCTGATCGCCTTCCACGGCCAGTCGGGCGACATCATGTTCCAGGGCGCGACCACGGCCAAGGTGCAGGACGCCTTCGACGAACTCAACGAACTCGGCTTTGACCTCGGCGGCGCCGGGCCGGCGGTGCGCACCGCGATGAGCTGCGTCGGCGCAGCGCGCTGCGAGCAGTCGTGCTACGACGAGGCCAAAGCCCACCGCCAAGTCATCAACACCTTCCTCGACGACATCCACCGCCCGGCGCTGCCCTACAAGTTCAAGTTCAAGTTCTCGGGCTGCTCCAACGACTGCATGAACTCGATCCAGCGCTCGGACATGGCGGTCATCGGCACCTGGCGCGACAACATGCGCACCGACGAAACCCTGGCGCGCAAGTGGTTCGACAAGCACGGCATGAACGAACTCGTCAACGACGTCATCAGCCGCTGCCCGACCAAAACCATCCAACTCAAAGAAATCAAGGACGTGTCGCAGGGGCCGAAGATCTCGAGCGTGAAGATCAACGACACCCAGTGCCTCGAAATCGACAACGGCAACTGCGTGCGCTGCATGCACTGCATCAACGTCATGACCGGGGCGCTGGCCCACGGCACCGACACCGGCGCCACGATCTTGGTCGGCGGCAAGCGCACGCTCAAGATCGGCGACCTGATGGGCACGGTGGTGGTGCCCTTCATGTCACTCAAGACCGAAGAGGACTACAAGGGCTTGGTCAAGCTGGCGCAGAAGATCATCGACTTCTTTGCCGAGAACGCGCTGGAACACGAGCGCACCGGCGAGATGATCGAGCGCATCGGCTTGGTCAATTTCCTCGAAGGCATCGAGCTGGAGGTGGACGCCAACATGGTCTCTACCCCGCGCACCAACCCCTACGTGCGCGCCGACGGCTGGGACGACGAAGTGGCCAAGATCAACGCACGCAAACAGGCGGCCGCCTGAGCGCTGCGCCACTGGCTGCTCTCCATCCTTTAACCAACGACAACGGGAAGACCACCATGGCCCAAATGCGTACCCCCATCGAAAGCGGCGTGCCGGACAACAAAACGTACCTGCATCCGACCCTGCTCAAAAACTATGGCAACTGGAAGTACCACGACCGGCCCCGGCCCGGCGTGCTGCACCACGTCGCGCACAATGGCGACGAAGTCTGGTCGGTGCGCGCCGGCACCCAGCGCCAGATGGACGTGCACACCATCCGCAAGCTGTGCGACATCGCCGACACCTACGCCGAAGGCCATGTGCGTTTCACCATCCGCTCCAACATCGAGTTCATGGTGTCCGACCCGAACAAGGTGGCGCCGCTGATCTCGGCGCTGACCGAAAGCGGCTTCCCGGTGGGCGGCACCGGCAACTCGGTCTCGATGATCGCGCACACCCAAGGCTGGCTGCACTGCGACATTCCGGGCACCGACGCCTCGGGCGCAGTGAAGGCGCTGATGGACGACCTCTACAGCGAGTTCATCCGCGAGGACATGCCCAACCGCGTGCACCTGTCCACCAGCTGCTGCGAGATCAACTGCGGCGGCCAGGCCGACATCGCGATCGTGATCCAGCACACCAAGCCGCCCAAGATCAACCACGACTTGGTGGCCAACGCCTGCGAGCGCCCGGCTGTGGTGGCGCGCTGCCCGGTGGCGGCCATCCGCCCGGCGCTGGTCAATGGCAAGCCGTCGCTCGAGGTGGACGAGAAGAAGTGCATCTGCTGCGGCGCCTGCTACCCACCCTGCCCGCCGATGCAGATCAACGACCCGGAGCATTCCAAGTTCGCCATCTGGGTGGGCGGCAAGAACTCCAATGCGCGTGGCAAACCCACCTTCATGAAGATGGTCGCTTCTGGCATCCCCAACAACCCGCCGCGCTGGCCCGAGGTGTCGGAGATCGTCAAGAAAATCCTCTACACCTACAAGGCCGACGCCCGCTCTTGGGAGCGCCTGTCGGACTGGGTGGAGCGCATCGGCTGGCCGAATTTCTTCGAGAAGTGCGAGCTGCCATTCACCAAGTACCTGATCGACGACTGGCGTGGTTCGCGCTCCAGCCTGAACGCCTCGACCCACATCCGTTTCTGACCCACTCCTGCGGACCCAGCACATGAAATTCGGACTACTCGTCAGCGAGGGGCCCTACACCCATCAGGCCTCGGACAGCGCCTACCAGTTCTGCCTGGCGGCGATCGCCAAGGGGCACGAAATCCAGCGCGTGTTTTTCTATCACGACGGCGTCAACAACGCCACGCGATTGACCGATCCGCCGCAGGACGACCGCCACATCGTCAACCGCTGGTCGGCACTGCAGGCCGAGCACAAGGTTGATCTGGTGGTGTGCGTGGCGGCTGCGCTGCGCCGCGGCATCAAGGACGAGGTGCTGGCCCCTGGCTTTCGCATCTCGGGCTTGGGTCAACTGGTGGACAGCGGCGTCAAGGCCGACCGTCTCGTGACTTTTGGGGACTGATCGGATCATGCTATGAAAAAATTCATGTTCATCAACCGCAAGGCCCCCTACGGCACGATCTACGCGCTCGAGAGCCTGGAGGTGGTGCTGATCACCGCCACGCTGGATCAGGACGTGAGCCTGGTGTTCATCGACGATGGCGTCTATGAGCTGGTCAAAGGCCAGCAGACCAAAGACATCGGCATCAAGAACTTCTCGCCCAGCTACCGGGCGCTGGAAGGCTACGACGTGGAGAAGCTCTACGTCGATCAAGACTCGCTGGCCAAGCGCGGACTGAGCAAGGCCGATCTGCTGGTGCCGGTCGAGGTGCTCGACAGCGCCCAGATGGCCGAGCTGATGGCGCAGCAAGACGTGCTGCTTAGTTTTTGAGGAGGGCGCCCCCATGCTGCACATCGTTAACAAATCCCCCCACCAGACCAACTCGCTCGAGAGCTGCCTGCGCATGGCCTTGCCCGGCCATGCCGTGCTGCTGATCGAAGACGGCGTCTATGCCGCCACCGCCGGCAGCCCACTCGAGGCCCGACTGCAAGACGCTGCCAACCAAGTCAAGTTCTACGCACTCAAGCCCGATCTGGACGCGCGTGGCATGAGCGCGCGCGCTCTGGGCGGCGTGAGCTTGGTGGACTACGGCGGCTTCGTCGATCTGGTGGCCGAACACAGCGCTTCGAACAGCTGGCTCTAAGCCAAGAATTCAACGCATTTTTCATCCCGACAACCTGAGGAAAACACCATGAGCATCGTCATCAACGACCAGACTTTCGAGACCGACGAAGAGGGCTACCTGATCAACTTGGCCGACTGGAACAAGGAGATCGCCGAGTACATCGCCGAGGAAGAGAAGATCCCGCTGACCGACAACCACTGGGAAGTGATCAACTACCTGCGCGAGTACTACAACGAGTACCAGATCGCCCCGGCCGTGCGCGTGCTGACCAAGGCCATCGGCAAACAGTTCGGCGAAGAAAAGGGCAACAGCAAGTACCTCTACGACCTGTTCCCTTACGGCCCCGCCAAGCAGGCCTGCAAGATCGCTGGACTGCCCAAGCCCACCGGCTGCGTCTGAGCGGCTGGGCGTCTAGCACCCGGTCCGTGCCGGGTTGACCAGACCTCCTGATCCCTTCGCAATCCCGACACAAGTCATGTAATGAGTGCTCTCTCGATTTTCTTCGCTGCGCTGTATTACTTGGCCACCGCCATCTTTGTGGTCGGGCTGGCATTCAAGATCCGGCAGTACGCCCTGACGCCAGCGCCGCTGAAAATCCCCCTCACGCCGGCTCCGCTCACGCGCGCCGGTGTGGGCTGGCGCCTGACGCGTGAACTGGTGTTCTTCCAGAGCCTGTTTCGCGCCAGCAAATGGACTTGGGTTTTCAGTTGGGTGTTCCATGTCGCGCTGCTGCTGGTGTTGTTTCACCATGTGCGCTTTACATTGGAAGAGATTTGGTCGCCTATAGGCTTGATTCCGCTCTATGGCAACTACGCGAGTGTCGCCATGCTGGTCGGCTTGGCCGGCCTGTGGGCGCGGCGTTTCCTGGTGGACCGCGTGCGCTACATCTCCACCCCCTCAGACCACCTGATGCTGGCGCTGCTGATGGCCATCGGTCTGACCGGTCTGGGCATGAACCTCTACACGGACGTGGACATCTTGGCGGTCAAGGCGTTCATGTTTGGCCTGATGCACCTGAGCATCTTGCCCCTGCCGACTGAGCCGCTGCTGTTGCTGCACATGTTCCTCGTAGCCCTGCTGATGATCATCTTCCCCATCAGCAAGCTTTTGCACGCCCCCGGCCTGTTCTTCAGCCCGACGCGCAACATGTCCGACAACCCGCGCGAAGCCCGGCACTTGGCCTCCTGGGCTGCGAAGCTAGACAAATAATCGGAGCACCCATTCCCCATGGCCACCGCCGGATTCACCACCCCCAAGCTCAAGCCCTACCCGGTCATCCCGTTGGTGCGGGAGGGCAGCAGCGCGCACCTCAGGCCCTTTGTGGCTTCGGAGGCGATCCAGAAAAATCTGGGTTTTCCGGGTGAGCTGGCAGATGACTGGCATGACAAAGCCATTGCCAAAATGGGCGAGCTGCTAGGCAAATACCGCTCGTTGCGCGTTTACATGGATGCTTGCGTGCATTGCGGAGCCTGCGCCGACAAATGCCATTACTTCTTGGGCACCGAAGACCCTAAAAACATGCCAGTGGCGCGTCAAGACCTGATGCGACAGGTCTATCGCCGCTATTTCACCTTTGCTGGCAAACACTTTCCCAAACTGGTCGGCGCCAAAGACCTGACGCGCGAGGTGCTCGACGACTGGTACACCTATTATCACCAGTGCTCTGAATGCCGCCGCTGCTCGTTGTTCTGCCCCTATGGCATCGACACCGCCGAGGTCACCATGGCCGCGCGCGAGATCATGGCGTCGATCGGTATGGGCCAGAAATATTCTAACGAAATCATAGGCAAGGTGCACCGCGTCGGCAACAACTTGGGCATCCCGGGGCCGGCGCTGGAAGACACCCTGCTGGGGCTCGAAGAAGACACCAAGGACGAAACCGGTCTGGACGTGCGCTTCCCGCTCGACGTCAAGGGCGCCGAGGTGCTGTTGATCACGCCGTCGGCGGACTTTTTCAGCGAGCCGCATGTGGACAGCCTGATCGGCTACGCCAAGGTGTTCCACGCTTCGGGCGTGAGTTGGACGCTCTCGAGCATGGCCAGCGAAGCGGGCAACTTCGGCATGTTCATCGGCAACTACGAGCAGTTGCACAAGATCGCGCTGCGCATCCGCCAAGCTGCGCTTGAGTTGGGCGTCAAGCGCATCGTGGTCGGCGAATGCGGACATGCGTGGCGCGTGGCCTACAGCTTCTGGAACACGCTGGTGGGCATTGGCGCCGGTGGCAAGGACCCGTACGCCATCGAACTGCAAAACCAGCTCGACCACCGCTACAAGCAGCCCATGCACATCTGCGAGTTCACGCACGACTTGATCGTGCGTGGCGCGCTGCGCTTCGACCGAGAGCAGAACGACCACCGCATCATCACCTTCCACGACTCGTGCAACGTGGCGCGGGCCTCGCGCATGGGCGACTTCGCCGGCGGCCAGTTCACCATTCCGCGCGAGATCATCAAGGCGGTGGCCAACCACTTCCATGATATGTCGTCCGAAACCATCTTTGAGCGCACCTTCTGCTGCGGTGGTGGCGGTGGTCTGCTCACCGACGATCTGCTGGAGCTGCGCGTCAAAGGTGCGCTGCCACGCATGGAAGCGCTACAAAACGTGGTGGACGCACACGGCGTGAATTTCATGGCCACCATCTGCGCCATCTGCAAAGCGCAGTTCACCAAGGTACTGCCGCAGTACGGCTTTGACATGAGCATGGTCGGCGGCGTGCACCAGCTCGTGAGCAAGGCCATCCGGCTCGGTGACAAGTAAGCGCCCCGCCACGACGACCGAAGACCAGACAACGATCACAGGAGACACGATATGTCAGTTCAAACCGAAACCGTCAGCGTCAAGCCCCTCAACTTTCGGCGCTACAAGGACGGCGACCACAAGCCGGGACCGTGGCAAAAACAGATCTTCAACGCCGATCACTCCCACAAGTGCCCGACCTACATCCAGAGCACACCGCCCTGCCAAGGCAGTTGCCCTTCGGGCGAGGACATCCGCGGTTACCTGAACATCGTGCGCGGCGTCGAAAAGCCACCGGCCGGCATGCCTTGGCAGGAATACGCCTTCCGCCGTCTGACCGAAGCCAACCCCTTCCCATCGGTGATGGGCCGGGTCTGCCCGGCGCCTTGCGAATCGGGCTGCAACCGCAACCAGTTGGAAGACTTCGTCGGCATCAACTCGGTCGAGCACTTCCTCGGCGAGTACGCCATCGCCAACAAGCTGGCCTTCAAGAAGCCGGATTTCTCCAGCGGCAAGAAGGTGGCCGTGATCGGCGGCGGCCCGGCCGGTTTGTCAACGGCGTACCAGCTTGCGCTGCGCGGCCACGCCGTGACGCTGTTTGACGAACGCGCCGAACTCGGCGGCATGATGCGCTACGGCATCCCGGGCTTTCGCACGCCACGCCATGTGCTCGACGCCGAGATCCAGCGCATTCTGGACTTGGGTGTGGAGGCGCGCACCAACTGCCGCATCGGCACCGACATCACCATGGCGCAAATCCGCACCGATTTTGACGCCGTGTTCCTCGGTCTCGGCGCACAGTCCGGTCGCGGTCTGCCGGTCGAGGGCGCCGCCGATGCGCCCAATTGCGTCACTGCCACCGCGTTCCTCAAGGCCTTCAACGACGGGCGCCTGCACCACGTGGGCAAGCGCGTGGTGGTGGTGGGCGGCGGTGACACCTCGATCGACGTCGCCACGGTGGCACGGCGCCTCGGCCACATCGACCAGGTCCACGAGAGCGACCGCCCCGAATCGGCCATCTTTGGCCACGTGGCCCACGACGTGGCCTCGGTCTCGGCCAAGCAGGGCGCCGAGGTCACCCTGACCTCGGTCTTTGCCATCGACAAGATGCAGGCCTCGAAGCACGAGGTGGAGCACGCCCTGTCTGAAGGCATTGCCATCCGCGGTGGCATGGCGCCGGTGTGCGTGGTGCGCGGCCCGGACGGACGCGCCACGGCGCTGCGCGTGATCCGCTGCGAAGCAAAGATCGTGGGCGGCAGACTGGAAATCAAGAACATCGCTGGCACCGAAGAGGACATCCCGGCCGACCTGATCGTCTCGGCCATCGGCCAAGCGGTGGATTTCACTGGGCTGGAGGAATTCAACAACGGCAAAGGCGCGGTGCCTGCCGACAAGAACTACCAGGTGCAGCCGGGTGTGTTCGCCGGCGGCGACATCATCCGTCCGCACCTGCTGACCACGGCCATCGGCCACGGCGCCATCGCGGCCGAGGGCATCGACCGTTTCCTGCGCGGCGAGGCGCTGGATAAGCGGCCCAAGATCGACGTGCACGCCTTCGACATGCAGCGCAAGATGATCGAGAAGGGTCTGAGCATTGGCACCGTCAAGGAACCGATTCACGGCACCGACAAGAGCAACGTGGCGATCCACAACTTCGACAACCGCTCCGACCGCTACGTGATCTCACACAAGGAGTTGTTCCTCGGCCACTTCAACTACACGCCGCGCGTCCGCCGCAACGTCACCAACCTCACGGCCGAAGAAGCGCTGGGCAACTTTGACGAGCGTTTGCAGGCGCTGGTGGAGGCGCAGGCGCAGGCCGAGGCCAAGCGCTGCATGAGCTGCGGCCAGTGCTTCGAGTGCGACAACTGCGTGGTCTATTGCCCTCAGATCGCCGTCTTCAAGGTGCCCAAGTCCAAAGCGACCACCGGCCGCTATGTGGACACCGACTACAGCAAGTGCATCGGTTGCCACATCTGCCACGATGTCTGCCCCACCGGCTACATCCAGATGGGCCTAGGGGAGTAAGGATGGCACACCGCTAGGCTGAGCGCGCACTGGGTGCCGAAACCCTTTGCCCCACGCGCACGAAGCCGCAAACCTCAAGCCTCAAGCCCCCCGCACGTCCTGTACGCCAACCACCGAGCTTGACCGCCATGAACCGCCTGCTGATCTCCGCCGCCTACAAATCTTCGGGCAAGACTACGGTCAGCTTGGGGCTGTGCGCGGCCTTCTCGTCGCGCGGGGTGGTGGTGCAGCCCTACAAAAAAGGGCCGGACTACATCGACCCGATGTGGCTGGGGCGGGCCAGCGCCCGCGCTTGCCACAACCTCGATCCCTACCTCATGCCCCCGGAGCAGATCGGTGCCATGTTTGCCCGCCAGGCGCTCGGCGCCGATCTCTGCATCGTCGAAGGCAACAAGGGGCTCTACGACGGTCTCGCGCTCGACGGCAGCAACAGCAACGCCGCGCTGGCGCAATTACTGGACCTCCCGGTGCTGCTGGTGATCGACGCGCGCGGCATGACGCGCGGCATCGCGCCGCTGATCTTGGGCTATCAGGCCTTTGACCGCCGCATCCGCATCGGGGGTGTGATCCTGAACCGGCTGGGCGGCAGCCGACACGAGGCCAAGTTGCGGGCCGTGATCGAGCACTACACCGACGTGCCGGTGCTGGGCGCGATCGCCGAAGACGTCGAGCTGGCGCTGAGCGAACGCCACTTGGGTCTGATGCCGAGCAACGAACACGCCGACGCCGCGCGGCAGATCGCACGCATCAGCGAGCGCATCGCGCTTCAGGTCGATCTCGACCGGGTGCGCGCGCTGGCCGCCAGTGCGCCAGCGCTGAATCTGTCGCCCCTGCCCACGGCGCCTGTGGCCAGCACGGCCCAGCGCGTGCGCATCGCCTTGGCGCAGGATCGGGCCTTTGGCTTTTACTACCCGGACGACCTGCAGGCCTTGCGCGACGCGGGCGCCGACCTGCTGCCCTTCGACACCCTGAGCGACCCGGCGCTGCCCGAGGCCATCGATGGCTTGTACATCGGTGGCGGTTTCCCCGAGCTGTTCATGGACGGGCTGCAGGCCAACGTCGCGCTGCGCGCGCAGATCGCGGCGTCCATTGTTGCCGGTCTGCCCACCTACGCCGAGTGCGGCGGACTGATGTACCTGGCGCGCTCGCTGCAATGGCGCGACCAGCGCTGCGAGATGGTGGGCGCGGTGGCGGGCGATGCCACGCTGCACGACAAGCCGGTGGGTCGTGGCTACGTGCACCTGAGCGCCACCGGGCACATGCCTTGGGCCGGACTGCAAGGCAAGGGCGTCCGCGCCCATGAATTCCACTATTCAAGCCTCGACGGGCTGCCCACTGACACGCGCTACGCTTGGTGCGTGACACGCGGCCACGGCATCGATGGACGGCATGACGGCGTCGTGCAACACAACCTGCTCGCCTCCTACGCCCATCTGCGCAGCGTGGCGGGCACCGACTGGGCGCGCCATTTCGTCGATTTCGTGCGCGCCAAGCGGGTGCAAAGGGCGCGCGTGGATCCGCAACAAAGGCTCGCAGCATGAACGCAACGCTCACGCGTCCGACGGACGCGTTCACCCGCATCCTGATGGTCAATGGCCACCCGGTCGAAACCGATACCGAAGGCTACCTGCGCAACCTCGACGACTGGTCAGAAGACTTTGTGCGCGCGCTGGCCGCACAAGAAGAGCTGACGCTGACGGAAGAACACTGGGAACTGGTGCACTTCCTGCGCGCGTACTACGCCGAGCACGGCGTACAGGCCCAGGTGCGTGCCATGATCAAGCACTTCACGCAGGTCTGGGGGCCCGATCGCGGCAGCAACCACCACCTGCACGATCTCTTTCCACGCGGTGGTCCGCAGAAGCAGGGCAACCGTCTGGCCGGCCTGCTGCGCACCAAAGGCGAACATTAAAGAGGCAGTAAATATGTTTACACTGACACCTACAGCAGCACAGCAGATACGGCACGCCGCTCGCGAAAGCGGTGCCCAGCAATTGGCCCTGCGCGTGGCGGCCCGGCGCGAGGCCGATGGCTCCATCGACTACGGCATGGGTTTTGATGAGGTGGCCGAGAACGACGCACGTCTGATGCTGGAGAACGTGGCGGTGGTGATCGCTGCCGCGCACGTTGACCTGCTGGAAGACACGGTGCTCGATTTCGTCGAGATGGAGCCGGGGTGGTTCAACTTTATTTTTGTCAACCAGCAACCGGAGGAACTGGCTCCCGCTGCCAGCGGTTGCAGCACCGGCGGTGGCGGTGGCGGTGGCGGTTGTGGCAGCGGGGGCTGCGCCACCGGTGGCGGCTGTGGCCCACGGAGCGCAACCCAATGAACGTTCGACCCATCCCCCAACGCTCCAGCGGCTGCGTCTATTTGGTGGGCGCCGGGCCGGGTGATCCAGAGCTGTTGACGCTCAAGGCGGTGCGCTTGCTGGAGCGGGCCGACGTCGTCGTTTACGACAACCTCGTCTCTTCGGGCGTGCTCGACTTCGCTGCTCCCGAGGCGCAGCGGCTTTTTGCGGGCAAACGCCGCAACGAGCACACCCTGCGCCAAGAGCAGATCAACGCCTTGCTGGTGCAGCTGGCCCGCGAGGGCAAACAGGTGGTTCGGCTCAAAGGGGGCGATCCCTTCGTGTTCGGGCGCGGTGGCGAAGAAATGCAGGAGCTCGCCGCGCACGGCGTGAACTTCGAGGTCGTCCCCGGCGTGACCGCCGCTTGTGGCGTGGCCAGCTACGCCGGTATCCCGCTCACGCACCGCGACCACGCGCAGGGCTGTCTGTTCGTCACGGGCCACCTGAAAGACGGCAGCGCCAACCTGGACTGGGAGGCGCTGGTGCGCCCGCACCAGACGGTAGTGATCTACATGGGGCTCAACGCCCTGCCCGATATCTGCCGCCAGCTGATGGCGCACGGAGCCCCTGCCACACGACCGATTGCCGCCGTGCAGCACGGCACCCTGTCCACGCAGCAGGTGCTCACCGGCACACTGAGCGACCTGCCGGCCAAGGTAGCGGACAGCGGCTTCACCTCGCCGAGTCTGCTGATCGTCGGCAACGTGGTCAAACTGCACGGGACCTTGAACTGGTTCAATCCGCAGACGGGGGCTACAAGCTGCCTGCCACCCGGACACCTTGAGAATCTGCAGTTTCCGGTGCTCAACGCGTCGGCGGCCCACTGAAGCCTAAAACGTTCAGTTCGACCGCCGTTCGGAGGTGTTTTCTGGCTCTGCGGCCTTGGGCAGAGGGTTGCTCGACGTGCGGTGCTGGAACGCGAACACGGCCGCTTCTACACGCGAACTCAGGTCGAGCTTGGCCATGATGTGGCGCACGTGCAGCTTGACGGTGTTGTGGCTGATGTCCAGTGCCCGCGCAATCACCTTGTTGCTCATGCCGCGCACCACATGGTCCAGCACCTGGCGCTCGCGCTCGGTCAGGGTGTCCATCAGATCGCGCTTGACCGAACCCTTTTGCCCGCTTTGCCACATCTGTGCCAGTTTGAGGGCCATGGACGGGGCCACCACCAACTCGCCGCGCGCGGCCCGGCCGATGGATTCGATCACGTCGTCGGGGTCCATGTCTTTGAGCAGATAACCGCGCACACCGGCGCGCAGCGCCGCCGACAGGTCTTCTTCGCTGTTGCTCATGGTCAGCACCACCACCGGCACCTCGATGCCCTCGGTGCGCACCGCGCGCAAAATGCTCAGGCCGTTGTCCGGGCCCAGGCTCAAATCCAAGATCATCAAATCGGGCTGGAATTCGCGCAGCAGAGGAATGACCTTCGCACCCTCGCCGGTGGCCGCGACGACCACCATGCCGCTGCGGTTCTGCAGCAGTTCGGACAACCCGCTGCGGCACATGGCGTGGTCGTCCACCAGCATCACGCGGGTCTGCATGGCCTTTGTGGCGGGTGTCGTCATGCCGTGCGCCCTGCGGCCACGTGGGCTGTCGGCAGCAGCAGGCGCACGCGGGTGCCGCCCCCTGCGTTGTCACCCACCTCTAGGCTTGCCCCTAGGCGCTGGGCGCGGCTCTGCATGATCTCCAAGCCAAAATGGCCGGACGATGTCAGCTCCTTGGCGGTTGTCACGATGGTGGAGACGCTGGGCGCGACCATGCCCAAGCCGTCGTCCTCGATCACGAATTCCAAGCCCCCGGGGGTCTTGTTGATGGCCACCGCTGCGTGGCGGGCCATGGAGTGTTTGGCAATGTTGGCCAAGCATTCCTGCACGATGTGGAACACTTGGATTTCTTGGTCATCGGAGAGGTTCAGATGGGGAACCGTGTTCCGAATCTCCAGCGAGATGCCGTTGCGGTCGAAGAAGCCATCGGCGATGCCCTGGAGCGCATGCAGCAAGCCCAGCGGATCCATGCGTGTGCGAAAGTAGGTCATGACCTCGCGCAGGTTGTCGTGCACCTCGCTCACCGCCTGCTTGACGTCGGCAAAATACTTGATCGCCTTCGGGTCGTCGTGGGCCAAGATGGCGTCGTTGAGCAGGGGCAGGCGCATGCGCGCGTAAGCCACGGTCTGCGCGATCGAATCGTGCACTTCGTTGACCATTTCTTGGCGTTCCTTCATCACAGTTAAGCGCAGTCGCTCGCGCTCGATCCGGGCATTGTGCAACGAAAGCCCCAGCAGCCGACCGATCAACCTCAGGATGGTCTGTGTTGCCGCCGCAATCTCGACCTTGGAGGCAAAAAACAGGTTGTAAATCCCCAGCACCTCACCGCCGTGCGACAGCGAGATCGCCAGCACGCCCTGGCACTGCCCGCCAAAATAATGGCCACCGCCTTGGCGGCCGCAGGACTGCAGATCGTCCACCCAGCCCAGCACGTCACCACCGAATGCAGTGCCGCACATGCCACAGCCACGGCCCACCAAGCGCTCGGCCTCTAGTACGTGGGGGGGCAAGCCCTGCTGCGCCACCAACCGCATGTGTTTCCGGTCATCGGTCAGCACGCGCACGGCACCCGCCTGGGCGCCCGCCAGCGCGACAATGGAGGCTAGGAAGTGCTGCAGCAGCAGCTCGAGGTCGTCTGACTTCCCGTGCGGCGCCGCTTCCAGAAGGGTGCCGCTCTCTTGGAGAGGGTAGGCAGTGAGCGTGGACATGTCGCAAGTGGCGCCCGGTTGGGCGTTGTATCAGTAACAACCAATATTGTAGAACGCAAGCCTGCATTTCTTACATGCTGAAAACCCGAACTTGCCGCGTGTGGCGCCAGTGGGTTTTGGGCGTGTGGCTTGACGCTGCTCACGGCAGCGTGGCGCTACCCATCTGGGTGATGCGGGGTTACCCGTGTCGGTGATAGACTGAAAATCATCCCCTGACTCTAATAGAGTCTCTTTCCACGGTCCGACCTGTGCAATGCGGGGGTGGACGATTTGCATGGCTCCGTTTTTAGTGAATAAACCCCAACGCATGTCAGTCACACCGCTTCACGATCCCTGCAGCCCACCGTTGCCAGGTGCCACGACCGAGACCCGCAACACCACCTGCTACATGTGCGCCTGCCGCTGCGGCATCCGGGTGCACCTGCGCAACGGCGAGGTGCGCTACATCGAGGGCAACCCCGAGCACCCGCTGAACCAGGGCGTGATCTGCGCCAAGGGTTCGTCGGGCATCATGAAGCAGTACTCGCCGGCGCGGCTGACGCAACCGCTGCGCCGCAAGGCCGGCAGCGAACGCGGCGCCGCCGAGTTTGAGCCCATCAGTTGGGACGAAACCTTCCAGATCCTCGAAGACCGCCTGCGCCACTTGCGCAGCACCGACCCAAAGCAGTTCGCGCTGTTCACCGGGCGCGACCAGATGCAGGCACTCACCGGCCTGTTCGCGCGCCAGTTCGGCACCCCCAACTACGCGGCGCACGGTGGTTTTTGCTCGGTCAACATGGCCGCCGGCATGATCTACACCATCGGCGGCTCGTTCTGGGAATTCGGTGGCCCCGATCTGGAGCGCGCCAAGCTGTTCGTGATGATCGGCACCGCCGAAGACCACCACAGCAACCCGATGAAAACGGCGCTGTCCAGGTTCAAGCGCCAAGGCGGTCGGTTTGTGAGCATCAACCCGGTGCGCACCGGATATTCGGCCATCGCCGACGAGTGGGTGCCGATCAAGCCCGGCACCGACGGCGCGCTGCTGCTGGCCTTGGTGCACGAGATCATTGCGCTCGGGCTGTACGACCGCGAGTTCTTGGCGCGCTACACCAACGCCGGCCAACTGGTGAACCAAAACGCCGACAGCGACGACTTTGGCCTGATGCTGCGCAACGCCGAGGGCGACATCGTCAACCCGCTGCGCCCGGCCAACTTCTACTGGTGGGATCGCCACAGCCAAGCGCCGGTGGCCGACCACGCCGAGGGCACCGACCCGGCGCTGCTGGGCCACTTCCAGATGCCCGACGGCACACCCGCTGTGCCCGCCTTCCAGCTGTTGCAGGAGCGCGTCAAACCCTACACGGCCGACTGGGCCGAAGGCATCACCGGCATCCCGGCCAACACCATCCGCCGTCTGGCGCGCGAGATGGGCATCACCGCGCGCGACCAGAAAATCGAGCTGCCCATCGCCTGGACCGACAGCTGGGGCAAGCGCCACGAATCCGTGACCGGCAACCCGGTGGCCTTCCACGCCATGCGCGGCCTGGCGGCGCACAGCAACGGCTTTCATACCATCCGCACGCTGGCGATTTTGATGAGCCTGCTGGGCACCATCGACCGCCCGGGGGGCTTTCGCCACAAGGCGCCCTACCCGCGTGCCGTGCCGCCCAATGCGCGCCCGCCCAAGGGACCCGAGGCGGTGAAACCCGACACACCGCTCAACGGCGCGCCATTGGGCTGGCCCGAGAGCCCGGACGATCTGTTCGTGAACAACCAGGGCGAGCCGGTGCGCATCGACAAGGGCTTCAGCTGGGAGCACCCGCTCTCGGCCCACGGCCTGATGCACAGCGCCATCACCAACGCCTGGCGCGGCGACCCGTACCCGATCGACACGCTGATGATCTTCATGGCCAACATGGCCTGGAACTCGACGATGAATACGTCCGAAGTCCGCAAGATGCTCAACGACAAGCGCGAGGATGGCGAGTACAAGATCCCCTTACTGGTGGTGTGCGACGCCTTCCAGAGCGAGATGACGGCCTATGCCGATCTGATCCTGCCCGACACCACCTACCTGGAGCGGCACGACTGCATGTCGCTGCTCGACCGACCCATCAGCGAGTTCGACGGCCCGATGGATGCGGTGCGCATTCCCGTGCTGCCGCCCACCGGCCAGTGCAAGCCCTTCCAGGACGTGATCGTCGAGCTGGCCTCGCGGCTCAAGCTGCCGGCCTTCACCGCGGCCGATGGCGGCCGCAAGTTCCGCGACTACCCCGACTTCGTCGTCAACTACGAAACCGCGCCCGGCTCGGGCATCGGTTTCCTGGCCGGCTGGCGCGGCAAGGGTGGCGAGAAGAGCATGCGCGGCGAGCCCAACCCCAAGCAGTGGGAGATGTACGAGAAGAACAACTGCGTCTTTCACTACCAGCTGGAACCCTCGCAGCAGTACATGCGCAACTGGAACGACAACTACATGCGCTGGGCCCAGGGCGCGGGACTGCGGCGCGACCGCGATCCGGTCGTCATCCACATCTATTCCGAATTCATGCAGCGCTTTCGCTTGGCCGCACAGGGCAAGAAGCCCACTGGCCAGGGCGCCAAACAGCCGCCGGACCACCTGCGCCAACGCGTGAGCACCTACTTCGACCCGTTGCCGTTCTACTTCGCGCCGATCGAAGAGCAAGCCACCGACACGGCGCGCTACCCGCTCAATGCGGTGACGCAACGTCCCATGGCGATGTACCACTCTTGGGATTCGCAGAACGCTTGGCTGCGCCAGATCCACACCCACAACTACCTGTTCGTCAACACCCGCACCGCGCAGGCCCAGGGCATCAGCGACGGCGGCTGGATGTGGGTCGAGTCGCCTTGGGGCAAGGTGCGCTGCATGTGCCGCTACAGTGAAGCGGTGGAGCCCGGCACGGTCTGGACTTGGAACGCCATCGGCAAGGCCGCCGGCGCTTGGAACCTCAGCACTGACGCCAACGAATCGCAACGCGGCTTCCTACTCAACCACCTGATCAAGGAAGAGTTGCCCGCTGCCAACGGCTTGACGGTCTCGAATAGCGACCCGATCACCGGACAAGCCGCTTGGTACGACGTGCGCGTGCGCATCTATCCGGCGGGCGCCGATGAACCCGAGCAGACTTGGCCACAGGCCGAGCGGCCCATGACGGTGGTGCCGGGCATGAGCGAAGCGCCCAAGCGCCGCGCCTGGATGGCAGGCTTGGGCATGGGCAAGCCGAAGGGCACCAACGTGGAGGGCGCGGCATGACTCAGCTTGCTTTGGTCATCGACCTCAATGTCTGTGTGGGTTGCCACGCCTGCGTCACCAGCTGCAAGCAGTGGAACACCTCCGGCGCCGGCGGTCCGCTGGTGGACGACAACCCCTATGGCGCCGACCCCACCGGCACCTTCTTCAACCGGGTGCAGACCTTCGAGGTCGGCGAGTTCCCCAATACCCAGACGGTGCATTTCCCCAAGAGCTGCCTGCACTGCGAAGACCCGCCCTGCGTGCCGGTGTGCCCCACCGGCGCCAGCTACAAACGCGCCGAAGACGGCATCGTGTTGGTCGATATGGACAAGTGCATCGGCTGCAAGTACTGCAGCTGGGCCTGCCCGTATGGGGTGCGCGAGTTCGACGAAGGCAGCAAGGTGATGACCAAGTGCACCTTGTGTGTGGACCGCGTCACCAGCACCACGCTGCCGCAGGCCGAACGCCAGCCCGCCTGCGTGCTGGCGTGCCCGGCCAAGGCGCGCCTGTTTGGCGACGTGCACGACCCCGAATCGGTGGTGTCGGTGGCCATCAGGGAGCAGGGCGGTTATGCCCTGATGCCAGAATGGAGCACCAGACCATCCAACCATTACCTGCCGCGGAAACGCACCGAAATCACCATCCATGCCGAAGACTTGGTGCGGGTGGACAATCCGCTCAAGATCGACGGGCAGTTGCCTGAGTTGCCACAGCAGGGTGCGGGTCGCGAAGACTTTGCGACCTAAGCGACGCGCACACGACCACCGCGAACCATCATGAATCCAGCTTTCTCGGTCATTTTTCTCACCACGCTGATCGGTGCGGCGCAGGGTCTGTTCCTTGCTTTGTTCAGCGCGCAGTTGGCCGGCTTGGCCACGCCGGCCTTTCTGGCCACCGGCGGCGTCGTGGCGCTGGCACTGGCCGTGGCTGGCCTCGTGGCCTCGTTTTTCCACTTAGGCCGGCCTGAACGCGCCTGGCGCACGGCGACCATGTGGCGCACCTCGTGGTTGAGCCGCGAGGTGATTGCGCTGCCGCTGTTCATGGGCCCGCTGTTCCTGTGGACGCTGGCGCATGCGCTGGGTCTGGGTTATACCTTGGTTCTGGGCGGATTCACGGCGCTGGCCAGCGTGGCCCTGTTCGTCTGCACGGCCATGATCTACGCGTGCCTGAAGTTCCTGCAGGAATGGGCCAGCCCGTACACGCTGGTGAACTACACCTTGTTGGGTTTGGCCTCGGGCTGCACGCTGGCCACCGCGCTGGCGGGCCTGATGGCGCCGGAGCTGGTTGGATTCTTTGGTGCCGCCGCGCTCTTGTTCACGGCGCTCGGGCTGGTGAGCCGCTGGCTGTCGCTGCTGCGCAATGCGCGCCTGGTGCCGCGCTCCACACTGCAATCGGCTATCGGCATCCGCCACCCCAAGATCACCCAGCGCGCCCAGGGCTTCATGGGTGGCTCGTTCAACACCCGCGAGTTCTTCCATGGCAAGACGCCCGGCGCGCTGCGCAGCGTGAAGTGGGCCTTCCTGCTTGGTGCCTTCGTATTGCCGCTGGCGCTGGTGGCGCTGGGCATCGTGTCGGCATCGGCCGGCCTGCTGGTGCTGGCCTTCGTGGTGCAGTACCTAGGCCTGCTGGCCGAGCGCTGGTTCTTCTTCGCGCAGGCCAACCATCCGCAGAACCTCTACTACCAAACGGTGTCATGAGCGCACCCGGCAGCTCACGTTGGGCGCGCTTCTTCCCGTTCTTGGATTGGTTCCCGATCAGCTTTCTGCTCCTGCGGGGCGACCTGATCGCTGGCATCACTGGCGCGCTGGTGCTGGTGCCCAAAGCGATGGCCTACGCGCAGCTCTCTGGGCTGCCGGTTCACTTCGGTCTGTACGTGGCGCTGGTGCCGGCCATCATCGGTGCGCTGTGGGGCTCGTCGCGCCAGCTCTCCACCGGGCCGGTGGCGATCATTTCCTTGATGACGGCGGCGGCGATCACGCCATTGGCAGCGCCTTTTTCTGCCGAGTTCATCGAGTTGGCGTTGCTGCTGACCTTGATGGTGGGGATCATACAGTTCGCGCTCGGTGCCTTCAAGCTCGGCACGATCGTCAACTTCGTCTCGCACCCGGTGATCTTGGGCTTCATGAACGCAGCGGCGATCATCATCGCGCTGTCGCAGCTGAACATGCTGCTGGGCATCCCCAAGGGCAGCAGCGGCTCGTTTCTGGGCGACGTCTGGGAAACGCTCAGCTTTCTGCCGCAGACGCACCTGCCGACGCTGGGCATGGCGGTTTTTGCGCTGGTGCTGATGCTGGTGCTCAAGCGCATCGGGCCGATCTCCAAGCTCAGCGTGCTGATCGCGGTGGCGGTGACCATCGTCGTCAGCGCGCTGATCGGCTTCGAGCAAAAGACACAGGCGCGCATCGACCAAGTCATCGACACGCCGCTGCGCGAGGCCTTGCTGGCCTACGACCAGACCAACCAGCGCATCCGCGCACTCAACGCCCAAGCCACTGAGCAGGCGGCGCGTCTGCGTGCCCTGCCGGAAACGGATGAACGCGCCATTGCCGCGTTGCGGCACGCGTTGCACCTCAGCGAACTCGACGCGGCCGACCTCGCCGATGAGAACAAGCAGCGCTGGCGCGAGCTGTCGCGCCTGAGGCTCGCACGCATCGAGGCGCCAGCGGGGGGCGAGGGCCGCTTCGCACTGCCCGGCCAAGCGGGTGCCGACGTCCAGACCGACGGACGCAGCTGGCGCATCATGGAGGTGGCCGACGGCAGGCTGCATCTCTCGGGGGGTGGCGACGTCGTCGGCAACATCCCGCAAGGCCTGCCGGAGCTGCGCTTGCCCACCATCGGATTCGATGCTTTCTTGTCGCTGCTGAGCGCGGCCGTGGTGATCGCACTGGTGGGTTTCATGGAGTCCATGGCGATGGCCAAAGCCCTGGCGGCAAAGACACGGCAGCGGCTGGACCCCAACCAGGAGCTGCTCGGCCAGGGTCTGGCCAATCTCGCGGGCTCGTTCTTTCAGTCCTACCCGGCCAGTGGCTCGTTCACCGGCTCGGCGATCAACCTGCAGGCTGGCGCCAAGACGGGTTTTGCGATGGTCTTCAACGCCCTGTTCGTGGCCGCCACCCTGCTCTTTCTCACGCCCTTGCTCTACCACCTGCCCAAGGCCACCCTGGGCGTGATCATCCTGCTGGCGGTCACGAGCCTGATCACCCCGGCGGCGCTCAAGCACACTTGGCGCGCCAACCGCGCCGACGGTGTGGTGGCCGCGATCACCTTCGTGGTCACCCTGGTGGCTGCCCCGCACCTCGACCAAGGCATTCTGATCGGTGCTGGGCTGGCGGTGCTGCTGTACCTGTGGCGCACGATGAAGCCGCGCGTGGCGGTGCTCGGGCGCCATCCCGACGGGGTGCTGCGCGACGTGCAGGTGCATCCGGACCTGCCCACCAGCCCCGAGGTGCTGGCGCTGCGTTTCGACGACACGCTGTACTTCGCCAACGCCGCGTTCTTCGAGTCGCAGGTGCTCGACGAGCTGGCGAAGAAGCCCACGGCGAGCCACCTGTTGATCGTGGCCAACGGTATCAACCAGATGGACGCATCGGGTGAGGAGGTTGTGCGCCACATTGTCGAGCGCCTGCGCGCCGGCGGCATCCAAGTCGTTTTTTGCGGCGTCAAGAAGCAGGTGCTGGACGTGATGCGACGCACCGACCTAGACCAACTGATCGGCGCAGACAACCTTTACCCGAACGAGGAGCAGGCGCTGACGGCCATCTACGCCACCCTCGGCCGCGACGGACGGGGCGAATTGCTGCCGCCAGCCACGCCATCTTTTCCACCACTTCCCTCAACGCCAATTGGACATCAGCAAACCCCATGAGTGACGCCCTCAACTACCTCGTGAAGACCCGCGGTGAAACGCTGGGCCACTACTTTGCCTTTCTCAAGGGCTGCGGCACCCACCTCGACCCCAAGACGCGCAACCTGATCTCGGTCATCACCAAGGTCGATGCACAGACCGAGCGCGGCTTTCGGCAGTACCTCGGCCGGGCGCTGCGCGAAGGCTGCACCCCCATGGAGGTGCTGGACGCGCTGTTGATGGCCTTTCCCACCTTGGGGCTGGCCAAAATTGTCTGGGCCGTGGACATCATCTTGGACATGAAGATCCCCGGGTTTGAGCCCGAGGCGCTGACCCAAGAGCCCCGGTGGCACGACGTGATGGCCAGCGCCGACGCGGTCGAGGGCGAAGTGATTCGCACCGAATGCGACGGCCGAGGCCTGTTCGTTTACCAGAACCAGCAGACCATCCAAGTGTTTGACAGCCGCTGCCCGCACCAGAGCACCGACATCCCCGAACTGGCCCTGAGCGGCAGCACCCTGACCTGCCCCAAGCACCAGTGGGAGTTCGACGCCCACAGCGGCGCCTGCGTCAAGAAGGGCAACAGCCCACTCAAACGCTTTGAATCCAAAGTCGAGGACGGGCGCATTCTGGCGTTCTGGTAGGTCCGCCGCGTCGGTGTCGGCGGGGCGCCGACCCTCTGTCGTCAGGCCCGCTGGGGTTTGCTTTGAAACTGCGGCGCAGAGGGCATGAGGGCACGAGGGAATTCAGGTCTTCATTAAAATTCGCAACATCCAATCAATCCAATGGAGCATCATGGCTGTTTCTGAAATTCAGGTGCAAACCGCACTGAAAGCGTTGCTCGACCCCAATACGCACAAAGATTACTTCTCGACCAAATCCGTTCGCAACCTCAAGATCGACGGCAATGCCGTCTCGCTCGATATTTTGCTGAGCTATCCGGCGCAAAGCCAGTTGGATGCCATCAAGCAGCAAGTCGAGTCCGCGCTCAAAGGCATCGACGGCGTCGGCCACACCAGCGTCAACGTCGGTTTCAAGATCGTTGCGCACAGCGTGCAGCGTGGCGTCAAGATGATCCCCAACGTCAAGAACATCATTGCGATCGCTTCCGGCAAGGGCGGCGTCGGCAAGTCCACCACCGCCGTCAACCTCGCGCTGGCGCTGGCCGCCGAAGGCGCGCGCGTTGGCATGCTCGACGCCGACATCTATGGTCCGTCGCAGCCGACCATGTTGGGCATCACCGACAAGCCCGAAACAACCGACGGCAAGAACATCGAACCGTTGCTCGGTCACGGCGTCCAGACGATGTCGATCGGCTTCTTGATCGACGTCGAAACCCCGATGGTCTGGCGTGGCCCGATGGTCTCGCAGGCGCTGGAGCAACTGCTCAACAACACCAACTGGAGCGATCTCGACTATCTGGTGGTGGACCTGCCGCCGGGCACGGGCGACGTCCAACTGACGCTGGCGCAGCGCGTGCCGGTGACCGGCGTGGTGATCGTCACCACACCGCAGGACATCGCGCTGATCGACGCGCGCAAGGGCCTCAAGATGTTCGAGAAGGTCGGTATTCCCATCATCGGCTTGGTCGAAAACATGAGCCTGCACATCTGCTCGAACTGCGGCCACGAAGAGCGCATCTTCGGCGAAGGCGGCGGCGTGCGCATGTGCAAGGACTACCACGTCGAGTTTCTGGGCGCGCTGCCGCTCGACGGCGCGATCCGTGCCGACACCGATTCCGGCAAGCCCTCGGTGGTGTCCGACCCGCATGGCCGCGTGGCCGACATCTACAAACAGATTGCGCGCCGGGTGGCGGTCAAAATTGGCCAAGCCGCGGTGGATCATTCCAACAAATTCCCGCACATCGTCATCTCCAATACCTGATCGGCCGGCTGAGTTCGTTGCAGCCCATCACGCGCCCGCCGGGTCGAGACGGCGGGCGCTTCACTGGCACGCAAAGTGCTAGCTCTGAAGGTGGTGACTACCACCTAGCAGGGCTTATATGCAATCGCCGATTCAACTTTATCTCGACAAGCTCCATGCCCAGCTGGCGCCGTTGACCGATGGCGAACTGGCCAGCTACATCCCGGAACTGACCAAAGTGAACCCGGAGGGGTTCGGCATCTGCTTGGTCACGTTGGACGGGCAGGTCTACAGCGCCGGTGACACCGATCAAGCCTTCACCATCCAGTCGATTTCCAAGGCCTTCGTCTACGCCGCTGGCTTGGTGGACCGGGGCAAGAAGTTCATAGGTGGCAAGGTGGGTGTGCAGCCCAGCGGGGACGCTTTCAACTCCATCACAGCCTGCATCCCCAAACGGGTGCGCCCATGAACCCGATGATCAATACCGGTGCGATTGCACTCACCAGTTTGGTCGCCGGACGCACCGTTTCGGAGCAGTGGGCACGGATTCAGGGCTCCATCGAGGCGTTTGCCGGCCGCGCCTTGGCGGTGGACGAGTCGGTGTACCGGTCCGAGAGCGAAACCGGGCACCGCAACCGTGGCATCGCTTGGATGCTGAAGAACTTTGGCATCATCGAAGGCGACCCGATGGCCTGCCTAGAAAACTACTTCCGCCAGTGCGCCATCCTAGTGACCTGCCGGGACCTGGCCTTCATGGCCGCGACTTTGGCCAACTGCGGCGTCAACCCACTGACCGGGCAGCGCGCCATGCCCGCCGAACACCTGGACCGGGTGCTCAGCGTGATGGCCACCTGTGGCATGTACGATTACGCCGGCAGTTGGCTGACCGAGGTGGGCATGCCAGCCAAAAGCGGCGTGGGCGGTGGCATGGCGGTGTTGCCGGGCCGCTTCGGCATCGGGGTGTTCTCACCCCGGCTGGACGCCAAGGGCAACAGCGTGCGCGGCATCGCGGTGTGCAAGCGCCTGCCGAAAGACTTCGGGCTCAGCCTGTTCAGCCCGTCCAGCGACCCGAGCATGGCCTTGGGCCGTATTTTCACTGCGGCCGATGCGCCTTCGCGCCGCAAACCCACACCGGCCCAGAGCGCTCACCTGCAGGCCCACGCCCACCGCATCAAGTATTTGTGCCTGCACGGTTTTCTGGCGGTGGACGGCATTGAGTTCGTGAGCCGCAAGATGCAGCAACTGGCGCCAGTCGCCGACTGCTTCATTCTGGACATGCACCGCGTGGACGGCATTTCGGACAGCGCGGCGCGGCTGCTCAACCAAGCTCGGCTGGGTTTTGCCGAAGACGGCGTGGCGGTGGTGTTTTCGCGCATTCACAACCGGGTCCAGATCGTGGTGCCCTTGAGCCGGCGCCTGCAATTGAATGAGGACCGGGAGTGCCTGAGCTTCGAGGACAACGACCTTGCGGTGGCGTGGTGCGAGAACCGCTTGCTCGAAAGCGTGCCCAGCGACCCCGGTGCCGTGGCCCACTTGGCCGACACTTCGCTGTTCAGCGGCTTGCCCTACCCTCTGTTGCAAGAGGTGGAGGCGGTGTCACAGCCGCACCGCTTCGAGGCCGGGCAGCAGATTCTGCGCAGCGGGCAACTTGGCGACCGGCGGATTTTCTTTATCCAGCAGGGACAGGTGAGTGTGCTGGTCCCCCTGAAAGACGGGGCTCACCAGCGCATTGCCACCCTGGGCGTGGGGATGGTGTTTGGTGAAATGACGCTGCTGGGCTCCGCCGCCCGCAGCGCCTCGGTGTTTGCCGACCAGCAGGTCAGCTGCCTAGTGTTCGACGCCAGCGCACCTAGCATTCAGCCCCTTCGACCAGAAACCGCAGGCGCCGCCGTCCTTGCCACTCGTCGGCGTCTAGCCGGAAGGCCAGCTTCACCCGCGCAGGCAGCGTTTCGGTGCGGCCAAACCAGATGCCATCGACCGGCTCGCCGCCGTGGCGCAGCTTGAGCGCGAGGTGTTTTTGCCCCAGCAGGCGTTGCGACAGCACCTCGAGCTCTTCGCAAAACAGCGGCGGCGCAAAGCCTTGGCCCCAAACCTGCTGCTGCAGCGAGTCGCACAAGTCCAGGCGGCGGTACTGGGGCTCGAGCGCGCCGTCGGTCTCGAGGCGCTGCTGCAGGGTGGCGGCGTCGAGCCATTCGCTGCCGATCTGCTCGAAGGCGGCGGCAAAGGTGGGCAGCTGAGCGGCGGCAATGGTGCAGCCGGCCGCGGCGGCATGGCCGCCAAAGCGCAGCAGCACGCCGGGGTGGCGCTTGGCGATCAAATCGAGTGCGTCGCGCAAGTGAAAGCCCACGATCGAGCGCCCTGAACCCTTGAGCGTGCCCGACTGGTCGGCGGCCTGGCTGGGCGCAAACACGAAGGTGGGGCGGTGCAGCTTGTCTTTGAGCCGCGCCGCCACGATGCCGATCACGCCTTCGTGAAAGGCGCTGTCGTACAGGCACAAGGCCGGCGGGGTGGCGGTGTGGGTGGTGCAGCGTTCTTCGGCCAGTTGCAGCGCCTGCTCGCGCATTTCGCCTTCCAGGCTTTTGCGCTGGCGGTTGATGGCGTCGAGGGTTTGTGCCAGCTCGGCTGCGCGCGCCGGGTCGTCGCAGCTCAGGCATTCGATGCCCAACCGCATGTCGCTCAAGCGGCCGGCGGCGTTGATGCGCGGCCCGAGGGCGAAGCCAAGGTCGAAGCTGCTGGCCAAGGCGCTGCGCCGGCCGGCGACCTCAAACAGCGCCGCCAGACCGGCGGGCATCTGCCCGTTGCGGATGCGCTTGAGGCCCTGCGCCACCAGGCGCCGGTTGAGGGCGTCGAGCCGCACCACGTCGGCCACCGTGCCCAGCGCCACCAGCGGCAGCAGCGGGTCGAGGCGCGGCTGGTTGCTGGCGCCAAACAAACCGCGCGCGCGCAGCTCGGCGCGCAGCGCCAGCAGCACATAAAACATCACCCCGACCCCGGCCAGCGCCTTGCTCTCGAAGCCGCAGTCGGGCTGGTTGGGGTTGACGATGACGCAGTCTTGGGGCAGCGCCACGCTGCCGCCGATCACGGCGGGCAGGTGGTGGTCGGTGATCAGCACTTGCAGGCCCAGGGCGCGCGCGTGCGCCACGCCTTCGACGCTGGCGATGCCGTTGTCCACCGTCACCAGCACGTCGGCCCCACTGGCGTGCACGCGCGTGGCGATGGCGGGCGTCAGGCCATAGCCGTCTTGCACGCGGTCGGGCACCAAGTAGTCGGCGCGGCTCCAGCCCAGCGGTTGGCCCAGCAGGCGCAAGCCGCGCAGGGCCAGCGCGCAAGCGCTGGCGCCGTCGCAATCGTAATCGGCCACGATGCAGATGCGCGCGCCCGCTTGCAGGGTGTCGGCCAGCAGCTGTGCGGCGTCGGTGCAGCCGCGCATCTGCTCGGGCGGCGGAAGCAGGGCCAACTGATCGTCGAGTTCGTCGGGGGAGCGCACGCCGCGGCCGGCGTACAGGCGCGCCAGCAAGGGGTGGATGCCGGCTTGTTCGAGCGCCCAGATGGCTCGGGGCGGGGCGTCGCGCAGGGTGATTTTCAAGCTTGGGCCAAGTGCAGGAGGGAGGAGGGCGGCGCCATGCCACGGTTTTGCCATGCAAGCGTCAAATGTCTTTCATACAGCAGCGCTAGCATCGACCAAGCTTCAGCCGTCGGCTGATTGTCGATAGCTGTTTTACATCAAGGCCCAAACCCCATGCAACCCATACGTGCCCGCGCCACCAGCGCCGATCATACCGCCGCATCTGGCCCGAGCCCCGCGCTGCCCCACAGCGACCATGCCAGCACGGCGGCCGGTCGGGCGTGGGTGTTCTTCAAGCGCTGGCTGGCCAACCCGCTACAAATGGGCTCCATTGTGCCCTCGTCGGACGCGCTTGGCAGCTTGGTGGCCGCAGCGGTGCACCGCAGCCCCGACGGCATGGTGCTCGAGTTGGGCGCCGGCACCGGGGCCCTCACGGCGGCCATGATCCGTGGCGGCGTCGGCCCCGAGCGCTTGATTGTGGTGGAAATCGTGCCCGAAATGGCCGAGGTGCTGCGCCGAACCTACCCCGGGGTCACGGTGATCTGCGGCGACGCCTGGAGCCTGCCGCAGTTGCTCGGCCTGCAAGCGCTGGGGCGCATCGGCAGCGTGGTCTGCGGCATCCCCATGGTGTTGCTGCCACTCGAGCGCCAGCAGGGGCTGATCGACGCCATCGAGGCCGTGGCCCCCGGCCGCGGCTTTCTGCATTACTCGTACTGCGTCACCTCGCCGCTGTCGGCGCACAAGCTGGGCCTGCAGGGCAAGCGCGAAGCCTGGACGCCGGCCAACTTTCCGCCGGCCTCGGTGTGGCGCTACACGCCGCTGGCGGCGCGTTGAGCAGCTGAGCGGGCGAGCTATCCGATCGCCCCTGACAGTTAAAGCGGCCATGCCCTGCTCATGCGGCAGCCCTTTGCGCTAACATAGCCTGCTTTCATCCTCTCCCGCTTCGTTCCCGCCTAGGGCGGCCGGCCCGGACCCGCTCTCGACTTCATGCAGCTTCCCTACGAACTCCGGCTCGGCTGGCGTTACACCCGCGCTGGCCGCTCCAGCCGGCGCAACGGTTTCATCTCCTTCATCAGCGGCGTGTCGATGTTGGGCATTGCGCTGGGCGTGGCGGCCTTGATCATCGTGCTCAGCGTCATGAACGGCTTTCAGACCGAGGTGCGCGACCGCATGCTGGGCGTGCTGGCGCACGTCGAGGTGTTCGCGCCCGGTGAGCAAGCCATCCCGCACCTGGATCTCACTTTGAGCGAGGTGCGCGCGCACCCCGAGGTCATCGGCGCCGCGCCCTTCATCGCCGCGCAGGGCCTGCTGGCTTGGGGCGACACCATGCGGGGCGCGCAGATTCGGGGCATCGACCCGCTGCTCGAGCCCGAGGTGACCGAACTGGCGGCCGAGCAGCAGGCGCTGGCGCAGCTGCAGCCAGGTGCTTTTGGCGTGGTCCTGGGGGCGGCGCTGGCGCGCAACCTGGGCGTGGGGCTGGGCGATGCGGTGACGCTGATCGTGCCCAGCGGCCAGCTCACGCCGGCGGGGGTGATGCCGCGCATGCGCCAGCTCACGGTGGCGGGCCTGTTCGATTCGGGTCACCACGAGTTCGACTCCACCCTGGCGTATCTGCACTACCAAGACGCGGCGCGGCTGTTTCGCCTCGAAGGCCCCACCGGGGTGCGGCTCAAAATCCGCGATCTGCACCAAGCCCCCGAAGTGGCCCTGCAACTGGCGGCCACGCTCAGCGGCGACCTGTTTATCCGCGACTGGACGCGCGTCAACCGCACCTGGTTTGCCGCCGTGCAACTGGAAAAACGCATGATGTTCATCATCCTGACGCTGATCGTCGCGGTGGCGGCGTTCAACCTCGTCTCGACATTGGTGATGACCGTGACCGACAAGCGCGCCGACATCGCCATTTTGCGCACCCTGGGGGCGAGCCCGGGCAGCATCATGGCCACCTTCATGGTGCAGGGGGCGCTGGCCGGCCTGATCGGCACCGCGCTCGGGCTGCTGCTTGGGCTGGGGGTGGCGTTCAACGTCGATACCCTGATGGCGGGGCTCGAGCGCCTGCTCGGCTTTACCCTGCTGCCACCCGAGATTTACCTCATCACCACCTTGCCCAGCGACCCGCGCAGCGCCGACATCGTGCCGATCGTGCTGATCGCGCTGCTGCTGGCTTTTTTGGCCACCATTTACCCGAGCTGGCGCGCCAGCCGCGTCAACCCCGCCGAGGCGCTGCGCTATGAGTGAGCAAGCCCAAACGCCCGTGGTGCTGGCCGCGCAGGGGCTGGTCAAGCGCTTTCGCGAAGGGCCGATCGACCTCACCGTGCTGCAAGGCGTCGATCTGCAAGTCTGCGCCGGCCAGACGCTGGCCATCGTCGGCGCCTCGGGCTGCGGCAAGAGCACGCTGCTGCACCTGCTCGGCGGGCTCGATGCGCCCAGCAGCGGCGCGGTGCAGCTCTGCGGCCAGGCGCTGCACCAGTTGGGGCCGGCGCAGCAAGGGCAGTTGCGCAACCGCCATCTGGGGTTTGTCTATCAATTCCACCACTTGCTGCCCGAGTTTTCGGCGCTCGACAACGTCGCCATGCCGCTGTGGATTCGGCGCGAGCCGCGTGCGCAAGCGGCCGAGCAGGCCGCGCACTGGCTGGCGCGGGTGGGGCTGGCCGAGCGCACCCAGCACCGCCCAGCCGAGCTCTCGGGCGGCGAACGCCAGCGTGTGGCCTTAGCGCGCGCGTTGGTGACCAAGCCGGCGTGCGTGCTGGCCGACGAACCCACCGGCAACCTAGACCGCACCAGCGCCGGTACGGTGTTCGAGCTCATGCTCGATCTGGCGCGCCAGCAGGGCACAGCCTTTGTGGTCGTGACCCACGACCCAGAGCTGGCGCGGCGCTGCGACCGGGTGTTGCAGATGCAGGGTGGGCGCTTGCTGCCGCTCTGACTGTGTGCCAGACGCGGGGCGCAGCGTGCCCAAAGCAAAGGTATTAGGGTTTTTACTCTTGCAAATATAAGTGTGCAGAAATACAGTCGCAGCTAGACGGCTACGACAACGTCTGCGCACCTGTGGCTTGGATGAGGGTGTGTGGCACGTAGCCCTTGGCAAAGCGCAACCATTTTCATAGATCCAGCAAATGGAACCCAAGGTGGCAACGGATTCGAACCAGGAGATTGGGCGCGTGCTGCCAGCCCCTGTAAACCATCCCCCACCCATCCACACCCGAGGAGGTAGCCTATCGATGAAAATCAACCAGTCTCTGCTTTCCCTTATTGGTGCGGCCGCTCTGTTGGCCAGCACTGGCGTCGCTCAGGCCAGATCGACGGTTGACGGTGCCGCCGCCACTGCCTTGGCCCAGCGCATGGCCTGCATGGCCTGCCATGCCGTCGATCGGCGCTCGGTGGGCCCGTCTTACCGAGACATAGCTGCCCGGCACCAGGTTACGGGTTTGGCCAAGTTGGCGGCTTCGATCCGCGCCGGCAGTGCCGGCAAATGGGGTCCGGTGCCCATGCCGGCCCAACCCAACTTGTCCGAAGAAAACGCGCGTGTGCTGGCGGCCTGGATTCTGGCTGGTGCACCCGCGCGGTGAACTTTGTCGTTTTTTTTCAATCAAACCAGTACCCAACCTCAAAAGGAGACAACCGTGAAAGCGAACCGTCGCACCGTAATCCAGACCAGTGGCGCCATGGCGACCTTGGTCGCACTGGGCATAGTCACTGCCCAGCAGGCCCACGCCGCCAGCCGCCCGGGCTTTGAAGCGCGCAGCCTGCAAGACGCCCTCAGGGCTGTCGGTGGCACGCCAGCCACGACCGACCAGATCCGCATCGTTTCGCCCGACATTGCCGAAAACGGTGCTGTGGTGCCGGTGGGTGTTTCCAGCACCTTGCCCAATACCACCGAGTTTTTCATCCTGGTCGAGAAGAACCCTGTTCCCTTGGCGGCTGCGTTCACCATACCGCGGGGCACCGAGCCCGACGTCCAGACCCGTGTCCGCATGGGCGAGAGCAGCAACATCGTGGCGGTTGCTCGCTCCGACGGGCGCTTGTTCTCGGCCGTCAAAGAAACCAAAGTCACCCTCGGTGGCTGCGGCGGCTAAAGCAACATCACACCCACACCACACAAGGAGCAGAGATCATGTCATCACCGATGCGAATCCGAGCCGTCGAAGAAGGCGGCGTGACCACTGTGCGCGTACTCATGGCGCACGTCATGGAGACCGGCGTGCGCCGTGGCGCCGATGGCAGCCCGATTCCGGCGCACTACATCACCAATGTCGAGGCTACGCACAACGGCCGCACGGTGCTCGCGGGCGTTTGGGGGCCGGCGGTTTCGCAAAACCCCTTTTTGGCGTTCAAATTTCG
>Ga0209103_1000030_pt1 | contig 40395 bp, 43 predicted proteins | sample 4C3metaG_FD_184152 | JGI IMG/M metagenome (GOLD analysis project Ga0209103, IMG submission 184152) | Freshwater bacterial and archeal communities from Indian Creek, Illinois, USA - 4C3 metaG (SPAdes) (version 2) | ecosystem: Environmental > Aquatic > Freshwater > Unclassified | place: USA...
AGACCTCGCGCCGCGTGCGCTTGCGGCTCCCAAGACCCTCGGCATCACCGAACGAAAGCTGCATCGGACTCATCCCAGAAGCGATGTCGCATTCTCGCCGAAAGTGGCAGAGTTGTTCAGACCTTCCTTAGCGGAAGTGCGCTCTGCGGTCAGTTGCCCTTTGGTACGCCCCGGATCACTGAGCAGGACTGGACGATGTTGCAGTAAGCATCACTCCGATGCAAATCAGCGAGACGCCGATGTAGTAGCGCCATCCCTGATGTTCGCCGAAGAACCATGCCGAAAAAATTGGCACAAGCACGAATGCCAGCGCCATGAATGGATAGGCGCGAGACAGCTCGACATATTGCAGAACCCAGATCCATGCCAGCGTGGCCAAACCATAGATGGCTAACGAGGGCACAAAATAAAACAGTACCTTGGCACTCTGCCACGTGCCTTCCTGTTGCAAGACCAGTGCTGTCGCCTTGAAAAACAACTGCCCCGCAACCATCAGCGACACCACGAACAGCAGTGCAGAGACCACCCAGAGCGTCATGCCTGCTCACCACGCTCGGAGCGACCCAGGACTCGGCTGATCGCGATCTCCCGAACGATCCGCGTGATTGTTTGGTGTTGGGCCTTGATTTTCAGGGAAAGATCGAGGATCAGGAGAAAACTCAGCAAACAGTAGACGTAGATCACCAGATCCGCACCACGCCCCACACCCATCATCGACGCCAGAGTGTTTGCCAAGGCTGGCGTCCAAACAAAAACGATGCCAATCACTGCGCCAGCGTAAAGCCCCACGGCAATGATCCGGGACACTCGCCAGACGCGAAAGGCATAGAGGAAAATCGGCAGGATGAGTGCAGTCAACACATAAGAGATCATTTGCGAAGCCTCTGCAAAAACAGATCCAACAGGATGTTCAGTGAGTTCAACCCTGACTGACCTTTCGCTTTTGAATAGTCGGTGTAACGGATGGTGACGGGACACTCGACATAGACCAAACCACTCGTTGCAATCTGATCGAGGATCTCGGAGGCATGAGCCATCCGATTCTGCCTGAGATCGATTGCAGTAGCGGCCCTTTTCGATAGGAGCCTGAGCCCATTGTGCGCATCCGTCAACCGCAACCCTGTGGTCAGTCGGGTGAATAGGACGGCCGCCTTCAGCAAAAGACGCCGAGGCTTCGTCATGCCCACTGTCCCACCGAGAAACCGGCTACCAAGAACAAAATCGGCATTCATTTCAATCATGCGATTCCGCAGGCGGGGAATATCGTCTGGATCGTGCTGTCCGTCGGCATCAAAGGTAACAAAGAACCTGTAGCCTGAACGCAACCCGTATTCAAGACCGGTTTGTAAAGCTGCGCCTTGGCCAAGGTTGATGGAATGCTTGATCACAGTCGCATCCGCTTTCTCTGCACGCTCGCTGGTTTCATCGTGACTGCCATCGTCTACGACGGCAACTTCGTACCCTCGGTTAACGAGATCAGCGACCACCCCAGCGATGACAGCTTGTTCGTTATAGGCAGCGATGACCACAAGGAGGTCGCGCGCTTCGTCGAATGACTGCAACGTCATGGAATTTTCTCTTCTTGTTGGCTGAACTCCGACCAGCCGAAGAAATAAGCTGCCGCCATCATCGTGAGAGTGGGAATGGCCGGGAAGAGATAACGGAAATCGCAGGCGATCGCCGTCGGCACGAAGGACAAATAGAACAACGCAGTACTTCCCCCCACGACCAGCAGGGCAATCCGAGTGCGCCCGCGACGATGAACCAGGATCAGCAAAGCCATGGCGATCAAGATGCCGAGATAGAACCAGTGTTTGAAAATCGGAGTTTCAAAAAGCGGGATTGACAGCTTGAAGAGATGGATATCAATTACATCACTGCCCCGTACCAACCCCAGTGGGTTCAACTGGTGGTCGAACCCATCGATTCCAAAATGCACCGGCAGGCAGGCTCCTGCAGAATGGCCTCCAAAAAGTGCCTTCAGAACCTCGCCCCGATGCGTCAGATAGGCACTGGGATGTTCCATGATCGCGTTCAGCCAGTCGGCCGCCAAGGTTTCCTGGCGACTGCTGAGCAAGGCTTTGAGGCTCGGGGTCAGTCCCAGGAAATCGATTCGCTCCGGAGTATAGTGCTGCTGCAACTCTTCGAGAGCCTCCGGCGACGCCCCCAGTCCAACCAGCGGCCCATCTCGGGAAAAGGCTTCCATTCCGGCAAGATCAAAACTCTGGATCGATCTGAAGCCGACACTCATCTCCTGGCCTTCACTACCGGAAATCAGCGACCCCGACCAGTGCCGCCCCCAGGAATGGGCCAGCACACAGACCAGAATCATCGCAAGCGAGAAAACTACGCGCCGTCGCGTTGTCCACGATCCTGTCCATGCCATGGCCAGTACCGGCAGGGCCAACAATACCGGACCGATTACCCATCCTTGCTGTCGAACCAGAGGAAGGATCCCGATGATGCATACCGCCAGGATTGCGAAAACGACGCGGGCCCAGCCAGCTTTCGCCCCCAATGACAGCAGTGCCATGGCTGTACCCATACTCACCAAGGCGGCAAAAAGGACATCTTTCCACACGATCCCGCCGTAGATGATGAGTACCGGATTCAGTACCAGCAGCAGGCAAGCCAATAGAGCAGGCAAAGAAATCCGTGACGAACGACCAGTGAATGCGATCAGCAACGGCACGGACCAAAACGCGATACAAACGAAAGCAACGAAAACCGCAGTCGATATCCCGGCCCCGACAAAATTATTTACACCCAGGCTCTGAAGCAATGCCGACATGAATGGCGGATTCCAGCTCACACTCCTTCCGGACAGCGCCTCGTAAATCTGCTGTACCGAATCGATGGTGGCATGGCCTCCGGTCGAAAGTGCCGCAGACAAGGCCAATGCCACCGTGCTGGCGCATGCGAGCATTGCCAATGCCGTGGATCGCGGGATCAACCACAAACGATCCCGCCACTCCGATGCAAGGTGCGTCATGGATCAATTACTTTAAATCCTCGCCCCGCGCCACAATTCGGCCGGAGATTTCCGCTGTGTGTCGCAAGGAAGATACCGATTCTACCCCGCTCATTCGGAGGAAGTCTGAAGGAAGCCCTGAATCCCGCATTTACCGTCAAGGCCTCGGAGGCTCGAGACAAGAGGTCAGGTCTTGCCAGTCGTTCGATTTGCAGGACTTCGAGGTACCGGTCGTTGCCATCCACTAGGAAGACGGTCCAGTCGTTGGGGGTTTCGCCGTCAACCACGCTCTCGGGAAGCACCCAGCCTTCGATGACAACCTGCTCACCCGCCATCACTTCAACATCCTGACCATCGGCAGAGCGGCCATTGATCTTCTCGATATTGCAGTTCATGCTCGACTCCCCGAGCGTGAAGGATGACAGGCGAACGTCGGCTTGCTCCGGTACCGACGGCAACTCGGTATCGGATGGTGGATACGGGTTTTCTGCCAAATCGCGCTCGGAACAGGCGGATAGCACGATACAGATCGCGAACAGCGGAATCGCAGCAGCAGTGCGTGACAGCGGCGTAGGCATCGGGTTAGTACTCCATCGGATGTTGTGAAGTGGCTCATGTGCTGGGCCAACGGCCATAAAGCAGGCGTCGGAGGAGATTGCCGGTTCCCATATGGCGCCACCGCATCAGCAAGCGGGAAAACCGCCGCATGGTCTTGAACTGATAGAGGGGTTCGGCAACCCTCCACCAGCCTAGGCTTTTTTTTCGAAGTACTCCGGATGCTCCAGCGGCCCTTGTCCGGCCATCCAGCCAAGCAGCCCCTGCGTCGCGTCGAACGGATCGGGAAAGGCCACCTGCAGGTCCGGGCGTGCGCGGTACAGGCGACGATGCCCGACCGGGATGGCCGACCCGTCGCTGTAGCGGCCGAAGGCCCACGGAATCCGGCTCACCGGCTCCTCGTCATCGAATTTCGCGGATGCGGCGTACCACTCGACAAGTTCGCGGACAGCCGGATTGCCCGCGGCGTTCTTCCCCATCATCAGGCGATGCGCGCCGCTGTCGAAGCCGGTGAAGTGGTAGAAGCCCAGCGGCTGGCCATCCACCGTAAAGCCCGTCACCGCGGAGCCTTCGACGAGGCGTTGCGTCAGGTTCCAGGTCGCTACGTTGAAGCGTGGGCTCTTGAGGATGTGCACGCCGTCGAAGAAGGCCGGCGCCAGGTCGATCCAGCGCTGGTCTGTGAACAATCCCGCGGGGACGTCGGCGACGCAGAAATGATGGACGCGGTCAGCCCACCACCGGGCGAAACGCTTGCCTTCCGGCGTCGGCCGGACGCCGAGGAAACCGAGGTTGTAGACACCATGTTTCAGCGCCGCGATCTCGTTGTCGCGGATCGCATCGAGATCGGTTTCCGGCACGGTGACGTGGGGTGTGAGCGCTACGTTCGCGCCGTCGAGGGCCTCGAGCATGTCATCGAGGCGCGAGAACACCACCATGTCGGGGTCGAAGTAGATGACCCGATCGACGCCGGGCTCGTCGAGCAGCCGGCACAGGACGTAGGGCTTGATGGCAGTCGACAGCTCGACGATGGTGTGGAAGTAGGTCCAGCGCAGCCGGTCGTCGATGTCGAGATCGCCAAGCGCGATGACCCGATCAAGCGGCTCGCTGCCGAAGTCGACGGACGGATGCGGTTCGTCGGCGAGCGCGAGCACCAGCTCGAACTCCGGGTGATGCTGGCGCAGCGAATCGAACAGCTTCCTGACTTTCGGCAGGTAGTTCTGCGCCGCCGAAGTGAAAGCGATGGTCTTTCCCATGGATCCTCGGGAGTCGGGTTCAATCAGGAGAAGGCGCCAAGCCGGCGGGCGAAAGCGACCAGGGCGTCGAGCTGGGCGTCCAGCCCCTCCGTCGGCAGCAGCAGCCCCGAATGGTACCCGGCGACCCGCTCCGCGGGTGCCCCGAGGTCGAGCACGGCGAGCGGCAAACCGGTCGCCATCAGCTCGTCGGTGACGTAGGAGTAGGTCTCGGGGCAGATGGAAGGCAGCAGGGCGATGCCGGTGCCTTCGGCTTCGAGCAGCGCGCACAGCCGATCGCGCTGGAAGGCCCCGGTCACACGCACCGACGGCGGCACCGCACCACCTTCGACGGTCCCGACCACGGCGAAACGCAGGGGCAGCCGTCGCTCCTCGGCTCGCCGTGCCAATGCACCGAGCAACCCAGCGCCTTTCGCATGGTTCAGGTGGCCCACAGCGACGATGGCCACCGGCAGGTCGAGCCGGGAAGCCACGGGTCGGAGCCCTTGCCCATCGAATGCATGCGGCTCGATCCGCCACGCCAAGGCGGCGACATCAGGCAGACCTCGCGCCAACACCGCCACCGCGCTGTGGGAAAACGCCACGCGCTCATCAACGAGTGCCAACCAGGCCGCCCAGGCACGACGCCACTCGAGGAGATTCACGCCGGCATTCATGCCCAGCGAGAAACGCGCATTCACCGGCAGGCAGACCGCGCAGGCCGCCAGATCGGGCACGCCGCAATGGCGTCCGGAGACGTCGATCAGCGTGAAGGACGGGCATAGCCCATGGAAATCATGCAGATTGAAGCGGAACCGCAACGCACTCGATCGCCGGCGAAGGTCGACGAGGGCGGCAAGAAGCGAGGGCACATCCTCGTACCCGACAAGGTTGTTGATCTCTATCGCACGGGGTGACAATGACGAAATGAGGTGGAGCACGGCCTCCTGCTCGTCCAGCCGCAGCTCGATCGGTTCCTCCTTTCCGTCCGCCATGAATGTGAGTCGATAGGACAGCGTCGACAAATCGCTGGTCACCAGCACGACCGGTGTGCCGCCCCGTCGATGCATGACGATGCGTTCGTCGCGGTAGCGGTTGGCACCACCGCCCATCCCGTGGTCGAGGACGATCACCGCATCTTGGCCGACCTCGAGGACGGATGGGGGAACGGGCTGCGCGACGAGCGCGATGCGCCGTCCCACGCCCCGCCAAGCCGCAGCGAACGCCTCCCGCCAGCCGCGCTGCCGTGCGATGGCCCGGAAACGATCCCAGCCGCGATGCATGGGCAGGTCGGTCGCGGGCACATAGGCTTCGGGAAAGCCAGGCAAAGGCAGGCACTCGCTCGAGCCCGCGAGGACGAGGGACGCGGTGCCCCGGCCGACGGGCGACGGCAGCCGTCCCGTGACCATGAACCCCGCCCCTGCGGCATGCGGCACTCCGGGAAATGCCTCGGCAAGATCGTCGCGAAGGCCACTGGCGTACACGTCGAGATCGAAGCTGCCGCCACCTTCCAGCGGCAGGCGCAAGCTGCGGACCTTGACCGACCGCTCGGGGTCGAGGCAAAACCCCCAGCCGAAGATCCGACGCCCCCGCACCACGACAGAATCGAGCGAATAACGGCGCTTCATGGCGCGCCTCCGCTCAGGCGGAATGCCAACCAGCGCCATGGGGCCGTGATGCGCCAAGCCCAACTCGCGAGCATCGCGGCAAGCTGGCCATCCAAGAGTTCGACGCGAGCCTCGAGGGAATCGCGGGCGGCCTTCAGTGCATCGCACTCCGTCTCCAACGACGCGCTGCGCAGCATTCGCTCGATGGCCAAGGCTTCGATCCTCGCCAAGGCCTCGCGCGTTTCCCGCAGCGAGGTATCGAGCGCAGCCATGGCCTCGAGGCGCTCGAGGGCGAGCGCCTCCGTGCGCTCGAGGGCGTGATGCGCGTTGGCCAGTTCCGCCGTCAACACCCGGATATCGTCCAAACGGCTCGTCGCGAGGGCCGTGGCGTCCGCCAAGGCGGCATCGAGTTTCCGGGCCTCGATCGCGAATCGCCTCGCGGATCGTCTGGCCTCGCTCAGCGCATCAGCACGGGGCTGCATCGTTGCCGCGCCTTCCCGGCACGCGTTCGCCACGCGGATGGCGAAGCGATCATCGAGAGCAGAAACCGTACCGCGCACCCGACCTGTCCAGGCCACGGCGTCGCAGATATCCTCGAGCCCTTCGCAGCCAAGAGGCCGTCCCTCGTGGCGATGATGGCGCTGGCCGGGATCGAATTTCGACAGCGCGCGGGCGATGGCCTCCTCGGCCATCGGCCCGATCTCCAACTCGGAGATCAGCCGCTCGATGGCTTCCGCCGGGTTGTCGAGCAACGCACTGTAGTGGCACGCGCTCCGCACGAGACCTCGGGAACCAAACTCGGCCGCCAGCAGGTGCGCGAGCGTCAACAGCAGGGCGTTGCGCTCCGCCAATCCATCCCGCTTCACCAGCGAGGCGACGATTTCGGGAAGTGCTCGATGCGCTAGCACCACGCGAAGATCGATGCCGCGGGATTCCAACACCTCGCGCCACACGGGAAACACAAGGCACAGGCGGGGGTCCTTGAGGATCAAACGGCCTGCCGGGGCATCGACGCGGTCCAGCCAGACACCGATGCGTTGGCGGGCATCCTCGGCCGCGTCACTCGCCTGCCAGCCGTCCGGCAAGCCTCGAAGATCATCCCATCCGCGTCCGAGATCCAGCAGCAGGGCTTCGTTGATGTCGACGGCGTCGGCATTCTCGAAATAGCCGAGCGGGTTGTCGGCGGCGGCGGGCAATGCCGGGCCACCCACGGGGAATCCCAACTCGCAAAGCGCGCCCGTCACAGCCGAGGTGCCGGAACGATGCATGCCAAGCACGACCAGAACCTGTCGAGCGCCATTCGACGGCGAGGTGGGCGACGTACTCATCGACGCAGGAAGGCGAGCATCGGCTGCCCCCTCGGGTGGCCCCAGTCGCCCAGCAGGGTCACGCCGAAGGGCAGCCCCTCGATCGCGAACCGGATGTCGCGCCAAGCATGGTGGTAGGGATCCCGGATGTCCGACGTGGTGATGCTCCGATCGTTCAGGGTTCCCGCCCATTCGAATGGTTGGTGCAGGGGTGCACCCTCCGGAAGCACCCAAGCCGTGGCATAGAACACACCACCGGGCCTCAACACCGCGGCGACAGCGGCAAGGCAGCGGCGCACGTGATTGAGCGGCAGGTGCGTGAACACCGACTGCGCGATGGCCATGTCGACCGATGCGCCGACGAAACCGAGGCCGAAGTCCGCGTTGGCCGCAAGGTGGTCGCGCGGCAGTTTGGTGCGCCCAACCTCGTCCAGTTCATGCCGGTAACCGGCATCGATGAGGCTGGGGCTGAGGTCGAGGCCGAAGTAATGCGCCGAATCCAAATAGGCCACGGCGTGCACGCCGAGTCGTAATGCGCCGCAACCAATATCAAGCAGGCGATGGTCGCGACGGAGTCCTTGCCCCACCAGGAAATCCATCTGGTGCCGTCCGATCGTCTCCCAGAGGCCACCGATGGCCTCCCGGTGACCGCCGCCCTCCACAACGCGCTGGACTTCCGCTTCGTCGTAATAGGGGTTGATACTCATTCCGCCTCCCTACCCGTCCGCAGCGTCGCGCGGGCATCGAATCGCAAGTCGACCGCACCCTGCGGTTCAGCGAGCCGCGCAGCGTCCGGTTCCGGCAGCACGCGGATCTCGAAAGCGTCCACCAATCGATGCAGGTAAGTTTCGCCACCCTCGGCCGAAGCCATGACGCCGCAGGAAAGGAAATAGGTGCCGGGGTACAGGAGGCAATCGAACTCGAACTCGATCCGCACCGCATCACCCGGCCCCGGATCGCGACCCATCAGACGACGCAGGACTGTGCTCGCGCCGGCGATCTCCACGCCCGCCCGGTTCCTGATCATCATGCCGGCCCTCGCTCCCTCGGCTCCCCGCTCGACGCGCAGCGTATAGCCGAACCGATAGCGCTGGCCCCGGTGCAGCACCTCGCCCCCGCGGTGATCCACGCCGCCCAGCGTGGCTTCCGACAGCTCGCCACCCGAGCGCTCGTAGGCCACCAGCGCCGACGAGAACGGCAGGACGTGGCCATCTCCGGGGCGCCCGGCGTCGTCATTCCCTTTGGGGGAAGCCGCCATGGTGGCCGGCCCCGAGAGCGCCTCACGGTGGTAGGCGGCCACGACATCGCGGGGTGACCCGTCCAGGCGCACCGTGCCGTCCTCGAGCCACAGCGCGCGGTCGCAGAGCTGGACAACGGTCTGCGAGGAGTGCGAGACGAACAGCACGGTGGTTCCGGCGTCGCGCAACTGCTCGATGCGCGCGAAGCACTTGCGCTGGAAGGCTTCGTCGCCGACCGACAGCGCCTCGTCGACGATCAGGACGTCCGGGTCGACGTGGATGGCCACGGCGAAGGCCAAGCGCACGAACATGCCGCTGGAGTAGGTGCGTACCGGCTGCTCGATGAACTCGCCGATGTCGGCGAAGGCCTCGATGCGCGCGAAGCGCGATTCGACCTCGATCCTCGTCAGGCCGAGCACGGTACCGTAGAGGTGGACGTTCTCGCGGCCGGTGAACTCGGGGTTGAAGCCGGCACCCAGCTCGAGCAGCGCCGCGATCCGGCCCCATACCAGCACCTCCCCAGCGCTCGGCTCGAGCGTGCCGCAGATCAGCTGCAGCAGGGTCGACTTGCCCGACCCGTTGCGGCCGATGATGCCGACAGTCTCGCCGCGGGCCACGCGAAAGCTCACGCCATGCAGCGCGCGATGTTCGCGGCGCCAGCGGCCCTCGCGGTGCCCGAGTAGCAGTTCGAGCAGCCGATGGTGCGGGCGCGCGTACATCGGGTAGGCCTTGCCGAGCCCGCGCACGTCGATGGCGATCTCAGAGGACATCGGCAAACCCCCGGCGCAGGCGCCCGAACAGCGCGCGCGCGATGCAGGCAAGGACCAGTGACACCGCCGCGTAAAGCGCCAACCCGCCGAAATCCGGCATCAGTCCGCGCACCAGCACGTCGCGCGACTGCTCCATGATGAAGCTCAAGGGATTGAGCTCGAAAACCCAGCGGTAGGCATCCGGGACTACGCTGGGAGGCACAATCGCGCTCGAAAGGAACAGCAGCGCCACCGACAACAGGGGCGTCACCTGCCCGATGTCGCGCAGGTAGACGCCGAGCGCAGCGAGTGCCCAGCCCGCCGCCAACCCGGCGATCGCCAGCGGCAAGAGAACGAGCGGGAACCACAGCGCCGTCGCCTGCACGCCGCCGTCCAGCACGAGCTGGAGGACGAGGAACACCAGCAGGTTCGCCAGCGCGTGGAACGCGGCTGAGATCACCATCGGCCACGGCAGCACGTCGAGCGGAAACACCACGCGCTTGACGAAATTGGGCTGCCCGGCCACCAGCATCGGTGCCTTGATGAGGCACTCGGCGAAGAACCCGTGCACCAGCAGGGCGGCGAACAGCACGATCGCGAAACTCGCCCCGCCCGACTCGACCTCGGGCCAGCGGCTGCCCATCACCGTGCCGAAGGCGAAGGTGTAGATCAGCAGCATCAGGAAGGGGCTGATCAAGGCCCAGAGCAGGCCGAAGCTCGCTCCGCGGTACCGCCCCAGCACATCGCGCTTGGCCAGCTCCCAGGTCAGCGAGCGGTGCTCGATCAGCGCGGAGAAGGGTGCACGGAGGGCGCGAAGCATGGTGCCGGGGCCTTCAGCGCAGCACGGCGTCGAGTTCGGCCCGCAAATCGGCCACATCCTCGACGCCCACACTCAGCCGAACCAGGTTGTCGGTCACGCCCAACTTGGCGCGGCGCTCTTCCGGCACGCTCGCATGCGTCATCACCGCCGGGTGGTTGGCGAGGCTCTCCACGCCGCCCAGGCTCTCGGCGCAGGCGAACAGTTCGGTGCGCTGCATGAAGCGCTTGGCCGCCTCGAAGCCGCCCTTCAGCCAGACGCTGACCATGCCGCCGGCACCCTTCATCTGCGTCTTCGCCAGCGCGAACTGCGGGTGCGCCTTGAGGCCCGGATAGGCCACCCGCTCCACCGCCGGATGGTGTTCGAGGAACTCGGCGATCGCTTGCGCGTTCTCGCAGTGCGCCTTCATCCGCAGGTGCAGGGTCTTGAGGCCACGCAGGGCGAGGAAGCTGTCGAACGGCCCCTGCACGCCGCCGATGGCGTTCTGCAGGAAGGTCATCTGCTCGGCCAGATCCTTGCGGTCGCCAACGATCGCCAGCCCGCCGATCATGTCGCTGTGACCGTTGATGTACTTGGTGGCCGAGTGCATGACGATATCGGCACCGAGTTCGATCGGCCGCTGCAGGGCCGGCGAGCAGAAGGTGTTGTCGACCACCACGATCAGGCCGCGCTTGCGCGCCCGCTCCGCCACCGCGGCGATGTCCACGAGCTTGAGCGTGGGGTTGGTGGGCGTCTCGATCCACACCATCCGCGTATTCGGCTTGATCGCCGCCTCGAAGGCGGCAAGGTCGGAGAGATCGACCCACGAGAAATCCAGCCCGGCGCTGCGCCGGCGCACCCGCTCGAACAGCCGGTAGGTGCCGCCATACACATCATCCATCGCCACGACGTGGCTGCCGCTGTCCAGCAGCTCAAGAATCGTCGAGGTGGCCGCGAGGCCAGAGGCGAAGGCGTAGCCGTTCGATCCTCCCTCCAACGCCGCCACGCAACGCTCGTAGGCAAAACGCGTGGGGTTGTGGCTGCGCGAGTATTCAAAGCCCTGGTGCACGCCGGGGCTTTCCTGCACATACGTGGACGTGGCGTAGATCGGCACCATCACCGCACCCGTGCTCGGGTCCGGGCTTTGCCCGGCGTGGATGACCTTGGTGCCGAAGCCGTAGGAATCGTTTTTCATATCGGACCTTGTTCGCGGCGCGCGTCGCGCGGCCTCACTGCACCTTGCGGCGCAGGTAGTTCAGGAAATCGATGCGGGTGATGAGCCCGAGGAACTTCGGCCCGTCCATCACGATGGCCACGTGGCCGCGCTCGAAGATGCCGACCAGCGAGTGGATCGGCGAGCGCATGTCCAGCAGTTCGAGCTTGGTGGCCATGGCGGTGGACACCGGGTCGCGGAAGCGCGCCTCGTCGGCATACACGTGCATCAGCACATCGCTCTCGTCGAGGATGCCGACGATGCGTTCGTTGTCGATCACCGGCAACTGCGAGACGTCGTAGAGCTTCATGCGCTGGTAGGCGACGGTGAGCGCGTCGTCCGGCTTGACGACGACCGTGTCGCGCTGCGCGTAGGGGCGCAGGATGAGATCGCGCAGGTCGCCGTACTGCGGGCGCTCGAGAAAGCCCACGTCCTGCATCCAGTAGTCGTTGTACATCTTCGAGAGGTACTTGTTGCCGGTGTCGCAGACGAACACGACCACTTTTTTAGGCGTGGTCTGCTCGCGGCACCAGCGCAGGGCCGCGGCCAGCAGGGTGCCCGACGACGAACCACCGAGCACGCCTTCTTTCAGCAGCAGCTCGCGGCCGGCCAGCATGCTGTCCTTGTCGGAGATGGCATAGGCCTTCTTGACCCGGGTGAAATCCGAAATGCTCGGCAGGAAATCTTCGCCGATGCCCTCCACCAGCCAACTCCCCGACTTGGTGTCGAGCACGCCCTCGTTGATGTAACGGGTGAGGATCGAACCCACCGGGTCGGCGAGGATCAACTCGACGTGCGGTGCGGTCTTGGCGAAAAAGCGCGAAAGCCCGGTCATGGTGCCGGAGCTGCCGCAGCCGAAGACGATGGCGTCCATGCCGCCCACGTCCTGCATCTGTTCCCATATTTCCGGGCCGGTCACCGTCTCGTGGGTGAGCGGATTGTCGGGGTTGCCGAACTGGTTGATGAAGTAGGCACCCGGCGTTTCATCGGCAATCCGCGCGGCGAGGTCCTGGTAGTACTCCGGGTGGCCCTTGGCGACATCCGAGCGGGTGAGGATCACCTCGGCACCCATGGCCTTGAGGTTGAAGATCTTCTCGCGGCTCATCTTGTCGGGCACCACCAGCACGAGGCGGTAGCCCTTCTGCTGCGCCGCCAGTGCCAGGCCAATGCCGGTGTTGCCGGCGGTGCCTTCCACCAGCGTCGCGCCGGGCGCGATCTTGCCGGCGCGCTCGGCGGCCTCGATCATGGTCACGCCGATGCGGTCCTTGATGGAGCCGCCGGGGTTCATGCACTCGAGCTTGAGGTACAGCTCGCACAGCCCGGTGTCGAGCTTTTGCGCCCGCACCATGGGCGTGTTGCCGACGAGTTCGAGCACAGACTGGTGGACGGGCATGGGTCGGGCACGCTGGGCGAGGAAGCGACCGATTGTAACAGTCTGGCTTTCGCGTCGAGCGTGGCTCCTGCTTCGCTTCAAAGCTTGAGGAGCGCCCTGATTTTTGCTTCAACGTGGGACATCTCTGTCTTCGTCGCGAAGCCTCGACTGAACGCTGAACCGACGCGCCAGTCGCGCGTCGTCACCTGATGGGTCAAGGCCCAGCTCGCCAGACTCAGGCCGGCGAGCTCAACCTCGAACGGAAATCCTTTGCCCTTGGTGGTCACCGGCACGCACACGACCAAGCTGGTTTTGTCGTTGTATCCCTGATCCGTCAACACGAGGTGCGGGCGGTCGCCGGTTTGCTCGTGTCCGGCACCACCTGCGTCATCGATATGGATGATCTCTCCACGCCTCGGAACCCAAGGCGGAGTCACCATTCAACGACCTCGGCACCCGTCCGCTTCGCGTCTTCGAACACCGGCAGATGATCCGCATTGATGGCGGCGATCAGGTCATCGAGGACATAGACCGGCCTGGCTGACTCGATGACGATTCGCCCGACTTCTGCGTGGATCCTCACGGTTTCATTGATCGCGAAGTGAGCCGCTTCGAGCATTGGAGAGGGGATACGCACGGCGGCGCTGTTTCCCCACATCTTCAACTGGGCCATGACAAATCCTCCGGGACTGCAACGAGCCGCACGGTAGCACCGCGCCTCTTCCGTGTCCACATTGTAGACACGAGGACTTCTCGCTAGCCCGCCCGGGCCCGCCAGCGCACCGCCTGCAAGGGCCGCTCGAAGGCCCGCCACGAGGCCCACGACACCAGCGCGGTGCCCAGCGAAAACACCAGCAGCGCCGCGCCGCCCTGAAGGCCCAGCGGCCCGGTGACGGCGGCCAGCACCGGCATGTGCCACAGGTAGGCGCTGAAACTCACCCAGCCCAGCGCCCGCAGCGGCCGCCACTCGAACGGCCTGCGCAGCCAGGCCGGGCCATGCACCACCGCCAGCAGCAGCACCGCCCAGGTCAGGCCGAAAAATGCGAACCAGCGGTGGTTGAGGCCCGGGGTGAAAGGCATCAGGCCCAGCAGGGCCGGAACGGCCGGAATGCTGGCGAACAGGGCCACTACCGCCAGCACGCCGGCAGCCACCAACCCGCGCGGCCGCAGCCCGGTGGCCGACCAACGCCGCGAAAGCACCGCCGCCAGAGCGCCAGCGAAGAACTGCGCAAGATAAGGCCCCAAGCGCACATCGTTGACCCGCGACTCCTCCGGCGGCCACAGCGCCCAGGCCACCGCGCCCAGCAGCACGGCCAGCAGCACCGCCGCCCACAGCCCGGCCCGCTGCACCGCCAGCCCCAGCAGCAAGGCCACCAGCGGCAGCCACAGGTAGTAGTGGAACTCCACCGGAATGCTCCAGAGCACGTTCACGCCCTCCAGCAGCAGCAGGTGACGCAGCAGCGAACCGGCATCGATCGGGTACGGCCACCACGGTGCCAGGCCAAAGACCGTGATGGCGAAACTGGCCAGCAACACCACGAGGTAGGCCGGCCAGATGCGCAGCGTGCGCCGCAGCGCGTAGTCGGCCCAGGTATCGCTCTGCCGCCACTGCGCCCAAGGCTTGGCCAGCAGGATGCGAGTGAGCAGGAAGGCGCTGAGCACGAAGAACAGGTACACGCCGCTCTTGCCGGTGCCCGAGAACGAGAACCCCGGCAACACCGGCAGGCCGGCGTTGGCCGTGTGCGAGAGCAGCACGATCAGTACGGCCAGTCCACGCAGACCGTCGAGGGCGGGGGTGTGGGCGATGCGTTGCGGTGTGGGCTCCGGCACCGGGGTTGGCTTGTTGGCGCGCATACGGGGCACGATACTACGAGGCCCTGTTTGAGCCACCTCCCCACTTGTGACCCCCCCTCCTACGCCCCGGATTCCCGAGCGCAACGAACCCTGCCCTTGCGAAAGTGGTCGGAAGTTCAAGGCCTGCTGCGGGCCCGCCACCAGCACTCGCCTTGATGCCGAAGTGCATCGATTATCGGCCGCCGGGGTCGAGGCCGAATCCCGACGCGATCTGGCTACGGCTCGACAGCGCTTCCTGACTGCCGCCGCCCTCCAACCGCTGAATCCGCGGGTGCGCTACATGCTCGGCACAACGGAACTGAGCCTTCAGCGATTCGCCGAGGCGGTGATCCACCTCGATCTTGCCGTTCGCGGCGAACCCATTGCCGAGGCACATTACAACCTCGGGCTCGCCCTCAAAGGCACCGGGCAGATCGAAGCTGCCGCACTCCAATTTCGCGCCGCCCATCTGCTGAAGCCCAACTGGCAGCCCGCGCAGATCAACTATGGCTTTGCCCTGCTCGATCTCGGCTTCGCGGCGGCCGCGGTGGACATCATGCGCAAGTCCATCGAGGCCGGCGGTTCGGTTTCGCCCCTGAATTTCAGCAACCTCCTGCTGACCGCCCAATACTTGCCGGATTTCAGCGTCGAGGAGATGGTCGAACTGCACCGGGCTTTCGGGCGGGCGCTCCAGGCTGCCTGTACGCCCCTGCCGGAACGCCGCCCCGACCCGGCGCTGAAACGCTTGCGCGTCGGGCTGGTCTCTGGCGATCTGCGAACCCATCCGGTCGGCCTGCTGATCGCCGACGTGGTGCCCACGCTCTCCCAACAGAATCTCGATCTGGTGGCGTTCTCCAGTGCGCACAGCGCCGATCCGGCCGATCCGGTGCGGGCACGCCTGAAAGCCAGCATCCCCGAGTGGTATGACGTCGATGCACTCGATGACGCCTCCATCGCAGCGGGGATCCGCAATGCCAGCATCGACGTGCTGGTCGATCTCACTGGCCATACCGGCTACTCGCGACTGGGCGTGTTCGCCTTCCGACCGGCCCCGGTCCAGGTCACTTGGCTGGGCTACGGTGCAACGACGGGGCTGGACCGGATCGATTACATCCTGACCGATGCCGTCTCGACGCCACCCGAAGACGAGGCGCAATACACCGAACGTGTCTGGCGCCTGCCACTGCCCCGACTGCCGTTCTCCGCCCCTCCGGAAGCCCCGGAACCCGCCTCTCCCCCCTGGCTGGCAAGTGGGGCACTGACTTTCGGCTGCTTCAACAACCTTGCGAAACTCAACCCCCTCGTAGTTGGTGCTTGGGCACGCATCCTGCATGCGGTACCCGACAGCACGCTGCTGCTCAAAGGACGGTATTTCGACCAGCCCTCGGCCCGCCGGGCACTGCTCGACGGCTTCGGTTCGTTCGGTGTCGATGCCGTGCGGGTCCGGTTCGAGGGCAGCCAGGCCCGCACCGAATACTACGGTGCGTTCTCGCAGGTCGACATCGCGCTTGATCCCTTCCCCTTCACCGGCGGCATGTCGACGCTTGACGCGCTCTGGATGGGGGTGCCGGTGGTTTCCAAGCGCGGCGACCGGATGATCGGCCGCCAAGGCGAGATGATCCTCCAGGCCATCGGTCTCGAAGACTGGCTGGCGGACAATGTGGAAGGCTATGTCGCGACTGCGATCACGAAAGCCTCCGACCGAAACGCCCTCGCCCACCTGCGCGCAACGCTGCGTGCACGCGTGGCGGCCACCGAGTTCGCCCAACCGGCGGTCTACGGAAGCCGACTCGGTGAGGCGCTCTGGTCCCTCTGGCACGACGCAATCAAACGCACGCAGGCAGCTTCCACCACAGAATGAAAAAACCCGCCATCTGCATGGCGGGTTTTCTTTCCAGCAGGCCGCCCTTGGTGGGACGGCCCGTGATCCCGGGCGAGTGGCCGAGGATCAGTTGGTGCCGGGTGCCACCATCACGTGGTTGCTGATCGAGCCCGAAGCCGGGTTGACGATCTGGTACAGGCCGTTGACGTTGCCACGCGGGGTCGACACCGTCACGGTGATCGTGCCGCGTGCCGGGCCGGTGAAATTGGCCGTCGGGAACAGATCCGCCACCGAGTAGATGTTCGTGCCGGCCGCCAGCGTGCCGGTGAACGTTGCGCCGGTGAAGGTCGAGGTCGGCTCGCTGGCCGATCCACTCTGGCCTGGGGTCAGGGTGATCGAAACCGGTGCGGACGGACCCGTGTTGTTCAGCACGACGCGGCTCAGCCAGCCAGTCGGGATCTGCGCCAGCGGGGCAACCAGCTGCGCGCCGTCACGCGAGATCGTGCCGAGATTGACCGGCGCGACATTGGTGACGGTGAACACGGCGGTGTTGGCCGACACGGCGTTGAACTGGATCGTGTACGGGCCTGCCGCCGGAATGGCCGCACCCGTGCGCTGGACGAAGCAGACAAAGCCTGCGGCGTTGGCGTGGATCAGGCCCGTGTTGCGGAAGGTCGCCGCAGTGCCGGTCAGGGCATCCGGGAAGATCTGGGCACCCGGAGTGGCGCAGTCACCGCCAACAGCGATGAAGACACTGCCAAAGCCCACACCACCCGTTGCCGAGAACGCACCGGCGGTGTTGGCCAGCGCCGAGAAGTTGCCGTTGATGACATGGGCCGAACCGGCCGAGCCCGTGGCCAGTAGCGCGGCGAGGGTGATCGGCAGGCCGTTGGTGTTGAAGCGGGCCGGCGTGGCGAGCGCCCAGTTGATGTTGCCGAGCGGCGCGGCACCGGCCGTGATGGCACCGGTGCCGGTACCGCCGGGGATGAACTGCGAGAACGCAACCGGAGTGGCACCGACACTGGCCGTGGCGTTGGCACCGGTGGCGGTCAGGCCGTAGGACGGCGTGGTGGCAAAGGCGATGTACGCGCCCGAGGCCGAGGTGATCAGGCCGGTGGTACCGCCGTTGATCGCCTGCGAGGGTTGGTCGTACAGACCGTAGGTGCAGCTCGCGTTGCCGCGGCTGAGCAGGGTGATGCCGGTGCCGGCGGTGACCGGATTGACCGTGATGGTCGCCGCCGTGCCGATGCCCGTGCCCGCAGTGGCCGTGATCGAGAACGAGATGGCGTTCGAGCCGAGGCCGTTGACATTACCGATGACGCCCGTGGCACCCGAGAGCACCGGGGCATTGACGTTGTCGAAGCGGATGTTGCTGTCGCAAGCGATGCGGGCGTGACGGACTTCGCCCTGCGAGAAGGCGTAGCGGGTGGGGGTGACGATGTCGAGGATGTTGCCGGCATTCGTCAGTGCGGTATTGGCCGGGACCGAGATTTCGGAGGCGTAGGTGACCGGGGCGTTGGTGGCCGGCACGCCCAGCGTGACTTGGGCCTGTGCGGACAGCGAGGCCAGCGAGCCCACGATGGCGACGGCCAGCAGGTGCTTGTTATTGAGGGACATTCCTTGAGACTCCTAAGCTTAGGGATGAAACACGGGGTCATTGCATACACACACCCAGACACCGCCTGACGCCTGCATGCATGATGCCGGCGCCGGCACGAGAGAGCGGGAGTCCGAGTGTAGCCGGCTTCTCCCCTCTTCTGCGCATGCATAAGCACCACGCAGTCCCTGGACGCTTGACGATCCTAGTACGCCCCCTGTTCAGGCGTCAATGCGGTTTAACGAAATTGGGGCGATTACCGCAAAATCCCCCTCCGAGCCATCGGATGCCGGCCGGCACGGGCGAAAAAGCAGCCTGCCCAAGGGGGCGTGGGCTACACTTGGCGGTCAGCCGTGATGCTCCCTCGCTGCCCGATGGACCGATGAACCGATGATGAAGAAAGTGCTGAATGTTGGTGGCAATTCCAAGGACATCCCCCTCCCGTCGTTCTACGCCGGCTGGGAACACATCCTTCTCGATATCGACCCGACCACCGGTGCCGACGTGATCTGCGACGCTCGAGAGCTGCGGCAGCGGGCACCGGCCGAGTTCGATTCGATCCACTGCTCGCACAATCTTGAGCACTATTTCGCTCACGACGTCCGCAAGGTGCTCGCTGGCTTCCGGCACGTGCTGCGACCGGAGGGTTTTGTCTTCCTCCGGGTGCCGGACATCGGCCAAGTGGCGCAGGCGATGGTCACTCGCAAGCTCGACATTGACGACGTGCTCTACGTCTCGCCGGCAGGGCCCATTCTGGTCAAGGACGTGCTCTACGGCTGGGGCGCACAGATCGAAGCCAGTGGCGTCGATTTCTTCGCCCACAAGACCGGGTTCACACCAAAATCGCTAGCCAATGCGTTGGCGGTGGCGGGCTTCGGGCCCGTCTACATCGGCACCCAGGAGCACGAGGTGCAGGCCTTCGCCTTCGTGCAGCCGCCGGACGCCACCACCCGGGCTCTGCTCGGCCTGCCACCCGCCTGAACCGGCCGGGCGGAAGCCACCACCCGGCATCGCCTCAACGCTGCGGCAGCACGAATGTCCCAGCTTCCGGAGCATCGAAACGGCGGCGCAAGGCCTCCGTGAGGTCGCGTGCCTCGGCCTGGTCTTCGATGATGTAGGGCGTGATCAGCACCAGCAGCTCGGTGCGGCTCTCGCTGCGGGCGCGGCTGGAAAACAGGTTCCCGATCAAGGGGATTCGACCCAGGCCGGGAATTTCCGTCGAACCGCGCGTCTGCGTGTTGGAGATCAGGCCGCCGATGAGCATCGGCTCGCCGTCGGCAAGGCTCAAGGACGAGGAAAGGCGACGACTGAAAATGCTGGGAGAGCCGATCGGGCTGGTATCGGTCTGCTGCGCCTCGCTCACCTCCTGGGTGAGCTCGAGATCGACCCGTTGACTGGAGTGGACCACCGGTTCGATGGTCAGCAGCACGCCAGTCTTGCGGTACTGGACCTGCTGGAGGATCGACGGCGACAGCCCGCCAAGATCGGGTGCGGTGGCTTGGCTGGTGATCACCGGAACTTCGGTGCCGACATCGATGCTCGCCTGCTCGCCGCTGCGCACCAGAAGCCGCGGTGTGGAGAGGATGGTGACGCGGTCGTTGGTGGCCAGGAGGTTCATCAACGCACGCACCTGGCCCGACGAGGACACGGGACTGAAGACCAGTCCACCACTTCCGGTCGTGCCTCGCAGCAGCGAAAGCGGACCGGAAGCGTCTTCGATGCCGATATTGCGGAAAGCCCATTCGACGCCATGCCGGAACTCGCCCGTGAGCGTGACCTCGGCGACCGTCACCTCGACCAGCACCTGGCGAGCGGGGCGGTCGAGGCGTTCGAGCACCGAACGGATCATGCGCCAGCGTGAGGCGCTTCCTTGGAACACGATCGCGTTCCGGGCACTGTCGATCACCATCCGCTCCCCCTGTTCGCCGGTACCCGCTGCGGCTGCCGCTGCAGCAACCGGAACCGCTTGGGGGGCGAGGTCGTTCGCGCCGACTGGCACGGATCCCGTTTGGCCCGCACCGCCCAGAGTGGCACCGATCAGGGCGGCGACCGTCGGAGCCAGGCTGTCCACCGTGGTGTGACGGGCTTCGTAGATGTAGGCCCCGGTTCGGGCCTCGCCCTCGCCACCGGGCTGATCCAGCTCTTCTACCCAGACGGCGACCGAGTCAAGCACGGCGGCCGATTCGCCGAACACGATCAATACATTGCCGGAGGCAACCGGAACGAAGGTCAGCGCACCGGCTTCGCCGGGACGCTCCTTGACTGAAACGCCCTGCGCCAGCATCACGGCTCGCAGCTCCCGGGCGAGATCCTCCACCGCGAGGAAGCGTGGCGTGATCCGCAGGGATTGCTTGTCGCGGAATGCCGGGCGATCGAAAAGCGACACGGCCTCGATGGCGGCGTTGACGACCACTGGCGTTCCCACGAGCAACAGGGCATTGCCGTCGAAAATTTCAGTGACTCGAAGCCCACTGTCGGCGAACAGTCCACGGATCTGGCCGCCGATCACTCCGGCAGCCGCCACATCGAGCGGAACGACAACGAACACCGGCCGCTGCCCGACCGGTACGCCGGGAAGCGCACGGCTCGCCAGCATCTGCGGCGGATCGACAGCCGGCGTACCCTGCACGGTGAAGCGCAGTCGCCCCTGCTCGCGAACCACCTGGACGCCATGGCGTCGCAGTACTTCCTCGGCGATTTCGAAAACCCGGGCGGGAGTCTCGGGCTGCACCAGGCGAAGACTGATCAACTCCGGCCGATCACGGACGGCCTGGTCCATTTCGATCGATTGCTTCAGCAGCGCGCCAAACACTTCGTCGATGAAGGCCGACAGACGGAGCGAGTCGACCGCCACCGTGATCGGTGCCCCCCCTGGGGGGAGCGGGGTACGGCGAGCATCCAGCACCCGGACCGGTGCCACCTCCACAGCCGGGCCCGCTTGAACGCGCGGCACCGATTCCACGGCCGCTGCCGGCTCCGCTTCTTCCGTCGACACCGGAACGGCACGCGGCTCGCGCAGTGGCTCAGGCATCACCGGTCGCGGGGTCGTGACGCATGCCGTCGCAAGGAGGGCGGCGCTGACGAGCGGGAGAGTACGGAACCATCGATGCATGGAAATTCCTGGGCTGTTTCGAGTCATCCGGGGGAAACCACCCGAGGTGTGGGATCGATAAAGAGCGTGGCTTCGACAAGCGTTCCATCGGCGCGCCGCCAGCGTACCCCGGTCGGGGAGATGGTCTCGATGACCCCTTCCCCTTCGAGGGGCATCTCGGCCCCGATGCGCACGCGCCGCCCATCCGGCCATTCGAACACGGCAAGCCGCTCGCCCGCGCTGGACACCACGGCAATGAGCCGAGGCGGCGGCACCAACACCGCCTCTTCGGCCGCCGCGGCCGGCTCCGATGCCCACACCGGTTGGCCGGGCGAGGGTGGCGCTGTGGGTGCGGCAAGAAGGGCTGCCGGCAGTTCGAAGCTTTCGCTGCCGGATACCGCAAGCGGAGACGATGCCGGCGTATCCCCGATGACGAGGAAGGTTGCACCACCCGCGAGCAGGCCGATACCAGCAAGCCGCGCCAGGGGATGGGCGGCGAAACGAGCCAGGGCGGCGAATCGGATGCCGGTTTTCACTGGATCGCTTCGTCCGTGCTCTGGCGAAAGTAGCCGCGCACGATCATCTGGACCTGATTCGGCGGCAGGTCGCGGATCTCGACACGATCCACCCGAATCCATCGCCGTGCGGAGAGATCGGCCAGCAATGCAGTCGCCGCAGGTCCAGACGCCGCACCTGCCAGCCGGGCCGAAACCTCCCAGATGCCGGACAAGCCCTCGACCATCGCAGCACCCTCGGTTCTCACCGCCACTTCGGCGATTCCTGCTGCGGCCGCCGCCGCGCTGAGCGCAGCCTGCATCTCGGCCTGGGCCGGTCCTGCGCCCGCCACCGCGATCATGGAAGCTTCGGCTTCGAGCAATGCCGCCGTCGCCGCAGCGGCGCGCTCCGTCCAGGCCGCATCGGCGGCGGCCTCCTCCAGTCGCTGCAGCAAGGCCTGATTGCTGCGATAGCTGGTGATGGCATCACGGCGGGCCTCGTCTAGGTGCACGGCAAGATGGATCGTGGCGATCAGCAACGCCACTGCACTGAAAAGACGTATGCGGCGATTGGCTCGCCATTGCGAAAGCAGATTGGCTGCAATAGGGATCACGGTGCGACCTCCATTTGCCGCGTGTCGAGTTCGACATCGAGCTGCATGCGCCCTGTTCCGAGCGGATTGGCTACCACCGAACCGAGCAGTGGATGACCGGAAAAGGCCTGCACGATCGGGCGGGGGTCATCACCGGCATCCTGCAACTCGACGCGAAGCCGATCGGCCTCGCGGACCCAGGATTGCAGCCGTGCCGTCGACGGGATGGCGCGCCGGACTTCGGCGATCAATTCGATATCAGACGGTACGGCGATCTGGCCGTGGAGCGCCACCAACCGCTGCTTCGCCGACTCCGCCTGTTCGCGGGCAGCGATCCGTGGCGCCGAATCCGCGCGAACGGCATCGAGACGGTATTCCTGCAAGAACGTCGCCGCGTTCCAGGCCATGGAAGCGAACAGTTGCCAACCCAGCACGGCACCGACCACCACGGCCACAGATCGCCAAACGGCCGTTTCGATCTGTGACTCTGACCAGCGCAATCGGCCATGATCGATTCCCCAGGGCATCGCCATTGGAGCCAGCTTGCGGATCTCCGGCACGTCGCCACCAACGGGCAATCCCGCTGCCCGCAGGAACCGGTGCCAATCGGCCTGCGCCGGAACCCGGGGCCACCAACGACTGACCGCCAAATCGCCCGCCGACCATGATTGACCTTCCACGCCCTCGCGGAGCGCGACCAGACGTACGCCATCTTCCTGCGGCTCAGGCATCAAGCTGCTTTCCGCAACCAGTCGCCAGTCATCGGTGAGAGAGACCGGCTCGCGCGGAGTCCAGACATGCGCCACCCCGCCCTGCCAACGGCAAGCGAACCGGTTGTCTACGTGGGTGGTGGATTGCCGGACCGCCAGATCGAGTGCGGCACGGCGACGGGCCGCAGACAGCGCGGCGAAGTCATAGCGCCAGTAGATCGAGTCCGCACGCCGAAGGACGGCTTCCTTGGGGCCGAAACGGCCGCCCGTGCCAAGCCGGCCGCCAGCGGCATCAATCCACTGGCGCTGGGGCGAAAAGAGGGCTCGGAATCGGGAGCGGAGCGGCATCGGAGGGGGGGCGGGTGAGGCGATAGGTGGCTTCGACCGTCCACGGCCCGGCTTGGTCGGCAAGGGGTGTTGATCGTACATGGATGCGCCAGACCCTGCCGCTGCGGCCACTCAATGTGAGGCGCCAGGCGTCCGATGGCGCGGTCCGGAAATCGACGTCCCGGTCTCCGGGCAGGCGCGTCCCGGTTTCGGCCTCGAAAGCCGCAGCATTCAGGAATGGTGCCTCGGCCCGACGTTCGAGACGGATCCGGCAGGAACGATTGCAATCCGGCAACAGGGCGGTCAACCACGGAAGTGGCGCCGTATTGAGATTCAGGGCTCCGGCGTAGGCCGTCGTCGTCAGGTCTTCGATGCGACGACGGGCATCTGCGGAGAGACTCGACCATCCGAACACCCGCCACACTTCACGCGAGATCAGTAGCGGTCGGCCAGAGGGAGGCGGCAATCCTTCGCGGTCATACTCACGCGACTCCGCTCCATTGAACCGGCGCAGATCATCGGCATCGGCATAGTCCTCAAGCGCGGCGATCAAGGATGCGCGCTCTGTTGTGGGCACACCTGCCGCTGCCAACAGGGCGATCAGTCCCGGCCCAGATGGCTGGTTCAGTGCGACCAGTCCGGCTTCGTCTTGCACCTGAAAATGGATTCCGCCAAGCCCGGCGTACACGGTGCCATCGAGCCGCAATTCACCTCCGCGCGGGCTTTCATCCAGACCACCGAACTCGTCGAATCGCCGGTCGGCTAGAGCAGCGGGACGGAGCGGGGCAAGTGGCAGTCCGGCACGTGTGGTGGGCACGATCGCCGCGAGATACAGCAGGGTATCGCGGCTACCGATCGCATCGAGATGCTCCTGGAGCGCAACGCGGTCAGCGGTGGCCGAGGCGATGCGCTCGCGCGACCAAGCCACGACCAGACCGGCGACCAGCGCCATGGCGACCAGCAGCCAGAGTACGAGCACCAGCACGATGCCGCGCTGTTGGTCGCTAGAGTGCGCCACGACGGACCTCCTCACGAACCCGGATCGGCAACGGCAAAGCGGGACCGGCACCGATCCCGACCCGCCAGACGCGACTGCCGCTGTCATCGGGCATCACCAGCTCGACCGCACGCGGGAGGGCATCGGTCGCAACCTCGGACGGATCCGGCACAGCCGGTGCCGGAGGCCAGGCATCGGACCAGCGCCCCTCGCGATCCTGGTAGCGGAAAGCCGCCCGGGAAAGCCCCCGCAGCACCACCACGGGGGCGGCATCGCCGTCCCGGTGATAGGCGAGTTCGAGGCCTCCGGCCGCATCGAGGATCCGCCATTCGACCACCGCAAAGTACCCGCCATCGATCGGATCGAGGCTCAGGAAGCGGACAGCGCGGACATTGCCGGAGAACGGCGCAATCCCCTCCGGGATGTCGGCCATCGCTGCCGTGAGGCTGTCGCGAAACCAATGCTCCTGCAAAGCGGCGATCCGTGCCTCGCGCTCACTGCGCAGTACCCGTTCACGCAAGCCCAGAACCTGGGACAGCGACTGCATCAGCAAGACGACGACCATCGATACGATCACCATCGACACCAGTGCTTCCAGTACGGTGAAGCCCCGGTTCTTCACAGCACCTCCGGCTGACGGACTTGGCGCCAGCCCGCGCGACGAAGCGTCAGGCGTCCTTCCAATTCCGCATTCCGCCAGAGCTCGGCATCAAGCTCGTAAAGCCCCACCTCGTAAAGACCGGGGCTGTAGAACTCGGTGAGCCCCTCACTGGGTCCGGCGATCACCCGGGACCGCCACCGCACCCGTACCTCGCCGATCTGCTCTTCTCCTTCGGGCCGCAGCATCGGATTGATGGTTTCGAGCAGAGCGATGGCATTCTGCTTCGCAGTATCGAGCCGTGCCGCCGCTTCGGCGCGCTCGATCGAGCGCAGCGCGCCATTGAGTGCGGCAAACAGCGCCATGGTGCCGGCGGCGAGGATGGCCAGGGCGACAATGGCTTCAAGCAGCGTGAATCCTCGGGCATCAGGGCGCATCGGCATCCTCGGCGCGGCAGTCGGGGGCGCTGAGCCGCCAGCGGCGCGAGCCGACCGGGCCGCTGGCCTGCACCTCGCCGCCGTGGCAGAAGCCACTGGCTTCGATGCGCAACGGCGTGACGGCGAGCACCCGCCAGCCTTCCGGCCAGGGTCGATCCTGTGCGGGCAGTACCGCACCGGCGGGGAACGCCAGTGCCCTGCCCTGCTTCCGGGCCTGCAAGGGCAGGCGCTCCAGAGCACGACGCACATCGTCGAGCTCCCCCGCCTCCCTCACGCGATCCACCGTGCGGGCCAGGGGCGGCACCACCATGGCCGCCGCCATGCCGAGGATCACCAGCACCACCAGCATCTCCAGCAGGGTGAAGCCGCGCATGGCCTCGGCTCAGCCGGCCGGCAGCACGCCGAGGTCGGCGTTGTTGCCCTCGCCGCCGGCGGCCCGGTCGGCCCCGAACGAAAACAGCGCGAAGGGCTGACCGTCGCGGCCGGGGATGGCGTACTGGTAAGGCGTGTCCCAGGGATCGAGCGGCACCGCCTCGTCGAGGTAGGGGCCGCGCCAACGCTCGGCGGCGCGCGGGTCGGCGGGACGGGTGGTGAGCACGGCCAGGCCCTCCTCGGCGGTGGGCAGGCGGCCCATGTCGAGCCGGAAGGTTTCTACCGCGCCACGCAGCATGCGGATCTGGGTCTCGGCGACGCGCACCTGCGAGCCTTCGAGCTGGGTGAACAGGCGCGGACCGACCAGGCTGACGACGAGGCCGATGATGACCAGCACGACGAGGATCTCGAGCAGGGTGAAGCCGGCGCTGCGGTGGGCTTGGATGTGGGGCATGGGGCTCACAGGGGCAGTTCGTTGACGCTGGTGATGGCGAGAATGACCGCGGTCACGAGGACGCCGATCACGCCGCCGATGACGACGATGGCGGCGGGTTCGATCAGCTTGAGCGCGCGCTGCAGGCGCTCGCGGCCACTGGTCTGGTAGAGCCGGGAGAGCGCAAGCAGCAGCTTCGGCAACTCGCCGCTGGTCTCGCCCACGGCGACCAGATCATAGCCGGTGGCGTTCAGCGCCCGATGTTCGCGCAGCGCGTGCGAAAGCGTGCTGCCGCCACGCACCGAGCGCGTGACCTGGGCCAGCCGTGCTTGCAGATGGTCGAGGCCGATACCCGCCGCCGCCAGCTCCAGCGCCCGGGTCAACTCGACGCGATTACCGAGCAGGGTGCCGAGCGTGCCGGCCCAGCGGCCGATCGCTGCTTCGAGCAGCCACGGTCCCAGCAGCGGCAAGGTGGCGATGGTCTGCAGCAGGTGCTGGCGCACCGCAGAGCGCCGCAGCAGGGCGACCAGCGCGGCAGCGGCGATGGCCATCGCCAGCACCACCAAGCCGATGTGGTCGGCGAACCAGACGCCGCCGCCGATCACCCAGCGCGACAGTGCCGGCAACTGCTCGGCGCGCTGTTCGAGCAGGCCGCCAAAGCGCGGCACCACCCAGAGAAAAATGATCCCCATGGCGGCAATGCCCGAGGCCACCAGCACCGCCGGATAAACCAGCGCCGAGCGCAGCTCGGCTTCCACGCGCAGGTCGTACTCGTACTGGCGGACACCGTCCTCCAGCGCCGTGCCGAGCTGCCCGGTCAGCTCGCTGGCCTCGACCAATTGGTGCAAGTAGGCCGGCACCGGTAGGCCGCTATCGCGCAGGGCATCGGCAAAACGCTCGCCGCGGCGCACCGCCTTGGTCATGCGGGCGAAGGCCTCGGTGAGCACCGGGTGGTGGCTGGAACCCGCCAGCGAAGACAGGGCCACTGCCAGCGAGACGCCGGAATCGACGAGCGTGGCGAACTCCTGCAACACCAGTTGGACCTCACGCGGTGCCGGCGGCAGACGTGCCGTCCAGCCCGCTACCGCCGGGCGCTCGGCGTCGAGCGCCACCGGTACCAGCCCACGGCGCTGGATGTCGCGCTGGGCGGCGCGTTCATCGGTGGCATCGACGAGGCCGGTGACCTCCTTGCCGGAGGCATCGACGGCGCGGAAGCGGAAGTTCATGGAGCGACCAGACCGGGATCGTCGAGGGCTTCGAAGGCACCACCGGTGACGCGGATCACTTCCTCCACTGTCGTCAGCCCGCGCCAGGCCTTGAGCAGGCCGTCATGGCGCAGCGTGCGGCCGCCTTGCTGGTCGACCAGGGCGCGCATCTGCCCGGCCGTGGCGCGCTGCATGACCAGGTCTTGCAGTTCGGGGCTGACATCGACCAGTTCGTAGATGCCAACCCGGCCCTTGTAGCCGGTACCTTGGCAGGCCGGGCAGCCAACGGCCCGTCGCCAGTTCGCCGGCTCGCCGGCCGGCACGTGCGCGGCGACGGCGGCGGCCACTTGCGGCAGCACCCCCGCAGGTGCCGAGCAGGCCGTGCACAGCCGGCGCAGCAGGCGCTGGGCCTGCACCGCGCGCACGCTGGTGGCGACCAGGAACGGCTCGACGCCCATGTCGATCAGGCGGGTGAAGGCACTGACCGCGTCGTTGGTGTGCAGCGTCGAGAACACCAGATGCCCGGTGAGTGCCGCCTGGATGGCGATCTCGGCGGTCTCGCGGTCGCGCACCTCGCCGATCATCACCACGTCGGGGTCCTGGCGCAGGATGGCGCGCAGGGCACGGGCGAAGGTATAGCCGATCTCGGCATTGGCCTGGATCTGGGTGATGCCAGTCACCTGGTATTCGACCGGATCTTCGACGGTGATGATCTTCTCGGCGCGATCGTTGATGCTCTCGAGCGTGGCGTAGAGCGTGGTGCTCTTGCCCGAGCCGGTGGGCCCGGTCACCAGCACGATGCCGTGCGGCTCGGTGGCCCAGCGCCGGAACAGCGCGAGATCGCGCGGCTCGAAGCCCAGGCGTTCGAGTGAGAGATCGGCGCGCTCCTTCGGCAACAGACGCATGACGATGGACTCGCCGTGCACGCCCGGCACCGCCGAGACGCGCACATCGACCTCGCGGCCGCTGACACGCGCGGAAAGCCGGCCGTCCTGCGGCAGCCGGCGCTCGGCGATGTCCATGCCGGAAATCAGCTTGACCCGCGAAGCCACGGCGGCAAAGCGCGAGAGTGGCAGCGCCAGCACCTCGTGCAGCACCCCGTCGACCCGAAAGCGCACGCTGAACGCATCCTCGCCGGGCTCGACGTGGATGTCGGACGCGCCACGATCCATGGCCTGGGCGAGCAGGTTGTTGACCAGCTCGATGACCGGTGCTTCCTCGGCGAGTTCCCGCAGGTGGCCGATGTCGTCCTCGTCCTCGGCGGCGGCCCGGTTGGCGCGTTGGAAGGCGTCGAGCAGGCGTTCCACATCCTGGGTCCGGGCCAGTCGCCACGCCCAAGGGGCCGGCAGGCGCGCCTCCAGCAGCTCGTTGGTGGCGGCGTCGAGCGGATCGCGGGCCACGGCCAGCCGCAGGCCGTCGGTCGTCGACATCCAGAGGACCACGCCCTGGTCGATGCACCAGTCGGGCGAAAGTCCCAGCTCTTCGGGCAGGCGCAGGGTCTGGGCATCCTGCGGCCAGTCGGCGGCGGCAAGTGCCGGCACCGCGAGTTGCTCGACCAGTACCGGCAGCAAGCTGTCTTCAGAGAGCGCACCGAGGCGGATCAGAATTTGGCCGAGCCGGCCACCGAGCTGGGCCTGCACGGCCAAGGCGCGCTGTAGATCGGCCGGGGCGAGCAGGCCACGTGCCAGCAGCAGCTCGCCCAGCCGTTGCGGCAGGCCCGGGCCAGCGAAGCCGCGCAGAAGTGCGGCCGGAGCCGGGGCCGCATCGGCAGGAAGATCGGTGAGGGCGGAAGCGTTCATTGCGGCATCTTAAAACGCCACGGCCCGCGAGAGCGGGCCGTGGGGAGGCGGATCGGGCGGCGCGCTCAGTGCCGGGTCCGCGCGAAGATCCGGGTCAGGCGGTCCTTGGCCAGCAGTTTCTCTTTTTTCCATCGACTCAAGGTGAGGTCGTCGATCGGCAAAACACCCAGTTCGGCGTCCAGCACCTTGCCGTTGAGTTGCTGGTGGCGCCGGTAGAGCTGGCGGAATTCGGGGTCGGACTTGAGCAATGCGTCGACCTCGGTCTGCGATTGGCCTTCGAACATGGATCGCCCTCCGTTCAAGATTCGCGTGCCGGGGAAGCCCCCCGGACGACCGACGCTACGCCGGCTCCGGAGCCCCCGCAAGCGACCCCGGACGGCTTTAACGATGGCCTTACGGACCCGGCGTGAAGGCCTCACGCCGGGCTAACGAGGTGCCGGAAACGGCGCACCGGGCGCTCAGCGGACCGTAACTTCCACCCGGCGATTGCGCGCCCGTCCCTGCTCGGTGGCGTTGTCGGCCACCGGGTCGGCCTCGCCACGGCCTTGGGCCGTGGCCTCGATGCCGGCCTCGCGCAGGATCGCCGCCACCGCGTCGGCGCGGCGCTGCGAGAGCCGCAGATTGGCGGCAGCCTCGCCCTGGCTGTCGGTGAAACCGACGACCTCGACCCGCCGGCCGCCCAGCTCCTGCGCCAACCGGCGCAGGCTGGCGTTGGCCTCGGTGGTGAGGGTGGCGCGGCCGCTGCCGAAGGCATTGCCCGCCAAGGTGTAGACGGTGGCACCGGCGATCTGTCGCGACGGTGGCAGCGGCGCAGCGGCGGCCAGCGCCTCGGCCACCAGGGCGGTGGCCAGCTCGGCCTCCTCGCGGGCGAGCTGGGCTTCGCGGGTACGGCTGGCGGCCAGGCGGCGTGACTGCTCGGCCTCGGCGCGGGCCTGTTCGGCCAAGGCGAAGGTCTCGGCGCGGGCGACGCGCTCGACCTCGGCCAGTTCGGCCAGGCGGGCGGCTTCCTCCTGCTGGGCCAGGGCGCGGCTGCGCAGGCGATCGGCCTCGCGCCGGGCGTTTTCGGCCTCGCGGCGGCTGGCATCGATGACGATCTGGTCGCGCTCGCGGTCGAGTGCGGCGGATTGCTCGGCCAGCAGGTCGGCGACGGCGGCGGTTTCGGCGGCCCGCACCCGGTGTTCGGCGATGTCGAGCAGGGCTGGCCGCTCACGGTTGCGGGCGGCCACCAGCGCTTCGATGGCTTGGGCGGCTTTCAGGCGCTCCAGCCCGGCCTTGCCGGCGAACTGCGGGTCGCTGTCGATCTGCGCCAACGTCGCCTGCAGGCGGGCCACGTCGGGATCGACGACCTCGACGGCGGTGACGGGGGGGGTGGCCAGGGCAAGGCCCAGCACGAGGGCGAAGGCAAGCGGGTGCAGGCGCATGTCAGAGGCCCTCCACGAGCAGGCGGCGGCGCAGGTCGGCATTGCGTGCGGCCTTGGAATCGACCTCCTCGGCCAATTTGGCGCGGCGCGCCTCGGCGGCGGCGGCGGCGGCGGCGGCCTCGGCCTGCTGGGCGGCCATCAGAGCCTCCGCGTGGCGGCCACGGGCGGCGGCGGCACGGGCGGCATCGAGCCGGGTCTGGGCCTCGGCCAGCCATTCGGCAGCCGGGCCGCGGGCCTGCAGGGCCTGGGCCTCGGCGATGCCGCGCTCGGCGGCGGTGAGCTGGGCGGTGGGCGGGGGCACGCTGGCGCAGCCGGCCAACAGCCCGATGGCAAGAACGGCGGCCGGAAGGCCAGAACGGGGACAGGGCATGGGGACGGGTCGCTTTCGGTCAGGGAACACGGCTATTCTCGAAACCCTTCGACAGTAACGCAATGGCGCGAGGAGCCAAGCCCCCATGGACATCGGCTATTTCCTGAAGCTGATGACGGAGAAGAACGCCTCCGACATGTTTCTCACCACCGGCGCGCCGGTGTACATCAAGGTCGAGGGCAAGCTCTATCCGCTTGGCAACACCGGCCTGCCGGCCGGCATGGTCAAGAAGATCGCCTACTCGCTGATGGACGAAGGCCAGGTGCCGCAGTTCGAGCGCGACCTCGAGTTCAACATGGCGATCGCCGTGAAGGACGCCGGCCGCTTCCGCGTCAACGTGTTCAAGCAGCGCGGCGAGGTCGGCATGGTGATCCGCGCCATCAAGAGCTCCGTGCCCTCGCTGGAGCAACTGCAACTGCCGCCGGTGCTGAAGGACATCATCATGGCACCACGCGGTCTGGTGCTGGTGGTCGGCTCCACCGGCTCGGGCAAGTCGACCGCACTGGCCTCGATGATCGACTACCGCAACACCCACTCGACCGGCCACATCCTCACCATCGAGGACCCGATCGAGTTCCTGCACCAGCACAAGAAATCGATCGTCAACCAGCGCGAGGTCGGGCTCGACACCCACGCCTTCCACAACGCGCTGAAGAACGCGATGCGCGAAGCCCCGGACGTCATCCTGATCGGCGAGATCCTCGACTCGGTGACGATGGAATCCTCGATCGCCTTCGCCGAAACCGGCCATCTGTGCCTGGCCACGCTGCACTCGAACAACGCCGACCAGACGCTGGAGCGCATCCTCAACTTCTTCCCCGAGGCGGCGCACAAGAACATCCTGATGAACCTGGCGCTGAACCTGAAAGCGGTCATCTCGCTGCGCCTGGTGATCGGCCGCGACGGCAAGCGCCTGCCGGCCACCGAAATCCTCATCAACACGCCGATGATCCGCGACCTGATCCGGCGTGGTCAGATCCACGAGGTCAAGGAGGCCATGGAGAAGTCGCTGGAGGCCGGCATGCACACCTTCGACCAGTCGCTGTTCCGGCTCTACAAGGACGGCCGCATCGACCTCGAGGAAGCCCTGCGCAAAGCCGATTCGCGCGATGGCCTGGCCCTGCGCATCCGGCTCTCGGAAGGGGCCGGTGCCGAGCACGACCCGTATGCCGAGGTGTTCGGCAATACCGGTGGCGGCTTCGGCTGAAGGTTTGGGGGCCCGGCGCTCAGGCCGGCGGTGCGTCGGGCTGGGCTTCCGGTGCGGCGCGCTGGAAGGCCGCCAGCGCGCGGCAATGGGCGTCGATCCGCGCCACCGTCGGGTACGGAGCCAAGTCGAGCTTGAAGCGGCGGGCGTTGTAGACCTGCGGCACCAGCAGGCAATCGGCCATGCCGGGGCGCTCGCCCTCGCAGAAATCGCCGGTCGAGGGGCTGGCCGCCAGCAGCGATTCGAGGGCCTCGAGGCCGAGCACGAGCCAGTGCCGCATCCAGGCCTCCTTCTGTTCGGCGCTGGCCTTGAACTCGCGCTCCAGGTGCTGCAGCACGCGCAGGTTGCCGAGCGGGTGCACGTCGCAGGCGATGAGCTGCGCCAACCCGCGGACATGGGCGCGCTCGCGGGCCGTCGCTGGCAGCAAGGGCTGGTCGTTGAAGGTCTCGTCGAGGTATTCGATGATCGCCATCGACTGCCGTATCAGGCGCTGCCGGTGCTGCAGCGTCGGCACCAGCCCTTGCGGGTTGAGGCCGCGATAGGCGGCAACATGCTGCTCGCCGCCCTCGCGGACGAGGTGCACCGGCACCATCTCGCAGGCGAGGCCTTTCAGGTTCAGCGCGATGCGCACGCGGTAGGCGGCGCTGGAGCGCCAGTAGGTGTAGAGCCGCAGTCCTTCGTTGGGCATCGCTCCTGCTCCGTTCGTCATCCCGGACGCCACGCTACACCCTGCGCCGTTCCGGCTCCAGACCGCCGTGCCGGCGGTCGGGTTCAGTCCAGTTTCTCGATCCGCTGCTCGATGGCACCGAAGATCGAGCGCCCTTCGGCATCCAGCATCTCGATCCGCACCACGTCGCCGAATTTCATGAAGGGCGTGGAGGGCTTGCCGTCGCGCAGGGTCTCGATGGTGCGCAGCTCGGCGAAGCAACTCGCGCCCTTGTCGGTACTCTGGTTGGCCACCGTGCCCGAGCCGACGATGGTGCCGGCGCTCAAGGGACGGGTGCGGGCGGCGTGGGCGATGAGCTGGGCGAAGCTGAACTGCATGTCCTCGCCGGCCTCCGGCGCACCGAACCACTGGCCATTGATGTGGGTCAGCAGCGGGCGATGCACCTTGCTGCCCTGCCAGGCCTCGCCCAACTCGTCGGGCGTCACGAACACCGGGCTCAGGCCCGAGCGCGGCTTGCTCTGCAGGAAGCCGAAGCCCTTCGCCAACTCGTTCGGGATCAGGTTGCGCAAGGAAACGTCGTTGACCAGGCCGATGAGCTGGATGTGGTTGGCAGCGTCTTCCGCCGACACCCCATGCGGCACGTCGTCGGTGACGACGACGACTTCCGCTTCGAGGTCGATGCCGAAGGCCTCATCGCGCACCGGCACCGCGTCGCGCGGGCCGAGGAAGCCGGCACTCACCGCCTGGTACATCAGCGGGTCGCTGTAGAAGCTCTCCGGCACCTCGGCCCCGCGGGCGCGGCGCACGCGCTCCACATGCGGCAGGTAGGCCGAGCCATCGACGAACTCGTAGGCGCGCGGCAGCGGTGCGGCGAGCATCGCCATGTCGAGCGCGAACACCTCGAAGCCATCGATGGTCCGCGCCGTCGAGGCATCGAGCGCTTCCGAAACGCCGTTCAAGCGCGCTGCCGTGTTGGTCCAGTCCTCCAGCGCGCGCTGCAGGGTGGGTGCGATGTGCGGCACGCGCACGGCGCGGGCCAGATCCCGCGAGACGACGATCAGCGTGCCGTCGCGGCCGCCTTCTTTGAGGGATCCGAGTTTCATCGCTTGTCCTGGTTGAAGTGCTTGGCGAGGCCAGCCCAGCAGGCCGCGTAGTCGCGCTGGCGGTGGTCCGCCTCGACCGCCTGGGCGCTCGGCCGCAGCAGCGCGCGCGATTCGAACATGAAGGCCATGGTGTCGCGCAGGTAATGCGGCTTGCCGGTGTCGGCGCTCGATGCCTTCTCGAAGGTTTCGGCATCCGGCCCGTGGCCGGTGAAGCTGTTGTGCAGCGAAGCACCGCCGGGCACGAAGCCCTCGGCCTTGGCGTCGTAGGCACCAGCGATCAGGCCCATGAACTCGCTGGCGATATTGCGGTGGAACCACGGCGGCCGGAAGGTGTCTTCCATCGCCAGGATGCGCGGCGGGAAGATCACGAAGTCGATGTTGCCCACGCCCGGCGTGTCGCTCGGGCTGCTGAGCACGAGGAAGATGCTCGGGTCCGGGTGGTCGTAGCTGATCGAGCCGATGGTGTTGAAGCGGCGCAGGTCGTACTTCGCCGGCACGTGGTTGCCGTGCCAGGCCACCACATCGAGCGGCGAATGGCCGATCGGCGCGCGCCAGAGCCGGCCGTCGAACTTGGCCACCAGCTCGAAGTCGCCTTCGCGGTCTTCATACGCAGCCACCGGCGAGAGGAAATCACGCGGGTTGGCCAGGCCATTGCTGCCGATCGGGCCGAGGTCGGGCAGGCGCAGACCGGCACCGAGGTTCTCGCAGACGTAGCCACGCGCTTCGCCATCGGGAAGATCCACCGCGAAGCGGATACCGCGCGGGACCAGCGCGATCTCCTGCGGCTCGAGTTCGAGCACGCCGAACTCGGTGCGCAGGCGCAGCCGGCCCTGCTGCGGCACGATCAACAACTCGCCATCGGCGTTGTAGAAGTAGCGGCCATCCATCGAGCGGTTCGCCGCGTACAGGTGGATGCCGATGCCGGTGCCGGCACCCGGCCCGCCATTGCCGGCCATGGTGAACAGGCCGTCGAGGAAGTCGGTCGGCGCGCTCGGTAACGGCTGCGGGTTCCAGCGCATCGGCGCGGGCGAGGCCGGGCCGTCGCCGAAGCGATTGTGGAAGGCACCCTCCGGCAGCAACTCGAACGCGCCGTGCATGGCACTGGGGCGGATGCGGTACAGCCAGCTTCGGCGGTTCTGGTGGCGTGGCGCAGTGAAGGCGGTGCCGGAGAGCTGTTCGGCGTACAGGCCATACGGGCAGCGCTGCGGCGAGTTGCGACCCACCGGCAAGGCACCGGGCAGGGCCTCGCTGGCGAATTCGTTGCCGAAGCCGGAGAGGTAGGCGAGCGTCATGGCGGCGTCCTTCAGAGCACGCCGCGACGCATCTGGTCGCGTTCGATGCTCTCGAACAGGGCCTGGAAATTGCCCTCGCCGAAACCCTCGTTGCCCTTGCGCTGGATGATCTCGAAGAAGATCGGCCCGATCGCGTTCTGGGTGAAGATCTGCAGCAGCTTGCGCTGCTTGGTCTCCGGGTCGGCGTCGATCAGGATCTTGTTGCGCGCCAGCCGCGCAAGGTCCTCGCCATGGTTCGGGACGCGAACGTCGACCGCGTCGAAATAGGTGTCCGGCGTGTTCAGGAACTCGATGCCCTGCGCGCGCATGGCCTCGACGGTGGCGTAGATGTCGTCGGTGAAACAGGCGATGTGCTGGATGCCCTCGCCCTTGTACTGATCGATGTATTCGTTGATCTGCGACTTCGGATCGCTGGATTCGTTCAAGGGGATGCGGACGATGCCGTCCGGCGCGGTCATCGCCTTCGACACCAGCCCGGTCTTGGCGCCCTTGATGTCGAAGTAGCGGATCTCGCGGAAGTTGAACAGCTTCTCGTAGTAGTCCGACCACTTCTGCATGTTGCCGAAGTGGAGGTTGTGCGTGAGGTGGTCGATGAAGGTGAGCCCGAACCCGACCGGGTTCGGCTCGGCACCGGGGATGGCGACGAAATCGCGGTAGATCGCATCGACACTGCCGTAGTCATCGACGAGGTAGAGCATGCAGCCGCCGATGCCGCGGATCACCGGGCGGTCGATGGCCTTGCTGCCTTCGCGCTCGACGGGCTCGCCGCCGGCGGCGAGTGCGGCCGCCTGCACCTCGCGGGCATCCTTGCCAAAGCGGATGGCAAAGCCGCAGGCGCTGGGGCCGTGCGCCTTGGCGAAATCCGCCGCGAAGCTGTCGGGGTCCTCGTTCACCAGGAAATGCACGCCGCCCTGCTTGTAGAGCGTGATCGGGCGCGAGCTGTGCTTGCGCACCGCGCTGAAGCCCATGGCGCGGAGGTGCGCGTGCAGCGCTTCGCCCTGCCCCTGGGGTGCCGCGAACTCGACGAATTCGAAGCCGTCGATCCCCATCGGGTTCTCGAAGGTGGTGACGCTCATGTCGGGGTTCGGCGCGGTCATCGAGGGCGTGGCGTTCATGGCATGCTCCGTGAAGGGCGTGGGGAAAGCGTAAAGGCTGGACGCGGCCCGCAGAAGACGGCGCCGCTGGTGCCGTTATAGTTTCGACTGAAACCAAACGCAACTTCTACCGCAGCGCAGCATGATTCTCGATCTGGAACGCTTTCTGCCCTACCGCCTGTCGGTGCTCTCCAACCGCATCAGTGCCGACATCGCGAGGCTCTACGACAAGCGCCACGGGATCAGCATCCCGGAGTGGCGGGTGATCGCCGTGCTGGCGCGGCGGCCCGGACTCTCCGCCACCGAAGTGGCCCAGCGCACGGCCATGGACAAAGTGGCGGTGAGTCGGGCGGTGTCCGCCCTGCTCGATGGCGGCCGCATCCTGCGCGACACCGACGAGGACGACCGCCGTCGCAGCGTGCTGCGGCTCTCGGAGGCCGGTCGGGCCATCTACGCCGACGTAGCACCCCGCGCCATCGCCTACGAACAACGCCTGCTCGACGCCCTGCAGCCCGACGAGCGGCAGGCACTGGACCGCCTGCTCGCCCGGATGGAACAGGCCACCGAAGGCTTCGATCGCGGCTGAAGGGCGGCACACGCCGCCCTTACGCCACCAGCCCCTGCTCAGGTGGCCGGAAAGGTGTAGCTGGCACCAATGCCGAGCGGGATGCCAAGCGACCAGTAGCCGAGCAGGAAAGCACTCCAGACCACGAGGAAGATCAGGCTGTAGGGCAGCATCATCGCGATCACGGTGCCGATGCCCGTGCCTTTGACGTAACGCTGGCAGAACACCACCACCAGCGGGAAGTACGGCATCAGCGGGGTGATGATGTTCGAGCTGGAATCACCGATGCGGTAGGCGGCCTGGGTGAGATCCGGCGAGACGCCAAGCTGCATCAGCATCGGCACGAAGATCGGGGCGAGCAGACCCCACTTGGCCGAGGCCGACCCCACCAACAGGTTGACGGCGGCGGTGAGGAAGGTGATGCCGACCAGCATGGCTCCCAGCGGCAGGCCCGAGGCCTTGAGCGCCTCGGCCCCTTCCAGGGCCACCAGGATGCCGAGGTTGGACTGCGCGAAGCCGGCGATGAAGATGGCGCAGCAGAAGGCCAGCACCAGGTAGTAGCCCATGGTGTTCATGGTCTTGCTGATGCCGGCCACCACGTCGCGGTGGCTCTTGATGGTGCCGACCACCATCCCGTAGACGACGCCGGGGATCAGCGTCAGGAACAGGATCAGCGGCACGATCGAGCGCATCAGCGGCGCCTGGTTGTGGGTGAGATCGCCGGTCTCGGCATGGCGCCAGGCCGAATCGGCGGGCCAGGCGGTGAACGCGATCAGGGCGAGGCCGGCGACGATGGTGACGAGGCCGAAGACGAGACCCTTCTTCTCGCGTGGGCTGAGGCGTTCGAGGGTGGGGGCTTCCTTCATGTCACCGTCGATGGTGGCGGCGGTACGCAGCAGCCGCGGCTCGACGATCTTGTCGGTGATGAACCAGCCAAGGCCGATGATCAAGGGCGAGGACGCCGCCATGAAGAACATGTTGTTCAGCGGATTGACGAGGTGGTCCGGATCGAGCAGCTGCGCTCCGGCCTGGGTGAAACCGGCCAGCAGCGGATCGAGGCTGGTCGGCAGGAAACTCGCCGAGTAGGCACCCGAGACGCCGGCGAAGGCCGCCGCGATGCCGGCCAGCGGGTGGCGGCCGGCGGCGTAGAAGATCACCGCGCCGAGCGGAATGACCAGCACGTAGCCGGCATCCACCGCGAGGTGCGAGAGGAGGGCGACGAAGATCAGCATCGGCGTGAGCAGCTTCTTCGAGGTGACGCTCATCAGCGCGCGCAGGCCGGCATTGATGAAACCCGAATGCTCGGCCACCGCCAGGCCCATCATCGCCACCAGCACCACGCCGAGCGGCGGGAAGCTGGTGAACACCGTCACCATATTGGCGATGAACTCGGTGAGCGCGGTGCCGGCGAGCAGGTTGGTGATCTGCACCGGCATCTCGGTACGCGGGTTGATCACCTCGAAACTGATGGTGGACAACCAGGCGCTGAGCAGCAGCACCACGCCCAGCAGCACGAGGAACAGCATGGCCGGGTCGGGCAGCTTGTTGCCAAGCTTCTCGACGCCATCGAGGAGGCGCATGGCCATGCCGCGGGAGGCGGGTGGGGCGGTGGCGGGCTGGGACACGCGGAACCTCGCTGTGGGGGAAGGGAAAAGCTCTGGGTGCGGGATTGTGGCGGATTCGTGAAGCTGATGTCAGCGCCAAGTGTGGGCGACGTGAAAAATACGTGTCGGAATCAGGCCGGTGCCACCGGCGGCACCAGGGCCGTGCGGACGGCGAACAGCTCCGGGAAAAAGCCGATGTCCAGCGCCTGCTTGAGGAAACCCACGCCGGAACTGCCGCCGGTGCCGGGCTGGGAGCCGATGATCCGCTCCACCGTCTTGAGGTGGCGGAAGCGCCAGAGCTGGTGGTTGACCTCCAGATCGACCAGCGACTCGCAGAGGTGGTAGGCGCTCCAGTGCGCCGCCGGGTCGGCGTAGATGCCGGCCAGCACCGGCACCAGGGCTGCGCAGGGGCGATGCGGTTCGCGCGGGTCGCGGGCGAGCCGCTCGGCCGGCACGGCATGGCCCAGGCCGGCCAGGAAGCGCAAGACCTCGTCGTAGAGCGAGGGTGCGGCATGCAAGGCCGCCAGCGCGGCGTGCTGCTCCGGTGCGTGGGCGAACACCTTCAGCATGGCCTCGTCCTTGTTGCCGAACAGGAATTCGATCATCCGGTACTGCAAGGACTGGAAGCCCGAGGACGGGCCAAGGTGGGGCCGGATCAGTGCGTACTCGGAGGGCGTCAGCGTCTCCAGCACCGCCCATTGCTCGATGAGTTGGCGCTGCACCAGCTTGACCCGCGCCAGCCCCTTGAGTGCCGGCTCGGCCCGGCCTTCACGCAGGCAGGCGATGGCCGATTGCAGCTCGGCGATGGCCAGCTTCATCCACAACTCGGCGACCTGGTGCTGGACGATGAACAGCAGCTCATCGCTCCCGCCGGCCGGGCTGCGCGGCTGCTGGGCCGCCAGCAGCAGGTCGAGGCGCAGGTAGCCGGCATAGCTCAGGCGCTCGCGCAGATCGGTGGTGATGCCGGCCTCCAGGGGCCGCAGGTGTGGATCGGGCATGGGGGTGGTCGCACGGCGGGTGGGCAGTGTACGCCAGTCGTCAGTTCCGGCCCTTGCCGTGGCGGCGGCTTCACGGTATCAAACAAGCCTTGCATGGACGGGGCCTGACGGATGCGCATAGCGGCGAGTTTCGAGATCGACTACCTGCACTACCTCGGCGAGGACGGCCGCCCGGTCCGCGACGACTTGCCGGCACTCGCCCATGACCGCGACCGCCTTGCCGCCCTGTTGAAGCAGATGCTGCTGGTGCGCGCCTTCGACACCAAAGCGGTCGCGCTGCAACGCACTGGCAAACTCGGCACCTACGCCAGTTGCCTGGGCCACGAGGCCACCCATGTCGGCATCGGCAGCGCCCTGCGGCCGGAGGACGTGCTCGCTCCCAGCTACCGCGAGTACGGCGCGCAGTTCGTCCGCGGCGTGAAGCCACGCGAGGTTCTGCTCTACTGGGGCGGCGACGAGCGCGGCAACGATTTCTCCGGCCCGGCCCACGACTATCCCTGGTGCGTGCCGATCGGCACCCAGTGCCTGCACGCGGCGGGTGCGGCACTCGCCTTCAAGCTGCGCGGCGAGCCGCGCGTCGCGGTGGCCTGCGTCGGCGATGGCGGCAGCTCGAAGAGCGACACCTACGCGGCAATCAACGCCGCCGGTGCCTATGGCCTGCCTTTCGTACTTTGCATCATCAACAACCAGTGGGCCATCTCCGTCCCGCGCAAGGCACAGACCGGTGCCCGC
>Ga0209103_1000031_pt1 | contig 38931 bp, 26 predicted proteins | sample 4C3metaG_FD_184152 | JGI IMG/M metagenome (GOLD analysis project Ga0209103, IMG submission 184152) | Freshwater bacterial and archeal communities from Indian Creek, Illinois, USA - 4C3 metaG (SPAdes) (version 2) | ecosystem: Environmental > Aquatic > Freshwater > Unclassified | place: USA...
TTTGGGCAACGGGAAGTCTTCGGCCAAGGTGCTTAAGTACTTGACACCATTGGGAAAATCTCAAAAAAAATCCCAGCCGGATAAGGGCTGGGATTGGGGGTGAGTGGTGGAGCTGGGCGGAATCGAAAAATAAACACAACTTATTGTTTTATTGGATTTTTTCATAACAAAATTTCACTTATACCCGCACCCATACCCTCAAACTTCTTTGTGGTGCGATTGTTACAAAATAGAGTCCCAACCGTGGCTCAAACCGCGCTGTCCACATCGCTGCGCCCGATGCCAAGCCGCCTTCGACATTATGCCGATGTCAGATGCCCGAAGCCCGGACGGCCGAACTCCGGTCGCTGCGGCTGGACGCTTGCCAGCGGCAAGAACAAGGTAAACCGCGCGTCTGGCAAGGCAAGCAAGCCGTGATGCCGATAGAAAGCCGCAGCCGCCTCGTCCTCGGCATGCACCATCAAGGCGAAGGCGGCAATCTCGGATCGGGCACAGCGGTCGAGTGCGTCGGCCAGCAACGCACCGCCCAGCCCCTGCCCCTTGAATGCCTGATCGACAGCCAAGCGGCCCATGCGAACGGCGGGCACGGTCGGATAGCGCGGCAATTTCTTTCCGGTGCTGGGCGGAAGATCGGCCAGCAGCAGGCTGGCTGATGCCAGGGTGTAGTAGCCCGCGATGCGCTGCCCCTCGGCCAAGGCCACAAAGCAGGCGTCTACTCGGCGGCGGATGTCCTGCGTGACCTGCTCTTGTAGGTAGCGAGTCAGCGCTTGCGAATCACTCTGGAGGGCGGCGCGGTCATGTGCCGCTTCGAGCGGTGCCAGTTGGAACGCTGCGCGGCTCATGCACTGCGCAAGAGCTTGCTGCGGCGGGTGAAGGCACGCTCCAAGGCTGGGGCCGGCTTTGGTGGCGACAGCAGGGCCTGAGCGAAGCACTCTTGGTCAGCCAATGAAAGCTTGATAATTTCTGCCTGCTCAATGGCTCGTTGCGCGGCGTCTTGCACGGCGGACACCCCAAAATCGGTCATGGTGCGGCCCTGCAGCTCCGCGGCGCGCCTGAGCAGCGCCGCATGCAGATCGGTGCTGATTCGGGCTTCGAGACGGGCGTTGGAAACGGTCGCAGACATGGCATCGTCCTCCTAGCATTACTGTACGGAAAAAAGCCGTACACATCAATACCGTGTGCTCCAAGTAGCAATGTCCGCTTTGCACCAGATACAAATGTCCTCTTTCGCCTCATCGGCACAGACGTAGAACTGCTGGACTATCTGGACTATCACTGAAGGAGCCACCAACATGGACATGAACGACCCGGCAACACCCGGCGAACTGCTGGCTGGCTGCGCGACCTTGACATGAGCGTGACCGACTTTACTGTCCATGTGGGCATTAGCCGCATCATGCTATCGCAGCTGCTGCACGGGCACGCCGGTTTCAGTGCCGACATGGATTTGCACTTCTAGCCGAGATGCTGGGCACCTCGTCCGGTTTCTGGTTTGCCTAGCAAGTCCAGCGCGATATGTGAGCCGCCGCCGAGCGCGCCAAGCAGCGCAAGCGCATCGAGCGCATCGAGCGCATAGGGCGATGTAGCAAGAGGCCGTAACCCCACGAATCCAATCCAAACCACTCAAAGCCGATCTGATGGCCAACCCGGCGGTGCGCACCAAAAATGACACCTAGGCCGCCGAGTTTGATCTGGCCCGCCAACTTATAGCCGCCCGCTCCGGCTTGACGCAAGCCTAACTGGCGCAGGGCGTGGGCACCACACAAAGCGCCGGCCCGCAGGGAGGGTGGCCGCCGTGCGCCGTCTATGCGCACCACCGTACAGCGCTAAACCCGCGCAACCCCGGCGCCCGCGCCGTGCTGCGCCCGGTGCAGCATTAGCCGAGGGGCTGCGGAGGTTTTTGTACCAGCCAGGCCGACGGGCCGTCTCGCTGGTGGGCTAAGTGCACTTCTCGGAGCCAATTTATGCCATTGTTGCGTTAAAACAACATAACGCCAGCTGCGCCAGTAGTGCGCGTTGCGCCACATATTTACCAACTTAGACCCAATGTTGATCGCACTACGGGCAAATATGCAACAGATTGATTACAAAAGGTTTTATCTTACAAAACCACAGCCAACACAAGCTGAGATGGAAAAGCCAAAGCAAAAACAATGTCCAATTACATCCAATAGCGCCTGGTAAACCCCAATAGCGTCCAATAGCGTCCAACAATACCAAATTACGTCTAGCTTTGTAAATTTCAAAACAAGCCTAAACCAAAACTTATCGCATAGCATGCTCGTTCACTCTCTAGTCTGCATAAAAATCTCTACAAAATCTATGCAGCTTTCTAAAAAGCAATCTAGACTCGCATCTATCGCATACAGATTGGTGCAGATCATGACATCAGTAACTAATGACGCAAACACTACTCCAAATGTGCTCAAGCACTTCGAATCTTCGCCTGACTCTGCTAGTATTCTGGCACCGCAAGTCAGCTCGCTTGTCGCGAACTCGCGCACAACTGTCTGTCGCAATGACTCAGCACCGCTGGGCACCACGGCTGCAATGTGCAGTGGCTTCGGCAAATACCACACAAATGAGGCAGGAGCAAAAACCCAGAAGCCTTACATCGGCATTGCTTGGGCTGAAATCATCGCATTGGTGGACGCACCGCAGAGCGTGGACAAGGGAAAAGCACAATGGCTTATTCCCTCTACGCTGCCGTCTCGAAGATTCAAGTGCCAAGAGACCGAGGGCCAATTTTGGGCATTGTGGGCTGATCTGGACACCAATCCGCCGGAGATTAAGCGGGTAGCCGAGGTGCTGGGGCTGCAGGATGCAATCGGCGCTTGCGACTTCGAGGCCTACAGCAGCCGGGGCGCGACCGCTGACCGCAAGAAGGCGCGCATACTGGTTCCGCTTGGTGAGCCATTGTGTGGGGCAGATTGGATGCAGGCTCAGCAGGTGCTGAACAATGTGCTCCAGCGGCACGGCATCGAGCCCGACCGCAGCAGCGAAGGCCCGGCGCAGCTTTGCTACCTGCCCAACCGGGGTGAGCACTACGAGACCGCATCGAAGCGCAGCGGCTGCAGGTTCAACCCGCTGCAGGCGTGGGCTGGCGAGCTGGCAGCCAAACGCAAGGATCAGGACGCGAAAGAAGCAGCGCTGGATGCCGACCAAAAAGCCGTAAAAGCCCGCCGGGAGGCTGCAGCAGCAAGGCCGGGGGGTAGTACGGGTAGGCGCAAGCTAATCGACGCCTTCAACGAGGTGTACAGCCTAATTGACATTCTGCTGCCCGCTGGCTATGCGCAGCGTGGCGACACGTTTCGGCACCCTGGCAGCGAATCGGGCAGCTACAGCGCAAGCATCAAGGACGGCCGCGTGCATTCGCTTTCGAGCTCTGATCCGCTCTATACCGGCGGTGGCGGGTGCGGTGCGCACGATGCCTTTAGCGCTTGGTGCGTGCTCAAACACAACGGCAACGTGGACGCTGCCCTGCGCGATGCTGGTGAGCGTATGCTGACCATCGGCGGGGAAAGCTGGAGCGCAGTCAGCCAGCGCGAGTGGCGTGAACGGCAACGGCTGGGGGAACAGCAAAAGCCGCAAGGGCTGCCGGGGCGACATAACCTAGCCGCCGTGCCAGACGAGCCGCACAAGGCGCTGGGTGCCCAAGATGAGCCATTGTCGGGGGGGGGCGACATGGGGGCAGCAAAACCCCACCCGCTGGCGCAGTTCGTGGAAATCGACACCAAGCCCAGAGCGCCAAAATGGATAATCCCCGGCTTCATCGGCGAGGGCGTGGCGGCTATTGCTGGTTCGCATGGCATAGGCAAGACCACCGCGCTGCTGCCGCTGGCAATGGTGGCTGCTGGCCTGCATGGGCAGGGCGACCCGCTGGCACCGACGCGCTGGCGCCATGTGGTGTACGTCACCGAGGACATTGACCAAGCGCAGCGCATCCTGGCTGGCATCGTCAAGTATGGCGGCTTGGGCCTGAGCATTGAGGCCGTGCGCGAGCGGCTGCACCTGGTGGAGGCCCGCCGCCTGGAACCGGCCACCGTGGTAGAGGTAGCACCAACCTATCGCGCCAAATTCACCCGCCGGGTTGACGGCGTGGAGGTGCTGCCGCTAGTGGTGTTCGACACGAAATCGGCCGTGTTCGACCAGCCGGACGAGAACAGCAACTCGGATGCCAGTGCGATAGTGTCCCTGCTAAAGCAAAGGTTCGAGAGCCTGCCTGCATGGGTTGTCGGGCACCTTGCGAAGACCAACGTCGGCCGCATCGATGCAAACTCGCTTTCGATGCGTGGTGGCGGTGCCTTCGAGTGCGACGCCAATCAGGTGCTGTTCCTAGTCAAAGAAGGCGACGGCCGTTTTCTTGTGCGAGGCAAAACCCGCTTCGAGTCACCCTGGCCCGAGCTTCAAGTAACGGGACACTGCGCCGACACCGTGGCCGTCAACCAGTTTGGCGAGAGCGAGCGCATCACGCTGCGTTGGAGCACATCTGCACCACCAGCGCAGAACCGCAAGGAGGCACAGAAGGAGGCCCAGGAAGCCGAGCGCCAAGCCGAGGCCGCAGCCCTGCGCACGGAGATTCGCGACGCCATTCAATCGGCCTGGCAGATTGGCCACCCGCTCAACCGCGAGGCAGCGAAGGCCAAGGTGAAGCGCAAACGCCAAGAGGTGACGGACGCCATCCAAAACCTGCTGACGGAACGCTGGCTGCACGAGGTACACATTCCGGTCAAAGAGCGCGTGCACACGAAGCGCGGCAGCTTCCTGGTGAACCTGACCACCGAGGAGCACGAGGCCGTCATACGGGGTGAGGAACTGCCACCCGCGAAGCTGGCGATACCGCCAAGCTGGGGCAAACCGCCCGTACCATCCGTACCAGCGAACGACACACTGGCGAGCCAAGGCACGGCCATTGTGCAGAGCGGCGAGGCGGATTCCAGCCGTTCCCAATCCAGCCGTTCCCTAAGGAAAACACCATGCGGAACGGATGGACGGGGGTTAGAACCCCCCCGTCATCCTACCGTTCCCGAAGAATCCAGAACGACTGGGAACGACTGGGAACGACTGGGAACGGCGGGAACGGCGGGAACGAATGGAGCACCCAGACCGCACAATGGCTGATGAGCCGGACGACGCTGCACCCGGTGCTGTTGCTGGTGCGCCTGAACCGGGTTACGCGCAGTCCGACGACTTCGAGACGTTTTGATGGATGCCGCCGAACTGCTGCACCACCTGCGCAGCGCTGGCCTGACGCTGGCGCTGATGCCAGACGGTGTCCTGCACGTCACACCGCGCAGCGCCATAAGCGATGAGCACCGCAGCGCAATCCGCACCGCCCGCGATGCGCTGGTGGCCGTCCTGCAAGCCGAGGCCATGCAACCCACCGAGGCGATGCGCGAAGCCATCGAAGAACGGGCGGCGATCATGGAATACGAGGGCGGGCTGGCGCGCATCGAGGCCGAACGGCTGGCAGCATTGCAGCCCTGGCCGCCCCCCCTGACCAAGAGCCGGGGCGAGGCCGCCACCGCCACCGCCACCAGCGCCTGGTGGCTGCTGCACTACCCCGACCGCGAGCCCCCCCAACTGGTGAGCACTCCGCCTGCAACGCTGGCGCAAATTCTCAAGCAACACCCCGAGGCCCTGGCCGCCGAACCCTTTGAGTGGCCGCACCCCGAGCCCGACCTGACGCGCCAAGCCGACCGCAGTTGCTGGCCACACAGCCGCGCCATGAACTCGGTGGAAATCGACACCTTCATGGGGCTGCTGGGGCGCTTGACCGACAAGGGCCTGGGCTACGACGAAGCCGAGGCGCTGGTCGATAAGCTGCTGCTGCGCGACCGCGAAGCCGACGACCGCCGTCTGTGCCTAGAGTGTCGGCACCTGCACGGCTGGCCTAGCCGCTGGCGCTGTGGCAACTGGCAGCAAGCAGACGTAGCCCGCGAAGGGCTGGCGCGTGATCTGGCGCTGCTGCTGCAGCGCTGCAAGGGATTTGTTGCATGGCACGCACCATAAGATTTTGGAAAATTGATACACCGCTGTGCGACCTGATCTATCTCTTTGTCCTTGGTCCTCAGCGACGAGTGGCAACTTCCCGAGTTCGATCCAATGTTCGCATCCTCAGCCCTGAAAAATGTTGCCCTCGAGCGCTTTGAAGATTGCCAAATTGATGATCGCCGCGCGTGCCTGGCCCGTGCGCTTGGCAGTCTCGTCCACCCGGCGCAGCAGATCGGGCGCGATCGTTAGGGTGATCTGCCGCTTGTTTCCCTTCGCAATGCCCTTCTCGTACACAGCGGGCGCAGCGGTCTTGGCGGCATCGGGTGCACCCAGGATGAAGGCGTCCTGAGCCGCCACGGCGGACGCTAGCGCGACCTTGGGTTTACGCTGAATTGCCATGCTAAATACTTTCCTTACACGATTCTTTGGATGTTAAAAAGCAATGAAACAAGCTTGTCAATCTCGGCCACCGCCTTCGCGTCACGGGGGATCATCTCGGAGACCGCCAAGCCCGCTGCGCTGGCGTTGCTAAACGCTTTGCGCCGACGAATCGGCGTCATCAGGTAGCCAAACTGAGTAAGCTCCGCCACAGCCGCCGCCGCTTCGGCGTTGTCGGCCGATTGCTCGCCGGGATCGGCCTGGTTCATCACAGCGTAGGCACGCAAACCGTCGCGCACGCTTCGGGCTTCATCTACCAAATCCGCCATGTCATCGAGCGCCCAGACATCGAAGGAGCGCGGCGCAAATGGCACCAGCAGCACGTCCGATAAGATCAGCGCTGCCCGCAGCGCAGTCGAGTCCCGGCCGCCGGCGTCGATGATGATGTCATCCCATTTTCCGCGCTGCTGCTGCACCTGCCCGCGCAGCGTTGGGCCGTCCGCGTACTGCGCGCACGCAACCCCCGGCTGTCGGCCCGCCTCGGCCCGCGCAGCGATAGCCGCCGTCGCCGTGCCCTGCCGGTCACCATCAACGAGCCACACCTCGCGCCCGTCCAACGCGCGCGTGATGGCGATCTGAACGGCGAGAGTCGTTTTGCCAACGCCGCCCTTGGTGTTGCCCACGGTAACGATCATTTGAACCTCTAAAGAATATTCAAACAAGACTCGTGATCCTAGCACGACCACTCGGCCATGTCAGTATCGTTTACAGATTCTTACGATACTTTTTTAAGATTTTTTTAACATTTTTTTGCCCTCACAAGCACGTCACCGCAGTACCCGATGCCTCCCTTTGGCATGCGTCCGCCCTTTTATCAAAGAAGCCCAAACCAAGCTTTCCGCCGTCATCCCTCAATGCAAACGCTACCGCAACGCCCAAGCGCTGGTGAACCACATCTCGGATCCGGACGAAGCTCGGGCGTGCAGCCTCTCGGGCGAACTGCCCACTGGCGCTGCCGCGTTGATTGAGTACGCTGCACGAGCAGGTGCATCGGAAGGCGGTGTCAAGCCAGATCTTCCGTCTAGGGGCGTTTAAGACCCTACCATTGCCGCACTCAAGTCGCCGAAGGCAGATCGGGCGCAGACGGTTTAACGGGGCATCCTGAAGCCGGATTTGAAAATGCCAAAGGACGAACTGCCAAGCATTCAGGCATTTTATGAGCAGCATCGAGTGACGCAGGCCTTCATGCAGCCCCAAAGCTGGGACGACCTGTACGCTGACGCTGTTGCGCATGGCTTGGCTTGCACATTGAGCAAAAGCGGAGCGTACTGGCCGTCAAAGCACACAGAATCACTGCAGACCACGCGGCCAAGACCGCTGCACTGGATAGATCGCTGCCGGGCATGCTCTTGAAATGCGGCCCACCAGCATGGTGACCCGGCCGCAACAAGCGCACTTCGCGGGACCAAGTACCGGCAGGGGCGAAAAAAGAATCAGCGCAAGATTGGCATCGAGGGGCAGGATTGCGCATCCGAGGCGGCCAATCATTGGCGCCCAATCAGACCCACGGAGGATGAAGGTGGGAAATATCGCTTTGGCTTTGGCTTTGGCTTTGTTTATGCTATAATTAAAGCGTTGCGAGATAAGGTTTTTGGCCTGTTTTGCGACAATGAAGGTAGATCGCGACGCAAGGATGAAGTGCAGCACATTGAGTTGCTTGACTCGAAACACGAAGAAGCCATGATTGCATGGCTTGATTTAGGTATCCGGGCGCTTCGGGTGCCCGTCTGCATTCTGGCGTCGAGCGGTTTCGCAAGCGGGCAGACGCTGTATGCGTATGCCGTGGCGTAGAAGTCGCCAATTTGCAACTCAAGCATCAAAATCGGCAGATCAGGAAACTGGAACGCTAATACTTTTTGGAGAGCATGATGGACAGCACAGCACAAAACCAAGTTGAGACCAGCTACAAAGCTCTTATGGCAAAAGCCTCTGCTTTGCTGGAGCAAGCAGAGCGGGTGCGCAAAGAAGAACGGGCGCATACCATTTTAATCATCCTTGAGCAAATGAAAGCTCACGACATCAGCGTTAAAGAACTTGCGCCTGCTCGTAGGCAGTTCAAACGAACCAAAGGCGAGGCGATCTATCGAGATGAAGCCACGGGAAAAACTTGGACCGGCATGGGGCGCATGCCGGGCTGGCTCAAGCAGAAGGTACAAGACGGCGCGTCGATTGAATCGTTCAAAATCCGGAATTAGTTTCTTTAGCAGACCGTTGAAAAACCTGCCCTACCCTTTCGAGCTCTATGCCATTTTGTATAGAACTTGACAGCATCAAAGGCACCGGTGTAGCAGTCGGCCATCAGCCTGCGGCAATGCCGGTTGCAGCGGGTTGACTGGCAAATGCTTGAGCTTGGACATCCGCAAATAGGCGATGGCAATGAAGTTGCTGGCCGTCCTGAATCCCCTGGCCGCTCTCTTGGCCTGCTGCAGCAACCCGTTCATGGCCTCCACATACGCGTTGCTGCGCTTGTCCAGCATCCCGCGCACCACGGCGTCGAATCGCTCGCTCAAGGTCTTGGCCAGTTTTCGAAACGGCTCTAGGCGGCTGCGCCGAGCCCAGCTCAACCAGTCCTTCAAATCCTTGCCGGCATGCTCCCGGTCATTGCCCGCCGCTGCACCGGCGTAGACCGCGCGCAGCGCCATCTTCAGGCGCCAGGCCCGCGCACTCTTGAGCGTGGAGCGCTGCAGCCAGTGCATCGCGTGGGTCTGCTTGGCGCTCCAGTCCCCGGGGTTGCGGCGCATGCCCCAGGCCAAACTCTTGAGCAACTTGCGGTCGTTATCGCCCAAGGCCTCCTTGACCGCCTGGGGCTGGGTGCTCATCTCCTGGCGACGCACCCCATCCATCGCCTCGTTGGCCATCGCGATGACGTGGAAGCGGTCGTAGCAGATCTGGGCATTGGGCAGCGCCAGTGCTACGCCCTTGGCATAGGCCGCACTCATGTCTTGGCAGACATGTTCGATCTGGGCTGGATCGCCACCGTGCGCCTTGAGGTCGGCGGCGAATTCCAACACGCTTTGGTGGTCGCGTCCCTCGCAGGCAATCAAGAGTCGCTTGCTCTCGAGGTCGTGCACCACGGCGATGTAGTTCTGTCCCTTGCGCAGACTGGTCTCGTCGATGCCAACGATGCCGACCCCATACATGTCTTCCTGCGCACGCGAAAGATGGACGTAGTGCTCGATGCGCCGCCACAGTTGTTTGTCCGAGCAGCGCAGCAGTGCGGCCGCCTGGCGCACCGGCAGCGTCTGGCGTTGAGACAAGGCCAAGGCTTCAAACAGGGCCGTAAAGCCGCTGCCTTGCCGTGCCCAGGGCACGTCCCCATCTCTGCGTCGTCTTGCCGCAGGCCGTGCAGGCAATGCGCTGCACCTGGGCATCAACCAAGCATCGTACTGAAAGAAATCGAGGTGCCGCCATTGGCGCTTGAGCCGGTCGTGCACGCCTTGCCATGCAGTTTGGCAATGGGGGCAAGGCAGGCACGTGGCCTTGCAGGTGAGTTCTAAGTCGATGCGCCGGCGTGTGGTGTCGAGTTCAACTTTCTAAACGCTCCACGGCTCCTGCAAACCCAATGCACTGGTGAACAGCGCTTCTATGCCCACACCCATCTTGTAATCCTCCTAAGCCACAAAGACCAACGCCCCGTGGATTTGTGGGCAACTCGGCCTACCGAGTTGCCCACAAGCCCCACCGGGCTCCACTATGATGGATTCTCGAAGTCAAAATCAACACTGAAAGGCGAAGGTTCTCATAGCCTAGCCCGGTCCAAATCTCTCCTCCATCCAGATATTGATTTGTGACGCTCTCCACCCAATGCGGCGCTGGCCGATTTTAGAAGCCATAGGGAATGAGCCTCTCTTCATCTGCGTGTAAATTGATGCTTTGGACAAGCCCGTAATTTTGACGATTTCTTGCATGCCCAGAATCCAATCATGGGGTTCCAGCCGAACGAAATGCTCAGCAATAAATCCGTTTTTCTTCATTACATATTTCCTTTTCCTGCAGCAGCACCAAAAAAGACTTAAAATTAACAGATATGATTTTCATATCCAAAGATTTTTCGGCAGCGACTCATGAGAACTTTTGAATGCGCCAAGGCCCGGCGCGCGATCTACCGATGCGCGAGCCACTGCAGAAAAAATTAAGCAATGGATCGCGCTCAGGCCGTCGCGCGCAGTGAGCTTGATGTGTGAGTAGTAGAAATAAAGATGCGCTTCGCTGATACTACGAGCGCACATGCAGCAGCAGAGCGTGTTTCGCTTGCTGCTTTGACAGAAATCGTTATAAGCTCAGTGACTGAATGAGCTACAACTGGTACGCGAATAAAGCCGTCGCCACGACCAGCGGCGACCTGCTCAGCTTCTACTTTGAGCAGCCGCACGCGCTCTAGTAATTTTTTGAATGCTCCATCACATTTATACGCTTTGCAGCGCGAGGCGACTGCAACAAGAGTTATAATTGTGCCGGCTGCGACGATAAACACAAGATGCAGATGTACTGCAATCGTAGTCAGATGTGCGAGTGCTGTTACGAAAATAGCCGTTGCGAACGCGCCGCGCATCACTGTCGCTATGATTGCCGCTACAGCTCGCAAACCTTGTTCTACCTCAGCGCACACACGCTCTCTGCACCACTTCTTGTGCAAAGATCGAGAGCGAGAGCAGGAATTGCTGTACATAGACGACATTCTACATGAGTCAACTTATCTTGTCAAATCTGTGAGCGCCGAGTAGTCATGTCCGCTTTGCACCAGATACAAATGTCCTCTCTCGAGTTGAAGGGGTTGCTCGATTGCGCAGCACGAGGGCGGTGATGAGCAAGTGCGTAGTCGAGAGGGTCGGTGTAGCCCCCTTACCTCAGAGCAGTTGCCGTTTCCACAGAACCACTGCGAACATAAAAAAATCCCGCGCCTCTTGCTAAGGACGGGGGGTTTTATGTATCAAGCATTAACCCAAGGGCGCGAGGCTAGGGAAACTCTGCAAAAGTAAGCCCCATGAAGGCCTTGCATGAGACACTGCCCCACATGAAACAGATCAGCCTTGCCCACACTGGATTCGAGTTGTCCATCAAGCGCACCCGCAAGCGCGAGTTCCTCGACGAGATGAACTTGGTGATTCCATGTGCTGAGGTTCTGGGGCTGCTGCGCCGCCACGCACCCGAGAGCCGCATGGGCCGCCCACCCTTTGCGCTCGAGACCATGCTGCGCATTCACCTGTTGCAGCAGTTCTTTGGTCTGTCCGATCCGGCCATGGAAGAAGCCTTGCACGATGTGCCGCTGTACCGCGAGTTCGCCCGCCTCGATGCCGGCATGAGCCGCATGCCCGATGAGAGCACCATCCTGCGCTTTCGCCACTTCCTGGAAGCACACCAGCTCGGCGCAGCCCTCTTGGCCACGGTCAACGCCGAACTCAGCCGCAAGGGTCTGCTGCTGCGCCAAGGCACCGTAGTCGATGCCACGCTGATTGCCTCGCCGTGTTCGACCAAGAACCAAAGCGGCGAGCGCGACCCCGACATGCACCAGACCAAAAAAGGCAATCAGTGGCACTTTGGCATGACCAGCCCGCCACCGGCGGGCGCAGGACGTTGCGCAGTAACGGTCCTGAGCAAAGCGAAGGATGCGGCATTGCCGCACAAGGCCCACATCGGCGTCGATGCCGATTCCGGCTTGGTGCACACCGTCACCACCACAGCGGCCAATGCGCACGACGTGACCCAAGCCGCCGCGCTGCTGCACGGCCAGGAGAGCGATGTCTTTGCCGACTCGGGCTACCGGGGGGTGGACAAGCGCGAAGAGGTTCAAGCGCAGCACCCTGAAGTGAGCTGGCACGTGGCCATGATGCCCAGCAAGCGGCGCTTGCTCGACAGCGAGCGCCTGGGTGACCAGTTGGCCGAGCAACTCGAGCAAGTCAAGGCGCGCATCCGCGCCAAAGTGGAACACCCGTTTCGGGTCATCAAGCAGCAGTTCGGCTACGTCAAGACGCGCTACCGTGGGCTGGAGAAGAACACGCAGCAGATCTTGGTGCTGTTTGCGCTCTCCAATTTGTGGATGGTGCGCAAACGCCCAGCGATGCAGCAGGCATGAGTGCGTCTGCTGTTTGCCAAAACGGCCGGAAAAGGCCCTGAAAGGGGCGAAACCGGACCCACGACGACCCGAAAACCTCGATTTCACGCCAAAAGATTTCATGATGTGGATTTCAAGTGACGCTAGCTGCGGGATGGGGGGATTTGCAGACTGTCCATGGCGTTGAAATTCAAGTTCAAAAAACGCCCCAACGTTAGGAAAACTCATGCATCCTGCCAGAAATCCCGACGCTACACCAGATAGACGCATGGCCTTGCTAAACAAGGATGATGACAGCAACCGAATGCATGCAAAGCACCCACGAGCCAGTGCCGAACTCTTAAGGCCCTGGAAAAGCCTCATAAAAAAAATTACCCTGCTATGTTGGAAACGATGAAAACTTCAACAATCGGTAGCGGCAAGGAAAAGGACCCGGAAAAAGCATTCGAGCAAGCGGTCAAGGATCGGTTGAACACGCTTAGCACCCGTGAATTGCTAGATGCTTGGGAAGCCGGTGACATTGGACTGGCACAGTGGTCGGCTTTACCTTTAATCTTCAGGCTGGCCAAGGCTACCGGCCTCCATGTATTCATTCTAAAATCCATTGCGCGTTTGTTGTCTGACACCAACTGGACCTATGAGGCTATAAGCAACGCGCTGCCGGGATATGGGGATTGGCACGACGTGGCCAGTGATACCAGAACACCGGCGCATGCGCTAGAGGCCTTAGCCAGAGACCCCCGCGATTACGTTCGCTGGGCTGTTGCAAGAAACCCGTCTACACCTGAAAATATTTTGAGCCTGTTGGCAGAAGATGAGGAGCCCGTACGATATTGGCTGGCATCAAATCCATCTGCGTCTACGCAATTACTGAATTTATTATCCAGGGACAAAGAAGTTAAAGTCCGTGCAGCAGTTTCAAATAATTTAACTACACCCATTGCAGTTCGTGAGGCATTGCTGATTAAGTTGGCAGAAAATAAAATCGGTTATGTTCGTCAAGGAATTGCAGCGAGCCCCCTTGCTCCCATGCAGGCGCTAGAAACGTTGGCTGGCTGCAAAGACAAATCGGTGCTAAAGGCGCTTGCTAAAAACCCTTCAACACCAGTTGCTGTTTTGGATTCGTTGGCCGATCAAGCAAGCGCCGAATTGAGTTTGGATTTGATCAGCAATCCGGGAATCTCGCGGTATACAAAAGAGATATTACTTAAAGTTTTATGTAGGAGCAAATTTGTATCGGTTCGACAGGATCTAGCCAAGCTTCCTGAGTTGCCCGTATTCATATTTGAGGCACTTGCAAAAGACCCCAATGACAAGGTCAGGATGGAGGTGGCTGCATCGGTGCAGGTGAATGGGACAATTTTGCAGGAAATGGCAAATGACGATAGCCATCGGGTTAGGCAATTTATCGGCAAAAATGAGGTTGCACCTACAGAGTTGTTAAATCATTTGGCTTGTGATGCTAATAGCTTGGTCAGGAGCGGCGTTGCATCCAATCCCAAGGCAACCCATGCGATACTTGCTATCCTGACCAAAGATCACGACAGCGAAGTAAGATGCCAAGTTGCATCCAACCCTTCGACCAAGATCGAACTGCTTTTGCATTTGATAAAAGACAGTGAAAGCACCGTGCGCAGAAGCGCAGCGGGAAATATCGCAGCAGGAGCCATACTAGAAGAGCTTGTAGACGATCCAGATATATGGGTTCGCAAGCAAGTGGCCATGAACGTGGGATCTCCAGCGGACGTCTTGGCATCCCTGAGCAAAGATAAGGAAAGTGCTGTTCGTATTGCATTGGCTTCCAATGCATCCACTCCAGCAGAGGTGTTGGAGAAGCTTGCCTCGGATCGGGTGGCGGAGGTGGTGCTTGCTATCATTCTCAATCCAAACACGCCACTGTCGGCATTGCTGCCCTTGACTGCATCAAAGGCTATAAGTGTGCGCGAAGCCCTTACCAGCCATGCCCACCGCAGTCAAGAAATCTGCCGTGCATTGTGGCAAGACAGCAACGACGCGGTGCGCCATGCACTGATGCAAAACCCGAAGCTGAATCAGGCAATGCTAGATGAAATGGCTGACAGCATGAAGTGCGAAAGAGATGCAGTGGCCATGCTGGGGCATCAGAAGCTGGGCGCCAATCGTGCGCAAGCCATAGCCGACAAGCTGCTGAAGTCAGCAGCCACAGACAGCCCTTGGTACCGCGATCAACTAACAAAGGCCAGTGCAGCGGTCTCGAAGGCTGCCAATGCGCAAGAGGTACTGAGTTATTTTGGCAAAGATGCAAACGCGGCTGCTTTGGCCAACCGGCCTCTGGCACCAGTGATGGCAATGTGTTCGGACCATTTTGTTGCTCCCATACGAATTATCAAACTTTCGGGTTCGACCGATTGGCTGGTGCGGGCTGCGGTGGCCCGCAATCCCTGCACACCACCTAAGCTCGTGAAGGAGCTATGTGCAGATGCGCATCCGTTGGTTGCTATGTTGGCACAGGTTGCGTTACAAAAGGTTGAGCAAAGCACCACAAGCAATAAGACGCCGCTGCCTGAAGCAGATATGGATTTTGCTCGTGCAATCAAGGAAATACTTGGCCGCGTTTCTGCAACTGGAGCGCTTAAATATTTCAGGGAGCTTACGAAGCTATTTGTTGATAATGTCTGGTGCGATCACCTCAGTGTTGGGCAGATTTCATGGATGACTGCTGCGCTTATTAAGTCTCAGCACCGATTGCTACCTTTCAAAGAGTTTCCAGGCATACATAAATTGTTGGAGCCTGAGCAGGCTGCGTTGATGATTGAATCGGCGGTGCATTTCGAAAGTACCATTGAATCAATCGAAAAAAATGTCAGTGTGTGGGCAGCTGAGGAACCTGCATGTCCACTGCATATCTTGAAAACCCTAGCCAACGACGCCGACCCCGATGTTGCACTGGCAGCGATTATGCATCCCGCTTATCCTCCGGATGAACAAGAGTCCGAGCTTCAGCGACTCCTGAAACTGAAGGGATGGAAACTCCTGAAATTGCTTGTCAACTCTGCCGTCCCTGTCAACTTCCTTGAGGTTAAGGCAAGCTCTAGGAGCGGTGATGTGCGCAAGGCTGTAGCAGAGAATCCTTCCACTCCAGTGCGATTGCTTAAGGCGCTTAGTAAAGACTCAGATGTCAGGGTTCGACGGGCAGTTGCAAAGAATCCATCCTGTCCAGTGACAGTCTTGAGTGCTCTGGCCAAGAATAGAGACACTTTGGTTCGGATGTGGGTCGCTGAAAGCCCAGCCGCGCCCGTCACGATTTTAGAAATCCTGGGCAAAGATGAGTCAATCTTTGTTCGTGATTGGGTAGCAAAAAATCCATCTACTCCAATCAAAATGCGTGAGGCGGTGCTGACTGAGCTGGCAGGTGCTTCGTTTGTCTGGATTCCTGCGTCAGTGGCTGCGAATGCGGCTACGCCCGTGGCCGTATTGGAGACATTGGCTGCCGACAAGGACTTCTACGTCCGACAAGCGGTTGCAGGCAACCCATCTACACCGCTTCCGGTATTGGCTTTGCTATCCCGTGACAGCGATAGCCGTGTCCGTAGATCAGTTGCGGCAAACCAAGGCACGTCTGCGGATTTGTTGCAGGTGCTTGCCCTGGACAATGAAATGGCCGTCCGAAGAACCGTTGCTCAGAACTCTAGCACTCCAGTTACCGTGTTGGAGGCAATGATCCAAGATGCGAGCAACACGGTTCTTGAAGCAATTGCCATAAATCCATCCATGGCCTTGAATGTTCGCATTTCTTTGCTCGGTAGATTGCTCAATGGTGCTTCGGAATCGTTTCGCTTCAGCATTGCCGATTCTTCATCGACTCCACAGTCAACCTTGGCTAGCCTTGCAGAGGATGACAACTTGGTGGTTAGGTGCATGGTGACGAATAATCCTTCATCACCGCCTGATTTGCGTGATCGCTTAATAAGCTGGTGGCTTTCCCGATTGCAGCGCTCCATTCAACGTGAAATCTGTGTCCGTAAAGGGTTGGCACCTGAGCCAGTATCTATTGTTCAGCCTGCAGATTTGTTGATGGCTTTGAATTGCCTTGGAATTTTTACGGCTGTAGATGACAATTCAGCTCTGACCAAAGCCTCACGGTCCAAAGACTGGTTGGTGCGCTTTGGTGTGGCCTTGCACCCATCTGCACCTGTGGGCATTTTAAAGATTCTTCGTAATGATATTGATCCAGATGTGGCAAAGGCTGCAGCATACAGAGCAACCAGTATGTCAGTTGTATAATTATCGGGTGGGCCCTTCTCATTAGTGCTGCGTGGTAGTGCTAGAATGGTTTGATCCCCACTACGCTCCCGTTTACAAAGTTTCCCTAGAATTCAGATCGGCTCGGAGGCTGGTGTAAAGTGATCCAAACATCCGCTCAGCGAGGCACAGTACCGTGAAATTCATCCACACCGCCGACCTCCACCTTGACAGCCCGTTAAGGGGCCTGTCTGCCTATGCCGATGCGCCCGCCGAACGCCTGCGCACCGCCACCCGTGATGCGTTTCAAAACCTGGTCACCCAGGCCATCGACGAAGCCGTCGATTTCATGGTGATTGCTGGCGACGTTTACGACGGAGACTGGAAAGACTTCAACACGGGCTTGTTCTTCGTGCGCCAGATGGGCCGGTTGCGGCATGCGGGCATTGCGGTTTACCTGCTGTATGGCAACCACGACGCCGACAGCGAGATGACGCGCGGCCTGGAGTTGCCCGACAACGTCCACGTCTTCTCATCGCGCAAGGCCGAAACCTTTCGGATTGAGCACCAGAAAGTGGCCCTGCACGGCCGCAGCTTCAAAGTGGCCGCCACCACCGAGAACCTGCTGCCGGGCTACCCCGAGCCGGTGGCCGGTTGCTTGAACATCGGCGTTTTGCACACGGCGCTCGAAGGCAACGCCGAGCACGCCAAGTACGCGCCTTGCTCTGTGGCCGAGTTGCAGGCCAAGGGCTACCAGTATTGGGCGCTGGGCCACGTACACGCGCACTGGGTGCTGCGGGGCGATGAGGTGACCATTGCCTACCCCGGCAACTTGCAGGGTCGGCACATTCGCGAGCCCGGTGCCCGCGGTGCGCTCCTGGTCAGCGCAGAAGGCGATCGAATCACGGGCATCGAGCGGCTGGAAGTCGATGTGTTGCGCTGGCATGCACTGGAAGTGGACATCAGCGAAGTCAGCGATCGGCGCGGGGCCTTGCGTGCGGCAGGCTTGGCCTTGGAGCGCTTGCTGGATGCCAGCCCGGCCCATCTGCCTTTGGCCGTTCGGGTGCTGTTCGTGGGGCGGTCTGCTGCGCATGGGGCCTTGATTGCAGACGAGGGGCAGCTGCGACAGGAGGTGCTGGCTCAGGCCCTGGCCCTGGATCCCGACCGGGTGTGGATCGAGAAAGTCCGGGTGGCCAGCCAGGCTCTGAGCACGCAAGCCTTGCCGCTCAACGACGACGCACAAGGTTTTCTGGCCGACCTCGCCGGCCTGAGCTCCAAGGCCAAGGACGACCCCGATTTCGTGCTCTCGCTGCAGGCCGATTGGCTGGCGCTGCTGGAGAAGTTGCCGCACGAGGTCTTGCAGGCCAGCCCCGAATTGCAAGCGCTGCGGCAAGACCCTCTGGCACAACTGCCCGAGTGGCTGGGGCAAGCCACGCCCATGCTCTTGGGCCGTGTGGCGCAGAGCGCCGATGCACCCACTTGAGCACCAGAGGCCACCCATGCGCATCCGCGAGCTCAACCTAATTCGGTACGGTAAATTCACCGACCGCACCTTGCTGCTGCCCTTCAAGGAGCGCGACATCCACCTCATCGTCGGCCCCAACGAAGCCGGCAAGTCCACGGTGCGCACCGCCCTGGGTGATTGGCTGTTTGGCATTCCCATGCGCACGCCCTTGGACTTCCTGCACCCCATGCCCGATTTGCGCATCGGGGGCGTGCTTGAGCGGCGGGGCGCGGGAGCCGAGCCGGGCGAGTTGCTCGCCTTCGAGCGCGCCAAAGGCAACAAAAACACGCTGCGCCGCCCCGATGATGTGCCCTTGCCAGATGGCGCCCTGCAACCCTGGCTGGGCAGCCTCCAGGCGCAGGCGTTTAACCGGATGTACGCCCTAAGCCACACGACCCTGGTCGAGGGTGGGGCCGGGATTTTGTCGGCCTCCGACGATATCGGCCGCATGCTGTTTCAGTCGGCTTCGGGCGTGGAGCACTTGGGTGCGGCCCTGAGCAAGCTGCAGTCGCAAGCCGATGGCTTGTGGGCACCGCGCAAGTCTGGCTCGCGGGTGTATTACCAGGCGCTCGAAGCCTACGACGCAGCGCACGCCGAGTTCAAGCGCGCCACGCTGCGCACCAAAGACTGGAAGGCGCAACACGACGCACTGAGCGCGACCGAGGCCCAACTGGCCCAGGCCAAGGCCGAGGATGTGGAACTGCGCCAACAAATCAGCCGCTTGGAGCGCATCCGCCGTGTGCAGCCCTTGCTGCTGGTGCTCGATGCCGCACGCGCCCGACGCACCGAGCTGCTGGCCGCTGGCGACATCCCTTTGCTGGAGGCGGATGCGGCGCAGGTGTTTGCGCGTGCGATGCAAGACATGGCGCTGGCGCAAGCAGACGGCGCCAGGTTGCAGCGCGAGCTGGTCGAGCTTCAAGCCAGTCTGCAAGAAACGGTCGTTGACCAAAACCTCTTGGCGCTGCAAGCAGACATCACCGGGCTCAATGAACGCCGCCTCCAATATCGCGCCCACCGCACCGACATGGTCAAGCGGGAGGAAGAAATTCGCCTGCAGTGGGTTCGGGTTCAAGAGCTGGCACGAGGGCTCGCTTGGCCTGCAGACAGTGAGGATGCGGTGCGACAACGCCTGCCAGCCGCCTTGCTGCGCACACGCTTGGCCGCTTTGATCAAGGGCCGCTCCGCCTTGGCGCTGGATTTGAAGAATGCCGCGAGCGGTTTGTCCGACCGCCAGCTACAGAACCGACAGGCCGAGACGGATTTGCAGGAGCTGGCGGCGGGCGCGCTCGATCCAGAGCTGGCCTTGGCGGTTGAGCAGGCCATGAACTTGGGCGATCACGCCAAGCTGATGGCCCAGTGGCACGATGAGATCGACGGCCTGACGCAGGAAATGGAGGATGCGATGGCCGCGCTGGGCAGCTGGCGGCGGCCACTGCAGGCCTTGAGCGCCATGCTGGTGCCCGAGACCGCCCACATTCAAAGCCTGATCGACCAGCACAAAGCCGACGCAGCCCAAGAGCAGACCTATCGCGATGCGCTGGACGCCAAGACCAAAGAGGTCGCGCAACTCCAACTGGATCTGCAGCAGTTCGTGCGCAACTTCCAGCCCGTTTCGCGTGAGCAAGTCGTGCAGGTGCGCCGTGCCCGCGACGATTCCTGGCAGGCCATCAAGCAGGCACCGCAGGCCTTGTTGGAGCAAGCCGCAGGGTTCGAGGCACAGATCAAGCAGGCCGACCAGCTCGCCGATGACCGTTTGGAGCGCGCCCAGCACGAGGCCGATCGCCAGTCCAAGTCCGATGCCTTGGAGCGCACGCAGTTTGAACGCGAGGGCATCGAGCATCGGCTGGCGACCCTCAAGGGCCGGGTGGCGCAGCGCAGCGCCCACTGGGAGGCCTTGGCCACAGCGGGTGGCCTGCCCGCCTTGCCCTTGGAGCTGGCGCTGGCCTGGCTGCAATCGCGACAAGAGGTGCTGGAGTTGGAGCGGCGGCGTGGCTCTGCTGAGCGGCGGCGCTCGGCACAGGAAGCGGCAGAGGCGCAGATCCGTGGCAGCCTTTGGAGCCGATTGGGCCGTGCAAGCGCTGAAGCCCCCGCGCCAGAGCTGGGCGAGTGTCTGCGCCAAGCACGGGCGTTGATCACGCAAGCCGACCAGGCGCAGGGGCAGCGCAAGGCGCTGGAGCAGCAGATCCGTGAAGGCCGGCGCAGCCTGGGCAAGTTGCAAGACGCGCTCAATACCGCACAGGCGGCTTGGGACGCCTGGCTGCAGTCCTGGCGGGTGGCGGTGCAATCCGTGGGCCACAACGCGGACGCGCCGGTCGAGCAGGTGGAGGCGGAGCTGGAGCTGATGCAGGAGATCGAGCGCCTGCTGGAGCGCATCCGCACCATTCGCAGCGAGCGCATTGAAACCATGCAAGCCGATCTCGATGGCTTGGCAGCCACCGCTACGAGCCTGAGCGCGCGGGTGGCGCCCGATTTGGCCGATCAGTCACCCGAGGATATTGCCCTGGAGCTCGCTCGACGCCTCGATCTGGCCCAGAAAGCGCAGGCGGCAAGGACCGACTGTCTGGCTCGACTCGAACGCAGCCAAGTTGAGTGGGCTCAAGCCCAGCAGCGCCTGGATTCGGTGCATGCCCGACTGGCACCCTTGATGGCGGCTGCGGGCGCAAAAGACGTGACCGCCCTAGGGCCAGCCATTCAACGCTCCGACGAACGCCGGGAGGTCGAGGGCAAAATTCGGTCTGCCGAGCAGGATTTGAGCCAAGCCGCGGACGGCTTGCCCTTGGAATCTGTCCGGTCGGAAAGTGCCCGCATCGGAGCGGATGCGCTCAAGGCGGAGCTCGATCGCTTGGTGGCCGCGTCGCACGCCGTGGTGGACCAGATTGCAGCGCTCAGCAACCAATACGGTGCGCAAAAGGCTGCGTTTGATGCCCTGAACGGGACCGACCTGGCGGCCCGGGCTGACGCACAACGCCAAGAAGCCATCGCCGCCATGGCCGATGCGGCGGAGCGCTACCTGCGGCTGCAGACCGCTGCGCGGCTGCTGAAGTGGTCGATCGAGAAGTTTCGCCAGACCAAACAAGGACCCATGCTGGCCAAAGCCTCGGCCATTTTCAGTGGCTTGACGCTGGGCTCCTTTGCCCGCTTGCTGGTGGACTCAGAGGGAGATGCGCCACGCCTGTTCGGCATCCGGCCCAGCGGTGAGCCGGTGGATGTGGCCGGAATGAGCGAGGGCTCGCGCGACCAGTTGTATCTCGCGCTCAGGCTGGCCGCGCTGGAGCTGCAGGTGGAGCAGGGCTTCAACATGCCGCTCATCGCGGACGATTTGTTCATCAACTTTGATGACCGGCGCACAGCAGCCGGGCTGAAGGTGCTGGGGGAATTGTCACGCCGCATGCAGATCGTCTTTCTGACCCACCACGACCACTTGGTGCCGCTGGCCAAGGAGGTGCTGGGTGCCGACTTGAATGTGCTCCACCTATGAGTGGATCTGGTACCAGCCGCCCACGCCCCCAGTTCCTCGACTGACTCCGCGCCGCCGTTTAAACAACACCAATAAACACAGTGTCAGTGTGCTAATATGCACCCATGTCACACACCTACCAGCTCAGCGAGCTGTGCGCCTTGGTCGATTTGCCCATCCGCACGGTGCGTTACTACGTGCAGCAAGGCTTGGTGGACCGGCCCGAGGGAGGCACCCGGGCGGCGCGGTATGGCCAAGGCCAGCTTGAGCAACTGCGCCTCATCAAGAAGTGGTCGGCGGCCGGCCTCTCGCTCGACCGCATTCGCGAACTGCTGGCTGGCGATGCACCCGGTGTGCCCGAGCGGGCCAAACGGCGCGGCACGCTGCAAGTCCTAAGCCGCCTCACCATCGACGACGGGGTCGAACTCGTCATCGAACCGGGCCGGGCCGGGCTCACGCCCGAACAGGTGCGCGCCTTCAGTCGGGGGGTGATGCAGTTGTACGACGAACTTCGCAGCCAGGCCCCAGCCCCAGCTTCAACCGCAACTCCAAACCAGCCCCCGCCCGACTGAGGCACCGGCCCGTTTCCGCTGTCGCACCCCCATACACCCACATCTGTCACGCACCCAGGGAGCACACCGCATGAACGCAGCCGCCCGCATCACCTCAACCGGAGCAGAGCCCTTGCTGCTAGAGGGCGTGCACGCCCATGGCCGTGTGCAGGGCCGCACGCTGGACATGAAGCTGGAGCAGTGCTTTCGCAACGTCGAAGCGTCGAATGTCGAAGTGGTCTACACCTTCCCGCTGCCGTGGCAAGCCGTGCTGCTCGGGCTTGAAGTCGAGCTCAATGGCCAAACCTTGCACGGGCTCGTCAAGGCCCGCAGCGATGCACGCGCCCAGTACGAAGAAGCCCTATCGGAAGGCGATACCGGCATTTTGCTCAGTGTGAATGAGAACGGCAGCCACACCCTCGAACTCGGCAACCTGATGCCTGGCGAGTCCTGCATCATCCGCCTGCACTACGTGCAAATCCTGCAGCCCGAGCAGGGCAGCCTGCGCCTGACCCTGCCCACCACCCTGGCGCCCCGCTATGGCAACCCGCTGCAAGACGCTGGCTACGAGCCCCATGCTGTACCTGAAGCCTGCACCAGTGTGGAATACCCCTTCGACATCCACCTCACCGTCATGGGCGAACTGGTCCATGCCCGCCTGGGCTCACCCAGCCACAAGCTGGCCATGCGCAGCATCCCCGCTGTAGGCATGAAGGAAAGCCACGCCCTAGAAATCCGCCTGGCATCGGCCGCCTGGCTGGACCGCGACTTCGTGCTGCTGTTCGAACAACTGCCCCACGCCAGCCTCGGCCTGGCCTCGTGGGACCGGCTCGATGCCGGCTTGGGCGTGGTCATGGCCAGCTTCACCCCCAAGCTGCCACCCCGTCAGAGCCTGCCCGTCACCCTCAAGGTGCTGGTTGACTGCAGCGGCTCCATGGCCGGCGACAGCATCCGGGCCGCCCGCAGTGCCTTGCACAGCATCCTCTCGGGGCTCAAGCCCGATGACCGATTCAGCCTGAGCCGCTTTGGCAGCACGGTCGAACACCGCAGCAAAGCGCTGTGGAAGGGCGCTCCGGCCGCCCTGGCCGCTGCCCGCCGCTGGGCCGAAACCCTGAACGCCGACCTCGGCGGCACCGAGATGAACGACGCCATTCTGTCAACCCTGGCCTTGCCCGGGGCCGAGCGCTGCGACCTGTTGCTGGTCACCGATGGCGCCATCCACGCCATCGATGCCGTCATCGAATCCGCCCAGCAGTCCGCTCACCGCTTCTTCGTGGTCGGCATCGGCTCCAGCGTCTCCGAAGGGCTGCTGCGCCGCCTGGCTGAGGAAACCGGCGGCAGTTGCGAATTCGTCGCGCCCGGCGAGCAGGTGCAGCCCGCCATCCTGCGGCTGTACCAGCGCATGCGCTCACCGTTCGTCACCCATGCCCGCATCGAGTGGCCAGCGGGCTGCCCGGTGCATGCGGCAGGTAACCTGCCCAAGAGCGTGTTTGACGGCGACGACATCACCGTCTTTGCCCGGCTGCAGGCCGCGCAGGCCCAGGCCCTGGAACAACCTATCCAGTTGCGTGGCCGTATCGACGGCATCGATGGCGAGGTGCTGCTGGCCGAACTCACCCCCGCCTTCATCGCCGACGAAGGCAACACCCTGGCGCGCCTGGCCGCAAACCAGCGCTACTGGCAATTGCGCAAGGCTGGGGAGCAAGCCCCGGCCGTGCTGACCAAGCAGTTGCCGGCCTTGGCCGAGAAGTACCAGCTCGTCACCGATGACACCAGCCTGGTGCTGGTCAAGCCGCGGGCCGATGGCGAACGCGCGCAGGACATGCCAGAGCTCAGACAGGTTCAGAACATGCTGGCAGCGGGCTACGCTGGGTATGGGGATGTGATGTTCATGCGAAGAAGCCATACTGACGTTCTGCCACACGCACCGAAATTAGCCATTTATTCTCGCAGTCCGGGGCATTTGAGCGTGGCTGGGCTATCGCTCAAGTCCATGTTCCGGTTGTTCGATTCCCGAGACTCCCGCTCCACCTACGGCCCGGCCCCCAGCCATTCCGGCAAAGCTCCGGGCCCAGATATAAGCCCACCCGATTGGGGCGACGAGCCCTTAAGCCATTGGCAGGAACCGCCTGCCACCCGGAACACGTACTGGGCCTTGGCGCCAGATACACCCCATGGCGGTGTTGCCCATTACGAGGGGCTCACACCGGCCGGCCTGGCCTATGCGCTGCGCCACAACCCCGAGGCCTGCTGGCCCAAGGATTACGAGCAGTTAAGAGGAATAGCCATCGGTGAGCGCGTCGTCGAGTGGCTCGAGTTCGTGGTCGGTGCAGGGCACCCAGAGGCTGAAGTGGTGCGCGCCTTCCTGGATGTGATGAAGCAGCTGGAGTTCAGCCCGCGCAAGACCCTTGAGGTGGCGGTGGGCCGGCTACTGGGCCAGTTCACCGGGCAGCAGCCCGCTGCCGAGCAGCAGCCCAAGGCCGAGGTGCAGCTGCGCACACGCATCCTCACGGCCATGGCCGGGGCCACGGCGACGCGCTGGCCAGCCTCGGTGCTGGACTATGCCGAAACGAGCCACCTGCCATGAACACACCAGTCCAGCCCAGCTACAGCAGCCCGACCGCGAACTTCTACGGCGAGCTCCAGCGCGCCTTCGACCACTTCAACCAAGCCCTGTTCGATGGCCAGCTCGGGCCTTGCCTCATCACCTTGCGTTCATCCGAACGGGCCTATGGCTACCACCACAAAGACCGGTTCGTAAACCGGCAAGGGCAGACTCTGGACGAACTTGGCCTGCACCCCGGTTACTTCACCGTGCGCCCGGTGGAGGAGGTGCTGTCCACCCTGGTGCACGAGATGGTGCACCACTGGCAAGATGGCTTGGGTCACCCCTCAAAATCCAATCCGCACAACCGCGAATGGGCACGCAAGATGCGCGAGCTGGGGCTGGAGCCCTCCAGCACCGGTCTGCCCGATGGCAAGGACACCGGGCATTCGGTCAGCCACTACATCCAGCCCGATGGCCGGTTCATCAAAGCCTGCAAGGAACTGGTGTCCACCGGCTTCGAGCTGCCCTGGGTAGACCGGCACATACCGCGCATGGCCGAGGCAGCCGTCGAAAACAGGCAGGAGGCCTTGAAAGCGGCGGGCATCGTGCTGGAGGTATCGCTGCCGCCAGCAGCAGTGATTGAGCCGCTGCCTGAAGGCAAGCCGGTGACCGTGGCGCCACCGCCCAGAAAAGTGGTGGACCGGGTCAAGTACCTGTGTGCGGGGTGTGGGGTGAAGGCGTGGGCGGCGAGTGGGGTGGCGCTGTCGTGCGATGCATGTTCTCAGGCGCTGGCTCCGGGCTTGTGATGCGTTCGTCAAAATGGTGGTTGTCGAGCGGAGCGTGCAGGTTCGGAAAATGTGATGTCGTCGTCATTTTTCCCGAGGGTCAGTCGGGGGCTGGTAGGATGTGAGTCATGCATGCATGAGGCCCAAGACAGTGGTGCGTTCAAAATGGTGGAAAGATAGCAAATGATGCGGGAAAATGGGCAAAACAGCATCAGCAGCAGAATCCAAACGCTATCGCTTCGCAATGATCGAGGCAGGGTGCACGCTGGAGGGCATTATTTCAACGGCCTGTTATGCCAGATCGTCTTTAGGTGTCTCATCCCGGACGATCATAGGGCGCCCGATGAAAGAAATGAGAGTGCGAAGCGTACCGGTCTGTCATGCCCGTGGATGGTGCGGGAACGACTGTTGAACATGGGTGCTCAGGGATGAGAGTGCCTGCAAACGTGCAAAGGGCCATGAATGGGGCCGAAACAGCCTTCACATGCGACGCAGCGTGTTGAAATGTCCGTCATTTGAAAAATCACACCCGTCAACACGTCTAAGCGGGTGTTGTGCAGTCCTTACCTTGACGGTTTCATTGGTCATGTTGAGCCAACTAAAAGGAAGATAGGGAGTATGCGGACAGGCATTGGTAGGCTATCGGCGCTTCCGACTTTTCTGCGGTCTGATGCGTTTTGGAAGGGGACACTAGACCCTCGTACATCTCTGCGCGATTCGTCTATACGAGGCCTTCGCGAGTTTTCGTCTGCCCACCGCTGGGGTTTGGAGGGCAGCTGGGAGTGCACAGAAGTCCTTACCGATGGCCACCACTCCGTAATTGAAGTCGCTTTAGGAATCCTTCAACGAGGTGCTTGGACCAGCTGTTCATGGAAAGTAGAGCAGGCATTAGCCAAGAGATTTGATGACGCCCTTCTCGGCGAAATCAAACAAATGGATGCAAGTGCTGGAACACTTCGGTTTGAGGCTTTGCCTGCGCCTGCACTCGACATCAGCACAGTTCTGGTTACCGGGCGTCTGCCGAACGAGGTTCCTGAACGGGCGATTGAGTCTCTATGGCAGGAAGGTGAACGGAGGGCAGGGTATGAAGGAAGTGATGCCGAATTGGAGTTCTTCCAATCTGTACTAGCCCCAACACTGGGATTCCCGCTGTTAGACTACGTTCGTTTCCAACCACTCTTGACAGATTTGGGATTAGACCCACAGCAATTTTCCGCACAAAGGGCTGATTTTGCTGTTGAAACAGGCCGTGGTTTAAAACTAGTCATCGAGGTCGATGGACCACAACACGCTGCTCATCTTCAGAAAAATCAGGATGCTGGGCGAGATAAAGCGCTCAGGGCAAAAGGATGGATTGTCTGGCGTGTGCCGACTCATCGTCTTCATGCCACACAGGCACTTAGCCATGAACTCAAGGACGTGATGTTAAGCGTCAAACGTGGAAATTGGGGGCTCAATGTTCCTAGCGTTCCTGTGAGACAACCGAGTCTAGTTGATGTAGTCTGGGGGGCTACCGTCATCGCCCGTATACAGTTTCTCTTGCTTGCAGGTCTACGGGAAGGATTGCTCGGAGGTGATGGCGGTTGGCGACTGTGTATCGACGAGCTTGATACAGAGGTTGCACACTTAGCCATTGAAGACTTTGAAGAGTGGTTCAATCGACTTCGCATTTTATATGGCCTTCCACCGTTGACCCCCATCAAGCTAGTTGAAAAGGACGAGGTGCATCAGCTACGAATTGTTGTTAGTGTGATGAATCCAACGGCAGTGTTGGAAGTTCAGTCGAATCTTCCATTAGCATGGTCTGTTCCCGAGGCTGGACTTGTCCCCGAACCTATACTGAGATTTTATTCCTCTGGAAATATAGTAAAAGTCGACCATTGCGCCTTAAAGGGGTTTGCAGCAGACATATTTCGCAAGGCAAATTTTCGAGAGGGGCAACTCGAAATCATAGAATGTATCCTGAAAGGTCAGGATGTCATGGGATTGCTGCCCACCGGTGGTGGTAAGAGTTTAACTTATCAGCTCGCTGCCTTTCTGCTGCCGGGTGCCACATTATACGTTGCGCCTCTGAAGTCGCTACTTCAAGACCAGTTTGAAAGACTGACCTCTGAAGGAATAGACGCTGGATGCTTCATATCAAGTGCCTTAACAGGTAGGGCAAAGCTAGAGGCTGAGGCCCGTTTTGAGGCAGGAAATGTCCGCTTGCTGCAAGTCGCTCCAGAGCGTTTCCTTATGGAGGGGTTTCGCAATCTGCTGGCGTCATATCAAGGAGCCTTCGGGAGAATTGTGCAGGTAGTTGTCGATGAATGTCATTGCGTTAGCGAATGGGGACATGATTTTCGTCCTGCTTATCTTAGTCTTAGCCGTATTGTTCGGGAGCGAACGGGTCGTCTTAGGTGCTCCGCTCCTGTGGTCGCACTGACCGGTACAGCTTCTAGCATAGTTTTGGGGGATGTTAGGCGCGAACTCGGAATGCAGAACAAAGCAGTTGAGGTCCGTGCAAGTCGTCTTGATAGACCAGAGTTAACACTCCATTTTGTTCCAGTTAAAGACATTCGAGACAAGAAGCAAGCGTTGATTCGCATTGCTCAAGAATTTCATGAGCAATACTCTGGAACTAACGGGGGATTGCTTGTGTTTACCAGTCATACGAATGGGCAGTATGGCGTTCTAGATTTGGCTGGTATCGTTGCGAACTCTCTCAATTTAACTTTACATGCTGATATAAGAGTTTATTCAGGTGAGCCACCTATGAAATTCATGACGACTGGTAGTAGTTGGGATGCCTATAAGTCGGCGGCGCAGCGTGACTTCATCAGTGGGAAGTCAGGCAACTTCCAGATGATGGTGGCAACAAAAGCCTTCGGAATGGGTATTGATAAACCCTCAATTCGCGAGGTTGTGCACATTCTTGCACCTCAGTCACCTGAAGCCTATTATCAAGAAGTTGGTCGTGCAGCACGTGACCGCAAGCTGGCGGCGGCACATTTACTTTTCTGTGACCAAAGCTCTCAAACTACGGACATTATTTTGTCACCTAGTACCGATATTGATACGGCTCGAAAATCTTATCAAGGTACTAAAGGCAAATCAGCTGACTTCCTCGTTACATTTTACTTTCATGCAGAGCGATTTAAAGGGGTGGACCAAGAAGTTGGCGTTGCTCAAGCAGCTATTGAGGCAATTAGAGATGAGATTATAAAAGGTGCTCAAGGGCAAGTGCTCTTGAGGTTTCGACCTGTAACGCCTGCAAAGCACTGGAGAGAGGAGTCTGTGCTTGAGCAATCATTGGTTCGACTAATTCATTTAGGTGTTGTTGCCGACTACACGAAGGATTACCGTGCGAAAACCTTTTCAGTATTTTTGGTTTCTGAGTGGTTTAATAAGCTTGCAGATCCAGAAGAGTATTCAGCGTATTTGAGTGAATCACTTGAGACTTATCTCTTGCGCTACACAACTAGGGTTCCCAGAGGATTAACGGCTGAGCTAAATGTTGCAGGAGATATAAAAGCGGCGGAAGGTTCTGCGCTGCGTGCTATGGTTAAATATTTGTACGACGAAATTGAAAGAAAACGTCGGACGGCCACAAGAACCATGTTGGAAATCGCTCGTGCAGGTGTTACCAAACCGGAAGTTGCTCGTAAATTACTTTTAAATTATTTGCAGGCTAGTACGAAATTTACAGATGAATTGGAGCAAATCGCACAAGGCGACATGCTTTCGAGTGATTGGACGAAAGTCGCCGATTCAGCTACTGCTCCAGCCGAGGTTGATGAGTTACGTGGAGCCGTAGCCCGGGTATTAGAAAGTTATCCAACGCATCCAGGACTGCTTCTCTTAAGCTCCATTGTTCGTGTTAGACCATCAGAGGTAGACCTGAAGCGTTCTAATGAAGAGTTTTCTGCTGCATTGAAGAGTGCTTCGGACATCGCCTCCGATGCTGATGCAGCAGACCTTGCTGAGGCTGCCCTTGAGGTTTGTGAAAAGTTTGATGGAGCCTTGTCAGCGGAGCTCGGAGCGACTTACGCTGCATGGAGTATTGAGCGTTTTGGTATGCGATTTGCTTTAGAGAGAGCTGCCAAGCATCAAGTAGGACGATTGAGTGTTATAAAACAGATGTTAAAGCTTGCTGTGACAGGACTTCCACGAGTACGCATCTAAAATCAGGAGTAAATCATGGAAAAAGAACTCGACTTTCTTCTTCAGTCGTTTGAGCAACTTGAGGAGCTTAAAAATGAACTGAAAAATCAGCAAGGAGCCTCAGAGCATCTTAAGAATGTAACGGCTGCTCTTGCAGATGTTTCAAAACAAATTGGCAGCTTTCCTGCTGCATTTCAAAAGGTCGTAGAACGAGCGACTTCCACTGAAGGCCAGCTCAAAGCAGCTTCGTCCAGTGCTCATAACTTGATGGAGTCTATTCCAGCTATTATCGAGCGGATTGAGCGCTCTGATTTTGGTGATTCGATTTCTCTGCTTTCTAAGGAAATATCGACTGCGCGCGCGGAGGTGAATCAGTTGCGCTCAATGATTTCTGAGGTGCATGTAGTTGCCTCAACCATTACCGACACAGCAGAGCTTGCGTATAAAAGAGTTGATGAGAGCATTCAAGGTCTTTTGGATGTGAATTCTCGAATATTAAGCGAGCTTAATGGGGTTCGCCTGGACTTCAATCACAAGTTAAAAGTGTTGGCCAGCGTTTGTGCAAGTCAAACCGAAAAATTAGATAAAGGTTTTCCAGATGCAGCGGCTGCATATTTTCAGCTTGAGGGCAGAGTAATTAAAACCTCAGAAAATCAGGAGGAGGTTCTTGGAAAAATTGTGGAGATGATGGAGTATATCAAAAATGCTGATTTACTTACATTAAGAAGTCAGGTTTCTGAGTTGCTAATAAAATCTAATGAACAGGCTCAGGTAATTAAAACTATTTCTTCTAAAAAGGGATTTCTTTTTGGGTAGAGTCTGGTGTGAGTTCTTTGTTTGTCATTTCAACTCCAAAGACGGACAACCATCTAACGTTCAGGTTAACCGGCGTGCCGAAGGCACGTCAGAGATGAACCGCGGGTTAGCGGAGTAATCGGCCCGTCCGCGCCGCAAATCGTTCCGAAGAAACAACCTTTCTTCATAACCTAAGGAAGCTCTGCAAAACCACCCCAGCAGTATGGCAGGTGTAAGCCGCGCGTGGCACACTTCAACATCATGAAACAAAACAGCCTTGACCTGAGCCTGTGCACGCGCAAGACCCCGGCGCATGTCAAGATAGTTGTCGCCTGAATCATGCAGCTTTCGCCTGACTATAATTCCCCATGACCCGCATCGCCGTCATCGACTTCGAAACCACCGGCATGTCGCCCCCCTACGGTGACCGGCCCACCGAAGTGGCCATCGTGCTGACCGAGCAGGGCCGTGTGCTGGACCGCTTCCAGAGCCTGATGAACCCCGGCATTCCCATTCCTGGCTTCATCAGCCAGCTCACCGGCATCACCAACGCCATGGTGCGATCGGCCCCCAGTACCGATGCCGTGATGGCCCAAGCCGCCCGTTTTGTCGGCAACGCGCCCCTGGTGGCGCACAACGCTTCGTTCGACCGCAAGTTCTGGCAGGCCGAGCTGGCCCGCTTGGGGCTGTGCAGCGACCACGCCTTTGCCTGCACCTTGCTGCTGTCGCGCCGGCTCTACCCCCAAGCGCCCAACCACAAGCTCGGCACCTTGGCCGAACACTTGCGGCTGCCCCGCGAAGGCAAAGCGCACCGGGCCCTGTCCGATGCCCAGGTCACCGCTGCACTGCTCGGGCGCATCCAGCACGACCTGAGCGAACGGCACGGTATACGCCACGCGGACCACGATGTGCTGTGTGGCTTGCAGCGTTGCACCCAATCGGCGGTGCCGGCCTGGCTGCAAAAGCGTGCCCAAGTGGTGGCATGACGCACAACCCCGAAGCCCGTCGCCACATGCACCGTGTCTGCCTCGCAGGCCCGGACATGTTCTACCCCGACGCCCGGGCACGTGGAGCGGTGATGGTCGCCATCTGCAGCTCACCCGGGTTCCTGATGCATCCAAGAACTAATTCCAGCGATGCCCTGAAGATCGATCTTGTGCCGAGCACCTTCACGAATATTTGGTCAATAAAGTAACCAAATATTCGTCTGCGGTTAAAATATTGACCAAATGACCATGTCCGACATCAGCCCCGTTCTGGAGCGCCAGTTGTTGCTGCAACTGGGCGACTGAGGGAAATTGGGGTCAGACCACGGCTTTGATATTGGCATAATTTATCAGTGGTCATGACGCCTCCTTGGAACCGGAGCGGATCTGTTGATGGTGCATAGTGGCTTTCGATGCGCCCGATCCTGCGGCTACGGAGCAAGGCAGGGGCGTCAGGAGCACCGCAAGCCGTTGGCTTACCCGCTTTTCCCGGAGCACCGGAAACCGTGGTCTGACCCCAATGCTGTTCACATAACAGTTTTCGGTGTCCAATCCTGCCTGAGATTGAGCGGCTCATCCCCCTTTCGTGGCAAGAAGCTCTTGGTTCGTCGCTTGACGCGGCGCGGATTGGATCGCCCCTTGGGGCTGGTCAGCGTCCCAGCAGCCACGTCATCAACTAGGCTGCGCCACCACTTCGGGAACTGCTCTGGGGGGAATGGCACCGCTGCTGGGAAGCTTGCGGCGCATCAAGTGTAAGCGTCCCGCCAACCCACCTTGCCCGTGGTCTACAGGTCTGACAAGATAGCGCCCACGTATCCACGCCGTTTCACGCGGACACGGCAAACCCTCATGAGCCCGATTTCAGCCCACCGCCGCCAGCGGCTGCCACTTGTGCGGCAGCAACTCCTCGATCGCACTGGCCTTGTGCACGGCACGGGCGCGCACCTTGCGGACGCGGCCAGAGAGGTGACCCGACTGGGTCCAGGACGAATTGATGTTCTGCGCAGTGGACTTGAGCGTGGCCTTGCTGAAAGCGCCCCGGCTCTTGTGCATCGATGAACGCTTCCACCCCCTCACGGGTGACAGTGGCCCCTCCTTGGATCCCCAGCACAAAGGGCGCTGTGGCCCGCAGAATGGGGTCGCGCGAGTAGGCGCACAGTGCTGCCAACAGCGGCTGCCCGTCCACGTCGCGCTGCCAGAAAAAACGCAGAGCGCGAAACACCAGCGAGCTGGGGTCAAGCGCATAGAGATCGGCCAGGTGCCGGAAGGTCAGCGCCCGCGTCCTGCCTGAGCGTTTGCCCAGGCAATTGGCGGTCTGGATGGCGTCGAGATACTCGGCCTTGGCCGCGTCAGCCGCGTCCACAAAGGACAGCAGGGCTCGCAGCTCGGCGAGCATCATCGTCCGGGCGGTATGGACGCCGCCGCGCTCGAAACTGAACCCGAGTCGCTCCAGCTTGTTGTTGTGTTTGTTCTCTAGGTTCACGCTGAGGTCAGTCCTGGTGTTCAGTCGGCATCGTCATGAGTCACTCGAAGAGGCTGGACTGCTTGACGATGTAGCCCGCTGCCTTTTTCTGCTTCTCGATCACGCCTTCTTCGACAAGACGTTGCAACCACGCCTTGGCCTGGGCGCTGGAGACGTCCAGCGCAGCGGAAACTTCGGCGTCCTTCATCGGGGTCTTCAGCAGCTCCTGAATCACTCCCCGGACCGCCGCGAACAGCGTATCCGCCGGTGTTGAGGGCGTTGATGCCATCGGGCTGGTTGCTTCGAGGGCGGCCTCAGATGCCCGTGCAGCCGATGGGGCGGGCTCTGGTGTCGGCTCAACCGGTTCGTCGAGGGGTGCAGCGTCGGATGACGGCCTTGGCTTGGGCGCAACGACCCCGAACACACTCTCGAATGCATCGGCGTCCTGCGGGTTCGGCCAGGGGAGCGCTCCCTTACTGCGCAGAGCATCGAGTCCGGGAGACGAACCTCCCATGGATCGAACGTACACGGGTACGAACTTGAGCTTGTCCAACTGCTCGACGGCACCCGTCCAGGTGCCGCCCTTGTTCAGATCGGAGCTGACAACCAGGGATGCGTCGGCGAGCGCGTAGATGAGCTTGTTGCGCTGCATGGCGTTGCCGACGTTGAACCCCGCACTCGGGTCGTAGGGCGATATCAGCACCAGTTGGCCATCGAGCAGCAGATTGCGGTGCTCGCGGTTCATGGTCGTCTTCTCCAAACTGTCTGCGAGCACGCCGCTGACCTTGCCACCGGCTTCGAGCGCACCGCGCATGGCGGCTTGGTCGATGCCCTTCGCCCCACCCGATACGATCGTCTTGCCAGACCGTGCAGCCAGTCGACCCACACCCATCGTGTAGTCGATCAACGAATCATCGACATGGCGAGAGCCGACCACGGCGAGGCCACCCGACTCCAGCAAGGCCATGTCGCCGCAGCCGTAGATGACCGCCGGGGCGTTTTCGCGGAGGCACACCTTCAGGCGACGGGGGTACTCGGCATCGGCGCGACTGAGCACCCAGATGGCGCGCGCTTGCCAACGCTCGATGACTTGGCTTAGGAGGAAGCCTCGCCCCAGCAAGCGCTGCAGCCGAGCTTCATCAATCACCGGCTGACAAGCACGTAGGAGGTCTGCGGCATCTGGCGACACGAGGTCCGCAGGCTGGCGCTGTAACTCCCACAGGTGACGGGCTAGGCGCTTGTATTCACCCGGAGACAGGAGTTCCGAGGAAGACGTGCCGAGACCAGCGATCAGCGGCGCCGTCAGCAGCAGGATCGCCTGGGTGTTGGGGGACAAGGTGGGGGTCATTCGTCGTGCCCCGTTTGTGAGAGCGCCATAGGCCAGACATCACCGCTTCCGCTCTTGCGCAGCAGCCACGCGGCCACGGTCAGCGTCCAACGCGAGTCCACCATGTCATCGACCAGGAGCACCGACCCACGCGGTACCGGCTGGTCGTTGAGTGCCAGCGAGCCGTCGATGTTGCGCGCCTGCTGTGTGCTGTTTGCCATCGTTTTCTGTTCGGGCCTGTCGTCTGTTTTCGCGATGACCCTATGAAACGGCAGGCCCAGAGCCGCAGCCAAGCGCTTCGCAAAGTTGGGGACGAGGTCGGGATGACGCAGCGAGGGCACGCAGGTCACCCACGTCGGCTTGGGTTGGGGGTTCCATTCGCGGACCATCTTCACGCAGGCCCCAACCAGGTCGTCGGCGAACTTGCTGTCGTGGTACTTGCCTCGCCGGACCAGGCCGCCCCACCCAGCGTCGCCCCAGACGCAAAGGGCCTTGCCGGGCTGTGCTTGATGCCCAGGTGCAATGAAGCCCTTGATGCCGTACTGAGGCATTCCACCATCGGGCCATTTTTTCCGGGGCTCGATGGGCAAGCTGGTGCGACGAAGAAATTCGACGGCGGCTTTGACCAGCTCGGTATCCACGGTTGCAGGCAATGGCGGTAAGGCAGGTTCCGTGACAACACTTGGATCGCCATCGAGCGCGCTAATCAAAAAGCCCATGTGCTCACCGAAGGGCAGCCTGACGTAGTCCTGCATCTGCTGGTGCTCGTCACGCCGCAGGGCCGTGAGTCGCTCGGCTCGCTCCCAGAAGGCCTCGCTCAGGGTGGCGGCGGTGAGCTGCCACTTGGTGCCTTGTTTGGCGATGGGTGCTGGGGCTTCGAGGGAGAGCAGCGCGATCGTCTTGTCGACCCGGCCCTTGCTCAGGTTGACGCGACTCAGCAGCTCGGGGACGGACAGGCCGTTCTCTTCTTCCTCCAGTGCGCCCAAGACGTCGGCGACTTCCTGCCGGGTCGGGAACGCGCTTCGGATAAACCAGTCCGTGATGTCAGACTCTTCCTGACCGCTGAGCAGCACGCCGTAGGCGGAGTCCAGCGCACGCCCGGCACGGCCCACTTGCTGGTAGTAGGCGACGACCGAGCCCGGCATCTGGTAGTGGATGACGAAGGCCAGATCGGGCTTGTCGTAGCCCATGCCCAGCGCCGTCGTCGCAACCAGCGCCTTGACCTCGTTGTTGAGCAGCGCCTGTTCCAACGCTTCCCGCCGATCGCCTGTTTCGCCCGTGTAGGCCTCGACGTTGAAGCCCCGGGTCTTGAGCCAGTCGGCGACCTGGTTGGCGTCGCGCACGGTGAGCGTGTAGATGATGCCGTGGCCTTGCAGCACGGCCAGTTGCTGCGCAAGCCACGCCAGACGTTCGGCCTGGCTGGGCAAGCGGATCGTTTGCAGGGACAGCGTGCTCCGATTCAAGTCGCCGCGCGAGACGTCCAGCTTAGGACCGAGCACGGCAGCAAGGTCCTCCATCACGCGGTTGTTCGCCGTTGCCGTGGTGGCCAGCAGCCGCAGGTTGGGCGGCAGCGTCTTGACGATCCGCTCCAGCAGGCGGTAGTGAGGGCGGAAGTCGTGGCCCCAGTCGGAGATGCAGTGCGCTTCGTCGATGACCAACATCGAGATTTGTGCGGCGATCCCAGCCAGCACCTGAGTACGGAAGTGCTCGTTCGCTAGGCGCTCGGGTGAGATCAAGAGGATGTCGACTTCCCCGCGCGCAAGGGTGGCCTCGACTTGGGCCCAATCGTCGACGTTGTCGGAGTTGATCGTGGCGGCGCGAACGCCCATGCGCTCTGCCGCGGCGATCTGGTTGCGCATCAGCGCCAGCAGCGGCGAGATCAGCAGTGCGGGGCCGTTGCCGCCGTCGCGCAGCAGCTTCGTCGCGATGAAGTAAACGAAGCTCTTCCCCCATCCGGTCTTCTGCACGACCAGCAAGCGGCCTTTGCCTTCGACGATGTGGCGAATCGCTTCTTCTTGACCTTCACGGAAGGTGGCGTCGGCGCGGCCCGAGCCGGTCCGGAGCAGATCCATTGCACGGCGGGGACCCCCTTTAATCCACCAGTTGTTCTTTCGATCGTTGTCATTGACTATCCAAAGGTTGCCCTCCGAATCTAGGAAATTCTCTGATAAATTTCGTGGCACAAACTGGAGGCTGCTAGCACCACTGGGGTCTGTCAGTTTATTTATCCTTACTTTGATTTGGCCGGGGACATAGTCAAGGGTGAGCGTGCCCGTGTCACCCTGGAATGAAAAATTTAGTAAGCCAAACGGAGTTCCAAGGTCTACACCGGACGATTTTTTATCTTCAGCGGAGATGCGGTTTAGCCAAATATTTAGACCGAAGAAAATATCTGCTGGCAGAAGAGATTCAACGGTTCCATCAGCCAAAGACACTCTTCTTAGTCCCCCGCATCCACCTTCAAACGAGAATGTGGGGAGCGCCAAAAAGTGATCGTCAAGAAAGATGCCATCCGACGCGCCGTCAATCAAGTCTGTGCCTTCAAAACTTGCAATGATCTGAAGACTTGGTAACTCAAGAATGTAGAGATCCTCATACCACTGAGACTCGCAAACCAATGCGATATGTTTACCGTTGCTGGATTCGATGACTTTTACTCTGTCAGAGCCTGGGTCTATTGATAGCTTTGAAGCAGGGTGATCAGTATTGCGAAAATAACATATTATTTGAGTGACTGACCACTTCGACAATTTTTCGTCGTAGATGCTCGGCCGCACGAGAATACTGAACTCAGTGAGTTCAATTATCCTTTCCTCCGAAAAATACTCGCCCATTTAATTGCCCACCTGCTTTTTGTGCTCCGTGCCGGATTGATCTGGAACTCTATATCCAGGCGCGAGAATCGCATTCTTGACCCCATACAGCGCCAGGTGATCTTTAAGCCACAGCCGGTACTCGTGCCCGCGCAAGCTGTGGTCGGGCGTGCAGTCCACACTCCACTGGCGAAGGATGTACCCGGCGGTGGCCGCCCGCAGCTTGATCCGCAGCATACCGCCCTGCATGCGGTAGTCCATCTCGGTGATCTCCGGCCGGGGTTGATCCGGGTGCGGCACCAGTTCCAGCTCGACGATCCGGGTCCACTGAATGTCTTGGTCGCTGGCCTCGTGGGGCGCGACGGGCTGCCCCTTGAGCACCGTCGGGTGCCTGATCCGCGTGATGACGAAATCCCGGAACTCCTGCGACTTCCGGTTGAAGGCGCGAACGTGCCAGCGCAGGCCGTTGTCGATCAGCGCGAACGGGACGATCTCCCGCTCGCTGCGGCCACTGGAGATGGAGTGGTACTCGATCGCCAGCGGGCATTCTTGGTGGATCGCACGGGTCACGCTGGCCAGCACATCCAGATCCGGGTGCGTGAGCCGAGACGGGCTCTCCCTGGCCACCCACGCCTTGAGCCGCATCGGCTCACCGTCGCCAAAGCCTTGGGTCAGCCACGACAGCACCCGCTCTTGGATAAAGTCGAAGACGGGCTGAAAGTCCGGCCCCAGGACGTAGGACTTGCCCTTGGGGTCGTAGTCGATGTTGCCGGGGGCCAACTCCTTGTACAGCGCCAGATCCCTGGATGCGGCGGCGGACTGGATGCCAAACCGCGTGACCAAGTCTTGGCGGCGCATCTCCCCGATGAAGCGCACGCGCAACTCCACGAACGCGAGCCGGTCGCGTTGTGGCTGGGTTAGATCGGCAAGCGGTTCTTTAGGCATCCTAGGGGCTCGTTTGGGTTAGCGAAGGCTGTTTCGGAAAGTATATCCGGCGCCCTAGAATTCGTTTGGTGAACTGTGATCGTACTGTGGTGCGTCGTAAAATGCAAGCCACTATCGATCGGTTGTTCGCCAAAGTTTGACCACCCCGAGGCGGCCAGCCGGGGGAGATCCTGAAAGGGGTCAAACCGAACCCTAAACACCCCGAAAACTGCGACTTGTTGCCTGAGGATTTTATGATGTGGGGTTCAGTCGGTGCTGGCTGTGGGGTAGGGAGATTTGCAGATGCTCCCTAACTATGCTTATGCCTGATCATGAGCATGAACTGCCGGTTTCTCTTCACGGCCGCATCCAATCCTGCCACTGCCAGCTTCAGCGCCTCATACCGATCCCGCTTGTTCCCACCATGCGCAGCCAGCCAAGTTGAGCCTGCACCCACCGCAAGCGATACCCACCACGCACCGGATGCCACCAGCGCAGCCTTGCCCGCCAAGGCACCCAGCCCTGCCCGTGCCGCCCGCTCCCCGAACTCTTCACCCATCAACTCGGCTGACGCGCCTTTGGTTGTGAAGACTGACAGCGCAATGATGGCCAACCCGACACCGGTGGGCAGCAAATCGGACGCATCGAAACCTCCACTCCCACCGCCCGCCAACGCAGCCGCTTCGATCTTGCTCTGCAGGGCGGCCTCACTGATGCCACTGTCGGTCACCTGGTCGGCCGCGCCTATCGCCACGAGCTGGCCATGGACTTCCGTCGTGGTCATCACATCGATGTCCGGGTAACTGTCGCATCCCAGATGATCGTATAGACTCAAGGCGCTCACCGTTGTTCATGGCCAGGGCGGTCATGACTGAGCTGATCGAGCAACTCAAGCCATCCAGGAGTCCTGCGACATGAACATTTCGCTGCA
>Ga0209103_1000032_pt1 | contig 38662 bp, 44 predicted proteins | sample 4C3metaG_FD_184152 | JGI IMG/M metagenome (GOLD analysis project Ga0209103, IMG submission 184152) | Freshwater bacterial and archeal communities from Indian Creek, Illinois, USA - 4C3 metaG (SPAdes) (version 2) | ecosystem: Environmental > Aquatic > Freshwater > Unclassified | place: USA...
AGGGCGTTAGGATCTACATAGTTGAATTTTGCGGAGGTCAAATTATTGATAGCTGCTGTGCTGTTGTCACTCTTAATCCTGATTCTCGACCAAGTGAGCAAGCACTTGGTCTTCTTAAATTTGCCTTATGGTGAATCCATAGTGCTCTGGCCCGGGGTCCTATCGCTAACTCATTTGCATAATTTTGGCGCAGCCTTTGGGCTTTTCGCTGGGCAACGTTGGCTCTTCGTCCTAGCTGTGTTCATAACTGTAGCCGTGCTGATCAAGTGGCGCCACGATATTTTGCGGGCGGGCCCCCTGGCGGTGTGGTCATGCGCGCTGCTACTAGGAGGCGCCCTAGGTAACTTCCTTGATCGCCTCAGGCTAGGCTTTGTTGTCGATTTCATTGACCTTGGTTTCTGGCCTGTCTTTAATGTGGCCGACTCGGCTATCGTAGTCGGCGCGCTGTCCTTGGCCGTAGTAACCATACGTGCCGAATTGCAATGAGCGAGCACACATATGTCGTCGCTCCTGATGAGGCGGGGTTGCGTCTAGATGTAGCGATAAGTCGTTTTTTCCCGGCTATTACGCGCAGTCAAGCCCAACGCCTTATCGAGGCTAGGCAAGTGACTGTCGACGATGAGCCGCAAAAATGCAATTACAAAATCAGGCCTGGGCAGCGCTTGGTCGTGGTCATTTTGCCGCCCGTGGCCAGTGATGCCCTGCCCGAAGACATCCCGCTAACAGTCGTCTATGAGGACAGTGATATAGTTGTCGTCAACAAGGCAGCTGGACTGGTAGTGCACCCTGCGGCGGGTAATTGGCGCGGAACCTTAGTCAATGCCCTGCTCTACCATGTGGATGGTCTGTCGGGGATAGGCGGGGAAGAACGACCTGGCATCGTGCATCGCTTAGACAAAGATACGTCCGGACTTTTAGTCGTGGCGAAAAATGATTATAGCCATGCCCATCTAGTACGTCAGCTGTCCTCCCGCACGATGGGGCGAGAGTACCTAGCCCTGCTACACGATAGACTGCGACAGGAACAGGGCACAGTCGATATGCCCATATGGCGTCACCCTTTGCGGCGCAAAGAAATGGCCGTCTGCCCCGATGGGCGTCCGGCCAGAACTCATTACGAAGTCATAGAGTTGTTTGCCAAGTACAGCCTCGTAAAATGCAAGCTCGACACGGGGCGTACCCACCAAATACGTGTGCATATGAGTTATATCGGACACCCCATCGTGGGGGACCCAGTCTATGGCCCGCGGCGCAGTGCCTTCGGCCTCAGTGGGCAATTATTGCATGCCGAAAAGTTGGTGTTAGTTCACCCTCGCCGCGAGGAAAAAATGACCTTTGTCTGTGAGTTGCCGTCAGTTTTTGCGGATACTCTGGCGCGATTGCGCGCGGGACACTAAAGATAATTTTGGGGCAGTGGGGGCATGAAGTTTGGAATATAGAATGAAGGCGCAGCTCATGGACGAGAGGGCCATGGAGAGGGCAATCACTCGCATTGCCCACGAAATCATCGAGAAGAACAAAGGCGTAGAAAATCTGCTGCTCTTAGGTGTGAAGCGCAGGGGGGTTCCCCTGGCGGATCGCTTGCGCGAGGCTATTTTCCACATCGAAGGGCGAGGGGTAGAAGTCGGGGTCATCGATATTACTCTCTACCGTGATGACCTTTCGCCCGCACATGATGAGCCTATTGTAAAGGCGTCTACCTTGCCTGGTGTCACAGGCAAGACCGTAGTGTTAGTAGATGACGTGCTGTATACCGGCCGGACGGTGCGGGCTGCCCTAGATGCCATTGTCGATCAGGGGAGACCAAGTAGCATTCAGTTGGCCGTGCTCATCGATAGAGGGCATCGCGAGCTGCCGATCCGAGCCGACTACGTAGGTAAAAATGTGCCTACCTCACGGCGGGAGTTAATTGCGGTCGAAGTCTTGGAGTACGACGGACGCAATCAGGTCCTGATTTTGGAGCAAAGCTAGACTGTCGCGGCGAGAACAGTTAAGGCAGGTGCGCGCACAACGATGGTGCGCTGGTTTTCGTAATGCACAAAACCTGGTCGCCCCCCCGCGGGGCGTTTTACATAGCGGCGTTCGGTGTAGTCGACCGGAACATTGGCAGACTGGCGCTGGCTGCTGTAGTAGGCCGCTAAGTGCGCGGCATATAGCAAGGTATCGTCGCTTAACTCCGGGGAATAGACAATAATGACATGGCTCCCTGGAGCCCTTTGCACATGTAGCCACACATCCTTGGGGCCGGCTGCTTTAACTAAAGCATCATTCTGTAGGTTATTGCGACCCACAAGAATGGTAGAGCCATCCGGTGCCAAAAATTTTAGCGGGCCGCTAGGTATGGCGGGCTGCTTTGTTTTGCCCCGAGCTTGCGGCAGCACGCCGATGTCTTGTAGCTCGCGCGCGATCTCAAGGAGCGTTGGTAAATCGTCCGCCAAAGCAAGGGCCGACAGCAGTGAAGCAAAGTAATCCCTTTCCAGTAGGCACTGCGACAAGCGCAGAAGACTATGCTTCTCTGTGCCTTCCGCGCGGTTATAACGCTTGAAGTACTGTTTGGCGTTATCTGTTGTGCTGAGCTTGGGGTCTATAGGAACGGCCACTTCGGCAAGGTCGGGACTGTAGTAATCTACTACCATGGCGGCGGCACCTTCTTTGCGGCAGTCCGCCACATTGGCGTAGAGAAGTTGACCATAGCGCTTGAGGGGTTCTCGCTCCCGGCTCTTGGCAATGTCCTTGTCTAGGGCCTCCTCGCGGCGCCTCAGCTTAGCGAGATGGGACTCTACCTCTTTGCTGAGCTTCTGGCGTAGCAGGCGCACCGGGTCATCGTGCCCAATGGCCCCAAAAGCCGTGACAAGTAAATTATTCACCCCTAATACAATTTCTGGGGTGAGGTTTAGCTGGGGGAGAGGATGGATGTGAAAGTGGATCTTCTCGCCGCGGTACAGGTAGCCACGGACTATTTCGCCGCGCTGGCAACGGTAGGCCAAGTCGTAAACCTCGCGGGTGAGCTTGTGGCACTGGTCTAAAGTGAGCTGGGTGGCCATAGAGCTGCTCAGTCCGAGATCGGTGGTGATGGCCGTGGCCAGTGGCAAGGACAGACCGTTTACAAGGCTGCACAAGAGTTGAGGCACTGTATGCTCGCTTTGCTGCCCTGTGGCAAAAATAGTTTCTGCCGGCAGGCTAAGGGGGGACACTTTCCCTTGCGAAGGAGGGGCTTCATACCTTAGACCAGGCAAGATAGGCCGCAGTACAGCTGTGCCCCAAGGGATGCGCTTGACAGCATCAAGGATAACGCCATTAGTGTGCAGGATGATATTGCTGTGGCGCCCGGTGAGCTCGACAGACAAGTAGTAGTTTTTTTGTTCGCCTAGTTCATCGCGCCCCAGAAAAGAGAGAGTGATCACCCGCTCGAAGTCTTCCATGCGAATAGACTGCAGGCGACTCCCTTCGATGAACTTGCGCAGCATCAAGCAAAACAGAGGGGGGGTTGGGGGGTTCTCAAACTGATCGGTAGTTATGTAGAGGCCCGGAAAACGGGGGTCAAGAGAAATCACCAGGCGCTGTTTCTTCTTGGTCTCGCCTAGGAGCAATGTCAGCCGGTGTGGGTCAGGCTGGTGCACCTTCACGATGCGAGACTCCGCAAAGTCGCTGTGCAGCTCGCTGACCAAGGCATTAAGAATGAAACCGTCCAAGCTCAAGAAAAAACCTCCTTTCGCTTCCCTTATCTTAACCTGTTCATTTTCTCTGCACAAGAGACAGAGAAATACGAGGGAGCAGGCTCCCTTGATATTCTAGGCGGAGAAGGTATACTATACAGAGAAGCATATGTAATAATCGCCGGAAGGTGTGATGGGTATCCGCAGTATGACTGGGTTTGGTCGCAGTGCCGGCACAACCCTGCTTGGGCAGGTCACAGTCGAGCTCAAGAGTGTCAATCATCGCTATCTTGATTTTTCCGTTCGTATGGCGAGGGACCTTGCCTTCATGGAAGAAGATGTTAAGGCGTTGCTCAGGGAATTTGTGACACGCGGTCGGGTTGAAGCAACGGTGAAGTTGGCTACGAAGACCTCACTGAACAGAGGGGTCAGTTTTAATCTAGAGCAAATTGCGGAGTACCACGACAGGCTGCTGGAAGTAGCAGACCGTTTTTCCCTGCGTCACGAAGTGGCGCTCGCGCATCTTTTGGCGCTGCCGGGGGTTGTCATCGAGCCCGAGCCTTTGGCCGATAGCGGCGCCATCGGCGAGGAGGTCAAGCACTTGGTCAGGCAGGCGGCAGAGACATTGCTTGACTCGCGCAAACTGGAGGGAGAGAGGCTCCGCGCCGATATCGCCCTGCGCGTGGCAGAAATTGCCGCATGGGTTGAGCTTATACACAGCCGCTCATTATTATCGGTAGATGTGTATCGCCAGCGTCTGCACGATAATATCAAACGACTGGCCCACGATGTCTTGCTAGACCCTAGCCGACTAGAAATGGAAGTGGCTCTCTTTGCTGATCGCGCTAGTATTACCGAGGAAGTGGTGCGAATGCGGGCGCATCTTCTTAATTTTCATAGTTTCTTAGATGCCAAACAGGCCATCGGCCGCAAAATGGATTTTTATCTGCAAGAAATGAGCCGCGAAGTAAATACTATGGGCAGCAAGTCAGCCGATGTTAACATCAGTCAGCTCGTCGTAGATATTAAGAGTGAGCTTGAGAAAGTGCGGGAGCAAGTACAAAATCTCGAATAACTCACACGCGAAGGGAGTCCATGCCATGGAAATGCGCCTTGTAAATATCGGCTTTGGCAATATTGTCGCCGCGAACCGTATGGTGGCGATTGTTAGCCCAGAATCTGCCCCCATCAAACGCATCATACAAGAGGCCCGAGACCGTGCTATGCTCGTTGATGCCACCTATGGCCGGCGCACTCGCGCTGTTATTATCACTGACAGTGGTCATGTGATACTCTCCGCGGTGCAGCCCGAGACGGTCGCACATCGCCTCGTCGGCAAGGACCATAAATTCGAGCCAGAACCTGAGGACAAAGACGAAAAAATAGAACAAGACCAGTAGGAGGAAGACAATTATGATGATTTTGCCTTCTGTAGATAAACTTCTGCAGCGAGTAGACAGCAAGTACACCCTCGTCATTGCGGCCTCCAAGCGGGCGCGTGAGTTAGCGCAGAATAATAAGCACAATGTGGGTAAACCCGTGACTATCGCCTTGCAGGAGATTGACCAAGGCATAATTACTTATCAGCGATTAAAACAGGGAGAAAAGTAGCATGGCCGAGGTCATGCTCTTTTTTTAGAGTCTACTGATGTTTGTACAGGCGATTTGTAACATTGGCGCGTTGTCACGGCGTGCGCTCACATATCGGGGCGAGGCCCCTTTGGGCAGCCTCATCACCGTGGAGGTAGGCAAGCGCAAAGCCACGGCGATCGTCATAGCGCATAGTGCTACTTCTGATTTAGAAGGAGAAACAATCAAAGAATTAAACGAGGTTCTTTATGGGGGTTATGCGTGGCTTTCGAGCGACTTAATTGCTCTGGCCGCCGTAGTGGCAGACTACTACCTCTGCTCTCTTGGGGCCGTGCTTGAACTTATGCTGCCTGTGCCTTTTGCCGCCAAAGAGGTTAGCGGGCTGAAGAGACCGCCCAAGGAGAAAACACTCCTCCTTGCGGCAAACCTCGTCCGCCAGCAGCCGCTTGAGTTAACCGAGGCGCAAAGCGCGGCTGTAGAAGCCATCAAGGCGGCGATGCTAGGCGGCAGCAAGAAACCATACCTGCTTTATGGCGTTACAGGAAGCGGCAAGACAGAGGTCTACCTGCAGGCGCTCGCCCTGGTAGTAGCCCGCGGACAGCAGGCGATTTATCTTGTGCCCGAAATCTCTCTCACGCCGCAGGCTATCGCTGCCGTTATGTCGCGCTTTGGCGACAAAGTCGCCGTTGTGCATAGCGCCCTTTCGGCTGGTGAGCGCGCGCGAACCTGGCAGAGTATCGCCGCAGGCAAAAAGCAGATAGTCGTGGGGGCGCGCTCAGCGGTTTTCGCACCCGCAAAAAATTTAGGCCTGATTATCATTGATGAGGAACATGAGACGAGTTATCGCCACGAGGGTGGAGTTAATTTTCACGCTAGAGTGGTGGCCCAACTGCGCGTGCAGCGGGCAGGGGGTCTCTTGCTCTTAGGCAGTGCCACGCCTTCTTTGGAGGTATACACTTCGGCTACGGAGGGAAGATCAGAGCTGCTCCGTCTCGCCAGCCGACCCAAGGGCAGTTTCCTGCCAGAGGTGAAAATCATTGATATGCGCGAAGAGTTGCGGGCTGGGGTCAAAGGGCTTCTTTCCACGCCGCTCAAGCTAGCCATGGCCGAAAGGCTGGCTCTAGGCGAGCAGGCCCTGCTACTTTTTAATCGCCGCGGCTATGCTCAATTTTCGCTTTGTCAAGACTGCGGCTTTATACATCTGTGTCCCCATTGCGACATTAGCCTGCGCCTGCATGCCGGTGCCAGTGTATTGAAATGCCACTACTGCGGGCTTCACAAGCCAGTTTCACCTCTTTGCCCCAAATGTGGCAGCAGGCAGATGTTAAGCCGAGGAGCTGGCACAGAAAAACTCGAGCAAGAAGTGCGCGAACTGTTCCCAAACTATGGTGTTACACGCTTAGATCGCGATACAACGACGCAGAAAGGCTCGCATGAACGACTTTTGACCGAGTTCGGCTCATTAAACTCACAGATTCTCCTTGGCACCCGTATGATTGCTAAAGGGCTTGATTTTCCTAATGTCACTGTCGTCGGGGTGATTGATGCCGACAGCGGCATTTTCTTCCCTGATTTTCGTGCCGTCGAGGAGAGTTTTCATCTCTTAATGCAAGTTGCGGGGCGTTCTGGTCGCGGGCACCTCCCCGGGACTGTTTATGTACAAGCCTACAATCCAGACCATTATTGTTTGCGTCTGGCAAGCCAGCATGACTACGAGGGCTTCACCCGCGTAGAGAGTAAGCTCAGGCGCAAACTTTCCTACCCTCCTTTTGGGGGTCTTATCACTTTGCGCTTTCGCAGCCCCGATCTCTTGCGTTTACGGGAGGACACGCATCGCACCGCGGAATTACTCTCGCAAGACAAGAATCTAACCATTCTTGGACCCGTGGCAGAGTCACCCGAGAAAGTACGCGATGTTTTTCGCTATCAGATTAGTATCAAGGGCCCCAGCAGGAAGTATTTGCAAAATTATTTGCGCGAGAAGAGGGAGGAAATAGAAACCATCTGTGCAACACGTTCTCACTGGTATGTTATAATTGATTAAAGGGGTGGTTTGATGGCGATTCGCATCGTGAGAAAAAGAGGCGACGAGTTACTGGGCGTTAGGGCTAAGGAAGTGAATCGGTTCGACCACACGCTGGTACGAATTATTGACGATATGTATGACACCATGCACCACTACCATGGCATCGGCTTGGCGGCTCCTCAAATTGGTATCTCTAAGCGCATTATTGTGGCCGAGGTTGACGATGTCAAGCTCGCCCTCATAAATCCCGCCATAGTCGAGGCGGCTGGCGAAGAAGTTGATGTCGAGGGTTGCTTAAGCTGGCCGGGTAATTTCGGCGAAGTGGTGCGTAAGACTCATATCAAAGTTAGGGGCCAGACCGCACTAGGCGACGAGGTAGAGATAGTAGCCGCAGGGCTACTGGCGCGTTGCCTGCAGCATGAGATTGATCACTTAAATGGCGTTTTGTTTTGCGATGTAGCCCTTCGCCTACTAGACAAGAGTGAGAGACAAGACCTGTCAGATGAGTAAGCGAATTATCTACATGGGTAGCCCCGCTTTTGCCGTACCAGCTCTCAGGGCCTTAGTCCAAAGCGGCCACACCATTGCCGCTGTTTTTACGCAACCCGATATGCCTGCCGGGCGCGGGCGTCTTCTCACCCCGCCACCGGTTAAGTTGGCGGCTACAGAGCTAGGATTGCCCATTGTGCAGGCTAGGTCTCTTAAAGATAAAGCTGTGCAAGAGCATATTGCGCAGCTCACCCCCGACCTGATTGTGGTCGTCGCCTATGCCGCCTTACTGCCAACAACGGTCCTTAAGATCCCGCCCTGCGGCTGCCTCAATATACACGCGTCACTGCTGCCGCGCTATCGCGGCGGTGCCCCCATACACTGGGCCATTGTCAATGGCGAGCCTGAAACTGGTGTGACCATTATGCGCATGGCTAGCGGCCTCGATGCCGGCGATATTATCAAACAAGCGCAAATCCCCATCACTGACGAGGCTACGACGGGCGAAGTTACAGAGCAGTTATCCGAAGTCGGCGCGCGGCTACTGCTAGACGTATTGTCACTCGCTGATTTGGGTGAATCTCTCCGTGCTCCTCAAGACCATGCCTTGGCCACCTATGCGCGCAATGTCAAGAAAGAAGATGGGCTAGTAGTCTGGCAGCATAACGCGCTAACAATTCACAATCTTATTCGCGGCCTTAATCCTTGGCCGCTGGCCTACACTTATTTTGGGGGTCAGTATTTGCGGGTTTTGCGTTCGCGAGTAGTTGATGCTTCCCTGTCTTTAGGCCCTGGCGAGGTAGGTAACTCTCGCGATGCTCTCTATGTCGGCACGGCAGATAAAGCCCTTGAATTGCTGCTGGTTCAGCCGTCTGGCAAGAGGGTCATGACTGGCGCGGAGTTTAGCCGCGGCTATCTGCAGGGCAAAAAAACACTGTTTCAATCTAGCTAGAGGAGGTCGCTGCTATGTTTTTCTTAAATACACCCGCCGGTATGGCGCTGCTGGTTGTCGCGATGATTCTCGCCTTCTTTTCGCAGATTAAGATGAAAAGTACATACCAAAAGTACAGCAATATGCGCGTTAAATCGGGCCGTACTGGAGCTGACGTGGCGCGCGAGATTCTGCGCCAGGCTGGGCTAACTGATGTGCGTGTGGAGCCCATTGCGGGGACACTTACGGATCACTACGACCCGCGCTCGCGCACAGTCCGTCTGTCACAAGGTGTTTATGGTGTTTCTAGTGTCGCGGCCCTAGGAGTCGCCGCACATGAGACCGGTCATGCTTTACAGCATCAAGAAAATTACGGGCCGTTGGCGCTCCGCAGTGCTATCTTGCCCTTGGCTGGGTTTGGGTCTAATGCCGCCTTCCCCCTGTTTATTGCCGGCCTTCTTTTCAACAATGTTATTTTTATGGACCTAGGGATATTGCTCTTTTCTGGTGCGGTTCTCTTTCAGATTGTTACTCTGCCGGTGGAGTTTAATGCCAGCACACGTGCTGTAGACTCACTGAGCGCCGGAGGCTATGTGACGCGCGAGGAAGAGGGGCCGGTAAAAGATATGCTTCGGGCGGCCGGTTATACCTACTTAGCTGCTACAGCTGTGGCCTTGGCCAATCTGTTGCGCTTGATTCTCCTGCGTGGGAGCAGAAGGGACTAAGGGTGGCAAGCGCGCGTTTACAGGCTTTGCGAGTGTTGATGTCGGTAGAGAACGACAAGGCCTACGCCAACCTGGCCCTTGTCGCCAGTAACAATGACGAAGTCCTAAGCGGTGCCGACAAGGCACTGCTTGTTCAGCTTGTCTACGGTACGCTCTGCTACCAAGTGGCCTTAGATTATCAGTTGGATGCCTTGCTCACGAGGCCTCTGTCATCTTTGCCGATTAGTATACGCAATATTTTACGACTGGGTGCTTACCAGATCATGTACCTGACCCGTGTTCCTGACCGCGCCGCCGTAGATGAAGCGGTCAAGCTGGCACTCGCCTTTGGGCATCGCGGTACAGCCGGCTTAGTCAATGCGGTGCTGCGGTGTTTATCCGCCCGCAAGGTACAATTATCTTGGCCGGACGAAAAACTAGACGAGGCCAAATACTTGAGCACGCGTTACGCTCATCCTCTTTTCTTGGTCAAGCGATACTTGTCTAGGCTCGGCCGTAGCGAGACAGAGGCCCTACTCGCCGCCAACAATGAGCCGCCACGTTTTAGTATCCGGACTAATACTATGCGCACAACAATGGCCGAGCTTAAGGCTAGTCTAACCCTACTGGGGATTTCCTCTACAGAGGGCCGCTTTGTTCCGGAAATATTGTATCCCGAGCCAACGCCTTCTTTTCAGGGCGACCTTTTTCGGGGTGGGCATTACCAGGTGCAAGGCGAGGCCTCAGCTATGTGTGCGCATCTGCTCTCTGTTAAACCGGGGCAGCGGGTGGTCGATCTCTGTGCTGCGCCGGGGGGGAAGACAACGCATATTGCCGCACTTATGCAAGACAAGGGAGAGGTCGTGGCTATTGATCACAATGCCAAGCGATTACGCCTCGTCGAGGAAAATGCGCGCCGTTTAGGGCTTAGGTCCATCGTAGCCTATGATTTGCCGGTCGAGAGAGCCCATGAAGTCGTCAAAGAGGCCGACCGCGTGTTGCTTGATGCGCCCTGTTCGGGATTTGGTGTGCTGCGCCATAAGCCCGACATTCGCCAAAATCGCCAAGAATGTGATATCTTTAATCTACAAGCCCTGCAGATGCGCTTGATTCAGAGTGCCGCCGAACTAGTCGCGCCAGGGGGCATTTTAGTGTACAGTGTCTGCACAACCGAGCCTGAAGAGACCGCTGAAGTGGTTGATTTCCTTCTCGCACAGCGCCCAGATTTTAGATTGCAGGACGCCCTGCCTGGGCAGTATTTTTGGCCGCATCGTGACGGTATCGATGGTTTTTTCATGGTCGCGTTTAACCGGGCGGAAGATTAAAAGGGGGTACTAGGTACATGTCACACGATTTTATCTCCATGACACCGGACGAGCGCATGGTTTGGCTGGAAGGTCTCGGACAACCTAAGTTTAGACTGAAACAAATTGAAGAATGGGTCTTTACCCATGCTGCCATCTCGTTCAGTGAAATGGCTAACTTGCCTAAATCACTGCGTGAGGACTTAGAGGCCTCCGGCGTGCCCGTGGTCGCGCCGCGCATCGTGGCCGAGCACAAGGCCACCGCCGCCACTAAGTTGGCCTTACTACTCGCGGACGGGCAGGTCACCGAGACCGTACTTATGCATTATCGCCACGGCGTTTCGCTCTGCGTTTCTTCCCAAGTAGGTTGCAAAATGGCCTGTACCTTTTGCGCAACCGGTGCGAGTGGCTTCCGCCGCAATTTGACGAAGACTGAAATGGTGGCGCAACTAATTCTAGCGAACAATCGCCTGAGGGAGAATAACGAGAAAATCAGTCATATCGTGATGATGGGCATGGGGGAGCCGCTCGACAACTACGAGGAGACAATAGCTTTCATTAGAACCGCCTGCGGCCCCCTGTTTGGCATCAGTCCGCGGCGCGTCACCGTCTCCACTTGTGGTTTGGTGCCACAAATGGAGCGCTTGGCGCAAGAAGACCTACCCCTCAATTTAAGTGTCAGTCTGCATGCTCCCAATGATGAGTTGCGGGCCACCCTGATGCCCACGGCCAAAACCTATGCCATTAACAAAATACTGGCCGCCATGCACTACTATGCCGAAACCACAGGGCGGCGAGTGAGCATCGAGTACACCCTCATTAAAGGGGTTAATGACCGCGAGAGAGATGCCGTCGAGTTAGTCAGCAAGATAAAGGGCGGCAAATTCCACGTTAATCTCATCCCCGTCAATCCTTTTCTCGGTTCTAGCTTGGAACGTCCATCTCTGCCGCGCACAAAAAAGTTCCAACAAATTCTTGTTGACGCGGGGATAACTGCCACCATCAGGCGCGAACTTGGTAGCGAAATCAGTGCTGCGTGTGGGCAATTGAAAGGGAGCATCGTACCATAATTAGTGGGGGTAGAGCGATTTGTGGTCAGTTTTCAGTGAAACAAATAGGGGCATGGTGCGCACCAAAAATCAGGATGCCTTAGTTAGAGAAAGCTTCGCCCTGCCTGGTGCTGTGGTGCACCTGTGTGCCGTGGCCGATGGCATGGGGGGCCACCTCGCGGGAGACGTGGCGTCCCGTACGGCCGTAGAAGAACTTTCCCTTGGCGTGGCGGAGGCAATTCTGGGGCTTCCACCTCGTGAGGTTTTGTCCTTGGCCGTCACCCGCGCTAACAGCAAGGTGCTACATATGGCTCAGTCGGACCCTAGTTGCTCTGGCATGGGCACAACACTGACTGCCGCTCTGTTGTTTCCTGACGTAGCGTATATTTGTCATGTCGGTGATAGCCGAGCCTATGCCTATCAGGGCGGCGGGCTTACTCGCCTCACCAATGACCACTCTTACGTTGAAGAGTTGCTGCGTAAAGGTGAGCTTACCCTTGACGACGCCGAAAACCACCCGAAGCGTAATATTCTCACGCGAGCGCTTGGGGTGAATGACTATCTGTTGGTGGATTGTCAAGAGTATGCCTTAGACGGTGTGGAGATGCTGCTCCTCTGTACCGATGGTTTGACCAAACTAGTAAGCGATTGCGAACTACAAGGTATTATCGAGGCGCAGCCCGACCCGGCGGAGGTCTTGCGGGCACTGCTCGCTCTAGCCTTGGAGCGGGGAGCGCCGGACAATGTGACCGTCCTCTTAATCAGCCGCGGCGGGGGTGACAGTTGTGGCGACTAGGGTGCTCGGCGGGCGCTATGTACTAGGCGAGAGGCTTGGCGGTGGGGGCACGGCATTTGTCTACAAAGGCCGAGACTCCCTGCTAAATCGTACCGTGGCCATAAAGGTCCTTAACACACAACTTACGGCCGATGGCGACTTTGTCGCCAAATTTCGCCGCGAGGCCCAAGCGGCGGCCAGTCTATCTAATCCTTACATTGTCGGTGTCTACGACGTGGGTCAGGATGATGATGTCTACTACATAGTTATGGAATATGTGGAAGGCAAGACTTTGAAAGAGCTGGTGGGGGAAAAGGGCCAATTGTCATCAGAACTAGCTATCGACCTTGCCATGCAGATTGCCGAGGCTTTGCGGCATGCTCATCAGCATGGGGTGGTTCACCGCGACATCAAGCCCCACAACATCCTCATCACGCGCGATGGACAAGCAAAAGTGACAGACTTTGGCATCGCCAGGGCCACCACGACCTCGACCCTCACTCAGAGTGGGTCGCTTATGGGCTCGGTGCACTACATGAGCCCCGAGCAAGCGCGGGGTGGCTACACTAATGAGCGCTCCGACATCTATTCCCTAGGCGTCGTGATGTATGAGATGCTCACGGGGGTGGTACCCTTTACGGGTGACAATCCCGTTTCTATTGGGCTCAAGCATTTGCAAGAGAACCCTCGCCCCATAAAAGAGCACAGACCGGAGATTTCACCCGGACTCGAAAAGATAATCGCCAAGGCGATGTGCAAAGAGCAGAGTAAGCGTTACCAATCAGTAACGGAGATGATTCGCGACTTAGCCGAGATGTCAGGGATAGGTGGAGTCACTGTTGAGACCACTAAAGGCCCGCGGCGTGGCAAGGAGCAACCCAACCTGCCGAGCGAGCTTGACGACACCTACATCCCCAGTTTGAAGGTGGATGGTATGAGCCCGAAGAAAAAAAAGAAATGGTCCCTTCTTGCTGTACTCACGATATTGATGGTTGTCACCATGTTGGTCGTCGGTGGCAGCCTGCTCTACGAATTTTGGCCTCAACCAGAGGTCGAGGTACCTAATGTCGTTGGCAAGACCTTGGCCGAGGCCGAGAGGGAGCTGCGAGCTCTGGGTTTAAATTCCACGATCGGAGTAGCTGAGTGGAACCCCCTAGTTCCGGCCAATGTAGTTATCCGCCAACAACCACCTGCAGGGCGCACTGTGCGTGCCGGACGGATGGTCGAAGTTGTTCCTAGCCGCGGGCCAGAGCTAGTAGAGGTGCCGGAGCTAGTGGGGCTCTCCCTGCTTGAAGTCCAGATAGCCCTGTCTGCGGTCGGTCTTACCTTGGGAGAACAAACCACTGCCCATCACGACACAGCTCCCCCTGAGCAAGTGATTATGCAGAATCCGCGTCCTGGTTTTCTCACGCAGCGTGGCGTGCCCATTGACATAGTGGTCAGCCTAGGCAAGGCTGTTTCCGAGGTGCCGACGCCGCTACTCATCGGCCTATCAGAGGGCGAAGTAGTCCTTGCCTTGCGGGAGGCCGGCTTGTCTTTGCAAACACCAATAAGGCAAGAATTTCATGACACGGTCTCCTTAGGCCATGTCATATCACAGTCACCCGCGCCCGGCACGCCGATGGCTCTAGGGGGCGAAGTCGCTATTGTGGTCAGTCGGGGCAGGCAGGCGCGCATCACTGTGGTTATACCGGCACAGGCGCTTAATAACAACATGCGCGTGGAGATCACCATTGAGGATAGAGATGGTAGGAGAGTCGCCTATGAAGGTGTGCATAGTCGTGCCGATGGCGAGTTGAGAATCCCTATCACCGGCCTTGCTCCTATGCGCCTTATTGTGCGCTTAAACGACAGAATAGATCGAGATGAGATTGTCAATTAGGAGGCACGCTTTACTTGCAAGGACGTATCATTAGGCTTCTGGCGGGATTTTACTTTGTACAACTGGGCGACCGTGAAGTGCGCTGTCGGGCGAGAGGCAAGCTCAGGATGCAGAGCGAAAACCCCTGCGTGGGCGACTATGTAACAATCAGCATACTTCCAGATGGTGAGGGCGTCATCGAAGAAGTTTTGCCACGCCTAAATGTCCTAGAGCGCCCCTTTGTGGCCAATATCACTCAAGTTGTAGTAGTATGTGCAGCGACTAGGCCCCTGCCCAACTTGGTTTTGCTCGACAGGGTCTTGGTCGCCGCGGAACATTTGGGTGTTTCTGGGGTGGTCGTCGTCAACAAATGTGATCTCGAGTCGGGAGACATAGTCAAGCGTCTTTACAGGCAGGCAGGCTACCCAGTTATTCCCCTCTCGCTCTGGGCTGATGGCAATGTTGAGCCGATGCTTGCTGCCTTGCGCGGCCAAACGTCGGTATTGGCAGGGCAGTCAGGGGTAGGAAAGTCAAGTTTAATTAAATATTTGTGCCCCAAGCGCGAGGTCTTGGTCGGCGAGGTCAATTTGCGCAAGGGATTTGGCCGGCATACCACGCGTCACGTGGAGCTTATCTACATGCCAGAGTGGGATGCCTATGTGGTTGACACTCCCGGATTCAGTAAAATTGACCTACCCTTGGAGCTATCGAGTCGCGCATTGTCCCACTACTACCGCGAGATGCGCGGACTCAGGGAGTACTGTAAGTTTGGCCATGACTGTAGACATCAGGACGAGCCAGAGTGCCGCGTGCGGCAAGAAGTTTTGGCGGGGAATATATCCGCAGAGCGATATAGTAGCTACACTATGTTGCTTGGTGAATTGAAAGAGCGCGAGAGGAGTCAGTATAAGTGACCATAGTTTCACCTTCCGTACTTGCGGCCGATCTCTTGTTTTTACGTGAAGAATTTGAGAGCGTAGTGCAGTCCGGCCTAACATCGGTGCATTTAGATATTATGGATGGGCATTTTGTGCCCAATCTTTCCTATGGCTTGAACATGGTCCACGCCGTAAAGCGCTTCGGGGAACTTAGATTTGACGTGCATCTTATGGTGACTGATCCAGAGCGTTATGTGGTCGAACTCGCCGCGTTAAGGCCAGAGTTTATCACCGTCCATTACGAGGCCACGAACCATCTGCATCGGTTGATCTACCGCATCAAGGAGCTAGGATGCAAGGCGGGGGTATCGTTAAACCCTTCTACCTCTCCCGATGTCTTGAAATATGTCTGGCCTGACCTAGATGGAGTCTTGATCATGACGGTCAACCCGGGGTTTGGCGGGCAGCAGTTTATTAAATCCATGCTGCCGAAAATATCGGCAGTGAAAGATGTAAAAAACGAATTGGGACGTCCGTTTTTTATTCAGGTTGACGGAGGCGTTAATCTATCGACCGGCCCGGACGCGATTCTGGCGGGGGCGACACATCTTGTGGCCGGGGCGGCGTTCTTCCAAAGCCACGACCGTGCAGCTTTTGCTCATGCCTTGCAGGTGGCTCCGGAATAGAAAAGAGCTAACTCATGGTGATGAGTTAGCTCTCTTCTATATGGCGCGGGTTACACGATTCGATTTTAGACAAGTTGTACAGACATTGAGTCGCGATGGCGTTCCGTTGGCAATCACTCTTACTCTCTGAACATTGGGAAAGCGAGTGCGCTTGCTGCGTTTTGTTAATTGAGACCCTTTGTAACTCAATTTATTGCCAGAGGACTTGTTTTTGCCACAAACCTCGCATCTAAGCATTTTGACCGCACCTCCTTTTCACGCAAGTAATTCTACCATATGATAAGAGAGACTGGCAAGGCTAGTCGCTAGTGTCAAGATTATTGGCGAGGAAGGGATAATGCGAGTTTAGTCGAATATAAGTAATCGTACGTGGATAAAAAGGAGGTAGCTTGGTGAGCCAGACTATTGTAACTGAATTCGGCAAAATTATCATCACTGAGGAGGCTGTCTCTACAGTCGCGGGGGTAGCAGCCATTGAGTGTTACGGCATTGTAGGTATGTGTAGCCGCAGCCGTATTCGCGATGGCTTTATCGAATTATTGGGCAAAGAAAATTTATCGCGCGGCGTAGAGGTGCAGATTATAGACGGCATAGTAAGTATAGAGTTATTTGTCATCGTAGGTTATGGCACCAAGATTTCTGAGGTTGCGCAAAACATCATGGAGAAAGTAAAATATGTAGTCGAGACCTTGGTTGGTATGCCTGTGGAACACGTCAATGTCAACGTGCAAGGCGTGCGTGTTAACAGCGGCAAGTAGCAAGGAGGAAAGTAGTTGACAGCAAAGCACATCGATGCCGCGCTCCTTAGGCAAATGTTCATTTCCGGCACCCGCAGTTTGGAAATGAAGCGAGAGCAAGTGGACGCGCTTAACGTATTCCCCGTACCCGATGGGGACACCGGAACTAATATGAACTTGACACTACAGGCGGTACTAAAAGCATTAGACAAGCCCGACCTTAACACCTGTGGGCAAGTAGCCCAGGCAGTGGCTTCTGGTTCGCTGATGGGTGCGCGAGGAAATTCCGGCGTTATCTTGTCGCAGCTCTTTCGTGGCTTTGCCAAATCCCTTGAACGCAAAAATGTCATCACCGGCGTCGAATTTGCGCAGGCCCTTGCCGCCGGCGTAGAAACAGCCTACAAGGCAGTGGGGCGACCGGTCGAGGGGACTATTCTCACTGTGGCCAAAGAGGCGGCTAAAACTGCCCAGGCCAAGGCCCGGGGCGAGGAAGATCTGGCAAAACTTATGCGGGCTATTATCGAACAGGCTGAGAAGACATTGGCCAAGACCCCCGATTTACTGCCCGTTCTGAAGAGGGCAGGGGTAGTAGATGCCGGTGGTCAGGGTTTAGTTTTTATCTACCAAGGTTTCCTGTTCGCCCTCCTAGGCAAGCCATTGGAGCTTGATGCAACTGTCACTGTGGAGGTTCCACCCCCAGTGGTGCGGAGGGAAAAAGAACCCTTTGCGGCCTTAGAGATAGAGTTTCTCTATTGCACTGAATTCTTGATCAATAAGCCAAAAATTGACGAAGATTTACTGCGGCCACAGTTTGAGCCGCTCGGCGACTCCTTATTAGTCGTAGGCGATAGCGAATTTATCAAAGTACACTTGCACACCAACCACCCCGGTCGGGCGATGGAGCTTGCTCTACAGTATGGTGTGCTGAGCGATATCAAGATCGAAAATATGATGGAGCAGCATGCCGAGACAGAGTGGGTAGTTGAGGCCACAGCAGAGGCCATGCCCCAGCCTGTACCAGGCGAAGGAAAGGATATCGGCGTAGTGGCGGTGGCAGCAGGGCCAGGTATCGCTACCGTACTCAGAAGTCTGGGCGTGGATATTGTGGTCGAGGGTGGGCAGACCATGAATCCAAGCACAGAGGATTTGGCGGCGGCCGCCAATAGCCTCGACTGCGCTAAGGTAATTATCCTGCCAAATAATAAAAACATTATCATGGCTGCCGAGCAAGTCAAAGAATTGACCAAGAAAGAGATCGCTGTGGTCGCCAGTAAGAGTATTCCCCAGGGACTTGCCGCCATGCTTTCTTACGAATCGGCCACCCCGGACTTAGAGCGCGTAGCCAAGGCCATGGCGCGGCGCATGCAGGGAGTCAAAACGGGTCAAGTTACTTATGCCGTCAAGTCTTACCAGAGTGACGTGGGCGAGATAAAAGAAGGCGACATTATTGGCTTAAATGACAAAGGCATAGCCACGGTGGGTCAGGACGTCGCTCTAGTCGCACTAGCTTTGCTGGCAAAAACAATAACCGATGACGACGGAGTGATCTCCTTGTTCTACGGCAGCGATGTCACGGAGGCCACTGCTCGTGACCTGGCCGAGCAGATCGCGGAGCTTTATCCCAATTGTGAGCTTGACTTTTTCTCGGGCGGACAGCCGTTTTACTACTATATCTTTGCGGTAGAATGAAATGGCAGGACTACTCGATGTTATTGGCCCAGTGATGATCGGCCCTTCTTCTTCTCATACCGCAGGTGCGGCGCGCATTGCTAAACTCGCTCTGCGCCTCCTAGGGGAGCCCGTGCATAGAGCCGAAATAATACTCTATAATTCATTTGCCAAGACCTATTACGGTCATGGCACACATCTGGCAATTCTCGGCGGACTCATGGGTTTTGCGCCTGACGATGTGCGCCTCCGTACGGCAGACATCCTCGCGCGCGACTCTTTCAGTTACACCCTATCCACAGACGAGGGCCTGATGCACCCTAATACAGTGCGGCTCTTGCTCGCCGGCAGCACCCAAGCAGTCGAAGTCGTCGGCGTGTCCTTAGGTGGGGGCAGGGTCAAAATAGTAGAGATAGATGGTTTCCCCACGCAGGTCGATGGCACTAACCATGTAATCGTCGTTTTCTCAGCCGATCGACCGGGGGTCATCACCTTTCTTACGGCACTGATTGCCAAGGCGGAAGTGAATATCGGCAATATGAATGTTTCGCGGCGCGATAAAGGTGCCTCGGTAGTAATGACTATGGAGCTAGATCAGCCGCTTTCCCGCGGCCTCTTGGCCGAAATGCTGCAAAGTAACGAGGTGCACAAGATTGTCCAGATCTCGCCGTGAAGGTGCCGTTTTGAGTTTCGCCGCGCTGATGACTGCCGCAAGTGACGCGACCCTCTCTGAAGTCATACTGACGCAGGAAGTAGCCAAGGGACACTTGACTGCCGCCGACCTTTGGGAGAATCTCGCCCAGAGCCTCGTAGTTATGAAAGAAGCTGTTGCCCGCGGCTTGCAGTCGACTGATCTCTCGCCTAGCGGCTTGTCTGGTGGTGACGCGTCAAGGCTCTATCACTCGCCGCATCGTGTTATGGGTGAAGTGGGCAAGCGCGCCGCGGCCTACGCCCTCGCTACGGCAGAGGTGAACGCCAGCATGGGGCGCATCGTCGCCGCGCCCACAGCGGGTTCAAGCGGTGTCTTGCCTGGTGTCTTGTTGGCGCTGGCCGAGTCGCATCAGTTTGCTGATGAGCAGTTAATCAAGGCTTTAATTGTGGCAGGTGGCATTGGCCAAGTTATTAGTGCGCGAGCCACCTTGGCTGGCTCTGAAGGCGGGTGTCAGGCGGAATGTGGAGCAGCAGCGGCCATGGCAGCCGGTGCGACAGTCTTTCTTTACGGTGGTGAAGCCGAGGCGGTTTTTCATGCCGCAGCCATGGCCATCACCAATTCACTAGGCCTAGTCTGCGACCCAGTGGCCGGCTTAGTCGAAGTTCCCTGCATAACGCGCAACGCCGGCGGCGCCGCCATGGCGCTTCTCTGTGCGGAGCTAGCGTTAGCCGGCATGCGCAGCATTATACCCCCAGATGAAGTGATCGATGCCATGCGTGAGGTTGGCCATCTCCTGCCGTCGTCCCTGCGCGAAACAGCCGCGGGGGGATTAGCAAACACGCCCACCGCACGAGCACTAGAAAAACAATTGCTAGCAAACCAGTAAGCCCCACCCCCATATCCCTCTCCCCTCACGCCTCACTTCTTGTTTCTTGTTTCTTGCCTCTTGCTTCTTGCCTCTTGAAATTAAGAAATCGAGGTGTCAGATGCGCGTCATTGCCGGGACATTAGGTGGGCGAGCCATTAGCATGAAAGATAAATTGCCAGTGAGACCTACGTCAGATAAAGCTCGTGGGGCTGTTTTTTCGAGCTTGGCTCCTTTGATTGTCGGGTCTAATTTTCTCGACATTTTCGCGGGGACGGGAGCCATGGGCATCGAGGCGATTTCGCGCGGGGCACATCATGTGACGGCTATTGAACTGTCACCGCAGGTGGCCATGCTGATTAAAGATAATTTAGGGGCACTTGGCATAAGTAATGATGTGTATGAAGTCAGGGTGGGTTCATTTAGAGATGTGTTGCCAAGACTCACAGCTAAGAAATATGACCTCATCTTTGCCGATCCGCCCTACGGGCAGGGCTACCCAGAGGAAGTCCTGCGCTTAGTTCTGCAGCACGACTTACTCAAGGCAGAGGGCATTATGGTCATCGAGCATTTTGTTAAAGAAAATGTACCTCCGGCTCATGGTAAGTTGCGTTTATTTAAGACCAAGAACTACGGGCAGACAAAAATGTCTTTCTTCGTGGCCGAAAGGGAGTGTTAATGTTGATTAAGGCCGTATACCCAGGTAGTTTTGATCCCGTTACTAATGGGCATCTAGACATTATTGAAAGAGCCTCGCGCGCTTTCGACCTTATAGTCGTAGCCGTGGTCAGAAATCCGGCCAAAGACGCCATGTTTTCCATTGAGGAAAGGATGCAGCTGCTAAGGCAAGTCACTGCCCACCTGCCTAATGTTTCCGTGGGGCACTTTGAGGGTTTGCTTATGGATTATATGCATCTACTAAGTGCCAAGATAGTTATTAAGGGGCTGCGTGCCATTTCAGATTTTGAGTCCGAGTTTCAGATGGCCCTCATGAATCGCACTCTAGATAGCTCGATTGAGACTATGTTTATGATGACTAACAGCAGGTATTCTTACCTTTCCTCGTCCCTCGTCAAAGAAGTCGCACGTCTCGGGGGGTCCATCGATGAGTTGGTTCCAGTAGATGTTGCCGAGGCGGTGGAGGCTAGGCTTTTGCGCGCTAAGGGCGAGACTCTATTTTTAGCAGCCGATCACCAAGGCTGACATAGGAATGGCGCAACCAATAAGCTTGTGAGTAGCGTTTTTTGTCTATATAATTAGGTTGGTCTTAAATTTCCACAAGGAGGTACTGCCAGTGAAAGTTCTTGTCATCAATTGCGGAAGTTCATCTCTTAAGTATCAAGTGTTTGATATGGCCAACGAAAGCGTTCTCGCCAAGGGCCTCGTAGAGAAAATCGGCCTTGAGGGGAGTTTTCTCAAGCACCGCCGGGGTGAAGAGGGAAATAAGCTTATCGAAGCCCCCATCGAAAATCACGAAGTGGCTATTAACTTGGTTATCGAGGCCTTGACGAGCGCTCAGCATGGTGTGGTAAAGACCATGGCCGAGATTCAGGCCGTGGGGCATCGAGTGGTTCATGCGGGAGAAAAGTATGCCGCCTCCGTACTGATTACGGCAGAGGTGATGGAGGCTTTGCGCGAATGCGTGGAACTGGCGCCCTTGCACAATCCCCCCAACATCATGGGCATTGAGGTCTGCAGCAAGCTGATGCCTAATGTAAAACACGTGGCTGTTTTTGACACGGCATTTCATCAGACCATGCCTGAACACGCTTATCGGTACGCCTTGCCCCATGCTTACTACGAAAAATACGGCATCCGCCGCTATGGTTTTCACGGCACATCGCATCGCTATGTTTCTGAGCGCGCTGCCGCCATGCTCGAAAAACCGCTGGCCGAACTTAAACTCATCACCTGCCATCTCGGCAATGGCGCATCCGTGGCGGCCATCGCCGGCGGCCAATCAGTAGACACCAGCATGGGTTTTACGCCTTTGGAAGGTCTTATCATGGGTACCCGCTCGGGCGACCTAGACCCCGCCATCGTGCCTTTCCTGATGGAAAAAGAGCAGATGACGCCGGAACAAGCCAATAACTTTTTTAACAAGAAATGCGGTATGATTGCGCTCTCTGAGGTGAGCAGTGATTTTCGCGTTATTGAAGATGCCGCTATGGCCGGCGACCGTAAGTCTCAGCTCGCGCTCGACATGTACTACTACCGCGTGCGTAAGTACGTTGGTGCTTATGCCGCCGCTCTCGGAGGGGTAGACGCCATCGTCTTTACGGCGGGGCTAGGTGAAAACTCGCCTGAAGTACGTGAGGAAGTTTGCAAGCACTTAGGCTTCATGGGCGTAGAGATAGACCTCAGCAAAAACAAAGTGCGCGGCAAAGAAGTCGACCTTAGCACGGCTAAGGCCAGCGTCAAAGTTCTTCTTATTCCGACAAATGAGGAGCTAATTATTGCCCGTGACACTAAGGAGTTAGTTGACGCCCACTAATCGTTTGACAGTGGAGAAACCCCTGTGTATAATCTATGAGGTGATAAGTGATGTGGCTTACTTTTGCTGAGCTCGGTAGCATGCACCAGGCCAAAAAATTCGCTGTTACTCTCCCTTTTGCGACTGTGGAGATGTTAGGCGAGGTTTTTACGCCTCTTGTACCAGCCGTAATCACCCTAGCGCTCACTCGCGCTCTAGACAAAATCGAAGTAACGGGCGAGATCTCCGGTCGGTGGTTAGTTGGGTGTGTGCGTTGCCTCACGCCGGCCGAAGCCGTTCTGGAGAATAGTTTCGACGACATGTGGTGGCCGTTTGCTCCAGGGCAGGAGAACGAAGAGTTTTTAGCTTCTGCTTTTGTGGACAAAGACCGGCACATGGTTAATCTCGAAACATATGGTGCGGAGATACTCTTGGCGCATCTGCCTTTACGGGTCTTGTGCAGTCATGACTGCCGAGGGATTTGTGAGTTTTGTGGTCAAAATTTGAATGAAGCCGAATGCAACTGCGCTAAGCGTGACATAGATCCACGGCTAGCGGTGTTGGGGCGTTTGCTGAATGACAAAGGAGGTGTGTTAGATGGCACTACCAAAAAGAAAAACTTCAAAGTCTCGCCGCGATAAGAGGCGCGCCAATTGGAAGCTAACCTCCCCTGGGATGGTATCATGCCCCCAGTGTCATGAGGCCAAGCTCCCCCATCACATTTGTACTGCCTGCGGGTATTACAAAGCTAGAAAAGTCTTGGCTGTTAAGTAGCCGCAAACCCCTAAAAGGCGGAATTTCCGCCTTTTTTTGCATTCATTGTAGAGAGAAATTCTTGCTCAAGAATCTAAGTCTAGAGTATACTGAGGGCAGACTAAGTCGATAGAGGTGTAGCTATGCGTATTGCTGTGGATGCTTTGGGTGGCGACCATGCACCGGGTGAGATTGTCACAGGTGCTATAGCTGCCGTGCGGGAGCGAGGGCTCGCGCTTTCCCTTGTTGGCCCGGAGAATAGGCTGAGAGCCTTGCTCAGCCAAGAAGGCATGTCTGCGGCTATAGAGATCGTTCCAGCCGATGAGGCTATTAGTAATGACGAGGCTCCAGTTATCGCTTTGCGCCGTAAGCCTAATTCCACGCTGGCTGTAGGCGCTAAACTAGTAAGAGATGGTAAGGCAGAGGCCTTTGTTACGGCGGGGAATACGGGCGCTTTTATGGCCGCGGGGCTTTTAATCGTTGGCCGTATCCCTCATGTTGATAGGCCCGCCTTGGCGCCCCTTTTCCCTACCGTGAAGGGCAGTGGGGTGCTACTGCTTGACGTGGGTGCGACCATGGATGCCAAGGCCGAAAATTTGGCCCAGTACGGCATGATGGGATCTATATATGCCGAAAGAGTGCTTGGCAAGGTGCGGCCGCGTGTCGCCCTGCTTAATGTTGGCAGTGAAGAGGGTAAGGGCAATCAAGTGACCAAGGATGCTTTTCCGCTGCTTGGCAACAGTGGGATCAATTTTGTCGGCAACATGGAGGCGCGCAACCTTCTGAGTGGTGAAGTTGATGTCGTGGTTTGCGACGGTTTTACCGGCAATGTCTTGTTGAAGATGATAGAGGGCGTAACCGGTACGATGTTTGAACTAATGCGCGAGGCCTTTACGGCCGATTACCGCAGTAAGGCCGGGGCTTTTCTGCTCAGGCCAAAACTGCGTCAGCTAAAACGCCGTTTTGACTATGCCGAGCATGGCGGGGCCATGCTTCTTGGCATCAATGGTGTGTTCGTAAAGTGCCATGGTTCCTCCAAAGCCCTTGCTATTAAGAATGGTATTTTTCAGGCGGAGAAATTTATCAGCCAGGAGGTGATAAAAAAAATCACCGGCTTGGCGAGTAAATAATTACCCATTTACACTTACTAGGAAAGGATGATTGCCATGATGCGCCACAAAGTTGCCATTGTTACGGATAGCACCGCAGACATCCCGCAAGCTTTAGCACAAGAATTAGGCATCGTAGTCATTCCGTTGAATGTTATCTTCGGGGAGAAGAACTTTAAGGATGGGGTCGACATCTCTAGCCAAGGGTTTTTCGAGATGCTACCGCAGGCTACCGTTCATCCCCGTACGTCACAGCCTTCACCGGGCGAGTTTGTCGACGTCTACAACAAAGTACTAGAGGATGCGCAAGAAATCATCTCTATACATATCTCCTCGGTCATGTCGGGCACGTATCAATCCGCTGCCGTAGCCGCTGAAATGGTGGGCAAGGGCAGAGTCACTCTGTTAGACAGCCTGAGCACTTCTCTTGGCCTTGGGCTGGCGGTAGTAGCGGCTGCACGGGCACGTAATGAGGGGGCTAGTCGGCAAGACATTGTTGAAAAAGCCAAGGCCATATGTGACAAACTCGTATATGTCCTCTCAGTCGAAAATTTAGTCTGGCTGGAGCGCAACGGGCGCATCGGCAAGGCTAGTGCCCTGCTAGGAGCCCTACTCAATGTGCACCCAATCTTGCGCTTGAAGGACGGCGGCATTGTCGCCCATACCAAGGTGCGAGGCAAGATGAGCAAGGTGCTAACTAGCCTTGTGGAGTCAGCGGGTGAGTTTGTGCCCTATGGGTCGCGTGTGCGGGTAGCAATCATGCATGGCAATTGCCCTGAGCGGGCCGCAGAGCTAAGGAAATTAGTCGAGGTAGCGTACAAAGTAGAAGAAACTATCACCAATCAGATTGGCCCTGTGGTCGGCGTCCACGTCGGTCCGGGAGCCATTGGCCTAGTAGTTGTTCCGTACTAGAAAGGAGAGAGAAGTATGAAAGATGTTTTTGCGGTAGTGCGCCGTATTACCGCGCGTACTTTGCGGGTCGATGAATCTCGTGTGGAAATGACTTCGCGGTTTAAGCAGGACCTTGCGGCAGACTCCATCAACTTAGTAGAAATAGCCATGGCCATTGAGCAGGAGTTTGATATAACGCTCGAGGACGACGAGGTTGCCAATATCGCCACCGTGGCGGATGCCGTCAACTACATTATGAAAAGGCCATAGGGGAGGTGCTCTTGCCGTCAATGATGGAGTTAACTAGCAAACTAGGCTTTACTTCCGAAGATGAGCCATTACTTAAGCAAGCGCTTACTCATTCTTCCTATGTGAATAACCATGTCGGCGTTTTAGACAACGAACGCCTTGAATTTTTAGGGGATGCCGTCTTGGCCCTGCTCTGTAGCCAAAGTCTTTATGTTAAATTTCCCCTGCTGGCCGAAGGGCAGCTTAGCAGGCTGCGTGCCAACTTGGTATGCGAGGCGACGCTAGCTAAGATCGCCAAGCACTTTGACATTGCTAAATATATCCTATTAGGCAAGAGTGCGGCTGGTAGTGGAGGCTATGAAAGACCAAGAATCTTAGCGGGGTGTGTAGAGGCCTTGCTTGGGGTGGCCTTTCTCTCCGGTGGCTTAGCACGGGCGCGACAACTTTTCGACTTGTTTTACCATGAGCTGATGACAGAAGTAACTGTTTCTTGGTCTGAAGCAGATGCCAAGACCGCCCTACAAGAGCTAGCCCCAGAATCCATCAAGTATGCCCTGACGCACGAGAGTGGCCCCGACCATGACCGCACCTACCGGGTCGAAGTATACGTCAGGGGTATTCCCCACGGAGTGGGCGAAGGAAAGAGTAAGAAGCAGGCCGAACAGGCCGCAGCGCTCCTCGCCCTCGGCAAATTGCGTGGCGAAAGATAAAACTTACGACAGAAGGTACTACGACAGAGGGGACGGTTCTTTTTGTCGACAAGTCCCGACAAAAAGAACCGTCCCCTCTGTCGGTCCCCACTGTCGCAATGGTAGCGTTGGAGGACGAGAGAGATGAAAATAAAACGCGTTATCGTACACGGCTTTAAGTCATTTGCTGACAAAACTGAAGTCGAACTGGGGGACGGCCTGACGGCGATAGTCGGGCCTAATGGCAGTGGCAAAAGTAATATTGCCGATGCCGTCAAGTGGGTCTTAGGCGAGCAGTCAGCCCGCGCTATGCGGGGAAGCCGGATGGAGGATGTCATTTTTGGCGGGACGGCCAAGCGCAGAAGCATCGGCCTGGCCGAAGTGACCCTCGTATTTGATAATGAATCGCAACGCTTGCCCCTACCTTTTGCTGAAGTAGCCATCACTCGCCGCATCTATCGCAGCCTCGAGAGCGAGTACCTTATTAACAATAGGCCCTGCCGCCTTAAAGACATTACAGAACTTTTTCTCGACACGGGTATAGGACGCGATTCCTATTCTTTTGTGGGGCAGGGCAAAATTGAAGAAATTCTCAGCGCCGACCCTCGCAATCGTCGCGTCATTTTCGAAGAGGCAGCCGGCATTTCGCGTTACAAACTGCGCAAAAGAGAAACAGAAACAAGGCTCTCTGAGACGGCCGCCAACCTCCTGCGCGTGAAGGACGTTACGGCCGAGCTTGAGAGCCAGCTCGTGCCACTCGCGGGCGAAGCCGAACGGGCCAAGACGTATCGCGTCCTTGAGAAAAGGCGTCGCCTACTAGAGCAAAGCCTGCTTGACTATGAACACACCCTGAACGAGCGGCAGACTTTAAGTCTAGGGCAGCAGTTCGAGCGCTTGCGCGATGAGCTTGCCTTAACTGAACGCGCGCGGGGGACTTTGCAGGCAGAGCAAGCTGAGAAGGCCCTGCGCGAAAGCGAAATACAGGCGCGGGTGCAGGATGGCGAAAGGCACCTCTACGAAAAAAAATTACTCGTCCTACAGAGGGATGAGCGTCAGAGCGAAGCAACCACCGCGCGACAAAAGCTCGCCATGCAAAAAGCCCTCCTAGAGGCGCGCCTGGCGGAAAGCGTGGCGGAGGAGCAGCAAGTAGCACTGCGTCTCGCGCAAATGCGCGAGGAAGAAGTAGCCGCTATTTCCCGACAGGGCGAGGCTCTGAGGGAGCTCGAAGAATTAGATGGTATAGAGGACGCCCCCACATTCGCACGCGAGGTGGCGATAAAACAAGTGCTGTCTGAACTAGAGTCCACTCTCTGGCAAAAAGAGCGGGCCCTAGCGGCAGACGCCAAGCAGCTAATTTTGCTCGAAGAAAGGCTGGCGGCGCACCAAGCAAAAAAAGCGAGCCTCCAGTTACAGAGCGTGGCAGAGCTAAAGCGCCAGCAGGAACATGAGGACGCGGTGTCTGCTGAGAAAGGGCGGCTGTCCTTGCTCAGCGGGGAAGAGCAGGCAGCAAGGTCGCAGCTAGCTCTGTTGCGTGACAAGCAAAAGCAGCTAGAAACTGCTGCCAATGCCAAGCAAGCTGAGCTTTTTCGTGCCGAAAATCGCCTACGGGCCCTAAAGTCCAGTGAAGAACAAATGGAAGGCCTCAGTCGTGGTGTCAAGTTCATTCTCAAGGCGCGCCTGCCTGGCGTGCTGGGCATTGTGGGCGACCTGATTTCTACGTCTCCCAAGCTCGAGACAGCTATCGAAGTAGCGCTTGGCGGGGCTGTAGCTGACATTGTCACGGTGAGCGAAGGTCATGCTAAAGATGCCATTAGGCGACTCAAGGAAAGCAATCAAGGGAGGGCTACTTTTTACCCCCTCGATGCCCTGCGTCCTAGATTGCCGCGCGAGGTCCCCGCGAGTCTAAGAACTAACAACTCATTTCTGGGCAGAGCGGTAGATCTGGTGCAGAGCGCGCCCGAGCTACGCAAGTTGGTGGAGCAGCTCCTAGGCAATGTTCTCGTGGTTGACAATATCGACACTGCCTCTATTGTGGCCACGGAAACAGGCCATATGTGGCGCATTGTCACCCTTGAGGGCGACATTCGACTGCCCAGCGGTTCGCTCACCGGCGGCAGCCGGCCTGAACGCCAGGCGTGGCTGTTGACGAGAAAGCGCGAGAGCGAAGACAGCACCAAAGAAGTACAGCGCTTGCGCCAAGAACTCACATTGTTAGAGAATGAGCAAGGCACCTTGCAGGCCACTTTGGGCCTGGCCGTAACTGGCGCCGAGAGTCTGCGTGCGGCCATTGAAGCCGGCAAGCGCACACTGCTAGGCTACGAATTGGCGGAAGCCAAAACGGCCGCCTTGGTAGAACAATATACCAGGGAGATGGAAGGAACCAACAAAGACGAGAGGGCTTCTCTAGCCGAACAAGCTGAGATAGCGAGCAGCATGGCGTACTTGACTGGCGACCTAGAGGAAGCGAGAATTCGCCATGCCGTTGCCAGCCAAGAGGCAGAGGAGCTAGCGCAGGAAAACGCCGAGTTAAGTGGCAAGCGGGCTTTAAGAGAAGAGCGCCGCATGGAGCTAAAGCTAGAGTTGGCTCGCGTTGAGGCCCAAATTGGGGCCTTTGCTGCCCGCCTGCGCGAACACGAGGATTTATCAGCCGCCGCCCCGCGGCGTACGGCAGAGGTTTCGTTGGAGTTGTCGGCCCTAGAGAATGAAGGTAGACACCTAGACGCTATCCTTGTTGACCTGAAAAGAGAAATAGATGAACTTGAGCAAGAAGTAGAGGTCTTAACAGGGCTAGTTGCGCAGCTGCAACAGGAGCGCCTAGCTATGCAAGCCGAGCAAAAAGAGATTGCCGCCAGCCTTGAGAGCAATACGCAAGAAAGTAACTCCGTGCGTCATAGACTGCACAATATGGAACTACGTCTAGAGCGCCTCAAAGTTGAAGCGGAGCACCTTCTGGCTAAGCGAGCCGAATATGGCCCGGTGGGGGAGACAGCAGGGATACCCATCACTAGTAGGGGAGAGGCAGAGTCGGCCATAGAAGCGCTTGATCACGAAATGCTGGCACTAGGGCCTGTGCGTCTCTCCTCTATCGAGGAGTTCACGCGACTTAGCGAACGAGTAACCTTTCTTTCCCAGGAAGAAGAAGATCTCACCCGTTCATCCGAGAGGCTAAAGGAGGTCATAGCCAGTCTTGATGCGGTCATGGGTGAGAGGTTTATGGTAGGCTTCCATGAGGTAAGGACCGCTTTTCAGGACATGGTCAGCCGCCTCTTTGGGGGTGCCACCTCGCGGCTTAGTCTTATCGAGAAAGACAAACCCCTAGAGTCGGGCATCGAGATTGACGTGCAGCCCGTCGGCAAGCGGCTACAAAATATCAGTCTGCTCTCCGGTGGTGAGCGCGCCCTTGTCGCTATCGCCCTTGTCTGTGCCGTCCTCAAAGTCAAGCCTACGCCTTTTTGCGTACTAGATGAGATTGACGCCCCCCTAGACGATGCCAATGTAGAGCGCCTTATCGGCGTTCTGCGCGAGCTCAGTCTGCTTACGCAGTTCTTGCTTATCACCCACACCAAGGGCACCATGTTAGCGGCAGACGTACTCTACGGAGTGACCATGCCCGAGCAAGGCGTCTCCAAAGTGCTGACGGTGCGCGTGGCGGAGCTGGCTTCATCCTAAGATAATTCGTTCAAGCAGGAGGACTACAAACATGGGATTTTTCCAACGCATTAAAGAAGGCCTCGAGCGTACCCGCCAAGGCTTTATGGCCAAGCTGACTGAAGTCATAACCGGTCGCAAAATTGACGAAAGCTTGTTCGAGGAACTCGAAGAACTACTCCTGCTCCATGATGTGGGCGTCCTAGCTACGACTCACTTGCTAGAGGAGTTGCGCCGGCAGTCTAGGGAACGCAAGCTAACCGATGGCCAGGAGCTACGCAGCGTCATGAAAGAGATAGCTGCGCGGGGGCTAGGACAAAAACAGCCCTTGCGCATGGTGCCGGGCACGCTTAACGTCTTCTTGGTGGTCGGCGTAAATGGCGTGGGCAAAACAACCACCATTGGCAAGCTAGCCGAACGCTACAAGCAAGAAGGCGCCAAAGTAATGGTGGCGGCAGGCGACACCTTTAGGGCGGCGGCCTCATCACAGCTACAAATCTGGGCTACGCGGGCTGGTGTGCCAGTCATCAGCCATGCCGATGGCTCTGACCCCGCGGCGGTGGTTTTTGACGCCCTCCATGCTGCGCGCGCGCGGGGGATTGACCTACTTATCATTGATACGGCCGGCAGGCTGCACAATAAATCGAACTTGATGCAAGAACTAGGTAAAATTAGGCGCATCATAGACCGTGAGGCGGCCAACGCTCTGCAAGAAGTACTCTTGGTCATTGATGCTACTACCGGACAAAATGCCCTGATGCAGGCGCGCGAATTCGCCCAAGTAGTTCCCCTTACCGGCATAGTGCTCACCAAGCTCGACGGCACTGCCAAGGGCGGCATCGTCCTCGCCATCGCCAAGGAGCAACAAATCCCCATCAAACTGGTGGGGGTGGGCGAAAAAATTGCCGACCTGCGCGATTTTGACCCGCAGGAATTTGCGGAAGCACTTTTCGCCGAATAAAATACCGTTCTCGCTGTCAAGTGTTTGGCCTTGACAAGGGAGGGCGTTCTTGATATCCTAGAGCAGGTCTCTCCTTGAGGTGAAGGATAAATGGAACATTTCGTACGTGCCAATCTCTTGTTAGATTTTTACGGCCAGTTGCTGACAGCGCGTCAAGCTTTAGCCTGCCGCCTGTACTACGAGGAAAATTTATCTTTGGGCGAGATTGCCGATGAGCTTGGCATCACTCGCCAAGGTGTGCACGACACGGTGCGCCGTGCTGAGCGGCAGCTTGAGTTGTACGAAAGCAAACTTGTGCTGGTCGCACGCTTTCTCGAGCAACAGCAAGAGCTAAGGCGCCTAAAGGAACTCGTCCTGAGTGGTCACATGGATGAAGTGCTGGTACTTATAGAAAAACTTACTTACTAGGGGGCTGTGCCATTGTTTGCCGGGCTAGGTGAAAAACTCCAAGCCGCCCTTAAAAAGTTGCGCGGTAAAGGCAAGTTGACGGAAAAAGATATCACAGACGCCCTGCGCGAGGTGCGCATGGCTTTACTTGAAGCCGACGTCAGCCTTGCTGTCGTCAAGGACTTTGTGGCCTCCGTTAAAGAGAGAGCCATTGGTGCTGAAGTGCGAGAAAGTCTGACTCCAGGTCAGCAGATAGTCAAAATCGTGCACGAAGAGCTGATGTCCTTGTTAGGGGGCACCTCTAATCGCCTCAGCATGGCGCCTAAACCGCCCACCGTGTTGATGTTGGTCGGCTTGCAGGGCGCAGGCAAGACGACCCAGGCAGGAAAACTGGCCTTGCTACTGCGCAAACAGGGGCGCTTTCCCCTATTGGTGGCCTGCGATGTCTATCGCCCTGCGGCTATACTGCAGCTAGAGACCCTCGGCAAGCAGCTAGACATCCCCGTGTTTTCCCTAGCGGGAGCAACCAATGTAGCTGATATCGCGCGTCAAGGCAAGGAATTCGCCATGCGACAAGGTCGCGACGTGGTCATTATCGACACAGCCGGTCGCCTGCATATCGACGAAAAACTGATGCAAGAGCTTAAAGATGTGCACAAGGCGGTTATGCCCCACGAAGTATTGCTCGTCGTCGATGGCATGACGGGGCAAGACGCCGTCAATGTGGCTAACTCCTTTAATAATGCCCTCGGCATCGACGGCATTATCATGACGAAGCTCGATGGCGACACCCGCGGCGGGGCCGCACTTTCTGTCAAAGCCGTTTCCGGCAAACCCATTAAGTTCATTGGGGTAGGCGAGAAGCTCGACGCTTTAGAAGTCTTCCACCCTGACCGCATGGCCTCACGCATTCTCGGTATGGGCGATGTACTATCCTTGATTGAAAAGGCTGAGCAAGCCTTCGACCAAAAGAAGGCAGAAGAGTTAGAGCGCAAAATGCGCACGCAGACCTTCACCCTCGAAGACTATCTCGAACAGATGCAGCAAGTTAAGAAAATGGGCTCATTAGAGCAACTTATGGGCATGATACCAGGTTTTTCGGCGGCCAAGCAGGTCAAGGACCTAGAGTTAGGCGAAAAGAAGCTGCAAAGTATTGAGGCCATTATCTGCTCCATGACCCTGAAGGAACGCCGCAAGCCAGAAATTCTTGACGGCAGTAGGCGGAGGCGTATCGCCACGGGTAGCGGTACCACCGTACAAGAAGTAAATCGCATGCTTAAAGAGTTTGAACAGGCCCGCAAGCTAGTTAAGAGTCTTACTGATCAGAGCAAGCGCGGCGGCAAAATGAAGTTTCCTTTTATGTAGCATAGATGTAGGCATTTTGAAAGGGGGTGACACAGATGGCAACAAAGATAAGATTAAAGAGAATGGGTGCCAAGAAAGCGCCTTTCTACCGTTTAGTGGTGGCTGATTCCCGCGCTCCCAGAGATGGCCGTTTCGTTGAGGAAATAGGCTACTACAATCCCACGCTTAATCCCCCTGCGGTAAAAGTAGACCATGAAAGGGCTACTTACTGGCTAGGGCAGGGCGTACAAATGTCGGAAACAGTGCGCAGCATTTTCAACAAGGCAGGCCTGCTCGAGAAGTCCTAGGCGGGGGTGGAAACTGATGACTAAATTGCGAGAACTCGTTATGTTTATCGCCAGGCACTTGGTCGAACAAAAAGACCAAGTCGCAGTGACGGAGGAGCAAAGCGCTGACGGTCTGGTCATTAGCCTGACAGTAGCGCCGGAAGACGTAGGCAAAGTTATCGGTAAGCAGGGGCGTATCGCCAAGGCATTTCGCACCGTGCTTAAGGCCGCCAACAGCGGCGAAGAAAAAGTGTTTTTAGAGATCAGCTGAGTAACTGGGAATTAGGTGAGAAAGTGGAATCTCGACTCATTTGTATTGCAGCGGTTATCGGAGTACACGGACTGAGAGGCGATCTTAAAGTCCGCTCCTATTCGGATCATCCAGACAGATTCGCGACCTTGACCGGGGCGAATTTGTTATGGCGTGGCAGAGGGGAGCAGAAGTCAGTCACCGTTCTCTCCGTTAAACCTTTCGGGCGTTTCTATATCTTCGCCCTGCAGGGAGTCGGCTCGCGCGAGCAAGCGGAAGCATTTCTCCACGGGGACTTCGTCGTCCGAGAAAGCGAAACCCTGCCTTTGCCACTTGGGAGCTACTACGTCTACCAGCTAATCGGGCTTGTTGTTAAAGACGAAAAGGGCAATTTTCTGGGCAAGGTAAAAGAGGTATTGCATCTTGGCAGCAATGATGTCTATGTTCTCGAGACCAGAGGTGGGGATATTCTTCTGCCCGCTTTAAAGAGCGTAGTCCACCTCATCGACCTAGAAAACGGGGAAATGCAGGTCACCCTGCCTCCTGGCTTGGTGGATGAATAGTGAGAGTAGATGTACTCACTCTCTTTCCCGAAATGTTCGCTCCGGTTACTGCGGTTAGCATCCTTAAACATGCCATAGCCAAGGGCCTCTTGCAGGTGTGTCTGACTGATGTGCGTAACTTCGCTTTTTCTAAGCATCGCGTTGTTGACGATACTCCTTTTGGCGGCGGTGCAGGCATGGTCATGAAGGTGGAGCCCATAGTTCTCGCCGTCGAAGATGTGCTAAAGCAAGGCGGCGACATCGACCCCTCGCGCCGCAGGGTCATCATGATGAGCCCTGCGGGGAGCACCTTTAACCAGGCCAAGGCTGTGGAGTTGTCGGCCTATAGCCAGCTTGTCCTGATTTGCGGGCACTATGAAGGCATTGATGAGCGTGTGGTCGACCTTGTGGTAGACGAAGAAATGTCGATTGGCGACTTTGTACTTACGGGTGGCGAACTGCCAGCCATGGTGGTCATCGACTGTGTGGCGCGTCTTTTGCCGGGCGTTCTCGGTAGCGCTCTTTCCGTGGCGGAGGAGACCTTTTCCCAAGAAGGTTATCTCGAGTATCCTCACTACACCCGCCCGCGTGAGTTTCGCGGTTTGTCAGTTCCCGACGTACTTCTGTCTGGCGACCATGCCCGCATCGCCAAGTGGCGCCGCGGGCAGGCTATCAAGCGGACAATGTGCAGGCGCCCGGCGCTTTTCACGCGGGGCCTGACCAAGTATGATCAAGAATGTTTAGATACCATCATAACTGATATCATAATCACTGATATCATCATCACTGATGACGGAAAGGAGGACTTTTAATGGAAATTCTTAAAGGCTTAGAAATGATGCAGATGCGTCAAGATTTGCCAAATTTTAGAGCAGGGGACACCGTCAAGGTGCACGTTAAAGTTGTCGAAGGCGGCAAAGAGCGTATTCAGATATTCGAAGGCATGGTTATCTCTCGCCACGGCGGGAGCGTGCGTGAAACATTCACCGTGCGCCGCATTTCCTACGGCGTAGGGGTCGAAAGAATCTTTCCCGTGCATTCTCCGCGCATCGAGCGCATCGAAGTAATGCGCCGCGGGCGTGTACGCCGCGCCAAGTTGTACTATCTAAAAAACCTCACCGGTAAAGCTGCTCGTATTCGCGATTTACGCAAGTAGTAATGGGGGGGACCATCTTGGTCCCTTTTTCGCTAGGCAGCAAGGAGGCAATACATGGCAAGCTCGTGGCGATCAGAAATATTCGAGTGGGGCAAGGCTTTTGCCCTAGCAGTCATATTGGCATTAATTATCCGCATGTTCTTGGTCGAAGTCTATGTTGTAGATGGGCACTCCATGCAGCCTACTTTACTCGACGCGGAGCGCGTACTGGTTAATAAGCTGACCTACCGCTTGGCAGGGCCTAGGGCCGGAGACGTCGTGGTTTTTCGTTACCCGCAGGAACCTTGGCGAGACTTTATCAAGCGCATTGTAGCTGTCGGTGGGCAGACAGTAGAGGTGCGCGACGGGCAAGTGTTTGTCGATGGCGCGCCCCTGGCGGAAGACTATCTTACGGCACCCACCCATGGTGTCTTTGGTCCGGAAGCAGTCCCTCTAGGCACCGTCTTTGTCTTGGGGGATAACCGCAATTTCAGCCTAGATTCGCGGGATGCTTCGGTTGGCTTTGTGCCTTTAGCCAATGTCAAAGGAAAGGCGATGGCCGTGTTTTGGCCTCTGTCTGCTCTGCGCTTGGTGCGACACTAGAGGAGGTTGTCATGACGATTCACTGGTTCCCCGGTCACATGGCCAAGGCGAGGCGCTTGCTCGAAGAGAACTTAGGGCTAGTAGATGCCGTCATTGAGCTTCGTGATGCTCGCATGCCACTCTCAAGCGCTAATCCCCTGCTTGCCGCCATTATGGGAGATAAGACCCGTCTTATTGCCCTCACCAAGCCCGATCTCGCAGCAGAGATGGCCACAACGCGTTTTGTGGCCTATTTTGCACATCAGGGCCTAGCCGCAATCAAAGTAAATGCCCGTGACGGGCGCGGCACAAAAGAACTCTTGCAGCAAGTCAAAGCCTTAGTGACCCCCAAGCTTCCCCGTGACAAGGCGGGGGGGAGGGCCTTGCGCGGGGTGCGCGTGATGGTGGCGGGCATACCCAATGTGGGCAAGTCTAGCCTCATCAACAGCCTAAGCGGCAGAGCGGCGGCGCGCACGGGGGCCTTGCCGGGGCTTACACAGGCCAAACAATGGATAAACTTGCCGGACGGCACGCAGGTGCTAGACACCCCAGGCCTGCTTTGGCCGCGTCTCGATGACCCCGAGGTGGCCTTTAGGCTGGCCGTCACTGGTGCCATTAGCGAAGCGGGCTTCGATGTGACAGACCTAGCCGGAAATTTAGCGGCATTTTTGGCACAGGCGCACTCTGGGCCATTTAAGCAGCATTTTCGTTTAGAGGGTGAACTCCCCTCCACCGGGCCTGAATTGCTCGAGCTGCTTGGTCAGAAGAGAGGCTGTCTCTTGGGTGGGGGCAGAATCGACCACAACCGCATCGCGGAAATTTTACTGCGCGAATTTCGCGAGGGTAAAGTGGGCCGCTTCACCCTAGACCAGGTACCCGACCATGCCTAGCGCCCAGTCCTCGCGCCACCGATGCAAGGTGGAGCTACACTCCACCCTGCTCACCTACGAAATGGAGCAGTGGGAACAGGGCTTTAAGCGCATACTTGGTATGGATGAAGTTGGGCGTGGTTCTCTGGCCGGCCCCGTTATGGTGGCCGGCGTTATCTTACCACGGGATGTCAAGATATATGGTGTAAATGACTCCAAGCTATTGACGGCCAAGGAGCGTCATCTTTATGCCGCTGACATCCGTGCTCAAGCCATTAGCTTAGCCGTGGCCGAGCGAGATGCGCAATTTATTGATGAACACGGCGTTGTTGCCGCGGTGGAAAGTTGCCAGCTTGAGATTATCGAGTTGCTGTCTCCCGACTACTTGCTCCTAGACGCCTTCGCCCTGCCCGAAGTAAAGTTGCCGCAGCAGCCCCTAATCAAGGGCGACCAAAAATCCCTTTCTATCGCCGCGGCCAGCATCATCGCCAAGGTAACGCGCGACGCCTACATGTGCCGGCTCGACAGCGAGTATCCTCACTACGGCTTAGCCGCAAATAAAGGCTATGGCACCCCAAAACACCGCGACGCCCTAGAGCAACACGGCGCAAGCCCTCTCCATCGCCAGTCTTTTTTGGGCTTTCTCAGGCGATAACGATGTTCTTCTTGGTGGCGTGGGTAAAAGATACGCTAGTATACGCATGTAGGGGGGTGTGAGTAGTGAATGGGCAAAATTTGTCTCATTGTGCAGCAGAAGGCCGTGAGCAGCTCCTTTTGCGAGTTAAGGCCATGGTCTTGTCCTTCCTCAAAGGAACTGCCACTGGGGTGTATTTGTTTGGCTCCTTTGCTAAAGGTGAGGAGAGGCAAAGTTCGGACATTGACATCGCCATTGACCATGGGGGGCAGGTTACGCCCGATATGTTTGCAGCCTTGCGCGACTTGCTCCATGAATCACCTATTCCTTACACCGTAGATATTCTTGATCTTTTGCAGGCAGGCGAAATTTTTGCAGCTAAAGTTAGAAAGGAGGGGATCCCTTGGAGCGAGTAGAAGAGCGCCTTCTTCAAGCTCGACAGGCAGTTGCGGCCTTGGCAGAGGTACTGCACATTGTTCCGTCGAATGCCATTTTACGCGATTCGGCCATCAAGCGTTTTGAGCTGGCCTTTGAGGCCACCTGGAAAGCGGCCAAGTCGGTATTGTTCGTGAGTGAGGGATTAGACGTTAGTAGCCCGAAAGGCTCAATCCGGTCTTGTCGTGAAGCGGGCTACTTGAGTGAGTCACATGCCACAGAGGCGCTCCTGATGGTTGACGATCGCAATTTGGCTGTTCATACCTACAACGAGGAACTTGCCAAGCAAATTTTTGTTAGACTGAAGCAACACCTTTGCCTGCTGCAAACTTGGGTAGCATCATTGTCGACTAGCAATCGAGATATCTAGAGCAGATGTGCAGCTGTCGGAAACACTTTTCCCTCGCACTTGGCATAGGATGGAGCAGGCAAAGGGGGAGAGATGGAGCCCGCAATGCTATGACACCGAGCTTTATGTTTTGGCAGCAATCGTTGGTGTGCAGGGAGTGCGCCTCCTAGCGCGGCCGCCCATATTGGATGGCCTGGTTTTTGTGGCCTGCGTCGTAGCGATGGCACCTTGGGAGAGGTGGCTCTAGTGGTAGACACGGTTATTTTTGTTTCTAAGTTAGGAAACGCTTTCAACCACCAAAAGCTCCATCTTCCTCTCTTTTCCACGCCTCTGTACGGTGCGGTTAAAGCATTTTCGCCAGACTCGTCTAGCCCCCACTTTCTAACCTCCTACCTCTAGTTGCCCGCAGAGTGCACAGAGAAAGCAAGAGAGGAACATGGAACGACTTGGCTACTCATCTGGGGTTAAAAAGTCACTTTTTCACATCCTAGCCTCGACGCGTCTAACCATCTGATTTCTTTCTTCCTGCCTCTTGCCTCTTGCCTTGGCAGGACTTTTTTGTTTTGCGGGGAACACAGGTACAAGGGTAGCTTGTAGAGCAAGTTTACCTAAGGGAGGAAGCAAGCGATGGTCAAGGAACATTTACATACACTGGCACAAGTCATCGGTCCACGTGGCTCCGCCACCATAGGGGAAAAAAGAGCTGCGGAGTACGTAGCCGAGAAGCTTGCCGAGTGGGGGTATGGGGTAGAGGTACAGCCATTTCGGGCACTAACAACCTTCAGCTGGTTGTACATTGTTTTTTATCTCTGGCCTCTCGTGGCCTGGCTCACCGGTTGGTGGTGGTTTGGCGCGTTGGGAGCGGTTTTGTTCTTTATGGAGCTTAATACGATAGCGACCATCAGCCGCCTTTTCCCCACGGGCAGCAGTCAAAATGTCATCGCCAGACATCCTCAGGCGGGTAGCGCAGAGGTAGTGCTGGTTGCACATCTGGACAGCAGTAAGGCCGGGCTGAATTTTAGCCCCCAAATGGTCAAGCATTTTCGTACCTCTTTTTTAGCCATGGTGGCCGCTGTGGCTGCCGCGCCTCTCATGTTGGCCATGGGTCTTTGGCTAGGTGGGGTCTGGCACCTTGTCGCACTGCTCCCTTGTCTGTACCTCCTGACGATCTGCGGCACGCTGCTGCACCGCGAAATTTGGAACT
>Ga0209103_1000033_pt1 | contig 38638 bp, 30 predicted proteins | sample 4C3metaG_FD_184152 | JGI IMG/M metagenome (GOLD analysis project Ga0209103, IMG submission 184152) | Freshwater bacterial and archeal communities from Indian Creek, Illinois, USA - 4C3 metaG (SPAdes) (version 2) | ecosystem: Environmental > Aquatic > Freshwater > Unclassified | place: USA...
CAAGTAGATTCTGTCCCCTCTCAGGGCTCCGTCAAAGTCGAGAATAACTGAAGCGCAGTAAGGCATTGCACATTCTACTGGCTTTTTTCCCGCGGAACCGTTACAATGAAGATAAATACGGAACCAAAGGAACTTGTATGCTGGGACAGAGAGAGTTGCAGTCGTTAATCGTAAGACCGATCCAGCCACAAGAAGGATCTCGATGGAATGAGCTCATGGTAGCTCACCATTATCTTGGGTTTCGCCAATTAGTAGGGGAATCCATGAAGTATGTGGCTGAAATTGATGGGCAATGGGTGGCGCTTCTTGGTTGGGGAACTGCTGCGTTTAAGTGCAAGGCAAGAGACGAATGGATCGGCTGGAGCAAAGAACAACAATGGGGCCGCCTTGTCTACCTAGCTAACAATTTGCGTTTTCTCATTTTGCCCAATGTGCGCATCCCCAATCTCGCTTCAAAGGTTTTGTCGGTAAACGTGAAGCGGCTATCGGAAGACTGGAGAAGGGTATACGGACATCCCATTGTGCTGGCAGAAACGTTCGTCGACCACTCGCGTTTTGCAGGCACTTGCTATCGTGCAGCGGGATGGCTTTGCTTAGGACAGACACGCGGCTATGGACGTCATGCCGGCCAATACTACCATCACGGTGTTCCCAAAACCTACTATGGCTATCCACTTCATCCTAAAGTTCGGCAGTGGCTGTCCGCTGGGTTCCTGGTTCCGGAACTCCATGGGGGTGAAAGGCCGATGGTGAATCTCAATGCTGTGAATGTGGCACAACCAGGTGGGCTGGTAGAACGGTTGGGTCAGTTGAAAGACCCGCGTAAGCGGCGGGGTATCCGGCATAAAATTACCTCTACTCTCGCAGTGGCCACTTGTGCGATGTTATCCGGAGCATTCAATTATTTGGCAATAGCTGAATGGGCCAAAGACTTGCCACAAGACCTCCTTGCTCGGCTTGGCTGTAGGTATCACCCTAGAAAAAGGCAGTACATTGCACCGAGCGAACCAACACTACGCCGCCATTTGCAGGGGGTGGATACCGACGAGTTTGATGGTATTGTGAACGAGTGGCTGAAAGAACAGGCCGATCACGATGCCATAGCTGTCGATGGGAAGACACTCCGTGGTGCGAGGGGTAAAGACGGCAAGCGAGTTCACTTATTGGCTGCGCTTCAGCATAAAGAAGGCATAGTAATTGCCCAAAGGTCTGTAGATGGGAAGACCAACGAAATCACGGAATTTCAAGCTTTGCTTGATCCGCTAGACCTTGAAGGTAAAGTAGTCACCGCCGATGCGTTGCACACACAAGTCGAGCACGCTCGTTATCTAGTGGAAGACAAGGGAGCAGACTATTTCTTCACCGTCAAAGGGAATCAAGGAACCTTGAAAAAGGCGATTGAAGACCTCGACGAGGAGGATTTTTCCCCCTAAGCATGTCACCACAGAGAAGGGCCATGGCCGAATTGAAATACGCAAACTCCAAACGAGCACAGCTTTGAATAACTATGTTTCGTTTCCACATACAGCGCAAGTTTGCCGTATAGAACGCATTGTCTATAACTTGCAGGGCGAGTTGAAGCGCGCAGAAGTGGTGTTTGGCATCACCAGTTTGTCTCAAGAAAAGGCCGATGCGATGCGGCTGTTAAGCTTGAGTCGCGGTCACTGGTCAATTGAAAACCGGCTTCACTGGGTTCGAGACGTCACATTCAACGAAGATCGTTCGCAGATTCGCACCAAACAAGGCCCGCGAGTTATGGCGACGCTACGTAATCTTGTTATCAGCCTGTTTCGACTTCACAATGTAAAAAACATTGCACAGGCGCTGCGCACATGTAGTCGAAGGCCGGAAAACTCCTTGCGGTATATGGGGTTCTAGGTAGTCGTACCTATGAGTTCTGACTTTGACGAATCCCTGGTCCCCTCTTGGTAAAGTAAATTTTGCAATTTGCGTTGATGGGTGCCTCCACCTAGATAGTGCGGGTGAACAAGAGGAATGTGAAGTCCTCTTGTCAATCGAACATGTACATGAATCCGGTCAACCCGCGCGAGGCACAACTCACCGCCCTCACCCGCGACGGCTTTTTCCGCCGCGAGGGGCATGATACTTAATAGTACAGCAACGGCACCTGTGGCTCCCTGCATGGTACAGCCAAGAAGGAGGACGAAATGAATACTACCGGATGGAACTTTGACCACACTTATGCCCTTCTTCCGCCAAAGTTCTATGAGTTAAGGGCCCCCACACCTGTGCGCGCTCCGGAATTAGTGCTAGTTAACGCAGAACTGGCCGCGGAGCTAGGACTCTGCCTAGAAGCTTTGCGCAGTAAGGAGGGCACCTTGGAGCTTGCCGGCAGTAAGATGCCAGAGGGCGCCCTACCTCTGGCACAGGCCTATGCAGGGCATCAGTATGGGCATTTCACTATGTTAGGAGACGGGCGCGCGCTCCTACTGGGCGAGCAAATTACCCCAAGCGGCGAGCGCTTTGATATCGGGCTTAAAGGTTCTGGTCGCACCGCATTTTCACGCGGTGGAGATGGACGAGCTCATCTTGCCCCCATGCTGCGCGAATACGTGATTAGCGAGGCCATGCATGCTCTTGGCATACCCACCACACGCAGCCTAGCAGTTGTGCGCACTGGCGAAGTGGTAAGGCGCGAAACTGCGCTGCCCGGCGCAATTCTTACGCGCATAGCGCGAAGCCATCTTCGCGTCGGCACTGTGCAGTACGCCGCTCAGTGGGGAGAAGGAGACGACCTGCGCGCCCTAGCAGACTACACCATCAAGCGCCACTTCCCTGAGCTCCTAGGGGAGGCAGGACGCTACTTGCTCCTCCTCAGGGAAGTTGTGAAACGCCAAGCGGCCCTCGTAGCCAAGTGGCAGCTCGTGGGATTTGTCCATGGCGTAATGAATACAGACAACATGTCTCTTTGCGGCGAAACCATCGACTACGGTCCCTGCGCCTTTATGGATGCTTACGATCCGGCTACGGTGTTTAGCTCTATTGATACCTATGGCCGTTACGCCTACGGCAACCAGCCGCGCATCGCCGCCTGGAACCTAGCTCGCCTGGCCGAAGCTCTCTTGCCTTTGCTACCTAATACAGGCCAACAAGCATCTGCCTTGGCCGAAGCAGAACTCTCCCTATTCGCGCCCGTGTATGAAAAGGCCTGGACGGAGGGGATGCGCGCTAAGCTTGGTCTGCACGGCGAGCAAGCGGATGACACGCCGCTTTTCGCAGACCTGCTTAAACTCATGCAAAGCCACCGGGCCGACTATACGACTACTTTTCTCGCCCTAACCTATAATGACTTCGCCAATTCCGCCCTGTTCGCCAGCGCTGAGTTTGCACAGTGGCGTGGACGTTGGCAGCTGAGGCAGGCGCAGCAAGAGAAAAACGACCTGTCGGCACACGAACTGATGCTCACAGCGAACCCTGCCCTCATACCGCGCAACCACCGCGTAGAAGAGGCCCTGCAAGCGGCAGAGCAAGGCAACTTAAACCTTGTAGAACGGCTCTTAGCTGCACTCGCCAAGCCCTTCGCGCATTCGGCAGAGCAATCTTTCTACCGCGAGCCCTCAGGCTTGCCTTACCGCACCTTTTGCGGCACATAACTGCTTGGAACGGCTCGCATCATCTATTATGGTCGTACTGAAGGCGCAGACTAAACCCCACTTAGGGAATAGCCTGCGCCTAAACATATTCGCCGCTTCATTACTTAAAGAGCTTCTTCAAAACGTCCCATATACTAAATGTCACTCTGCTATACACCCGGTTATATGCCGCCTTTTTGGGATTAGTGAGCCACCCCCATCCCCGCGGAGCCTTAATCCCGAAGTTATGCCTAGCGATGCGTTTTAGGCTAGTCCTTGCGGATAAGCTCTTCTTAAGACTCGGGGTACGCAACCCAAACTTCATCTTACCCAGCCCCCTTTCACTTGTGTTGAGAACGTGACCGATGCTACCCTTCCATCTCGCCCGGGTACTTCACAATTAGGCGTCTATCGCTCTGTATTCCGTGCCAGCCCCCTTATGTCCTTCTACCTCTACTCTTAAGTGCGTCTTGTTTTTTTCGCTTTGGGCCCCTACTGCTGCGCCGCCATGACTATAGCGCAAGCGACATCTGCTTGCTCTTGTCAATATTGCCACATACGCAACTACCCAAACACAGGTTCGAAAGGGATTAAGAGACTATCGCCGAATTAATGCGCTATGCCCTTTTTGTTGGGCAAGCAAAATCCGCTGCCTGCTGTGGCAGCAGACTATAGTAGGGGCCTAACTAGTTACTCTAAGGAGCAAACAAAATGAGTATGCCGGAGTTCTTTGACAATGTGAGTAAGACTGTAAGAGACGACTTGCTGGTTACAATTAAAAAGGGCGACAAGCTGTCCGTAGCGGCGGCCTGTTTCTCGATCTACGCCTATCAAACCCTCAAGAAACAGCTTGATGGCATTGATGAGCTGCGGTTTATTTTTACTTCGCCGACATTTCTGCAAGAGAAAACGCCTAGAGAAAAGCGCGAGTTCTACATACCCCGCCGCGACCGCGAGCGCTCCCTCTACGGTACAGACTTCGAAGTAAGGCTGCGCAACGAACTGACCCAAAGAGCCATCGCCCGCGAATGCGCAGCTTGGATCCGCAAAAAAGTGCAATTCCGCTCTAACCAGACAAGCGGCTATATCAGTGGTTTTATGAGCGTGAACGGAGAGATCACCACGACGTATACGCCCCTCCACGGGTTTACCACCGCTGACATCGGGTGCGAGCGGGGCAACAATATCATTAACCCCGTCAGCAAGTTTGATTCGTCGCATGCTAATGGTTACCTCAGCCTGTTCAACCACATATGGAATGACACCAACCTACTGCGTGACGTGACCGAGCAGGTCATCGACAGCATCACCGCCGCTTACAAGGAAAACGCGCCGGAGTTAATCTACTTCGTGGCGATATACCATATATTCAACGAATTTTTGGCAGACGTTTCTGAGGATACGCTGCCAAACGAGGCTACCGGCTTCAAAGACAGTAAGATCTGGCACAAGCTCTATGCCTTTCAAAAGGATGCTGCCCTGGCTATAATCAACAAGCTCGAGTCCTACAGTGGGTGCATCCTTGCCGATAGCGTCGGCCTCGGCAAAACATTCACCGCGCTTGCCGTCATCAAATATTACGAGAACCGCAACCGCTCCGTCCTCGTGCTGTGCCCCAAGAAGCTATCGGACAACTGGAACACCTTTAAGGGCAACTATGTCAACAACCCCGTCGCCCCCGACCGCCTGAGGTATGACGTTCTTTACCATACAGACCTTTCGCGGGAGCGCGGCAAATCCAACGGGCTGGATTTAGACAGGCTTAACTGGGGCAACTATGACCTTGTGGTCATCGATGAGTCACATAACTTTAGAAACGGCGGCGACTTTTATGGGGAAGACCGCCGCGAGAACCGTTACCTGCGCTTGCTGAACCGTGTCATCCGCGCAGGCGTAAAGACAAAGGTCTTAATGCTTTCGGCGACCCCAGTCAACAATCGCTTTATCGACTTGCGCAATCAGCTAGAGCTCGCCTATGAGGGCGAGGCGAGTCGTATCCATGAAAAGCTGGGGACAAAACAAACCCTAGATGAAATTTTCCGCAATGCCCAAAAGGCCTTCAATCAATGGAGCAAGCTCGACGAGGGCCATCGCACCACTGACGCGCTGTTGCGAGCGCTAGACTTTGACTTCTTCACGCTTCTCGACAGTGTGACCATTGCCCGCTCCCGCAAGCACATCGTAGATCATTACGATATGAGCGAGATTGGCGCCTTCCCTGAGCGACTAAAGCCCCTCTCCTTGCGCCCGCGCCTTAGTGATTTACCTAGCGCCATAAATTACAACGAAATCTATGACCAGCTGATGAATTTGAACTTATCGGTGTACATCCCGACTAACTTCATTTTTCCGAGCCAACTCGCGAAGTATGTCGACACCTCGCTAAATATTAACCGGGCGGGGCGCGAAATGGGCATTCGTCGTTTAATGAGCATCAACCTCTTGAAACGCCTAGAGAGCTCCGTAGAGTCCTTCCGCTTGACACTCGGGCGCGTCAAAAAACTGATTGACAATACCCTTGCCGAGATAGACGCCTTCACCCGTGGGGGCGGCTCGGTTGTAAAGTGCCAGGAACTGCTTGGCGACGAGGCCGACTTTGATGAAGATGACCGCAACACCGAGTACTTCGCTGCCCAGCACAGCCTCAAAATTAACCTCGCCGATATGGACTACAAAACTTGGCGCGATAGGCTCGCCGCGGATGCCGAAACGCTCGAGCTACTTAAATCGATGATCGACGATATTACGCCTCGACACGACACCAAGCTGCAGACCCTACTCGGGCAAATCGAGAGCAAGCTGACAAACCCCCTCAATGAGAATAACCGCAAAATCCTTATCTTTTCGGCCTTCTCCGACACGGCGGAGTACCTTTACGCCAATGTCAGCGCCTTCGTTAAGTCAAAGTTCGGGCTCGACACGGCCCTGATTACCGGCAACGTAGACGGCAAGACAACGATTAAGGGGCAGCGGGCAGCGCTTAACGAGGTGCTGACCTTGTTCTCCCCGATTTCAAAAGATAAACATCTGCTTATGCCACACAGTCGCGACGACATCGCCGTGCTAATCGCCACGGACTGCATCTCAGAAGGCCAAAATTTGCAGGATTGTGATTACTGCATCAACTACGATATTCACTGGAACCCCGTGCGCATTATTCAGCGGTTTGGGCGAATCGACCGTATCGGCAGCCGCAATGCCGTTATTCAGCTTGTCAATTTCTGGCCTGACCTGGATTTAGATGAGTATCTTGCCCTCAAAGGGCGGGTTGAAACAAGGATGCGAATTTCCGTAATGACCGCCACCGGCGATGACGACCTTATCAACACCGAGGAAAAAGGTGACCTTGAATACCGCAAGGCACAACTACAGCAACTTCAAGAAAAAGTCATGGACATTGAGGATATACAATCGGGCATCTCCATTATGGACTTGGGGCTGAACGAGTTTAGGCTGGACCTACTGGCCTACGTTAAACGCGTCGGCAATATGGACACCCTGCCCTTAGGTCTGCACGCCGTTGTGCCTGCCTCAGCAGACTGCCCTCCGGGCGTAATATTCGTCCTTAAGAACCGCAATAACAGCGTAAACCGCGATATGCAGAATCGCCTGCACCCCTTTTACATGGTCTACATGGGCACAGCAGGCGACGTCATCTGCGACCACCTTTCGCCTAAGAAATTGCTCGATAGATTCCGCAATCTGTGCAAAGACAAGTCGACGCCCGTGGTGGATGTTTGCCGTACCTTCAACGCCGAGACCAAGGACGGGCGCGATATGCGGCACATTTCTTCGTTACTGACGGCTGCGATTAAATCAATTATCGAAGTAAAAGACGAAAGCGACCTCGACAGCCTCTTCCGCCCCGGCGGCACGTCCGCCTTACATACCACCATCAGCGGACTAGACGACTTTGAGATGATATGCTTCTTAGTGGTGAGGTGACATTATGTTAGAGTTACCCCGTTCAACTGAGGTGAACCGCCGTGTGCCGAAAGAAAAGCTCTACGCGCACGCAACCCTAACCACAGAGGTGCGCGACCTAGTGAAAGACCAGGTAGAATCCGTCGTCTGGCGCAACAAACTGGCGGAGAATACGGCTGGCATCGCCACCGGCGAAACAGTGAAAGAGCTCCAAGTTTTTGCGGTAACCCTGCGTCAGCGTGGGCTAGATAAACGCGTCCTGCAGGTCATCGCCAAGGCCATACCCTACAAGATACTGTTTGTGCTCATCTTTGGCGACGAAGCACAAGCGTGGATCGAAGTGGCCGGCACGTTTTACCACACCGCATGGCTCGCAGTCGACAGTCTGCCGCTGAAGTTCACGGGGCTTAATCTAGACGCCGTCTATGAGAACTTAGCCCGACAGGTAGCGGGCGGTAAGCTCGGCGAAGCCGGCAACATCGCCGCAGCCGTAGCCCGTGACAAACAAAGGCAAAAACTCGAACGCGCCATTGCCGCCTTACAGAAGAAATCGCTGCGCGAAAAGCAATTCAACAGACAAGTCGAACTAAACGACGAGCTGAAACGACTGCGAAAAGAATTGGCGGGGCTAGGATGAGTGCCTAACAAATACCAGCAGCACTCTCGCCCGTAAAGTCAGCTTCTAAGCCACGCAGGTATGGCAGTTAGCGCAGCCTATAGTTGCTAGACTGCCCTCATAAAGGAGGAGTAAACCCATGTCTATTAAAATGAAATTCGAAACACCAGACCTTACCGCCGCCAACGTGGCGAAAATAGCCGCACTGTTTCCCGGGGTGGTTGCCGAGGGCAAGGTTAATATTGATCTGCTACGCACCATGCTCGGCGATGACGTGCACGGCGACGAAGCCTACGAGTTTACATGGGTGGGCAAGCGCGCCGCCATTGCCGAAGCAGGCCGCCCTATAAATAAGACACTACGTCCGGTGGTTGATGACGAGACCCTGCCTGCGGGTGCAGACAGTCAGGGTGAACCCTATTGCAGCAGTGGCAGCCGCGACTGGGATACTACAGAAAACCTTTACATCGAGGGCGATAACCTGGATGTGTTGAAATTGTTACAAGAGAGCTACCTCGGCAAGGTGAAGATGATCTACATCGACCCACCGTACAACACGGGCAATGATTTTGTTTATCGCGATAACTTTGCCGTGAACCGTGCGGACTACGAGGCAGACTTGGGCGTATTCGATGAAGAAGGGGGCAAGTTGTTTAAGAATACCGACACCAACGGGCGCTTCCACTCCGACTGGTGCAGCATGATGTACCCAAGACTGGTGCTGGCGAGGAACATGCTGAGGGAAGATGGGGTTATTTTTATTAGTATAGATGATGGGGAAGTACATAATCTACGAAAAATATGCGATGAAGTATTCGGTACAGTAAATTTCATCGCCAACATCTTATGGCAAAAACGGACATCCCCAGATGCACGAAAAGTACTAAGTGATGGACACGAACACATTTTATTGTATGCAAAGAGTTCGACTTTAATCGACGAAGCATTCAATTATCTGTCCTTGGAAAAGGATGATGCAAATGATTACAAAAATCCAGACAATGACCCTCGCGGAGCATGGCGCTCTACGGACTTTGGTGCTCAAGGTTATCGCCCGAATCAAATGTACAAAATTACAACACCTACCGGCAAAGAGTATAGTCCATCTGAAGGAAGATGCTGGAAAAACGTTGAGGATGTCTTTCTGAAATTACTCACTGACGGGAGAATATGGTTTGGGGCTGATGGGAATGGTGTGCCCCGCAAAAAAGTTTTTTTAAGTGAAAAAGAAGGAAAATCTATTTGGACATGGTGGACAAATAGCGAAGTGGGGCATACGCAAGAAGCGACGCAGGCTTTTGCTGCACTTCTGGGGTCAAAAACTATCTTTGATTATTCAAAACCTGTACGTTTGATAAGGCGAATGGTCGAATTGGCATCAAATAGCGGCGATGTCATCCTCGACTTCTTCTCCGGCTCCGCCACCACTGCCCATGCGGTGATGCAACTGAACGCCGAGGACGGCGGCAAGCGCAAATTCATTATGGTGCAATTACCGGAGCTTTGCGCACCGGACAGCGAAGCGGCGAAAGCGGGCTACAAGAACATCTGCGAAATCGGCAAAGAGCGCATACGCCGGGCGGGTGACAAAATCAAAGCTGAAGTTGGCTTGACCGCCCAAAACCTAGATATTGGTTTTCGTGTTCTAAAACTCGATGACACCAACATGAAGGACATCTACTACGCAGCGGGCGATTACACGCAGGACTTTGTTACCTTGCACGAAAGCAACATCAAGCCCGACCGCACAGATATGGATTTGCTCTTTGCCTGCCTCTTAGACTGGGGGCTGCTACTTTCTCTGCCGCACACGCAGGAGCAAATTGATGGCTTCACTGTTCATACCTACAAAGGCGGGGACCTAGTAGCCTGTTTTGCAGACCGTATCAGCGAAAAGGCAATCCGCGAGATAGCGAAGCGCCAGCCTACCCGCGTCGTTTTCCGCGACTCAGGCTTCGGCAGCTCGCCGGATAAAATAAACGTGTTTGAGATTTTTAAGCTGCTCGCGCCGAATACGACTGTCAGGGTGATCTAGGAGGTGACGATGAATGAAGCTGCAATTTAGGCATCAGGCTTTTCAGGCGGACGCAGCAAGGGCGGTCTGCGATGTGTTTGCGGGCCAGCCCTTTCACACGCCGACCTACCTCGTAGACCCCGGCCTAGGGCAAATCAAGATGGAAGCTGACCAGGCCTTCACGGGCTTTAACAACGCGCCTATCGCCCTAGGCGACGCTCAGATTCTAGAGAATATACGCGCCATACAGCGCGCTGGCCAAATCAAGCCGTCCGAGGCACTTGAAGGTCGCTACAACCTGACTATCGAGATGGAGACTGGCGTGGGCAAGACCTACACCTATATCAAGACCATGTATGAGCTCAACAAGCGGTACGGCTGGAGCAAATTCGTCATTGTCGTGCCGAGCGTCGCTATCCGCGAGGGGGTATATAAGTCGTTCCAAATAACCGAGGATCATTTTGCCGCAGACTACGGCACTAAAATACGCTACTCCATCTATAATTCGGCGCGATTAACCGAGATTGACCGTTTTGCCTCCGACAGCGCGATTAATGTCATGATCATCAACAGCCAAGCGTTTAATGCCAGAGGCAAGGACGCGCGGCGTATTTATATGAAGTTAGATGAGTTTCGCTCTCGCCGCCCCATTGACATCTTAGCTAAGACGAACCCTATTCTCATCATCGACGAGCCGCAGTCGGTAGAGGGCGCGGCTACCAAGGAGCGACTTAAAGAGTTTACTCCGCTGATAACGCTGCGCTATTCGGCGACCCATCGGCCGGACAGCGTCTATAATATGGTTTACCGCCTTGACGCGCTCGAAGCCTATAACAAGAGGCTAGTTAAGAAGATTGCCGTTAAGGGCATCTCTGTTTCTGGCAGCACGGCTACCGAGGGCTATGTCTACCTACAGAGCATCAATCTCTCTAAGGGTAACCCCAAGGCGACGATAGAGTTCGACGTAAAAGGCAAATCCGGCATCCGCAAGGCGGTAAAAAATGTAGACGAGGGCTACCGTCTGTATGACAACTCCGGCGAGATGGCTCAGTACCAGGACGGTTACACTGTTATGCGGATCGACGGCAGAGATTCGTCTGTAGAATTCACCAACGGCAAGAAGCTTTTTGTGGGCGACGTCATCGGCTCGGTCAACGAGGAGCAGCTGCGCCGCATTCAGATCAGAGAAACTATCCTCTCGCATATCGAGCGCGAGCGCGAGTTGTTTGCCAAGGGCATCAAGGTGCTGTCGTTGTTCTTCATTGACGAAGTGGCGAAGTACAAACAGTACGACGCCCAGGGCCATGCCACCGGCGGTACTTACGCCCAGGTCTTTGCGGAAGAATATAACGAGATTACTGGCTCTATGCAGCTTCGGCTGGAAGATTCCCCAGATTATATAACATACCTGGCGGGCATCCCTGTGGAGCGAACACATGCCGGGTATTTCTCTATTGACAAACAGAGCGGTCGCATCATTGATAGCAAGCTCGGAGACAGAAGGGAACGCACCTCCGACGATGCCGATGCCTACGACCTTATTATGAAGGACAAGGAGCGCCTGCTTGACCGCAGCGAGCCTGTGCGGTTTATCTTTAGCCACTCTGCCCTGCGCGAGGGTTGGGATAACCCAAATGTGTTCCAAATTTGCACCCTGAAGCAAAGCGGTAGCGATGTACGCAAACGGCAGGAAGTCGGGCGCGGTTTGCGCTTAGCCGTCAATCAAAGCGGCGTGCGTATGGACGAGAATGTTCTCTCGCGCGATGAGATCCACAACGTCAATGTGCTGACCGTTATCGCCAATGAAAGCTACGACAGCTTTGCCAAGGCCTTGCAAGCTGAGCTTGCGGAGGCGGTCTCTGACCGCCCGCGCAAAGTCGAGGCGCAGCTGTTTGCCGAGAAATTTGGCAAGGTTACCGCTTTGGTAATTTACGAAAGCATGATTAAAAATGGCTATGTCCAGCGCGGTGAATTGACCGAAGCATACTACGAAGCGCGTAAGAACGGTGCGTTTGAATTGCCAATAGAAGCTGCCGCCCGCGCCACCGAAGTTCGCGCCGTGCTTGATTCCGTCTATGACCCAAGCGCTAACAAACCAGTTAATGCCCGCCATAACAATGTCGACATAACCCTAGACAAAAACAAAATGAACAGCCGCGCCTTCCAAGAACTCTGGTCGCGCATCAACAGCAAAAGCTACTACATCGTCAATTTTGACGAAGCCCAACTGATCGAGAAAGCTATCGCGGGGCTAGACGCTAGGTTGCAAGTGCCCAAGGTTTACGTCAATGTGGAGCGAGGCGAACAAGCCAGGACCATCGAGTCCAAAGAACAACTGCAGGCAGGCGCGGCATTTGTTCGCGCAGAAATAGTGCGCGAGGAAGCAGCGCCTAGCACTACGCTAAAGGCGAATAGCACCGTTCGCTACGATCTTATTGGCAAAATCGTCAACGAAACAGGGCTGACACGAAAAGCGGTAGCCGCAATCTTGATCGGCCTAAAAAAGTACGTGTTTGACCAGTTCGCCGACAACCCCGAAGAGTTTATTCTGCGTGCCGCCAATATTATCAACGAGGAAAAGGCCACGGCAATTATCCAGCATATCACCTACGATAAACTGACCGCCGCATTCGACACCACTATTTTCACCGAGTCCGGCCTAAAAAAAGGCGCCTTGGGCGTAAACGCCATGGCCGCCAAAAAACATTTATACGACTACGTCCTCTACGACTCCAATATCGAGCGCGACTTTGCCGCCAAACTAGAGGCCCATAGCCAAGAGGTCGAAGTCTATGTCAAGCTGCCGCGGGGCTTTTACATTAGCACTCCCCTCGGCAAGTACAACCCCGACTGGGCAATCGCCTTCTACAAAGGCACGGTGAAGCACATTTTCTTTGTCGCGGAAACAAAGGGCACTATGTCCCCCGTGGACATGCGTGAGATTGAACAAACGAAGGCCGACTGCGCCCGCGCGCATTTTCGCGCCATTAGCGGCGCCACAGTAATATACGATGTTGTGGATAGCTATGAGCAGTTATGGAATCTGGTGCAGAAATAGACGCCAAGGCTACGCTAGCCCCGCACCCTGTGGCGCAGGGAAGAACGCTGCAAGAGAGGTGGCTTTATGCCGCATAGTATTCGAGAGTTGTTAAATGAGTTGCCTGGAGAGGTAGTATACCAACACAGGCTAGCTGCTCGATCTGCCCTCCTTGATGAAATACCTAGAAATATCCACAGAAAGCTGTATCTCCCCCTACGTCATGAGTTCCCCCAAGGCCTTTATTCCCATCAGACTAAGGCCATTAGACAAAGCCTGTCAGGTCGACACGTAGCCCTTGCCACGTCAACTGCATCGGGAAAGTCACTTTGTTTCGTTTTGCCCACCCTCGACGCCCTGTTGAGGGATCCTCAGGCGTGTGCTCTGTTTGTGTACCCACTAAAAGCACTATCTGGCGACCAACTCGAATTGATTACACATTGGGCAGAACGAGTTGGGCTAACAAGCCAAGTCTTTCGGCTAGATGGCGATATTAAGGGTGAAGAGCGAAATCAGGCCCTAGCACGCGGAAGATTATTTATCTGCACTCCTGATATACTTCACACCACCATCCTCAGACGCAACCTTGATGAGCATTACACGCGGATCTTTAAAAACCTTGCCTATGTAGTTCTGGATGAGTGCCATGTTTATGATGGGGTTTTTGGCAGTCATATGGCGCTCGTTGTTCGGCGTCTCAGGCAGGTGTGCAGGAACCATGGCAGCTCACCTCGATTTATCGTAGCAAGCGCTACCATCGGACAACCGCATGAACACGTCAGCAACCTCATCGGGACAGATGCAGTCGACCTCATCACCGAGGACATGAACGGCAGTCCCACGGCAGAACGGGATTACTTCATGGTGAACCCCGCCAACACTGAGAGTTCATACGGATACATCATGAAGCTCACCCGGGAGCTTGTTAAGCGAGTCACCCAATTTGTGGTATTCTGCAACTCGCGCAAGGAAGTCGAACAATACGCTTTGAGTTTACGTCAGGATTCCCCGAAAATGCATGATAGCATCATGCCCTACCGGTCGGGATACGAGTCTTCGGATCGATCTGCGATAGAGCGGGCACTCCGGCAGAAAACCCTCCTCGGCGTTTTCTCCACCTCTGCCCTCGAAATGGGCATCGACCTACCTAATCTTGATATCTGCGTTATGGTCGGGTTACCCAACAGCCAAGTCAGCCTCATTCAGCGTGCTGGTCGCGTAGGCAGGCGGCGCCCCGGAGCTGTAATCATTTGTGGCAAGGAAACCCCGTTTGATGAGTATTACTTCAAAAGGCCCGCTGATCTTTTTAAGCGGGCCCTAGAACAAACCACCGTCAATCTGTCAAACCCGAATCTTCTCATTTCACACTATGCCTGTGCGAGGATTGAAGGGGGAGATTTTGAGAATCCTCGTCTGGACCCCGATATTTTTGGCCGAGAGTTTATAAATATAGCCAAACAAGTGCATCAGTTTGATTACGCGCAGGACATTCTCTATGACCAGGAGCCGCACTTTAAGATTAGCATCAGATCGATTGATGACCCGGTCTATAAACTTGGCTACGGCCACAGCACCATAGAAATACCCTTAGGGCAAATAACCTACTCTAGATTGATGCGCGAGGCCTACCCTGGTGGAATATACCTGCACCTAGGAACCCGCTATCGGGTAAAAAAGGTCATCTTCGGCAAACGCGAAGTGCTTGTCGACCGGCGTTGCCCCTTTGCTTCCACAAAACCTAGGCTTGAATCATGGGTTAAACCTAAAACAACACTTCGCAAAGGCGCGGTGCGATCATGGCCAAGCATTGACGTAACAGAATCCACCCTCAGCATAACGGAAAAGATCACGGGATACCTAGAGAAGTCAGCCTCAGAAGAGAGAGAGGTGGTGTATAAGCAGCCTCTGATGCGGTACTTCGTCACTTCTGGCATAGTCATAAAAATAAAAGGGCTCTCTAGACTGACGCATGGATCTATAGTGGGCTTCGCTAATGCTATCGAAAACTCATACCCCATTGTCTACCGCTGCGCTCGCGCCGACATTGGGAGCTATGCCTGGAGCAAGGAAGAGCACGAAGGACATATTTACCTGTATGATGCCACTCCTGGCGGACTGGGCATCACCTCATCTGCCCTCGCCCATTTTGAGAAGCTCGTCGAGACTGCACTTGATGGCGTGATCAGTTGCGAATGCAGCCTAGACGAAGCCGCCTCTATCCATGGCTGTATAAAATGCGTTAAGTCCAATATGTGGCTGCGCTACCCGAACAGCACCCGGGCAGATACTTTATTTCTTCTAGAAGAAATTCTCAGGGTAGTCACGCAATCGGCAGCGGAGATTACTTTGCCGCAAGATCGTAGACCTCCGTCTCCATCGCAGCGGAACAAGTATGGCCGAACAGTGTTAGCTAACGGATCCGTAGTTTACACTGGTGCGGGCCACGAGGCAGTAGTGATAAGCAGTACCCCCATGGAGTCTACTATAAGTCCTGGGGAGAGGTTGTATCTAGTTCAAGGCGCCATGGGGGAATCTAAATCATTTATAGGCAGCAAGCTAACGCTGATACAGGGAATGGTTGAACTCTGGTGCGTCAACTGCGGTGCCGATTCCATCTCCATGGAAGATGCAGTATGTCCGATTTGTGCAGAAAAGCTGATTTAAGGGAGGAAGATGGCGATGGATGAAGTAATCCGAATCATCGGAGGGTCGGGCTTTACAGTAGCGCATGAACATCTGGCACACCCCCGGGCATCGCGCATGTTGCCTTGCCCTGAAGTGCATCATCTTATCGCCGAATATGTGGCGAAAACGTATTCGGGCCAGCTCTTCAGGCACCAGGCCCTAGCAGTACAAGCTGCCCTAAAGGGGCAGAATGTCGCCCTAGTTACAGGTACTGCCTCAGGTAAGACCCTGAGCTTTGCCATCCCAGTATTTGACGAGCTGCTTAGAAACAAGCAGTCAAGAGCCATGTTCTTTTATCCCACCAAAGCCCTAGCAGGCGATCAACTCAAGTCCCTGCAAGCGCTTGCGGCAGCTTTAGGAATGCCGGGAACTGTTTTTAGATTCGATGGAGACACCTCCACCGATGACCGCAAACGGGCGCTTACCAGTGGCCGGCTACTCCTGTGCACGCCAGATGTATTGCATACGACAATGCTTAAACGCCATAAAGAAACTCTTTACCACGAGTTCTTCGCCAACCTGAGATCCATTGTGCTAGACGAATGCCACATTTACAGTGGCGCTTTCGGTAGCAACATGGCCTTTGTGCTCAGGCGTCTACGGCAGGTGTGTCAGTCCAAAAACTCACCCCTCCAGTGGTTCGCCGCCAGCGCCACCAGCTCAGACTCGGGCAACCACCTCAAACTACTCACCTCGGAAACGTTCACTATCATCGACGAAGCGGAGAACGGCGCTCCCTCCGGAGGCAGAAGATACATCCTTGCTAATTGTGTGAATGAAGCTCAGGTTTCTTCCGTTAATCATCTCATTGCCACCTTGGCCACCGAAAAGAAGAAATTTATCGTCTTTTGTCAGTCGCGCCGACTTACTGAGCAGTTCTACCACGAACTGACCTCGGCTCACCCAGCAATTATGGGCACAGTGATGCCATATCGCTCGGGCTACGAACCAACAGATCGACAAGACATAGAAGACTCCATACGAGACAACCGCCTGGTAGGCGTCATATCGACATCAGCACTTGAACTAGGCGTTGATCTGCCGGAGATGGAATATTGCATTCTCATTGGCCTGCCCACGACGGCAATTAGCCTTATGCAGCGCACTGGTCGCGTCGGTAGGAATCCGGGCCAGCAGGGCAAGGTTATCATTTTCCCCTCAGACAATGCTGTGGATGACTACTATCGTCGACACCCAGACAAGATCTACACACGCCCCTTGGAGAAACTAGTTCTACACATCGATAACCGTCAGTTGATCCTCTCGCATTTCGCTTGCGCCAGATATGAGAGTCAAAGTTTCGACAGCCCAGACCTCGACAGCAATATTTTTGGGCCAGATTTCGTAGAGTTGGCGTCTACTGTAAACAACCTCGATACCGTCGATGACATCCTAGTCAGCAGTGACCCACACTCAATGTTGGGGATTCGCGGAATCGGCGACCCCACGTATGAAATATACACTAGCGGTGGCGAAAAGCGCCTAGGCACTATAACTTGGTCACAAATACTTAGAGAGGCCTATCCTAAAGCTGTATACAGGCACATGGGCGAAGCCTACAGAGTAGAGCGCATTCTATCCCGCGATTGCGTAGTCAAGGTCAAAAAAGAGAATCGCAACCATAGTACTTCCCCGGTAGGACACGTTTTTGTACGCGAACGCACTGGCGCGGGGGCAACGGTCTATAGGCGTGCAACATGGATAGACAAGGTTGAGCTCCTCCACACCAACATGGTTGCAACAACAGTAACAAGTGGCTTTAGAGAAAAGATTAACGGGCGATGGGTGCAAGAGAAGTATCAAGCACCTCTGCAACGTCGGGTTTTCTCTGAAGGTGTCTGGTTCAAACTGCTACCGGGCTTTGGCGAGGTCACTCGGTCAGGTCTCAACACCTTTGTTCACGCGCTCTCCAGCGCATATGCCATATACATGCCGTGTGACACTGCTGAGTTAGCCACTCATTCTATGCGCAAACCAGATGGCAGTTCTTGCATGTATGTATTTGATACCACTTCGGGGGGACTCGGTATCTCAGCAGGCCTCTTCGACTGCTTTCAACAGCTACTGCCTATGGTAGAGGAGAGGCTATCCACCTGTGGCCACTGCGATACCGACCGCTTCAATAGTGGTTGCCCTGCGTGCGTCCAAGGACCCCGTTGGTATGACGACAATGACCACCTAAATAAGAGCGAGGCGCTTGCGATCCTGCGAAATCTCTGCAAAGTACTGTCCGCAGCAAATCCCGATATCATGGTCTCCTCTGCTTATCGTCATCGTGAACAAGGTGGGCTAACCTCCATTTCTGACATGGGGAACGCCGAGATGCCCCAGAAATTCGGAGCCCCCGTTTATAATCGCGGCGCCGTCGTTCGCCTACCTTCTGGACTCGAAGGGACTGTATGTGAGGCATTCGACGAGGCCGGCCAAATGACCTATGTGCTTGAGCTGCCAAATGGGCGCCAAATCCGTATTCGCGACATGGGTCTCGTGCTCGTCTCTGGGGATCACCACCTGCGATGTGGTTGCTGCGGAAGTGAGTGTGCCCATGATACCCGCTACTGTCCAAACTGCATGGCAGAAGTCGGATAGAACTATTTAGCAAGAAGCTGCGCTACACCGATGGCGCATGGCACGCTGACGCCGTGATTATCTGCAGCAGTCGACTTTCCAAACGCTCCTTTTCTCCGCTCGCATTAGTGGCAAATCGCAAAAGAGGTAAATCAATCTGCGCCAAAATCCTATCTTTGACTTGATCCCGCTCCAATTGCTTGGCAACTTGTTGGTGATATCTAAAGCCGTCCACTTCAATTGCCAAAACGGGCTCTTTATCCATTCTGTTATAAATGAGGAAATCCACATGAGAACAAGGGTGCGCAGCAAATCCTTGTTCTCGCTCATTTAGCCCCGCCATGTCCTTTACAATCATGGCCAACGGAACATGCAGCGCGACCTTAAACGAGGCAAATTCTTGCTTTGCCAGCACTTCCTCAACAAGCTCGTTAAATAAATTTTCTGACTGAAATTGCGATACCTTCTTTGTCTTGATAGCCCTCAGCTGCAGTAGCTCTGCATACTCACTATATAGCATATCGAATACGGAGGCCTTCGTGCTTTCAACCGCTTGTCCACCCGCACTATTGTAAGTCATGTAGCGTATTAAATCTCCCAGATGTGTCCCGTGTTGCCGCGATATGTTGTCGGACGTGACGACTATAAACTTTTTCACCGCCCGCGAAACTGCAACATTTATCAAGTTGGGTTGATCAATAAAGTCGTTGACCTCATTAGACACCGTGGAAAAAACAATGATTTGTTTTTCTCGTCCTTGAAATTTATGGATTGTGTCTGCTTCTATCCCCTCAACAGCTACCATTTTTCTTAACTCAGCAACATGGTCACGATAAGGCGCGATAAGGCCGACCTCGCTGCCGCCACATGACTCCACAGCGCTATCTCTTAACACTTCATCGCGTACAACTTCGATCTGCCGAAGATTGTACCAACCAGTCCCTATCCTGCGTGCATGATTTCCTGGTGCTGTTCGATAGACCTGAAGCGCTTTCTCATCGCTAGCCGCATTAGTCATGACTATTAACTCATTATTGTAAAATTTCTCATTGCAATACCGGATTATCTGGGGGTGACAGCGGTAATGCTCTCGCAACAGCGTCCGGGCTACCCGTTGCTCGTACAGTGCCACCAAAGATGAAAGAATACTGTGCTTCGAAAAGTCATAAGCGCTACTTATCTGCAAAACTTGCCGCAGCTGATTGCTCTTGTGCTCCACATCCTGCGATACGATTTGCGGCAATTGTTTTAAATCCCCGACAATAACGGCCTTCTTGCAACAGGACATGGCTAAGGCGGCAGTGGCTAAATCGACCTGCGAAGCTTCATCTATTATAAGATAGTCGAAGATGAAGTTCTCTGCCATGCTGTTCCGAATGGAATGCGTTGTGCTTAAAATTACAGGATAATGCTCCACGAAGGCGTGAAATTGAGCCTTGTACTCCTTAAGAAAAAACTCCCGCCTGCCGCGCTCCCTGTATCGCGTAGACAGGGCGGCACGAAAGACGTCTACAGAAAGATTGATCGATTGCTGCATCAGGCTATCAAAATCCGTTGCGCGTAAACGTCCTTCTAATGCAGCGATCTTTTGCTTATGCTCCTGTATGGTCCGTTCATAATACAAATGATTTAAGGAATACGTTATGGCGGGCTGCGCCTTCGTCAGTATTGCGAAGTTGTGTATTCCATAATAAAAGAATAGCCTAGCTCTATTTGGCCAACTCATTAAGCTTCCCTGCTCAATTAATTGGCGATATTCGACTAAAAACTCCAATATATTTCTCCCTAGCCAATGTCTCCGTAGCGAGAACATTTTAAGGGGAATTAGCTCACCGCCTTGCTCACTCAAAAAATGGCTCTGTTCCGTTTCTAACCTCGCAAGATGCTCTCGCACACTCGCCGATTCATTGCGTATTTTTAGAAGAGCGGCCACCTCTGGGACAGTTTTGCGAAGTCGATCTGCGCTTGTAGTTAAGTCCTTCTTCGTGCGATCCCAGGCAGACAAATCTAGCGCACATCCCGTACTGCCCTCAAAAAAGCGTTTCTGATTTTCTTGATGGCCCAAAGATGCCGCAATGAAGTCATACCCATCTTTTTTTAGTTTCTCCATCACATTATCTATGGCCGCGTTATTGCTAGAGACCACTGCGACAGTTTGTCCGCGGCACACTGCATTGGCAATTATATTGAGTATGGTCTGTGTTTTGCCAGTTCCAGGTGGCCCCTCAATGATACTGATGGAATTGTTTAGGGCCTGCTCAACCGCCTTCTTTTGACTCAAGTTAAATCCAAATGGGAAAATGACCTCTGAGACGTCTGCCGCTTTTTTTATTTTGGCAGCACTAAGATACGTAGCAAGCACGCTTTTAGGATTTATTCGCCCCATTTTCTGATATTGTTCCCCCAACAGCGATTGTCCTTGCTCTGTAACATTTAATTGCTGGGCGACTCCTGCAAGATATGTGAAAACTGTGCCCTCTTTTGACGCCGCCACACATATCTCATGGTAGCTTACCCGATGGCGCGGTAGACAAGTGGTGGTCCCTTTTGAATTAATGACTCGAACGTATTCGCCAAAGTCGTCGACTCTGACAAGTTGTTCAGCCGGCACGTCGTCGATGCATACAATTGTGTCTGCTAGGTTGATTGGCTTAGGATTGCTCAGCACACGCACGCGATCCTGTGCATACTCGTATGGCTTGCTGCTGCCATAAAAAACTACGCGGACCCGCGCGCCAACAAATGTTATCTTTTGCACCTGGGCGCTTTTGTCCTCATATATATCTGTTGTGCTCGACTTTATAAGAATAAGACGATTCACTCTGCACCTCGCTCTCCTGTATCCTCCGCGTAATTACGCACTACTTTGACCACAGCGCGGTAAGCTCTCCATACTTCGCGAGGGCGGCCTGGCCTAACTCAGTCAGCGAATATACCCCTCGCCCCATGCGCTGAAACCACCCGTAGACATTGCGATAGAGAGTGGCCCAAGTATTGGGATTCGTGGTGAATTTGCGTAGCTGCGCTGCTGTCAGTGGCCCATGAATGGATAAGAGGTAGGCCATGCGCAAGGCGTGCTCACGGTAGGCCGTCATAAGCTCTTGCCCAGTCGTGCCTGCCGTGTTTAGATCGAGACTACGCTCGGACGCTTCTGTGCCCATCGCCTTGCGGGCCTTGGCATTGCGCCGCCCCGTGAACGGCTGTGGAGACAGTGCCAGCTCTACATGCGGCGGACTGCACAAGGGATCAACTAACAATAACCCTAGCTCCAGTCTGCGCAAGAGCTGCAGCACTCCCCGCCAGCGACCAGACCTCAGGCCGCGTTGCGGCCTAAACACGGCAACATAGACCGCGTCCGCTACTTGTTGACGCCTTGTGGCTTGAACTAAGGCATGGAGCCCTAAGGTCAGCTTAAGCTCTACGGCTACTAGTTCTTCTCCGCGCATGCACACAAGGTCGCAGTGCTTTACCTCTGTACGCACCACATAGCCCTGCCTCTGCCAGTATTCCACTATCGGTGCGGAGAGGTCGCTTTCCTTCAGTTTGCTACGCATCAAATCTCCCTTTCAGTCTAAGTTGTAAAAGAACAGGCAGACTCACACCTCACATACTGAATGTGTCTCTCGTCAAGCAGCAGGCTCCGTCCCTAGCGCAAGAGACTGGGGGGCTTGCGTAGCTCTGTCCCCTGTTCAAAACTATAGGCCAAGCGTATAAGTGTTGTTTCTTCGTATGCGCGGGCGGTAAAGGTAAGCCCTAAGGGCTTGCCCTCGGTAGTGTAACCTGCCGGCACAGTGATAGATGGATAGCCCGCCTTGGCGGCGATGGCCGCGGTAAAGATCGCATCGGGGTCTAGTTCAGCTATGCTGTTCAAACGTGGCCCGCTCTTGTCTAGCGCCGCAAAGATGCTAATTTCATGCATCGCTCATCCTCCTTCTCAGCTAGAATTTACCTCGCCACAAATACACCCCGTAATATTTCTCTGTGGATGCGCCATATCCCTTTGCTAAGATTATGGAGGGCAGATGGCCGCCAATTTAACAAGGGAGCAGACACATGATACATGTCCGCTCCCTTGACTTAACTTAGCTATTTTTTACTTAAACTCTTTCGATGCTGCATTCATGGAAGATGAACGGAAAGTAATCTTTTTGATTGGCATCTTGTCTTTAAGAAGCTCGTAGAAGAGCTCACATAGATTCTCGCATGTCGAGACTTTTTTAGTCACAACGACTCTGTACTCCGGGTATGACCAGGCAAGAGCGTGGTCAATCTTTTTCAGCGGGATACAGTGCTCTGGATCATTGGTGATGCCTTCCTTTTTGTAGACAGCAAGGACGGCCTCAAGAAGTGGGTCGCCTTCTTGAAACAATGTTGCATGGTGGAAATGGTCGCAAACTTCCCATGCCTTTTTGACCCCATCTTTACAGGAGTGAGCAAAGCCAGTTACTGGGTCGACGGTGTCTTCAAGCTCTATCGTCAATAAGCCTGAGTGCCCATGCAGGTGCTTTGCCTCTCTCGGCCAGTTCATAAACCTATGTGCGTACTGGAAATCGAGGTTTACGATTGATGTGTACTTGTCGTTTGGCAAGTTAATGACCTCCTTCATTTTGTTTTCACTTATATTCGAAAGGCACCCGAGACAGATGCCTTCAAATATACCACTTGGTCATCGACATGAAATGTCTTCAGTTCCAAAGGGTAGGCCAAAGCGGCTTGTTTGCAAGCTGCGAACCTATATGGGATAATTATTACTAGATCGCATTAATTATTAAATCGTAATTGCTACAATCTAAGTATATACGCACCGCAAAAAAAAGCAATAGCGAGTTAAAAATTTAAGATGCCCCGCCCTAAACGTCCCTCGACATGGCCCCGCCGACAAGGCTCGCGACAAACATCAACGCGAATCCGAGCGTGTATAGCTGCCAAGAGCCAACCGCATCAAAAAATAACCTCGCGATTTGTGCCGCCAACGGAATAACTGGCAGATAGTAGAACTGCGTCAAGCGACCGAAGGCATTCGGCCAAAACTCTCCTCGCAAATACGCTTGGTATATCACGAGCAACAAAACAGCGAAGGCAGGAACTTGCAACAGCATGGCATTCTTCAGAGCCGAGTCTTGCGGGTTACGCAACCTGTAGCTTAAATATCCCCACAGGCCGAGCAGAACTGCGCTGAGTAGTTGGAAGTGAGCCTGCAAGACCGTTAGGAATGCCGCATTAAGAACAAACCCTATCAAAAATGGCGTGAGACCGAGAAGCATGAGTAGCCGCGTTCGTGGCACCTTAATTCCCCCTCATTTCGTTTTGCTATACTCCGTCACCACAATCAAGCTCTAGGCTACTTCAGTGGTGATTTCCGGTCGCTTCGCACCATTTTGCCATCTCTGCTATCAGGGCCAGTGGAAAATCCTTGCTGTAAGGGAACTGCACTGCACCTTTGCTGGTCTTATATTCCGTCAGCTTCTCCGCAAAATGCACTATGGCCTCGGCCCCTGGGTACAAGCCGAGATGTTTATTAAAGGCGGCGAAATGAATGATGTTTTTCGTCTTATAAAAAGTTGGCATTTGCCAGGCGATACGCTCCTTGGCCTGAGGCAGGGCACTCCTCAGCACATCACGCACGGCGATTAAGTAAGGCTGCACCGCTTCCGCCTTTGCCGCTATATAGGCATCAATTGTCTCTGGCGTAGCACTGCAATAATGCGCCTGCTGTACTTTGGCAAATTCCCTTTGGCACCCTGAACATCGCCACATAGATAACACCTCCAGTAAGTCTGCTTTTAATCAAGTTCCAAGCAACAGGGACGGAGCCTGTTGCTTGCCTGTTGTAACATTTTCTGCCACTAGAGAGCGTCTGCGTAGTATTTTTCTATTGCTTCGCGCAACCCATTGGCCTTAAAGACACGGTTGTCGTACTCGTGCTCCCACATAAATATATCTGTCTCCTTCACGCCGTCTCCAGTGATAGGGTAACCAAAATAATCCCCGCATCCGTTACCCGCCACAAATAGCAAACAATCAAGCGGCATCCAAGCGGTTACGCTGCGCAGCATGAGGTTGGTATCGATGATCTGCTGACAGGAGAACACGAAATAACTGTCCCCATCAAATTGCCGAAGCATCTCTACTAAATCGGACGGCAAACGAACACCTAGTGCTCTCTCGGCTGCTTGGATGTCGCGATTGGACGCCGGCGGGTTTAGTCTTACGTTCGGATTACCAGCCGAGACCTTTTGCACAAATTGTCTCCACATCATTTTCACCTTACCCTTATGATTTCGCCCTCATTGGGTGGCGAAAGATACTGCGTTGTAGAGCATACATACCTTAACCCCTGATTTTTCGTCAGCGGACACGAATTTACCCTCTATGGTGTCGCTGCGTCTCTATATCCTCTTCCGTTGTCAGTTTTTCTCTTGTCAAAGAGGCCTTAGCCATCTCTAGCAGGACCCTATACGGGTCCCCGAGCAAACCAAAGTGCTTGGCGAACGCCGGCTCAGTCTTGTATCCCAAACGTTTGAGAGCTCTAATCGCCTCTCGGGCCGCTTGATGCAGACAGAGCAGTTCGTACTCTACCACCATGTGCAGGTATGCGTTTTGTCGTTCGACGGGAAGTGCTTGCCCAAAAATCTCCACTGGAAATCCGTCGAAGGTGAACCTGCAGATGGTTGTGGGCAAACCCTGCACCTGTTCATCAACTAAGCTGAAATCTAGAAAGCGACCGAACGCAGACTCTAATACTTCCCTAAACTCACCATGCTGGTAGACCTCACAAATTACGTCAAGGTCGCTCCCTTCAATATCGATGTCAAGCGGGATAGTTCCTGCTAGCACAGGCTTGTAACGAGACAGGATGGCCAACACCCCACAGGCCATAAGTGCGGCATACGCAGCTCGTTGGCGCAGAGTTCCGTGCCTAAGGTATGAAATGTCCCCAAAATCCACTTAGACTACATCCTCCCTTCTGCGGTACTACGGGCAACGAGGACGCTTTGGCCCATTTGTCGCCCTGCCAGTAAGTGTCCCGCTTCTTCCCCTTGGTGAAACGGCCGAATTCTATCGCTGCCTCAGGGCAGCAATTGACACAGCGCATACAGTGCTCGCACCCTGCCTTCCACCAGACTTGTTATTGGCAGCAACAAAGGCACTGGCACCGGTGTTAGACGAAGCTAGCTATGGACGTGTCTTCCTACTCATCGGTGCAACAGACCTCCTGAAGTCTATAGATGAACTGACACTGCGGTTTAATCCGACTAGTGACCTCTCGTCAAGCGGCAGGCTCCGTCCCTAGCGCAAAACTGCGAACTAGGTCGAACTACAAATGCCCACCAACTGCCTTCGCCATCGCATGGACATCGCTACGCCTACTGCCACAAACCAAAGTAACGCAGAGTCCCCCCCACCAGTATAAGCATCGTCACGATAACAGCCACATACTTGCCTAAAAAGTCCCACCAGGGTGCCATAGGCGTCGCTGTCCCTTCATTGACCTCTTGGCGGACCCGCGCGCTGCCGTAGACCCAAAAGATTACAAACATCATGATAAGGGTGCCGATAGGCATGATAATCGCCGAGGTAAAGCGCATCCAAGTTGAGAACAGGGGCTGATTCACGGCAAGCGGCAAACCAATGATAAGCGACAGGGCTCCCGTGGCTAGGGTCGCCTTCTTTCTGTCCCACTTTAGCGCGTCCATCATCGGCTCGACTGCCGACTCAAAAAGTGAAACGGCGGAAGTAATGGACGCGAAGGCAACCAACAGAAAGAATAGCGTGCCAAACAGTGCGCCTGCGGGCATCTGGGCGAACAAGCTGGGCAAAGTTATAAACAATAACGGAATGCCTGCGTTCGGCGCCACACCAAAGGCAAAGGCTGTAGGGAACACGATTAAGGCAGCCAAAATGGCGGCTAAAGTGTCAAAAAGGGCTGTGTACGCTGCGGCCTGTGGTATGTCCGCTTTTTTAGGAAGGTAGCTGCCATAAATGACCAGCGTGCATCCGAGCAGACTCAAAGAAAACAGAGCTTGTGCCAAGGCGTTAAACCAAGTCAGCGGGTTGGCTAGTTGACTAAAATCCGGGGTGAAGATAAACCGCAGCCCTTCCTGCGCACCCGGCAAGGTCAAAGCGCGTACGGCCAGCACTACAAGAATCACGAAAAGAGCAGGCAGCAAAATATTGTTGACCGGTTCTAGGCCTTTTTTGACACCCGCATAAACAATAGCTGTCGTCATAACCACAGCGATAACATGCCATGGCACCGCGCCGGCGGAACCGGCAAAGGAATTGAAAGCCACGGCGAGGTCTTGCCCTGCGAAACCCCGCAGGGCTAATCCGACATAGTACAAGACCCATCCCACTACGATCATGTAAAAGACGGTTACGGCACCCGTGGCGAGGACAGGCAACAAACCAACCACAGCGCCACCAGGAAGTTTGCGCTGGGCAAAAGCAGCTTTTACCGCACCAATGGGACCGGTCTTGTTGGCTCTGCCAAAGGCGAACTCACCCATCAGGGCCACGAGACCGATTAGCGCGATAATCACGAGATAGATTAGCAAAAATGCGCTGCCACCGTAAGTCCCCATGCGCCACGGGAACATCCAAATATTGCCGAGGCCAATGGCTGACCCCGCGCTGGCCAGGATAAAGGCGAGCTTTCCTGACCACATCTCCCGCTTCTCGCTTGTTGCCGGTGTTTTGTCACTCATAATTGGTTGATCCCCCTTGCATCGCTTATTTTTCCTCTGGTCAAAATGCAGACGCAGAGTATATAAGCGATATAGTAACGCAGGGGCATAGTCAAAGTCAACAGAATTCTCAAAAAATTACGAACAAGGAGCTTCATGCATCATTCTATAATGTAAGCAAGCGCATATTAATATATTGACTATAGTGTGCCACATACAGTATGATTACGCTAGAGGTGATGTCAATGAGTAAGGCCGCCGATATACTAGACGGTCTGCTGCAAGAACTAAGACGAGGAGTGATCACTCTCGGAGTCTTAGGCCAGTTGCATAGCCCGCAGTACGGCTATTCCCTAGTGAACACGCTTGAGGCGAAGGGGCTTATGGTCGAACCAGGCTCCCTATACCCCCTGCTGCGCAGGCTAGAGGGGCAGGGGTTGCTCGAAAGCACCTGGGATACCAACGAGGCCCGCCCCCGCAAGTACTACTGCCTTAGCCCACTCGGCAAAGAGGTATATGCCCGCCTATGCGGCGAATGGCGCACCCTAGCTAGCACCGTGGAAACAGTAATTGCTAAAGGAGAGAGCGAAGATGGATTTGATCAATAGATATGTCTACGATGTAGTGCGACGCCTGCCTGAGAGGCAACGTAGCGAAATCGACAAGGAACTACGCGGGCTTATCGCCGACATGCTAACTTCGCGCACTGCCGATAGTACGCCTAGTAACGACGAGGTATCAGTCGTGCTTGTGGCCTTAGGTGAGCCAGCAAAACTGGCAGACAACTACAGGGGCAGTGGGCGCTACCTCATTGGGCCTACCTACTATGACCAGTATGTCTCGCTACTACGAGTCCTCCTCGGCGTCGTCTTTATTGGACTTAGTATAGCACTAGCCACCACCTATTCCTTTAACCCCCCGCAGAGCATCTTCGCCGCTCTCACCGCTTACATCGGCTCCCTCTTTAGCGCCACATTGCAGGTATTGGCCTGGGTCACTGGAGGCTTTGCTTTGGCCGAGTATTACAGCACCGGCATGCCGCAAACAACCACAAGATCAGACTGGACACTCGCTGACCTTCCTGAGGTGCCCCTCAAAGCGACTCTGATACCCCCTCATGAGCCCATCGTGGGCATCGGATTTACTGTCCTATTCATGGCGATTCTCAACTTTGCCCCCGAGATACTTGGCGTCGGCAGCCTCTCAAATGGACGGCTAACCATCGCACCTCTGTTCCAAGTTGAGGTTCTCCGTCAAGCCCTGCCGCTCATAAACTCCCTTTTTGCGCTAGCCCTCATTAAAGAAGTCGGCAAGATATACTATGGCCAGTGGACACCGAGACTGGCCATTGGCAACACATTGCTAAACATCGCTACGATTGCGCTCGCCATAGTTATGTTTCCACCCAACGCGCAAATATGGAACCCCAATATTTCGCCTCTACTCCAAGGCATACCACGATTCTTCGTCCTAGCGTTAGGCGTAGGGCTCGTCATCGACTCCGCTTTCTGTCTCATCAAAGCGGCAAAACTTATGAAATAAAGCAAAGCAACAGGCGAGCAACAGGGACGGAGCCCTGTTGCTCGCCTGTTGCTCGCCTGTTGCTCGCTTGAAACTAGTAACGCTTACACCCGCCGATTAAGACAGCAGGGTCAAACTCCGCTATGGGCCCACGGTAGGGGGCGCCATGTTTGTGGTTGTGTTTTCGGCCGCGATATGTGAAGGCCTGTGTCGGACAGAAAGAATAGCACCGCAAACAAAGGACGCAGCGTTTTTGTGTCATAATGCCCTCGGCCTCGTCCACAAGATTAGCGGCAGGGCAAATGGCCACGCACAGGCCACATCTTACGCATTTCTCTCGGTCTACACCAAGGTCGTCGCGCAATTTCTCTACGTACCAGCGATAGGGAATGCGCTGTAGCAGCCCCGCCAGGTTGGCAAAAAGATTGAACCCGCGGCGCAGGGGACGACCCTTGCCCATAAAGCCCGCCAGTCGTTTGGCGCGAAACTTAGAGCAACGCAGATACTTCTCTTTAGCCCGAGCTAGGTCGGTGTGCAGGGCAAAGGGCAGTACGGAGACAGACACATTGCTCGGCATATGAAAGTGCTCCCCCCATAGTATGTTGTAGCCCTTCGCGCCTAGCAACTCCGCTCCCAGCCTAGCCCCATCTCCCGACCACAGCCACTGAGTACAAAACACAAACCCCCTTTTACCTGCCACCCCTTCTAACTCACTGATAAACCTCTTCATCGGAATAGGCAAATCCGACCCATAGATGGGGTAGCCAAAGCCGATAACATCAGCTTCAGCAACTAAGCGATGCGCTGTTGCCTGGTCAACTACTTCGATGGACTGAGTGGTGACTAAGCAGCCGCTAGTCCGTATCTCATCTGTCAGCTCATTGGCCACCCACCACGTGTTGCCAGTTCCAGAGAAGTAGAAGATAGCTACCCTATCTACTGTCTTTTCGTCATGGGGCACGAGTTCCACCCTATGCTTATGCTCCATCTACTTCTCCTCCTCGATTGCCGGTCTGTAATGGCTTGGCATGTAGCTCGACATGCCGTTAACTCTGCTCAGACAGCATGTATTGTTCTCGCCACTTCAACAGCAAGTTCGACGCCTCGAGTAGTTTACCTGCTATACCCAAGCGTGTTCGCTTAAGCCAAAATCATTACGGGCGACAAAAAAGCGGGCTTATGTGCGAGAAGAGGCACATAAGCCCGCTTTTTGCTCTGTATTGCTAAAGATGATTCGCCACTATGGTGGCCTCCTCAATTAGCAAGCAACTACTTCTTTGATTATGAACTCCTGCCCTGACTGTAGTGTGAAGCGCCCGGCACCACAAGATGGGCAAATCTTGCGCCGTTCCACCACATTGTACTCTACTTGGCACTGACCACAGACACCGAGCGCGGGAACAACCACAATCTCAAGCTCAGTCCCTTCGTAAGCCGTGCCAGCCACGGCTGCAGGGTAGCATTCCTCAATAAAACGAGGTATGGCCTGTGACAACTGACCTATCTCCAGCACGATTTTTCCGACCTGACTCAGGCCGTTTTCGACCACAAAGCGATCTACGACCCTAAGCACTTCAAAGACAATCCCTAATTCATGCATAGATACCCCCACATGCACTATGCATTTGCCTACCTGCGCCCACTAGGGGCAAAGACCTTGCGCAGCACAATCTTGGCCTTTCGGATCACAGCGTTCTTGAGTACGGTGCGGGGCAACTTCTCAATTTTGTAACCCTTGACATCATGCACTCTCTCGAGTTTAATGGCGTCAAACTTACACTTGATATGGCAGGCTCCACATCCGACACACAAGTAGTGGTCAACTTTACTGGCACCGCAATCGAGGCAGCGCGAGGTCTCTTTCTTGATCTGTTCTTCAGTCAGTAGCCCTCTCGTGTCCTTGAATGTCACCTTTGCTAACTGGTGATCGACCTCACGAGCCCTCTGCCTCTCTGTGCCATCATAGTCAGAGATCGCCGCCACATTACCTTTGTCTAGTCTGGTGTAGTCAGACATATCTCGTCCGAAGACGAGCGATTGCCCTTGGTGCACAAATCTATGGATGGAAACAGCTGCCTCTTTACCCGCTGCGATGGCGTCAATGGCATAGCTTGGGCCACTCACCACGTCGCCACCGGCAAATATATCAGGTCGGGTGGACTGCAAAGTAACGGGGTGCACCGCAATAGCCTGCGACTCGGTCGTAGCTACGGACTCGCCTTGCAGCAGAGTGGCATAGTTGTATGCTTGCCCAATACAGACCACTACCTGGTTGCATTCCACCATAAGGGTCTTAGCTTCATCATACTTTGGCTTAAAGCGCCCCGCCTCATCGTGGGTCGCCGTACATTGCTTAAACAGCATGCCTACGACGGCATCATCCCGAACTATGATACGGGCTGGTGCCCATGAATTGTGTATCTTAACCCCTTCATAAACTGCTGCCTCTACTTCCTCTTTGTGCGCTGGCATTTTACTCCTTGTTTCCAGACAGTAAAGCTCTGTCTCAGTAACCCCCTGCAGCCTAACCGCGCTTCGTGCGGCGTCTAGTGCCACATTGCCGCCACCTATCACCACAACTTTGCCCTTAACACCCACTTGTTCGCCGCTGTTTATGCGCCGCAAGAACTCGATACCGCTGAGAACGCCCTCCGCCTCGTCGCCTGGCAGGCTCAATCTACGCCCGAGACCAGCGCCGACAGCTAGGAAGAAAGCGTGAAAGCCCTGTTTACGCAAGTCTTGCAGGGTGGTGTGGCGTCCTACCTCTACTCCAGTAACAAACTTAACCCCTAGCTCGCGAATGATATCTATCTCTGCCTCTAATACTTCTTTCTCCAGCCTATAAGCAGGAATACCCAGCATCAACATACCACCTAGTTTGTCTTCCTTTTCGAACACGGTGACATCATAACCATCTACGGCTAGGTCGTAAGCACAGGCTAGGCCGGCAGGCCCAGAGCCAATGATGGCGATCTTTTTGTCGCTATAGTTGTGTCGGATACGAGGTTTGTAGCGTGTGCTCTTGATTAAATCTTGTTCGGCAATAAACTTCTTGATGTCATCTACCGCCACAGCCTCATCTATGTCCGCCCTCGTACAGTCTTCCTCACAGATGCGAGGACAAACGCGCCCACAGACGGCAGGCAGGGGATTGTGCTTTTTAATAAGCTCCAAGGCCTCAGTATACTTGCCCTGTGAGGCTAGCTTAAGGTATCCTTGAACTGGGATGTGCGCCGGACACTTGGTAATGCAAGGCGCGGTTCCTGAATCAAGGGTATTCTTCCTGCTGATGCGGTAATCGCTATTCCACTTGTCCTCTAGCCATTCTGTGTTGTGGGGAGTTTCTTTAGCAATTCTGGCATCAATGGGTTTTACGCTACAGAGTTTCTGCCCCAGCCGGACCGCATTAGTGGGGCAGCTTTCGACGCACTCGCCGCAAGCCACGCACTTCCCTTCATCAACAACGGCACGGTAGTTGGAGCGGACTATATCATTGTTAAGGTATTCATTGGCTAGGCGCAGGGCAAAACAGCCGCAGCCACAGCAATTGCATATGGCATGAGTATGTCCAGGCTCATCGAGATTGGGTACAGAGTGCATGAGTCCATTCTCTTCTGCCCGGCGTATTATGGCTAGGGCTTCATCACGAGTTATCGCTCTACCGCGCCCTGTTCGTATATAGTACTCAGCGGCATGCCCAAGTTGGATGCACATTTCTTCTTTGAGATGACCGCAGCCCTCTCCCATGGCCTCCCGCGAGGTGCGGCAGCTACAATCTGAGACTGAGAAAATGCTTGCGTCGTTTAAATGCTTGGATAACTCTTCATAACTGGCCTTGCGGGATTGACCATCGATGGCGCGCTCAATAGGCAGCACCCGCATGGGTCCGCCACCGATAGGCATGATGCCGACTGCCATAGGCCCCCTCTTGCTGCCAAAGTAGTAAAAGGCCTCGGCCACCTGTGGGTACTTCGCCACTACTTCCTTGTTGTTTACGATCATTTCCATATGTCCGGGTACGAAGATATCTTGCCAGTACACATCTTGGCCATTAATGGTGTTAACAAAAGCGACGCCGGCCCAAGCAATATATTCTAGCGCTGCTTTTACCTTAGCTAGCGGTTCCCCGGAGGACTGCGCCACCGCCTCGGCACTAAGTGGTTTACGAAACTGCAACTGCATGGCCACCTTGACTTGGTAGCTATCAAGGATGGGGTCGAGCGCATAGTACTCAGGACCATATGGTATAGCATCACGCCCGCTGCCAGGCTTGGTGCGCCCAATTTTATTCGCCAAGTCCACGATCTCTTGCCGGTAGGGCCGGCCGTCAACATCTGCCCAGGTTAATGCAAAATTAAAGCGCTGCGACTTATTGAAGTTAGTCTTCTGGCTTTTATTGGTCATCGCTTAACCCCTTCCTATCTCTGATCTTATCCAGTCCAGCCAAACATTCATTCCTTGCCCAGTCCTCGCCGATATCGGCATGATCTTAATCTTAGGGTTCAGTTTTAGCACAGCTTGTTCTAAAAGTAACAAGTTGAAATCAAAAAACGGCGCGACATCTACCTTGCTTATCAGCAGCACATCTACTTTTGTAAAAATGGCTGGATACTTTAAAGGTTTGTCATCGCCTTCTGGAATACTGAGAATCGCGACATTGCGCATCGCCCCCGTGTCATACCCTGCCGGACAGATGAGATTGCCGATATTTTCAATGAAGATTAGGTCTAGGTCTTCGCATCCAAGCTCATCTAGCCCCGTTTTAACCATTGTCGCGTCCACATGGCAGAGCCCGCCCGTGTGCATCTGCACGGCCTTACCCCCCGCAGCTTCTACAGCCCGCGCATCTACATCAGAATCGACATCGGCCTCAATGACACCAATGCGCATCTTCGTGCGCAGCGCCTGTATAGTGCTTACAATAGCCTCTGTCTTGCCGCTCCCTGGCGATGACATGATGTTGATCATAAAGACATTTTTTGCTCGCAGTCTGGCCCGCGTTGCTTCTGCCACTAGCTTATTGTCCTCATACAAACCTTTCTTCACCGTAAAAACTTTTGGCCCTTCGATACTATTCACCACCTTGTTTTGGCCTGATTATAACAAGGCCCTAGTGGCCATTCAATCTACCCCAGAGCGGTCGCAAACAGAACAAATTACTTTGGCGTACTGTTTACAGCCCCCATCTCACCGACTCCCCGCACAACTTATGCTGTGCTGCCCCAAAAAATAGGCTGCGCTGTGTTAACACTTCGCAAAAGTAAAATTTCTTTTCTTTTCGCTAATTCAACGCGGGAGTCACGTGAGAATGTCGCAGACTGAGGTGGTAGCTACGTGTCTAAGTTCAGCAGCGAAATAAAATTGACGATCATTCAAGAGGCCTTGCGGCATGGCATCTCGGTCACTTGCCGCCGACACAGCATCTCGCGCACCTTGTTTTACCGTTGGCTAAGAAGGTACCAGGAACATGGCCTGCAGGGCCTCGATTCTGTGCGAGCGGCCTGCCCACCCCACAACAAGACCGCCCGAGCCACTGTGGACAATCTACTCGCCCTGCTCAAGAAGAACCCCCGCCTAGGGCCGCGTGAGCTCAAGTATCGCCTAGAGAGTATCGGCTGCCACCTTAGTGAGTCCGCGGTCTACAATATCTTGAAACGACATGAGCTGACACGTAGAAAGGCACGCCTCAGGTACTCGCGTGGCATTCACCCACCAAGAAGCGCAGAGCCACCCCCTCTAGAAGAAATCCAAGTTGGCGAGTGCTGGCTTATGTGGGCGACACCTTTCGGTCGCCATGACGGCATAGGAGAGGTGTACGAGTACACCGTTCTTGACTACAAAAGCCGCGTCGCCTGCTCGCGCGTGCACAGTACTTTCTTGGGCGGACATAGCGAAAATTTGCTCAGCGCGGTGGCACTTCCTATTGCACAATGCTTAGATTTCGAGCTCAAGCACTTCGTTTTCATGGACACCTGTGGGATGAAGGATAGTGACAGCAGGGACTTAATGTCACATGTGCAGGATATTTTACACAGCTCCGGCCTGAATGTCGCCCTGTATCGGCATGTCAAGCATAAGCCCCTACCAGAACTAGATGCAGTACGCGAGGCCTACACCAGAAATCTATCTGCGACACTCATACCACACTTGCTCGCGGTGCGCTCATTGCCAGAAGTGCGTTTAGCAGTGCAGCAGTTTCTACGCCGCTACAATTTTAGAGACCAGCTTGAATATGAGCACGCCACTTGCTCTCCCCTTGAATATGTGACTAAGACCACGGGCATCGCGCCCATACTGCCGCTCTGGGCTTACATCGACCGAGTCTACTAGGAGGTGGACATATGCGGATAGCTGTCATCGGCGGAGGCTTTAGCGGCCTGCTTGCCGCCTACTTACTCGAGCAAAAGGGTATCAAAACCACTGTCTTTGAGCGCGAAGATAACCTTGGCGGCCACTGCCAAACCCTGGTCAGCAAGAACTTTCGGGTGGAACTTGGCACCGCCTTTTTTCTTAACGACCACATTAAGGAGCTGCTCGCAGAGCTCGATGTCAGCTACACTGCTCGCCACAGTTACCGAGACTTTGTCGACAAGAGCTACGCCCGCGTCCCCTTGCTGCCGGAGCACGAAATCGCTCTCCTCATGTCCGAGCTAGCGCGACTTGAAGTCTTGTTGACCAAGTACGGTGGCTTTGATGGCGAGACTACCTACGGCTATGTACACGAGGACCTAAATGTGCCCTTGAGTGAGTTCTTATCCGGCCACGATTTTAAAGCCGTGCACCGCGTTATAGCTCCGCACCTCTCGGCCTATGGCTTTGGCAGCATCGACGAAGTACAAGCTTACTACGCGCTTAATGCCTTCGACCTTAGGACCATCAACCAATTTATGCGCGGCGAAAAGCTCCTTTTCATCAATGAGGGAACTGCAGATATCATTGCGAAATTGAGCTGCCACATTACCGACATCCGCTACACCGAGGTCAGTGGCATCGCGCCGCAGGGCGGCAGAGTACAGGTTAGCACTGCCTACGGCATAGACACCTTCGACAAGGTGCTCATATCTACGGTGGTGTCCCCTACTGCCATCCAAGATGAACCGGCTCGCGCGTTCATGCAAAGGCTAAGCACCAATGACTACGTGTCTTGTGCCTTTGAGATCGCCAACAAGAATCGAGTGACCACCTACTACCTCGACAATCTGGGCCAGCAAAATGCACTGCAATTTTTTCACGCCTACAAACAAAAAGAGCGCACCATTGCCGTGGCCTATGCATACGGCCTCCTAGACCAACACTTTATCACCGCTATCCACCACGAACTGCAGGCCTCGGGCATAGTCGTAAAGCATCTCATCGCGGCCAGGCAGTGGCGCATCTTCCCCCACCTAAAAAAGGAGGCCCTGCACGGAGCTACCTACACAGATATTACCCAACAAAAAGAGAGCCGACCTATCTACTTCATCGGCTCCCTAATCACCAAACCCTCAATCTCCCACCTCTACTTGTCGGTAAAGGGCTTCGTCGAGCAGACATTCTAGCGCCGCGTTACCCCTACTCGCCAAAGTAGGGAACCCGCCCATCTTCAGGAGTCACTGACCACAGTGCGACAAGCTCTCCATACTTGGCGAGTGCTGCATGGCCTATATCAGTCAGCGCATATATCCCTCGCCCCATGCGCTTAAACCACCCATAGACGTTGCGATACAGAGTCGCCCAAGTCTTAGGATTCATGGTGAATTGACGTAGCTGCGCTGCCGTCAAGGGCCCATGCATCGATAACAGATGAGCCAAGCGCAAGGCGTGCTCACGGTAGGCCGTCATAATCTCTTGCCCTGAAGTGCCTGCCGTGTTTAGATCGAGACTACGTTGAGACGCTTCTATGCCCATCGCCTTTCGGGCCTTGGAATTACGCCGTCCCGTGAACGGCTGCGGAGACAGTGCCAGCTCTACTTGCGGAGGACTGCAAAAAGGATCGACTAACAATAACCCCAGCTCCAGTCTACGCAAGAGCTGCAGCACTCCCCTCCAGCGACCAGACTTCGTGCCGCGTTGCGGCCTAAACACAGCAACATACACCGCGTCCGCTACTTGCTGACGCCTGGTGGCTTGAACTAAGGCGTGGAGCCCCAGGGTAAGCTTAAGCTCTACGGCTACTAGTTCTTCTCCGCGCATGGCCACAAGGTCGCAGTTCTTTACCTCCGTACGCACGGAATAGCCTAGCTTGTGCCAGTATTCCACAATCGGTATGGAAAGGTCGCTTTCCTTCAGTTTGCTACGCATCATATCTCCCTTTCCATCTAAACCGCCTGCGGTTTGGCAAGCGAAAAGTATCGGTGGATTGACAGTATCTCTCGCCAAGCAGTAGGCTCCGTCCCTAGCGCAACAAGATGCTCGGCTCGCAGGACTAAGCAACAGACGGAGCCTGTTGCTTGCCTGTTGACACTTTCTGCTACTAGATAGTGTCTTTGTAGTAGTTTTCTACTGCTTCGCGCAACCCATTGGCCTTGAAGATGCGGTTGTCGTAGTCGTGCTCCCACATAAATATCTCTGTCTCCTTAACGCCGTCTCCAGTGATAGGGTAGCCAAAATAATCCCCACATCCGTTACCAGCCACAAATAACAAGCAGTCAAGCGGCATCCAGGCGGTTACGCTGCGCAGCCTTAGATTAACATCAACGATCTGCCGACATGATAACAAGAAGTAATTGTCGCCATCAACTTGCCTAAGCATCTCTACTAAATCGGACGGAAAACGAATGCCTAGTGCTCTCTCGGCTGCTAGGATGTCGCTATTGTCCGCTGGCGGGTTTAGCTTTACGTTCGGATTACCAGCCGCGGCCTTTAGCACACATTGTCTCCACATGATTATCACCTTGCCTTTACAGCTAAAACTAGTAACGCTTACACCCGCCGATTAAGACAGCAGGGTCAAACTCCGCGTCGTGACTAAGCAGCCGCCAGTCCGCAGTTCATCTGTCAGCTCATTGGCCACCCACCACGTGTTGCCAGTTCCAGAGAAGTAGAAGATAGCTACCCTATCTACTGTCTTTTCGTCATCGGACACGAAATCCACCCTATGCGTACGCTCCATCTACTTCTCCTCCTCGATTGCCGGTCTGTATATGGCCAAAGAGGCCTTGGCCATCTCAAGTAGAGCTTGATACGGGTCGCCTAGCAAACCAAAATGCTTGGCGAATGTTGGCTCAGTCATGTGCAGGTATGCGTTCTGTCGTTCGACGGGGAGTGCTTGCCCAAAAATCTCCACCGGAAATTCGCCAAAGTTGAATCTTCAGATGGTTGTCGGCAACCCTTGCACCTGCTCCACTTGCTACATCACGCCACAGCAAATTGACTGTTGTAAAGCTCCGCGTAGAATCCGCCCTTGTCCATAAGCTCATCGTGCTTACCGCTCTCGACAATGTCTCCGTCATTTAGGACCAAGATCAAGTCGGCATTTCTTATCGTTGACAGGCGGTGCGCGATAACAAATGAAGTCCGCCCTTGCATCAACATATCCATAGCCTGCTGAATATGCAGCTCAGTTCGTGTATCAATAGAGCTTGTAGCTTCATCCAAAATCAACATGGGGGCATCGTCAATCATGGCCCTGGCGATAGCAATCTGTTGCCGTTGCCCCATGGAGAGGTTTACTTTATCACTGAGAGCGGTATCGTAGCCATTTGGCAAGGTGCGAATGAAGTGATGCAGCCCGACAGCTTTGCACGCCCTCTCCACTGCCTCATCCGACACATTTTGTTTGTTGTAGATGACATTCTCCTTTATAGTTCCATCGAAGAGCCAGGTATCCTGCAACACCATACAAAAAAGGGAACGAACATGCTCTCTGGTCATCCGACTAGTGGGTACGCCATCGATCAAAATTTCACCCTCATTGACTTCATTAAAGCGCATGAGCAGATTGACAAGTGTTGTTTTACCCGCACCCGTTGGGCCGACAATGGCCACCTTCTGCCCGCGTACCGCCTTGGCCGA